>Ga0209172_10000817_pt1 | contig 78456 bp, 81 predicted proteins | sample LarsenN4metaG_FD_184113 | JGI IMG/M metagenome (GOLD analysis project Ga0209172, IMG submission 184113) | Hot spring sediment bacterial and archeal communities from British Columbia, Canada, to study Microbial Dark Matter (Phase II) - Larsen... ... | reverse complement strand
GAGGGCGCGCGGCGCGCCCCGTGATGCCCGGCGCGTGGCTGCAAACGCCCGCGAAGACGAGGCTCATTGCTGCCGGTCCTTCAGCATGCTGTAGAGACCCGCGCGAACCGGCCCGTGCTTGCGCACGCCCTCGCGCATCGCCTCGATGTAGACGTCCCATGGCTGGCCGAGCAGCGCCGCGTAGTGCATCAGAATCTGGCCGTTGACGCCCATGACGTACAGAAGCCCGATGTCGCCGGTCTCGATCGCCGCGCGCTCCTCGCCCGTGAGCTCGTACTCGTCGAGCAGCCCCGCGCGGTCTGCCTCGAAACGCCGGCGAATCGCCGGGTCGCGGTTCAGCTGATAGAGCAGCTTCTGCACGTAGTAAAGGCTCATCGCGGAGCTATAGCCCGAGCGACGGAACACGATGCGTGCCGTAGGCGACGCAGACGTTCTTCGTCTCCATGTAGAAGTCGAAGCTGTAATCGCCGCCGTCGCGGCCGATGCCGCTCGCTTTCATGCCGCCGAACGGCGTCGGCAGGTGACGGTTGTTCTCGGAGTTGACCCACACCATGCCGGCCTCGAGCCCGCGCGCGAACCGGTGCGCGCGGCCGGCGTCGTTCGTCCAGAGATAGCCCGCCAAGCCGTAGCGCACGTCGTTCGCGAGCGCGAGCGCTTCCTTCTCGTCGGCGAACGGGATCACGGTGAGCACGGGCCCGAAGATCTCTTCTTGCGCCACTCGCATTCGATTATGGGCGCCGGCCAGCACGGTTGGCTGTACGTAGTTGCCGCCGAGCGCCGCGGCGGCGCCGCCGGCCGCGATGGCCACCTGCTCCGCGCGCGCGACGTCGAAGTAGCCGAGCACTTTCTCGACGTGCTTCCTGTGGATCAGCGGGCCGATCTCGGTCTTCGGATCGAGCGGGTGCCCGACGACGATCTTGCGCACGCGCTCGACGAGGCGCTGCGTGAACTCGCGCTCGATCGACTTTTGCACGAGCAGCCGGCTCGACGACGTGCAGCGCTCGCCGTTCAGGCTGTAGATCATGAAGACGACGGCATCGAGCGCGCGGTCCAAGTCCGCATCGTCGAACACGACCACGGGATTCTTGCCGCCGAGCTCGAAGTGCAAACGCTTCAACGTGGGGGCGGCCTGCGCCATGATCGCGCTGCCCGTCGCCGACTCGCCCACGAACGCCACGGCGCGGATCGACGGATGCTCGGTGGCGGCCTTGCCGGCCGTCTCGCCGAACCCGTGCACCGTGTTCAGCACGCCGGGCGGCAGCCCGGCCTCGGCGGCGATCTCGGCGAGCAGCGTGGCCGTGATCGGGCTCCATTCCGCGGGCTTGTGCACGACCGTGCAGCCCGCGGCGAGCGCAGGCGCGATCTTCCACGTCGACAGCATGAACGGCGTGTTCCACGGCGTGATCGCGGCCACGGGGCCTACGGCCACCCGCAGCGTGTAGTTGATGTGCTCGCGCGCCGGCAACGACAGACCGCTCTCGGCTTCGGGCGCCTTGTCCGCGAAGAAGCGGAAATTCTCGGCGCCGCGCTTCGCGGCCGCGGACATGAAGCGGATCGGCTGACCCGTGTCGATCGATTCGACGAGCGCGATCTCTTCGGCGCGCGCCTCGATGGCGTCGGCGATCGCGTGCAGCAGGTCGCGCCGGTCGGAGCCCGCGACATCGCGCCAGGCCGGAAACGCGCGCTCGGCGGCGAGCGCCGCGGCGGCAACGTCGTCGGCTCCGCCGGCCGCCACGAGCGCGAGGACGCGGTCGTCGATCGGCGAGCGCGTCTCGAACGTCTTACCCGAAAGCGACGCGCGCGGGGCACCGTCGATGAAGTGCTGCACGCCGCCGCTCGCGAAGCGCGCGGCGTACTGCTCGGCCTTGGCGAGATTCGCTTCGAGCGACTGGCCGAGCTTGCTCACGATTTGCTCCGCCGCTTCACGTACTCGTGCAGATTGTTCTTCTTGAAATTCAAGACGGGGTGCATCTCTTGAATGTTCAACGAAATCGCGAGCGGGCTCGTCGCGAACAGCGAGTCGAGATGCTCCGTGATCGCGGCCAGCAGCTCCTGCCCGGCGCGCTCCCGAACGTCGAGCGGCCGGCCGTGGCCGATCAGCGCCGTGACGTGCACGAACGCGTTGTCGGGCGACAAGTCCGCGATGCGGTAAGCGTCCGCGCGGTGGGCGCGCACCCTCAAGCCTCCGATCGGGAACACGCCCGTCGCGAGCGCGCAGGCGTGCAACTTGTCGAGCAGCGCGTCGAGCGCGATCCTCTGCTCGATGTTCGCGGAGTACTCGACGATCAGGTGCGGCAAGGTGAAACCCGGAGCGGCTTAACGTACACTCGAAATCGATTCGACACGGTAATTGACGGCTGCAAAGACTGTCAATTTGCGCGCCGGTGCGGGTCGAACGTTTCCACGAGAACACCGAATGCCCCAACAGAAGCATGGCTTGGCCGCGCTGCGCGGCTCGATTCCTCCGCTCATCACGCCGTTCGGGCGCAACGGCGAGGTCGACTACGACCGCTACGCAGCGCTCGTCGAATACCAGGTGACCGAAGGGTCGCACGGCATTCTCGTCAACGGCACGACGGCGGAGCCGTCGACGCTCACGCTCGAGGAGCGCAATCGCCTCGTCACGCTGGCCATAGAGATCGCCGCGGGCCGCGTGCCCGTCGTCGCGGCCACGGGCTCGCAATCGCTCGCCGAGAGCCGCGTGCTGACGGACCACGCTCTGGAAGCTGGAGCCGATGCGCTCCTGATCGTCACGCCGTACTACGTGAAACCGCCGCAGCGCGGCCTCGTCGCGTACTACCTCGAGCTCGCCGCAGGCCACGAGGTGCCGTGGATGATCTATCACATCCCGGGCCGCACGGCGGTCGGCGTGACGCTCGACACGTTGAAGGCCGTGAAAGACCGCGCGCCGCACTTCGTGGGCATCAAGCAGGCCGTCAACGATCTGGGATTCGTCTCCGAGTGCCTGCACGAGCTCGGCCGCGAGTTCAAAGTGTTCGTCGGTCTCGAGGAGCTCAGCTTTCCGATGATGACGATCGGCGCGTGCGGCCTCATGAACGCCGTGGGAAATCTGAAGCCGAAAGTGCTGGCCCGAATGTGCGAAGCCGTGCTCGCCGGCGATCTCGCAACGGGCCGGCGCCTGCACGAGCAGCTGCTCGAGATCAACAAGGCCGTGTTCTACGACACGAACCCGATCCCGATGAAGTACATGATGAAGAAGCTCGGTCTGCTCGCGACCAACGAGCATCGCCTGCCGATGGTGAGCGCGACGCCCGAGCTCGAGAAGAAGCTCGACGGCGTGCTCGAGCGGGCGGGTCTCTAGGGCTCGCGCGCATGCGTCTCTTGAGCTTTGCGGTCGGCGACTACGTGAGCTACGGCGCCGTCGCCGACGACGGCATCGTCGACGTCGGGCGGCTCTTCAGCGACCGATATCCGACGCTCGGCTCGGTGTTGCGCGCCGGCGAGCTGCACCGCGCAGTGTCGCTCGGCGCCACGAGCAAAGCCACGATCGGCCTCGACGAGATTCGCTATTTGCCCACCGTGACCGACCCGGAAAAGATCATCTGCATCGGCATCAATTACGGCAATCGCAACGACGAGTACAAGGACGGCGCCGAAGCGCCGAAGTATCCGAGCGTGTTCATGCGCACGCCGGGCAGCCTCGTCGGCCACCTCGAGCCGATTTGGAATCCGCCCGAATCGGAGCAGCTCGATTACGAAGGCGAGATCGTGCTCGTCATCGGCAGGGGGGGCCGGCGCATTCGCGCCGCCGACGCGTGGGACCACGTGGCGGGCCTCACGCTGATGAACGAGGGCTCGGTGCGCGACTGGCTGCGCCATTCGAAGTTCAACGTGACACCGGGCAAGAACTTCGAGCGCTCGGGCAGCCTGGGCCCTTGGCTCGTCACGGCGGACGAGCTCGCGCCCGGCACCGAGCTGCACCTCATGACGCGCGTCAACGGCGAGGTGCGCCAGGACGATACGACGGCGAGCTTGATCTTCCCGTTCTCGCGGCTCATCGAGTATCTCTCGAGCTTCATGCGTCTTACGCCGGGAGACCTCATCGCGACCGGCACACCGACGGGCGCCGGGGCGCGCTTCGATCCGCCGAGGTACTTGCGCGGCGGGGACGTCGTCGAGGTGCACGTGCCCGAGATCGGCACGCTGCGCAACGTCGTGATGGACGAGGCGCCGACGAGCTGAGCGGAGACGCGCGATGCCCGTCGTGATTGTCGTCGTGCTCGTGCTGCTCGTCCTCACCGTGCTGCCGGGCCTATGGGTGCAGGCCGTGATGCGCCGCTATCGAGAGCCGGCCAATCGCTATCCGCGCACGGGCGGGCAGACCGCGCGTCAGTTGCTCGATGCGCTGGGCTTGCGCAACGTGGTCGCGGAAGTCACGCCGCACGGCGATCACTACGATCCGCTCGCCAAGGCCGTGCGGCTCTCGGCGGACAACTTCAACGGCCGCTCGCTGACGGCCATCACGGTCGCCGCACACGAGGTCGGCCACGCCGTGCAAGACGCGCGCGGGTTCGGGCCGCTCCATTGGCGGACGCGGCTCGTGCACTGGGTGGCGCCGATCGAGAAGGTTGGCGCCGGAATGTTGATGCTCGCGCCGTTCGCGGGCGTGCTCACGCGCTCGCCCTACCTCGGCCTGATCGGGCTCTTGGGCGGCGTGCTCACGCTCGGCATCGGCGTCGTCGTGCACTTCCTGACGCTTCCCACCGAGCTCGATGCGAGCTTCGGGCGGGCGCTGCCGCTGATGAAGCGGTACGGCATCGTCCGCGCCGACGACCTACCGCGCGCGCGCCGGTTGCTCGCGGCCGCGGCGTTCACTTACGTCGCCGCGGCGCTGCAGAGTCTCCTCAACATCGCGCGGTGGTGGGCGATTCTGCGCCGCTGAGCTCGTGCAGCCGGCACGACGACCGTCGTACCGTCGTCTTCGAACGATGCGTCAAGCGAGGCGCTCGGCACCTGCCCGAAGTCGTCGCGCGGGCTGCGCTGCCGGCTGGCCGAACAGCGACCGATACCACCCTTCCCTACTGGGCAGTTTCCGTGCGCAGCGTCTGCAGCCGGCGCGCAATGGCGTTCGGCGATCCCGTGCGGCGGGCCATGAGGTTGTAGACGGACGGCACGATGAACAGCGTGAACAGCGTCGCGAAGCTCAGGCCGCTGAAGACCACGACGCCGAGCGCCGAGCGGCTCGCCGCGCCGGGGCCTTCCGCGAGAATCAGCGGCACGGCGCCCATGATGGCCGCGAAGGCCGTCATGATGACGGGGCGCAAGCGAATGCGCGCGCCTTCGACGATCGCGTCGTTGAACTCGAGACCCTGGTCGCGCATTTGATTGATGAACTCGACGATCAGCACGCCGTTCTTGGCCGCGATTCCGACGAGCATGATCAGGCCGATCTGGCTATAGATGTTCAGCGTCATGCCGGACACGGCGAGACCGAGCAAACCGCCCGCCACGGCGAGCGGCACCGTGACCATGATCACGAGCGGGTGAATGAAGCTTTCGAACTGCGCCGCGAGCACGAGGAACACGACGAACAGCGCGATACCGAACGTGAAGTACAGCGCGCCGGACGCTTCCTTGTACTCGAGCGACTCGCCGCGATAGTCGATCTGCGCCGTCGGCGGCAGCTCCGTGCGAATCAGGTTCTCGAGGTAGTCGAGCGCCTCGCCGAGCGTGTAGCCGGGCGCGAGGTTCGCGCTGATCGTGACGGCGCGCATGCGGTTGTGCCGCTGAAGTTGGCTCGGGCCCGCCATGTCCTCGAGCGACATCAGGTTCGAGAGCGGAATCAGCTCGCCGCTGCGCTCCGCGCGCACGAAGATGTTGCTCAAATCGGCGTACGTGGCGCGCTGCTCGGGCTTCGCCTGCAAGATGACGTCGTATTCTTCGCCGTCGACGACGTAAGTCGTGACCTGGCGCTCGCTCATCAGCGTCTGGAGCGTCGAGCCGATCGAACGCGCCGTGACGCCGAGGCTCGCCGCGCGATCGCTGTCGACGTGCACGAGCACTTGGGGCTGCGTCTCGCGCAGATCCGAATCCAAGCGCAGCAGGCCCGGGTTCTCGGACGCGCGCGCGATGATGATGTCGCGCCAGCGCGCGAGCTCCTCGTAGTTCGGACCGCCGAGCACGATCTGCACGGGTGAGCCGCCACCGCCTCCGCCGCCGCGGTTGCCGCCGATGAAGGCGTTGACGCGGATATCGGGGATCTCTTCCCACTGCTCGTTCAGAATGTCGAGCAGGTCCTGCGTGTCGATCCGACGCTCGCCCCACGGCCTCAGCGTCACGTTGACGATGCCGGACTGATTTCCCCAGCCCGGAACGCTGATGACGCCGCGCTGGATCGTGCCGTCGTCGAAATACGGCTGAAGCGCGGCCTCGACGAGCATCGCGGAGTCGCGCAGGCGCTCGTAGCTCGTGCCCTCGGGCGCTTGCAGCTGGCCGTTGAACTGGCCGCGGTCCTCGACGGGGGCGTATTCCTGCGGAATGCTTTGCAGCATGAAGTACGCGCCGACGGCGATCGCGACGCACGCGGCGACCGACGCCCACGGCGCCCGCAGGCTCGCCCGCAGCATGGTTTGATAGCGATTCGAGAGCCGCTCGAAGGCCTTGTCGAGCGCGTGCGTGAGCTTGCTCTCCTTCGCGCTCGCCCGCAGCAGCTTCGAGCACATCATCGGCGACAACGACAACGCGAGCACCATCGAGAAGGTGACGGCCGCCGCGATCGTCACCGCGAGCTCGGCGAACACTCGGCCGATGCTGTCGCGCAAGAACGCGACCGGCGCGAACACGGATACGAGCACGACGGTGGTCGCGACCACGGCGAACGCCACCTGGCGCGTGCCGTTGTAGGCCGCCAGCAGGGGCGCTTCGCCGAGCTCGATGCGCCGGTGCGCGTTCTCGAGCACGACGATGGCGTCGTCGACGACAAGGCCGATGGAGAGCGCGAGCGCGAGCAGCGTGACCAGGTTGATCGAGTAGCCGAACAGCGCCAGCACGGTGAACGTCGCGATCAGGCAGACGGGAATCGTGACGAGCGGAATCAGCGTGGCGCGGATCGAGCCCAAGAACACGAAGATCACGAGCCCGACCAGCGCCGTCGTGATCGCGATCGTGTAATAGATCTCCTCGATCGCGGCGCGGATGTACAGCGAGTCGTCGCCGCTGGTGACGAGCTCCATGCCCTCGGGCAAGTCCGCGTTGACGCGCTCGACCTCGTTCTTGACGGCGTCGAGCACGGAAACCGTGTTCGCTGTCGACTGCTTGATGATGCCGAAGCCCGTCGTGAGCGCCCCGTTCGTGCGGAACGTGCGATTCTGCTCGCGCGACGCCACTTCGACGATCGCGACCTCGCCGAGCCGCACGAGGTGCCCATCGTCGCCCTGCGAGATCACGAGATTGCGGAACTGCTCGGCCGTCTGATAGTTGCGCGCGATGCGCACCTGGAAATCGAGATCGCGCGACTCGATGCGCCCGGCCGGGAGCTCGACGTTCTCGCGCTGCAGCGCCGCCTCGATGTCCGTGACGGTCAGGTTGCGCGCCGTCAACGCCTGCCGGTCGATCCAGATCCGCATCGACGGGCCGCCCGAGCCGAAGATGTTGATCTGCGAGACGCCCGGCAGCGTCGCGAAGCGGTCGAGCAGGTACCGCTCCATGTAGTCCGTGAGCTCCATGAGGCCCATGTCCGTCGACGTGAGCGTGAGCCACATGATCGGCTGCGTGTCGGTGTCGGCCTTTTGCACGCTGACCTGATCGGCGTCCTCGGGCAGCCGGCGGCTCACGCGCGAGACACGGTCGCGAACGTCGTTCGCCGCTTCGTCGAGATCGCGGTCGAGATAGAACTCGATCGTCAGCGACGACTGCCCGTCGCGGCTCGTCGAGCGGACGTTCTTCACGCCCTCGATGCCGGACAGCTCCGCCTCGAGAACCTGCGTGATGCGCGACTCGATGACCTCGGCGGAGGCTCCCGGATATCCGACCTGCACTTGCACCGTCGGCGCGACGGTGTCGGGCTGCTCGCGCACCGTGAGATCGCGGAACGACAAAGCGCCGAGCGCGACGAGCAATAGGCTCAGCACCGTCGCGAAGACGGGGCGCTTGACGGACGTATCGGACAACCACATGGGGCTTACCTCGTCAGCTTCGCGCGCCGGCGTCGATCGGCTGCGCGGACCCCTGCGAGGTTTCGCTCACGGCCGCCTCGGGCGAGGCCTCGTAGCGCAGCTTCGCGCCGTCGCGCAGCTTGATCACGCCCTCGACCACGATGAGGTCGCCTTCGTTGAGCCCGCCGAGCACCTCGACGACGCCGAAGCGCCGGCCGCCGATGTCGATCTCCTGCTGCCGCGCAGTGTCGCCGTCCACGCGATAGACGTACGCGCGGTTCTGCACCTGGAACACGGAGCCCTCGGGGACGACGAGCGCCGTGCGCTCGGCCGTCACGACCTCGACCGTCAACAGCATGCCGGGCCGCAGGGCCCGATCGTCGTTCTGGATGTGCGCGCGCACAGTGATCGCACGCGTGACCGGATCGACGCGCGAGCCGACCGTGCGCACCGTGCCCTCGAACTCGCGCCCGGGAAAGCTGACGCTCTTCGCGACGATCCTCGCGCCCTCGCTCATCGTGCCGATCGCCGTCTCCGGCACCGTGAAGTCGAGCTTGATGACGGAGATGTCGTCGATCGACGTGATCGGCGTGTTCGGCGAAAGCAGCGTGCCGGGGCTCACCTGGCGAAACCCGAGCAAGCCGCTGAACGGCGCCTGGATGAGCCGGTCGCGGAGCCGCGCGACGATGCTGTTCAAGCGCGCCTCCATCGCCGCGGCACGCGACCGGGCGACGTCGAGATCCGACGCCGCTGCGAGGCCGCGTCGGCTCAAGTCCTCGAGGCGGCGCAACTGACTCTCCGCGTCGTCGAGATTCGCGCGTGCTTCGGCGAGCAGCGCTTCCTCTTCTTGATTCGTGAGCTCGATGAGCACGGTGCCCGTCTCGACGTAGTCGCCGTCCTCGAAATTCACTCGTCGCACGGTGTCCGTGACTTTCGCCGTCAGCGTGACGGACTCGTTCGCTTGGGCCGTGCCGAGCGCCTCGACGACGTCGTAGATGCGATCGCGTTTGACTTGCTCGACCGTGACGAGCGGCGGTTGCGCCTGCGGCCGTCCCGCGAATCCGCCGCCTCCCGGACGCCCGGCGGGCGCGCCCGCGGCGGGGCCGTTGCCGGCACGCTCGTTCAGAAAGAACCAAACCGCCCCGCCACCCAGAGCGAACGCGAGCACGATCAGCAAAGCGTTTTTCATGAACGTCTTCCGACTTCCTCAAGAGCGGTGAGCTGGCTTCCGTGCGAGCGCCAGGGGGGAACCAAAGTGCGCGCTCAAGGATGCGCGCCCGAAAAGTATGCCACTGCGTTTTCGGCTCGACGCGCTCGCATTCCTTTGTTTTGTCATATTTTTTCTAAAGGTTTGCGCCGCGCGCGGCTCGCCGTCGGCGAAGCGGGCGGCTCGCGCAGCGCGCGGCGCGACGTTACCATTCGCAGCATGAGCACCGAAGTCGCAGCAAAGGCCGCCGGTTCGCTCGTATCGATCACGGCGCACGTGCCCGAAGACGCGATGAGCGCGGGACTTCTCGGCACCGAGCGCGTCGGGCATGGAGTGCGGATTCGATCGGACGGATTGATAGCGACGATCGGCTACGTCGTGCACGAGGCCGAGCAACTTTGGATCGGCACGCGCGACACGGTCGTGCCGGGCTTCGTCATCGGTTACGACTTCGACAGCGGGCTCGCGCTCGCGAAGCCCTCGCTGCCGCTGCATGGGCCCGCGATCCCGATCGGAAGCGCCGATGCGCTCTCCGTCGGCGACGCCGTCACGGTCATGAGCAGCGGCGGCAAAGAGCAGCACGTCGCCGCGCGCGTCGTCGCGAAGCAGGAATTCGCGGGCCGGTGGGAGTACGTGCTCGATCAAGCCGTCTTCACTACGCCGCCGCACGATAGTTGGTCCGGCGCCGCGCTCATCGACGGCGAGGGCCGGCTCTGCGGCTTGGGCTCGCTCGTCATTCAAGGGTTCGAGACGCGCGCCGGCACGTGCGACGTGAACATGTTCGTGCCGATCGAGCTGCTCGCGCCGATCGTCGACGAAATCTGCCAGCACGGCCGCCGGCTGTCGCCGCCGCGGCCGTGGCTCGGCATGCTCGTGCACGACGACCAGCACGACCTCACCGTCGTCGGCGTCTATCGCAACTGCCCGGCCGACAAGGCCGGCTTACGTCCCGGCGACGTCATCGTCGGCATCGACGACGAGCCCGTCGTCGGGCTCGCGAACATGTTCCGGCGCGTCTGGAGCTTGGGAAGCGCGGGCGTCGACGTGCCGCTCAACGTGCTGCGCAACGCAGAGCGCATGCAGCTCAAAGTGCGCTCCGGCGACCGCGCCGGGTTTCAGCGCAAGGGCACGCTGCAGTAGCTCGGGCGCGCGGAAACGCGAACGGCGGCCGCAGCCGCCGTTCACGGAGATCGAACCGCGATCACTCCGCCGCGCGGCGGCGATACGGCCGATGGCAGCCGCCGCACGACTGGCGAACCGCCTGTACCATGCCCTTCGCGCTCTCGAAGCCGCTCTGCTGCGCGGCCATCGCGAGCGACGCCGCGGCGTTCTGGAAATCGGCCGCCTTCGCTTCGAAGTCGGACATGTTCGTCCAGATTTCGGGCAACGCTGCGCTGCCTTCGATGGCGCTGTTCGGGATGAAGCCATCCGTGACCATGCCCGCGAGGGCCGCGACGTCGGCCGTGTGCTCGCGAAACGCCGCTTCGTCGACGGGAATGTCGCCGTCGGCCATGCCGCCGACCTGCGTCATCTTCCAAGCGATGGCCTTCATGAGCGAGCTGCGGAATTCGAATGCCGCACCTTCGGGCGTATCCGGAATAGTGGGACCCGCTGCACCACCGCCGCACGCAGCGAGCATGGAAACGAGCGAAGCACCGACGAACGTGGCGAAGACTTTTCTCATTTGGATGGACCCTTGACGGCTCGGCAACGAACCCTCGGGGCAGCATAGCCAAATCGCGCGCGCGGCGGCAAGTCGCGCGCCGGAGCGCGGCCGGCAGAAGTCTCGAGGCCCGATGAAGCGCTACGAGCGCGCTTTTGTCGGCTTCAACACTTCGTCGGCTACGAAGAGATCGGTCAGCAGCGCGCGCACGTGAATCGACGCGTTCAAATTGTCGACGAGCTGCGAGCTCACGTCCTCACGGGCCAGCGCGAGACGCAGCACCGCGAGCGTCACCTTCGAATCCGTGTCGACGGCCGCGAAGAACGCGGCGCCTTTCTCGGCGAGATTGGGATCGACCTCGCTCGCGCGCTGCGCGATCACGGCGCTCAAACCGTCGAGCGCCGTGACCATCTTCTCGAGGTACTCGCGCACGCTGCGGCCCGCCGCGGCGCCCTTGTCGGTCTGCCGGCCCTGCGCGGCATAGGCCAGCATGAACTCGTACCCGGTCTCGATCGCCTCGATGCGTTGTTTCAGGTCTTCGCTCGTCGTCATCGGTCTACCCGCCAGCGGCTCGCGTCGTGGTGCTCGTCGAACTCGGCGCGCGTGATCCAGCCGCGAATCATCGCGCGCGTGAACTTGAGCTTCTCGGGCCGCAGCGCGAAGTACACGTGCATCATCACCATCGTGACGAGCAAGAGCGCGGCGAGCCCGTGCAGCACGTACACGATACCCCACGCCGCGTCGGCGAGCAGGTATGGGTTGCGCGGCCACCACGGCGTGTCCACGCGCACGAGCAGGAAGCCGCCCGTAACGAGCGTCGTCAGCACGGCCACCGCGAACGCGTGGTGGATGAGCTTCTGGGCCACGGAGTACTTGCCGGGCCGCCGCGCCGGCAACGCGCGGCGCAGCGTCGCGCTCGCGATCTCGAGCGCGTCGGCGAAGTCGGCGCGGCCGATCCACATCGAGCTCCACGTGCCGCGGACGGCCACGCGCGCCAGGTGAAACAGCACGGCGGCGCCGAGCACGAGCCCGGCCACCCAGTGCGCCGTGACCCACGGGAACTCGATGCCGGCGATCGGGAGGAACGCCGTGCCGAGCAGCGCCAGCACGCTCGAGGCCGCGACCCAATGGAACAGGCGGTCGAGAAGCGCGTGCCGGACGATGCGCTCGGCGGTCGATCGGCCGCCCTCTTTGGCGCGTGCGGGCGTCGTCACGGTCGAGCTATTTGCGTTTCGGCGCGAGAACCAGCCGGTACAACGCGTGGCCGGCGATCAGCACCAGCCCAAGGCCGACGAAGACCCAGAGGAGGTCCCACGACATGCCTTGCAGCGTCTCGCGCCCATAGACGTCGCGGCTGAATCGAAAGATCTCCACGCGAGCTCGCTATCTCGACGCCGCTTGAGCCAGAGCGAGTCAGGCGTCGCGAATCGCGCGCGTGACGAGGTTCTGCAGCAGCGGGATCTTGAAGTGATTGAAGTTGAGCGGCGTGGCGCCGCGCACGGCGCTCTGCCCAGCGAGCGCGGCGGTCTCGGCCGTCTTCGGTTGGCCGCGCACCACCTCTTCGACGACCGTGAGCCGCCGCGGCACGCACTGCACGGCGCCCGCCACGATGCGGATCTGATCGACGGTCTCGGCGCCGCCGGCGCCGCTCACCTTCAGCGCGGCCGCGATGTTGACGAGCGGGAAGTCCCACGTGTTGCGGTCCGCGACCTTCTCGAAATAGAACCGCGCGCCGCTCCATTCGGCCGGCAGCCGGATGGTAGTGAGCACGTCGCCGTCCTCGAGCACCGTCATGCGCTCGATGTCGATGTTCGGGCCGATGAAGAACTCCTCGGCCTTGATCTCGCGCTGACCGCCGGGGCCCACGACGACCATCGTGGCATCGAGCGCCACGAGCGCAGGCGCCGTGTCCGACGGGCTGACGGCGACGCAGCGGTCGGCGCCCCAGAGGCAGTGCTCGCGATTCTGGCCTTCCGGCGTATCGGCGTAGCACGTGTTGCCGCCCGCGCGATAGCAATCGACGCCGTAGCGGTAGTACCAGCAGCGCGCGTCCTGGCAAACGTTGCCGCCGATCGTGCCGGAATTGCGAATCTGCGGGCTCGCGACGCGGCGAGCCGCATCGGCCAGCACTTTGTAGCGACTCTGAATGACGGGGCTGCGCTCGATCTCCGTCAGCGTCGTCATGGCGCCGATCTCGACGCCGTCCTGCGTCTCGCGGATGCCCTTCAGCTCGACAATGCCGCCCAAGTCCACGACGTACTTCGGCCGCTTCACGCGATCCTTGAACCAATCGAAGCTGTCGTTGCCCCCGGCGAGCGCCCAACCCTCCTCGCCGAACCGCGCGAGTAGCTCCACCGCTCCGTCCAGCGTGTCCGGCTGGTAGAGCTCGAAAGCGCTCATCATGTCTCTGGCCATTGCCGAAACTCCTTCCGTTTGCGGTTGCGCTGCTAGGCCTGGCTCACGCGCTCGCCCGTGGCTGCGCGCATCACCGCGTTCAGATAGTGGTCGTACGCTCCACAGCGGCAGAGGTTGCCCGACAACGCGTGCCGCGCCTCGTCGCGCGTCGGCGTCGGGTTCTCGTTGAGCAGCGCGACGGCCGACATGATCTGGCCCGGCGTGCAGAAGCCGCACTGCGGCCCGAGCTCGTCGATCATCGCCTGCTGCACTTTGTGCAGCTCGCCGTTCGGCCCTTCGAGACCTTCGATCGTCGTGATCTCGCGGCCTCGGATCGAGTGCGTCAACGTCGAGCACGAGTAGTTCGCGACGCCGTCGATGAGCACCGTGCAGGCGCCGCACTCGCCGCGGTCGCAACCGAGCTTCGTGCCCGTGAGCCCGAGCTTGTAGCGCAGCGTCATGGCCAACGTCTCGTTGGGCAGGACGTCGACCGGGCGCATCTGCCCGTTCACGTTCAACGTCAGCAAGCGCTCGACGCCGCCGGCCGTGGCGCCCTCGCGCGCGCAGCCGCCCAGCGACAGGAGGTAGCCGCCGCCCGAGACCGCTGCGCCGGAAAAGATCACGCCTTTGATGAACTGGCGCCGCGAGGTCGCCTTCGAGACGAAGGTATCGAACCGCGGCTCCGGGTAGCTCCGGCCGTTGGTATTGTCAGCCATAGGGATATCCCCCCTCCGGTGCGCCGAACGCGCTCAAAATCGAATGGATGCTAGGTGAAAAGGCGGCCCCGCTCAACAGGCCGGCCGCACGCCTTCGTCCGCTCATGCCGTGTTGACCTGCAAGGGTTTGTGCGATTGATCGCGCTTCGCCGCCGCGTTGACGATCATGTCGGGCATGACCGGCGTGCGGTTGAAGTAGTGACCGCCGAGCGCGTCGGAAATCGCGCACAGTAGCGCCGCCGCGGCGCACCCTTGAACGGGCTCGCCGATGCCTTTCGCCCCGACGGGGTTCTGCTCGTCCGCGATGTCGACCCACGCCGTCTGCATCGTCGCCGGCACGTCGAGATACGAGACGGGCTTCGCCTGCAGCAGGCTCACGTTGCCGGGCAAGCCGTTTTGCGGGTCGTAGATGTGACGCTCCGCGACGGCGAGCCCGATGCCCATCACGGCGCCGCTCTTGATCTGATGCGCGAGGCCTTGCGGATGCAGCACGGTGCCGCAATCGGCGACGCCCACGTAGTCGAGGATCTCGATCTTGCCGGTCTCGACGTCGAGGTCGATCTCGATGAACCCGGCCGCGAGCGCAGGCACGGTGCCCGTCCGCGGCAAGTTGTCCTTCGCAACGCCGACGAGCCCGGTGCCGGCCACGCCGGCCGCCGACGCCTTCGTCATCGCATTCAGGTCGTCCGGCACCTCGTGCGCGTCGAACTTGCCGCCGAGCTCGATCGCGCGCTGCGCGGCCTGCGCGTACGTGAGGCCCTTGGTGGGGTCGCTCTTCGCGAAGACGCGCTCGGCCCCGATGTCGTAATCGTTGGGCGCGCCGCCCAGGTCCATCGCTGCGATCTCCTTGAGCTTCGCGACGGCGTCCATCGCGGCGACGTAGTTCGTGCGCGTCATCGTGAACGACGTGTTGCTGCCGAACTGGCCGAGATTCCACGGCAGATGGAGCCGGCTGTCGCCTCGCACGACGACGCAGTTGTCCCAGTTCATCTTCAGCACCTCGGCCGCGACGCGCGACGTGGCCGTGTGCGAGTAGGTGCCGAGATTGCCGACGCCCGTGTGGATGTGCAGCTTGCCGTCCGGCGTGATGCGCACGAGTCCGTCGAAGCCGTTGCCGCCGGCCGAGTGATAGGCCGTGCCGACGCCGATCCCGCGCACCTTGGAGCCGTTCCGCTGGCCGCTGCGGGCCTGCCGCTCGGCCCAGTTGAACTGCTGGGCGCCGCGGTCGAGCGCGTCCTTCAGGTAGGCGCTCGTCACGCCGCCCTGCATCGCACCGATCTTCGCCGAGTTGTCCGGCGCGTTGATGCGGCGAATGGCGACGCGGTCGAGCCCGAGCTCTTTCGCCGCCTTGTCGATCAGCGGCTCGACGGCCGCCGCGATCTGATTCTGGCCCGGGCCGCGCTGCGGGCCGCGCGGCGGCGTGTTCGTCATCACGGGAACGCCGCGGAAGCGCATGGCCGGGGGCTGATAGACGAGCGAGACGGCCTCGGCCGCGGACATCCAGTCGTTGAAGCCTTGGTTCGGGCCGTTCTCCTGCACGATGTAGAGGTCGACGGCCGTGACGCGGCCGTCGGCCGCGAAGCCCATCTTGATGCGGCCTTGGAACCCGGGGCGCGCCGAGCCCATGAAGTACTCCTCGTGCCGCGAGACGCGCATCATCACGGGCCGGCCGATCTTCTTCGACATCAGGGCCGGTATCGCCATCAAGGGATACGCGCCGCCCTTCGAGCCGAAGCCTCCGCCGCAGAACTCGGAGACGTAGACGAGATCCGCGGGCTCCACGCCGCAGAGCTGCGCGATGCCCGGAATCGGGAAGCTCTGGCTCTGCGTCGAGCCGTAGAGGAAGCACTTGCCGTTTTGCCAAAAGCTAAGCGCGCTGCGCGGCTCCATCGAATGGTGCGCGAGGCCGGCCGTCACAAACGTCTCGTCGAGCACGAGCTTCGCGGACGCCAAACCGGCGTCGACGTCGCCGAACGACCACTCGGCGAGCGGCTCGCCCTGCGGCAGCTGCCCGTCGCTCGCGGCCGCGAACGCCTGCGCCGACCATTTGACCGCGCGAATCTGCGGGCCCTGCGCGACGTTGCCTTCGGTGCGCGCGTTCGGGCCGCCGGGGAACAGGCTCTGCAAAGGGTCGACCGTGAACGGCAGCTCTTCGTACGTGACTTTGATTTGCTCGATCGCGTCGCTCGCGAGCTCCTCGGTGTCCGCCGCGACGGCGAGAATCGGGTGGCCGACGAACAAGGGCTCGTCGGTCAGGATCGTTTCCTGGGGCGCGGGCGGATTGCCGACTTCCTCGGCGCGCAGGATGCCGTGCACGCCGGGCATCGCGAGCGCAGCGCTCGCGTCGACGCTCGTCACACGCGCGTGCGGCATCGGGCTCGTCAGAAGCTTCACGAACACCATGCCGTCGACGCGGATGTCCTCCGCGTATTTGGCTTTGCCCGTCACCTTCGCGTGAACGTCGGGCGGTGTGAAATTCTTGCCGAGCAGCTCAGCCATCGTCAGCTCCCCAATGAAAACGCGGTTCCGGAACCCGCCCCGTCATCATACTCCGGTGGTGGCCGAAGGGCTCCGTTGGCTCGAGCCCGCCTCCACCGGCTCGGCGGCCGCAGGCTGCCCCTTCGGGCGGCGTACGGAGCGAGCGCCGCTCGGCCCCCGGGACGTATGCGAAACTTGGCCGGTGCGCCGGTAACGGCCGCGCCCTTTCTCTGCGGAACCCGCCATGGACATCGGCACGTGGGAGCTTCTGAGCTACGTCGTCACGACGATCGGCCTGCCGCTCGCGATCATCGTCTTCATCTACGAGCAGAAGAAGGAGCGCAACAACGAGGACGAAGAGGTCTACCAGCTCCTGTCGGACAACTACCAGGACTTCCTCAAGATGGCGCTCGACCATCCCGACCTGCGCCTGTTCACGCCCGAGCAAACCACGGAATTGAGCGACGAGCAGCGCGAACGCATGCTGATCATCTTCAGCATGCTGATCTCGCTGTTCGAGCGGGCATACCTGTTGCTCTACGAGGAGAAGATGTCGTCGCGGCAGCAGCGGCGCTGGCTGTCGTGGGAGGACTACATGCTCCAGTGGTGCCGCCGCGAAGACTTCCGCGCGCTGCTTCCCGTGCTGCTCGAGGGCGAGGATCCCGAGTTCAGCGCTTACATCCGCGCGCTCGCCGCGAAGGTATCTCCGACCGGCTCGCTGTTGCTGTCGTCCTGACGCGCCCGTCGTTTCGAAGTATTGCGCCGGCCGTAGCCGGCGCCTCAACTTCCGAGGTGTTGCGCCAGGAAAGCGTCCAGGGCCTTCAGCGTCTCGAGCCGCGTGCGCGCGCCCGACAGCCAATGATCCTCGCCTTCGAGCTCGACGAGCTGCACGTCCTTGCCGGCCGTCTGCAGCGCGCGCTGCATGGCGAGGCTTTGCGCGATCGGCACGACCGTATCGTCGCGGCCGTGGATCAGCAGCACGGGCGCGCGAACCTTGTCGGCGTGCGCCGCCGGCGATGCGGCCTCGAGCCGCTCGTCCGCGGTGCCTTTGTCGTCGACTCCCATGGCCCGGCGCCAGTAGACGATCGTCGGGCTCGAGAAGCCGGCGCGGCCACGCTCGAACGACAGCATCGTCTTGAGATCGGCGACGCCGGCGATCGCCGCTGCGCACCGATAGAGCTCGGGCGTGAACGCGGCCCCGGCCAGCGCGGCATAACCGCCGTAGCTCGCGCCGACGATGCAGACGCGCTCGGGATCGGCCATGCCGGCCTCGATCAGCGCCGCGACGCCGTCCGTGAGGTCGTGCTGCATCACGCCGATGCCCCACTCGCCGTGGCCCGCCTCTTCCCACGCCTTGCCGAGGCCGGCCGAGCCGCGGAAGTTCGGCTGGAGCACCGTGTAGCCGCGCGAAGCGAGGAAGTGCGCAAGCCAATCGAAGCCGCCGACGTCGAGCGAGGCGGGGCCGCCGTGCGGCAGCACGACGAGCGGGGTCGCGCCTTGCGCATCGACGGGGCGCGTGAGAAAGCCCGGGATCTCGACGCCGTCGCGGGCGGGATAGCTGTACGGCACGCGCGACGGGAGCTTGCCGGCGTCGAGCGCCTGATTCGCGCTGCCGATCTGCTTCGCCGTGGCTGCTTTCGCGTCGTAGAGATAGTACGCGGGCGCGCGGTCGGGGCGCTGCGTGGCCAGGACCACGCGCGAGCGGTCCTCCGACCACGACAGCATCCGCGGCGACTCGCCACTGAACGCTTCGTTCAAGTCCGTCTGATGCTTGGCGAGCTCGCGGTCGAACCACACGGGCGGCTCGCCGGCGACTTGCGCGCCGACGACGATGTTCGTGTAGGGATCCCTCATCACGCCGGCGACGTCGAGCTTGTCGTGAACGAATAGCGGCCGCTCGGTTTTCCCGGTTTCGGCCGACAAGATGTAGAGGCCCAGACGGCCGACGTCCTTCGGCCGCACGCCGACGACGAGCTCGCCGTCGGCGTCGAGACCGTACACGTTCATCTCGGGAAGCTCGGTGATTTCCGTTAGGAGCACTTCCCAGCTCCGCTCGCCGCGGCGCAGGATCGTGAACGAATCGCGCTCTGCGTTGTACTCGACGCGGAACCTCGGGCGCCCCTCGCGGTCGACGACCCAGCCTTGCGTAGCCTGCGTGCCTTCATCGAGCTGGCTGCGGCGATCGTTCTTCGCGTCCACGGCGTACAGCACGCGGCCTTCCTGCTCGCGGCGCGGGAACAACGCGAGGCCTTTCGCGCGATCGAAGCCCATGAGCTGCGCGCCTTGCAACGCGATGATGCCGCCGATGCTCCGCCCGGCGTTGCGCTGGATGCGTTGATCCGCAAGCAGCAGCTGTTGAATCTTGAGCTCGCCGGCAAGGTCGATGCCGTACGGCGCGAACGATTCGACCTGACGCCCCTGCGGCCCGAAGTTGACGGTCTGGCTCGCGAGGAGCAGCAGCGTGTCGCCGTTCGCCCAGATGACGTCGCGCGGCTTCATGACCGAAACGTCGACGGCCGCGCCGACGGCCATCGTGTCGAGATCCGAGACGAACACGAAGCTGCCGGCGGCCGCCTGCGCGATGAACGCGAGCCGCTTGCCGTCCGGCGAGATCGTCGGCGACTGCATGGCCGGCAGCGCCGCGAACGCCTCGAGCGGCGGCGGCTGGGCAGCGGCGAAAGACGAGACGAAGAGCAGAAACGAGCTGACGACTGCGAACAGGCGCTTCATGGTCCGACCCCCCTCGGCGCAACATCCTACTGCGTCCGCTGCGCGCGCGACATAGCGCGGCGCTTGGACTCGTTCAACCGAGCCGGTCAGCCGGCTCGTAGGTAAGCGAAGCCGCCCTCCTTGATATAGAGGACGCAGCCTTCGGCCGTCGACGGCGAGTGCGCCGCGCCCGGCGGTAGCCTGAGCCACGCGCCGCGCGCGAACTCGCCGTCCTCGTCTCGAAACGATCCCTCGAGCACGAACAGCTCGGCGCCGCTCGGATACTCGATCGGGCGGAGCCGCGCTTCGGGCGGCCAGCGCTCGAGCCGCATGGTGTCGGCGAACCCGGCTTGGGCGTAGAGAGGCCGCACGGCGACGCCGGCGCGGGCGGCCGGCCGCCACTCGAGCGTGTCGGTCCGCAGCGCGACGTGCTCGCGTGTCCGCCCCGGAAACTGCCGCAGCTTCACGAACAGCACGCAGCCGTCACGCGAGAACGGCGAGTGGCGGAATCCTTCGGGGTTCAATAGATACGTGCCGGCCGGCCAGTCGCCGTGCTCGTCGGAAAACACGCCCTCGAGCACGAGGATCTCCTCGCCGTCCGGGTGAGCATGGGTGTGGAACGTGGCGCCGGGCCCGTAGCGCACGACCGACGTCACCTGGCCCGACTCCGGCGGTCCGACGAGGTGCACGCGCTTCCTGAAGACCGTTCGGCTCGGGCTCGGCGTCCACGCCATCGCCGCCGTATCGACGGCTACGCGCCTGCCGAGGTCGCCGTTGATCGCCGCAGAGTCGCCGGAGTCGCCCATGAGCTATTACGGTACGCAAGCGCGAGCCGTGACGAAACGGCCGAAGGTCCGTCCCACGCTCGATCTCCTTGCATCCGGTGGAATATCTGCGATAGTTCGCCGCGGGGCCTCGTCATGGCGGAGGCACACCGTCGCGGGCTTTCGCCGCGTCCTCCGTACCGCCCGTTTCGCGCGGCTCCGCGATTCTCGCGGCTTGGAACGCTCGTGATTGGAGACGTCATCATGATCCGGAATCACGTCACGTGGGCACTGGCGGCGGCGTCTATGCTTTTCACTGCGGCCGTCTCCGCGCAGATCACGTTCGACCCGAGAATCGATCAGCGAGCCGATCGAGAGAGCGACTGCCAGCAAGCCGTAGGCGCCTCGCGCACGAGGGCGAGGTCGAGGCAAGCGTGCGAACCCGAGAACGACGCCGCGACGGTCACGCAAGAGCACACGATTACGATCGCCGTGGAACTGCCCGAGTTGCCGAGCGCTCAGTGCACGGCGACGAGCACGACGGAGTATCAACAGCGAAACACCGTGGCGCGCGTCAATACCACCGTCGCGGTCTCCGACTGCACGGCGGCGTCGGGAGAGCTCACCGTTGCGGCACGCATCCGCGACGCGAGCGGTGAGACGAAGGCCGTCGAGTTCAGCGAGACGTGGCAACGCAGCGACGGCCAGGACGTGAAACTGACGGGCGACTACCCGATCGGAGAAGACGTCGACCTCGTCAACGTCCGCATACGCGGCCTGACATGCACGTGCGCGGATTCTTCCGCGGCGGCGGTGGCCGACGCTCCCCCGCCGAATTGAGCGCGCCGTGACGAGCTTTCGGCCGGACCGGGGACGCACCCGAGCTTCCTCGGCCGCCTAGACGACGACCGCGAGCGGCTCTTCGTCGAGCGCCGCGCGTTGCTCGAGCAGCGCCTGCACGTGCTGCTCCCAATAGCGCGCCTCGCCGAGCCACGGGAACGCGCGCGGGAAGGCGGGGTCGTCCCAGCGGCGCGCGATCCATGCCGTGTAGTGGATCAAGCGCAGCGCGCGCAGCGCTTCGATCAAGCGCAGCTCGCGGTAATCGAAGTCCGCGAACTTGCCGTACCCTTCGAGCAGGTCGCCCAGCTGCGCGGCCATCTCGTCGCGCGAGCCGGCGAGGAACAGCCACAGGTCCTGCACGGCGGGGCCGTTCATGCAGTCGTCGAGATCGACGAAGTGCGGTCCCGAGTCCGTCCAAAGCACGTTGTTGCGATGGCAGTCGCCGTGAATGCGAAGCTCGCGATACCGGCCGACTTCTTCGAAGCATTGCTCGATCGCGTCGACGAGCTGCTCGGTGACGCGCTCATAGCTCGCGACGAGGTGCGTGGGCAGCCAGTCGCCGGCGAGCAGGTGCTCGGCCGCGCGGCGCCCGAGCTCGTCGCGATCGAGCGTGGGCCGCGCCGTGAAGCGGCGCGCTGCGCCGACAGCATGGATTCGCCCGAGAAACCGCCCGAGCCATTCGCGCTCCTCGCTCGTGCCGAGCTCGGGCCAGCGCCCGCCGCGCCGCTCGTAGACGGCGAACCGGTAGCCGTCGAGCTCGTGCAGGGTCTCGCCGTCGCGCACGAGCGGCGGCACGACGGGGATCTCTTGCGCCGCGAGCTCGAGCGCGAACTCGTGCTCCTCGAGGATCGCGTCCGTCGACCAGCGGCCGGGACGGTAGAACTTCGCGACGACGAACCCGCCGTCGACGCCGATTTGATACACGCGGTTCTCGTAGCTCGCGAGCCCGAGGATACTGCCCGTCGACTCGAATCCGCAGCTCTCCACGGCGTCGATGATGACGTCGGGCGTCAGCCGCTCGTACGGAACGGCGTCGCTCACGCGCGCTGCTCGCGCTCGAGTGCTTCGGTCAACACCGCCAGCGTCTCGTCGAGCGAGCGCTCCTTCGGCTGCGTCGCGCGCGTCTCGCTCGCGAACGGCGTGGTTGCGACGAGCGAATAGAGCCATTCGGCGCCTCGATGGAACGCCGGCGTGACGCCGACGCTCTCGTACGTTCCGGCGATCTCGGCCATCTCGGGCGCGAAGCGCTTGGCCGTCGCGCCGAGGAACGGCACGCGCGCACGCATGCGCGCCAACGCTTCGCGTTGGCTGCCTTCGAGCTCCTGCATCAGCGCCGCGCGCACGCCGAGCCGCTCCGCCGCGATCAGCACGGTGGCGAACAGCGCGTCGGTTCCTTTGTTCAACGCCGAGTACGCCATTTTCATCGCCGACGCCGTGCCGACCTCGGCGCCGAGATCGACGAGCGCGAGCTCGGGGCAATCGAGCTCGAGCACGGCGGCCCGTGCCTCGCCGGAAACGTAGAAGCGCGTGCGCTCGGCCTTGGGCGCAGGGCCGCGGCCGACGATGCCGACGTCGACGAACGGCGCGCCCGTCTTGCGAAGCGAGCGCTCGATCGCCCGCACGGTCGCGGGCGAAACGGCGTTGCAATCGGCGAATACGGGTTGCGCACCGACGTTCAGCATGGCGGCGGCCGCGCCGGCCGCGAAAGTCGTCGCGGCGGCCGGAGGCACGATCGAGAGCACGAGGCTCGCTCCGGCGACGGCCGCCTCGAGCGCGCGGACGTCCTCGATGCCGGCCCGGCGAGCCAGCTCGAGCGACACCGCGCTACGGCCGTCCCCGGCCGTTACGACGCGATAGCCGGCCCGCACGAGCGCGCCGCCGACGGCACTGCCCATGTCGCCGGTGCCGATCACCGCCACGGTTGCCTTCTTCGCCGCCATCTCGCTCACCCGTCACGTTCGCGCACCGGCTCCGATGATAACAATCGCCGCCAAGCGAAAGGTGCCGAGTGTAAAATTGCCGAATGACGTCCCCCGCGACACTCCACGGGCGTGCCGCGCTGCGGCTCTGTGCGGCAGCGCTCGCCGCGGCGTGCGCCGCCTTCTCCGCAACGAGTCAAGAGACCAATGCCGTGACACCGATCATTCCGTACCCCACCGAGACGCGCACGCTGCCGAACGGCCTCAAGGTCATCGTCGTGCCGATGCCGAGCGACGGGCTCGTCGCGTATTGGTCGATCGTGCGCACGGGCTCGCGCGACGAGTACGAGGAGGGCCGCACGGGATTCGCCCACTTCTTCGAGCACATGATGTTCCGCGGCACGGAGCGCTATCCGGCCGACGTCTACAACCGCGTCATCACGACGATCGGCGCCGATGCGAACGCGTACACCACCGACGATCACACGGCGTACCACCTTTCGATGGCTGCGGAAGACCTCGAGCAAGTCATGGAGATCGAGAGCGACCGCTTTCAGAATCTCTTCTACGCCGAAGACGCATTCCAAACCGAGGCGGGCGCCGTCTACGGCGAATACCGCAAATCGCGAACGGAGCCCGAGTTCGCGCTCTACGAGGCGCTGCTCGAGAAAGCGTTCGAGCGCCACCCGTACGGCCACACGACGATGGGCTACGAGCGCGACATCGCGATCATGCCGACGTTGTACGACTACTCGCGCGAGTTCTTCAGCCGTTACTACCGGCCCGAGAACACCGTGCTCCTCGTTGCCGGCGACGTGACGCCGTCGGAGACGTTCACGCTCGCCGAGAAGTACTACGGCGGCTGGCAACGCGGCTACGTGCCGCCCGAGATCGCGGAGGAGCCGGAGCAGACGGCCGAGCGGCGCGTCGACGTGGCCTACGACGGCCAGACGCTGCCGATCGTGCTGATCGCGTACAAGCTGCCCGTCTTCGATCCCGGCGATCGCGTGCGCATCGCCGCGGATCTCCTCGCCGACCTCGCGTTCGGCGAGACGAGCGAGGCGTACGCGCGCCTCGTGCTCGACGAGCAAGTCGTCGAGGATCTCGATGCCGGCGCGTCGTACAACCGCGATCCAGGCCTGCTCGAGATCTCGGCGCGCGTCAAGGATCCGGAAAAGATCGATTACGTGGTCGGCGTCATCGACGAGACTACGCGCAAGTTCCGCGCCGAGCCACCCGACCCGAAACGCCTCGCCGACCTGCAGCGGCGTTTGCGCTACGGCTTTCTGATGGGCCTCACGACGCCCGATTCCGTCGCCGCGCGCGTGGCACAGCTCGTCGCCGTCAGCGGCGACCTCGGCGGGCTCGACCGGCTGCACGCGACGTATGCCGCGATCGCGCCGGCCGACGTGCGCACGGCCGCCGAACGTTACCTGGACCCGCGCCGGCGCACGATCGGCGTGCTGCGCTCACGGCCGTGAGCCGCGGCGCGCGTATCGTTGCGCTCGTGCTCTTAGGCTCGAGCGCGAGTTGCACGCCGCCGAGCGCACCGCCCGCCGTCACCGAACCCGAGGATTCCGCCGTGGTACTGCTGAACGTCCCCGCCGACCCCACGATCTCGTTCTCGCTGCAGCTCGCCGTCGGCTCGCAAAACGACCCGCCCGGCAAGGAGGGCCTCGCCTTCCTGACGGGCGAGATGCTCGCCGACGCGGCGACCGAAACGCGCTCGCTCGACGAGATCCTGGCCGCCCTCTACCCGCTCGCCGCGGGCTACGACATCCGCGTCGACGTCGAGCGCAGCACGCTGACGGGACGCGTGCACCGCGACAACGTCGACGCCTACCTCGAGCTCTTCACGGACGCCTTTTTGCGCCCGGCCTTCCTGGAAGAGGATTTCGAGCGCGTGAAAAGCGACGCGATCAACGCGATCGAGAACACGCTGCGCTATGCCTCCGACGAAGAGCTCGGCAAGGCCACGCTGCACGACGCCGTATTCCGCGGCACGCGCTATGCGCACCTCAGCGAAGGCACCGTCGCGGGATTGCGCTCGATCACGCTCGACGACGTGCGTGAGTTCTATCGTCGACACTACACGCGCGCGAACGCTTTGCTCGGATTGGGCGGCGGGTTCGATCAGGCGCTCGTGGATCGCGTTACGGCCGCCGTGCAGCAGCTTCCCGAGGGTACGCGCACGGAACCGCCCGCCATCGAGCTCGCGCCGCTCGAGGGGCGTTCCGCCGTGCTCGTCGACAAGCCGAACGCCGACGCCTCGATCAGCTTCGGCTTCCCGCTCGACGTGCGGCGCGGCGAGCGCGACTTCTACGCGCTGTGGATCGCGAACTCCTGGCTCGGCGAGCACCGCAATCAGTCGAGCCATCTCTTCAACGTGATCCGCGAGCGGCGCGGCCTCAACTACGGCGACTACTCCTACATCGAGGAATTCCCGGAAGGTGGCGAACGCTCGATGCCGCCCGTCAACGTGCCGCGTCGTATGCAGCTGTTCGAGGTTTGGATCCGTACGCTGCCGAACGCGCAAGCCACGTTCGCGCTGCGCGCCGCGCTGCGCGAGCTCGAGCTGCTCGTCGAGAACGGCATGACGGCCGAGCAGTTCGAGCTCACGCGCACGTTCTTGAAGAAGTACTCGCTGCACTTCGCCGAGACCACGGCTGCGAAGCTCGGCTATGCGATCGACGACCGGTTCTACGGAATCGAAGGCGACGGTCATCTCGCGCGATTTCGCCGCATGATGGACGAGCTCACGCTCGAGGACGTGAACGCCGCGATCGAGCGGCATTGGCAAACCGAGAACCTCATGATCGCGGTCGTGACGGGCGAGCCCGAGGCGCTGCGGGAGCAGCTCGCGAGCGGCGGGCCGACGCCGATCTCCTATCCCACGCCGAAGCCCCCCGAGATTCTCGAGGAAGACCGCATCATCGAAGCGTGGCCGTTGAACGTCGCCGCGGAGCGCGTGACGACGATTCCCGTGACGGAGGCCTTCGAGCGCTAGTCGAGCTCGCGCCTCGCCATCTCGTCGACGAGGTCGCTCGTCTGCCCGCGCGGCGTGCGCCGCTGATCGAACTCGTAAAGCGCGTGCACGTACGAGCGATCCCAGTCGGTGAGCCCCGAATACGCCTTCGGGTTCGCGAACAAGTTCAAGATGCTGTCGAACGCCTCGGGGTTCGCGTCGGGGCTCACCTGGGCGAGCGAGACGACGGCGAGATAGTCCGCGATCTGCTGCCACGTGGTGCCGCTCAGCTTCGTGCCGTCGACGATGATGATGACGTAGCGCAGATCGTCGCGAATGCCGCTGTGGATGAACGACGGCCCGTCCACGGCGATCGTCGGATAGCGGCCGCCGGCTTGGGGTACGGCGACGGCGCCTTGGCCCGTGCGCGCGTCCACGGGCATGCTCACGTGCCACCACCGGACGGCGCGTTGCGACGACTTGAAGTCCTCGAGCGCGGCGCGGCTCAGCGTCATGTCCGGCATCGGGCCGCCCGGCCGAAAGAGCCTCGGTTCGTTCTCGACCATCGTCGTGGCCAATTGCGCGCCGTCCGTCGTGAAGATCACGAGCACGTCGGGGGCACAACCGGGCTCCTCGGGCTCGAGGCCCACTTCGAGAGCAAGCGCCGAGATGCGGTCGACGATGTACTGTGCGGCGTCGCTCTGCAGATTGTGCACGCCGACGCACACCTGCCGGTGCCACCGCGCATAGCCCCGCCCTTGCGGCGTCTTCACGACCTCGCCGATGAAGTCGCGAATGTAGATGCGAAGCTCGTCGTCGATCTCGCTCATCCGCTGGCCGCGGACGACGACCTCCTCGATTCCTCCGGGCGGCTCTCCGTCGGCCGGCGGCGCCGGCTCCTGCGCGAGCGCGCGCGCTGCCGAGATGGCCGCCAAGGCGCAGGCGAAACCGAGCCGAAAGTTGCTGTCGGACATACGCAAGGCGCTCCGTCGAGCCGGTGCGTGCTGGCGCGATAGCTTACCCGACTATTTCAGTCTCGGCTTCTTGCCTTTCGCGAGCCGCGTCACAGCCGCGCGTGGACGGTGCGGCCGCGTCCCCTCGCGCTTCGCGGCGTCGATCCGGGCGATATGAGCACGTCGATACGCGGCGCGAGCGTCGCGAACAACCCACGCCGGGCGGTCGGCCTCGGTGGCGCGTTCGATGTGGCGCTACTGCGCGATCCACCAGAGCAATACGCCGATCGCAAGCAGCACCAGCCCGATCGCGACATACGGCACTTTGCGCGGCAAGCGATCGCGAATGAACTCGGCCTCCTTGCGGCGGATCGTCTCGGCCGAGTACACGGGCATTCGGCGCCATTGCGGGTAGCGGCGGGTGAGCTCGAGATCGAGACGACGAAGATCGCCGTGCAGGCGCTGCCAGAACGACGGCGGCGGGCGCAGGGTGAGGATGATGCCGATCAACACGATCAGCAGCACGAGTTGGTCCAGCGACATCGCAAACATCGCGTGCTCCTTCGTTATCGCGCCGCCGCTCGCTTGCTGGCCGCGCGCCTGCGAGCGGCAGCCGGGCGCCGAGCTCGTCCGGCCGGCTCACTCGCCTTGCGCGCATCCCAGTCGCGAGCCGTCTTCTCCGTCGCCGTCATGCGCCACGCGCGCTCGATCACCTCGGCGAGCCCGGCTTCGTCGATCGCCGCCAGATCGACGAGGATCATCGGAGCGTTCTCGTAGTGCGGCGTGAGGTGGAAGACGTGCGGCGCGGCTTGGAGCAGCATCTCGCGGTTCGCAAGATCGCACTTGATCGCGAGCCAGCCTTCGGCTTCCGTGCGCAGGCGCGCCATGAACTTGCCCTTGACCTTCAGCGCGGGCGTTCGGTACGACGTCGACACCTCGCTACCGGGAAACCGCTGCGCAATCTTCGCCGCCGCCGCGAACCGGCGCTGGCTGGAGCTCGCTCGCGCATTCGTCATGCCGTCATCGTAGTCCCGCCGGCGCGCGGCGCAAAGAACTCGCGTTGCCGTACGGCGAGCAGCACGAGCAGCGCCGCGCCGACCGCCGTCCCGACCGGCGGGAACAGCAGTATGTAAAGCACGGCGAACGCGGCCGACGACCAAAAGAACCAGCGGGCGCGATACGGCGACGCGACCAATGTCACGACCGTGACGATCAACCCGTGGCTGCCGACCGCGCCCCAGAAGACGACGGGAACGAGCGCCCGCCCGATACCTTCCGCCATCACGGGGGATCGGATTCGCCGGACGTGAGCCGTTCCATGTATCGCCTCACCGTAAGACGCGCGTCATGTAGACGCTGTGGGGGTCTTCGACGTAATCGGCAAACGGCGGGCACTCGACGAAGCCGTGCTTGCGATACAGCTCGCGCGCCGGCTTGAAGTATTCGGCGGAGCCCGTCTCCAGGCTCAGCCGCGACATGGCTCTCGCGCGAGCAGCCTCGACGATATGCAGCAAGATCGCATCGCCGACGCCGCGTCGCCTGTGCAGCCGCGCCGTATGCATTGATTTGATCTCGCCGTGCTCCGGCGACAGAGCCTTGAGCGCGCCGACGCCGAGCAGCGCTTCGCCGTCCCAAGCGGCCCAGACGGTGAGATCGGCCGCGCGCAGCTCGTCGATATCCAAGGCGTGTGCGCTGCACGGGGGCGACGTGGCTCGCGCCGTCGTCAGGTGCTCGGTCAGCAACGCGCGCACGCGTGCGTCGTCGAGATCCGCCGCGACGATCTTCGTTTCGACGTGTGCTCGGGCGGGCGTTCGGTTACTCATTCGTGGCTTTCGACGCTCCAAACGCCGGCGTAGGGTAAGAGCCGCAACCTTCGCGCGATTTCCAACGACGCCTCATTCGACCACAGAGTGCCGTACAGTGGAACGCGGCCTGTCGAGCGAACCATGGCCGCCCACGCGGCCGTGACCTTGGCGCCGAAGCCGGCGTGCCGGCGCCCGTCACTGCTCGGTATCCGGAAGCTCGGTCAACAGCACGACTTGCTCGGCACCCGCTCGCTTCAACAGCGCAAAGCCTCGCATCACGCGACCGTGAACGGCTCCTTCGTCTCCGCGGACGAAAATCGGAACATCGGCGTCGCGCTGCACCATCGCGCGCGCACGATCGACGACGGCCGATTCGTCGAGCGCCGTGTCCGCGTCGCCACCGAAGCTCAGATAGAACCGCCCTTCTCGGTCGACGCTCAATACGAGCGGATCGTCGAGCGCCGCGTCGAGCGTGGCGGCCTCGACATCGGGAAGGTCGATGACGATGCCCTGCGACAGCAACGGCGCCGTGATCATGAAGATGACGAGCAACACGAGCATCACGTCGACGTACGGAACGACGTTGATTTGGCTGATGAGGCCTCGAGTCTTGCCGCGGCTCATGCTCGCTCCCTCACTTGCCGATGCTCAAATATACTGCGCCGATGGCAGCGGCCAGAAGCGCCCCTTTCCGATACGGCGAGGTCGTCGCGCTGCGCTACGTCACGACCGGCGGCCGCATCGAAATGTGCTGGCCCTGCAGAGTCGTCGCGGATGGACCCGAGCTCGTCGCACTGTTCATCGCTGCGGGAAGCCCCTACAAGGCGGCGCCGAAGAAGACGGCGGTCGAGAAGCGGCGGCAATCGCGGCCTCCGGTGCCGCCCGACGAATACGTGTGGCGAACCGACACGCTGCGGCTCACGGTTCCGGGGCGGTCGCACTCCGTATCGCTGTCTTGGACGCGGGTTGATGGCAGGCGCCGATTGCTGAAGTACTTCGTCAACATGGAGGAGCCGTTGCGGCGCACGCCGGTGGGCTTCGACACGCAAGACCACACGCTCGACATCGAGCTCACGCCGGAGCTCACTTGGCGCTGGCGCGACGAGGACGACCTTGCGAGCCACGTAGCCGAGGGCTTCTACACAGAGGCGTTGGCTGCGTCGGCACGAGCCGAAGGCGAATCGGCGCTCGAGGCCATCCGGCGGCGCGAGCACGTTTGCACGAACGGCTGGACGGAGTGGAGTCCGCCGGCGGAATGGAAAGCGGCTCCGTTCGTCGACGGCTGGGACACGACGCCGCCGACGTCATGGGGTCGGCGGCAATGGGCTTACGGCAGCGACTCTTGGTGACGTCTCGTGTTCGCTTCTTCGAGCTTCAGCCCGCAGCTCACCAACACGTCGCGGGTGCCGTCGCAGACGGACGGCGGCCTGACGATGACCCTTTACTCCTCGCGCGGAGGATCGCCTCCGCCGTCTTCGCGAACCTTCTTGCCTTGCTTGGCTTCCTGGACTGCGGGGACTTGAGTGACTTCGGTCAGCACGGCGCCCAACGCGTGCGCACTACCTTTTCCGGAGCGCGCCCATCTCAACAGCCGATAACAGAACCGGACGATCAGCGCCACGCCGACGGCCAGGAACAGACCAGCGGCTATTCCCTCGAAGCTCGCCATCGGAGCACCTCGTTGCCGACCTGTTTACTGAGCCGCCGGCCCGTCGCCGAGCATCTCGAGAAGCTTCTCTCCGTTCCAAATCAACGGATCGAGCTCGAGCGCGAGCATGGCTTCGCGTAGGGCTCGCGAGCGATCGCCCCCGGTCTCGTACAGCATGACGGCAAGGTGCCAGTGGCCGCGCGCGAAACTCGGCTGCCGGCGAGTCAGCTCTTCGAGGAGGCGGAGTGCCCGAGGCACTTCCCTGGTCTCTTGCCAAAGAAGCGCGTAGCTCACGACGAGCTCGCCGTCCCTCGGCCAACGCAGCATCGCGTCTTGGTAGACGTTGCGCGCCATCTCGGTGCGGCCCGTTTTCCGCAAGTGATCGCCGTAGAGGTTGTGGCACTCGATGAAGTCCGGTTGCTCCTCCACACAGGCCGCGAGCTCGCGCTCGGCGCTCGCCGCATCGTCGGATAGGTGGATCAACCCGTAGGCCGCGCGCGTCCATGGGTTGTCCGGAGCGAGCCGCACCGCGTCGGCCAGTGCGGCGAGCTTCTTTTCTCGAGCTTCTGCAGGATCCATCGCCAAATAGTCGACCGCGTTCGCGTAGACGAGCGCGCGGACACCCGCAGCGTCCCCGTCTCGCGCGTTCGCGGAGAGCCGCGCCTCGGCCGTCTGTAACGCGGCTTGGAATCCCGCGCTCGAGCGGAGCGCGATCAGCGCCTCGTACTCCGGCTCTTGCGCGCCGGCCGAAGCGCCGAGGAGGACACAGGCCAACGAGACGTAGCGTCGCATGGGATGGCTCCGCTCAATTCTCATACACCGTGACCAAGTCCGCTGCGTTGAAGATCGCCACCGGCGAAACCACGACCTCGTCGAGCGGAAGCCGACCGCCGTACCGTTCCTTCACCTTTGCGAGGCCCGTAGACCGATTCCTCGGCGCAACCCACGAGGGGCGAGACGACTGCGACGAGGGCGGCTCGACTCACGTGCCCGTCCTAATCCGGCACGCGCGCCATGGCCGTGTAGGTGCGCCCGACGCCCGTGCTGTACACGAAGCTCCGTCCGTCCGGCGCCGCTGCGAGCGCGCTGACGCCGACGACGTCGTAGACGGCCACGACGCTGCCGTCCGACGTTCGCCGCAGCGCAAGCGCTCCGGGCCCGCTACGCGACACCGGCGCCTCGAACGTCAGCAACAACTCGCGGCGCGGAAAGAACGCGACGAGCTCGAGGCGGGTTTCGGCGGCGTCGCCCGGCGAATCGAGGCCGGGCGGCACGAACGGCGCCGACCACGCGAGCGCGCCGGTGGCAACGTCGCGCAGCTCGACGTTGCCGTCGCGCGCATAGACGGCCGCGCGCTCGTCGAACGCGAACGGGCCGATCGAGCCGCGCGGCAGCTGCGCGCCGGCGACATCGCGCGTGCGCCGCCACTGTGCGGCGCCGTCGAAGCGGCGCACCCCGAACGTCCCGGCGTCGTCGATCGACGTGGTGTTGGCCGCGATCAGCGATGCGTCGTCGGCGAACAGCACGCCGGCGCGCGTGGCCGACGCTTCGAGCTGCGCGGCTCGCGCGCCGGCGAGCAAGTCGACCACGCCGACGAGCCCGGGCGTTACGTCACGCCTGCCCCGTGCCGATTGATAGGCGAGCCATTGCCCGCCAGGCGCGAACGCGAGCGCCGTCACCGGCCCGCACACGCCGCCGCAATGGAGCTTCAGCGGCTCGACGCTCCGCTCGAGCGAATGAACCTCGATGCCGCCGACACGCCCGATCGCGACGAGGCCCGTCGAAGAGAGCGCGAGCGAATACGCGAACTGACCCGTGGAGAACGGCGCCGGGAACGAGCGCACGACGCGGCCGTCGCGAGCTCGGTAAACGCGCGTGCCGCCGTCGTCGCTGACGCCGACGAGCCTTCCGTCCGTCGAGTACGCAGCCAGCGACCATGCGCGAGCGTCGACCCTGCGCCCGTCGACGCGCCAGACGGTTGCAAGGCCCGGCGGGAGCGGCACGTCGCGCGCGCCGGGCTCGGCCGAAGCGCGATCGGCGGCGACGGTCGTCAGTAACGCGCATGCGGCAGCGGCCAGCGCGGCTCGATGCCACCACCGCGCGCTGCTCGCGCCACGCTCGGGATACGGGGCGCTCACACTGCGATCGGAGCTTTGATCGAGCCGTGCGCGTAATAATCGAGCAGCTCGAAGTCCTCGAACCGGTAGTCGAACAGACTTTCGGGCTTGCGCTTGATCACGAGCCTCGGCAACGGCAGCGGCTCGCGTGTCAGCTGCAGATCGGCTTGAACCATGTGGTTCAGATAGAGATGGCAGTCGCCGCCGGTCCAAATCAGCTCGCCGGGCCGGAGGTTCGTCTGCTGCGCCATCATGTGAATCAGCAGCGCGTACGACGCGATGTTGAACGGCACCCCGAGGAACACGTCGGCGCTGCGCTGGTAGAGCTGGCACGAAAGCCGGCCCTGCGCAACGTGAAATTGGAACAGCGCGTGGCAAGGCGCGAGCGCCATTTGCTCGAGCTCGCCGACGTTCCACGCGCTGACGATGATGCGCCGCGAGTTGGGGTCCGTGCGGATCATGTCGAGCGCACGCTGTATCTGATCGACGTGGCCGCCGTCGGCCGTGCGCCACGCGCGCCATTGCGCGCCGTAAACGGGGCCCAAGTCGCCGTTCTCGTCGGCCCACTCGTCCCAGATCGTGACGCCGTTGTCGCGCAAGTACTTGACGTTCGTGCCGCCCTGCAGGAACCACAGCAGCTCGTGAACGATCGAGCGCAGGTGCAGCTTTTTCGTCGTCAACGCGGGGAAGCCCGCGTCGAGGTCGAACCGCATCTGATAGCCGAACAGCGAGAGCGTGCCCGTGCCCGTACGGTCGCCCTTGCGAACGCCGCGCTCTTTGATGGCGCGCAAGAGATCGAGGTATTGCCGCATCCTTACGCCTCGCTCGCGCGCCGGTGCGCGAGCACCCACAAGATTACACCGGCGACGATCATCGGCGCCGAGAGCACCTGCCCCATCGTGAGCCAGCCGAACGCGAGATAGCCGATCTGCGGATCAGGCACGCGGACGAACTCCACGACGAACCGCGACACGCCGTAGACGATCAAGAAAAGCGCCGAGGTAGCCATCGTCGGCCGTGGCTTCTTCGAATAGAGCCACAGCACGAGGAACAGCACGACGCCCTCGAGAAACGCCTCGTAGAGCATGCTCGCGTGACGGGCTTGGCCGTCGACGATGACAGCCCACGGCGCGTCGGGGCTCGTCGGCTTGCCCCACAGCTCGCCGTTGATGAAATTGCCGATGCGCCCGGCGAACAAGCCGAACGCCGTCCACGGAGCGACGAAGTCCATGACGACGAAGAAGGGCTGCTTGATGTGCCGCCCGTAGAGCCACATTGCGACGAGCACGCCGGCGAGCCCGCCGTGGAACGACATGCCGCCTTGCCACACCTTGAACAGCGACAGCGGATCGGCAAGCAGCTCGCTCAGCCCATAGATGAACATGTAACCGACGCGGCCGCCGACGATCGCACCCAAGGCCACGTAGAAGACGATGTCGTCGACGTGCTCGGCGCGAATACGGCTCGCGGGATTCTTGGCTCGCCGGCGCGCGCCCCACCAGCCGCACGTGAAGCCGACGAGGTACATGATCCCGTACCAGCGCACGGCGAGGGGCCCGATCGAGAACGCGACGGGGTCGATGTCGGGATACGTAAACAGCGGAGCACCGGCCGGCCATTCGAAGTGCGGCTAGTGTAGCCGTGCCCGCTTCGCGCCCACCAGTCGCCTTCGACTTCTCCCTATTGGCACCGAAGGTGCATAGTGAACGGCATGCGTAACCGACTTGGCGACGAAACGAGCCCGTACCTGAAGCAGCACGCGGACAATCCCGTGCACTGGCAGGCGTGGAACGAGGAGGCGCTCGACGAGGCGCGGAAGTCCGGCAAGCCGATCCTGCTCTCCGTCGGCTATTCCGCGTGCCATTGGTGCCACGTCATGGCCCACGAGTCGTTCGAGGACGACGAGACGGCGCGCCTCATGAACGAGCTCTACGTCAACATCAAGGTCGATCGCGAGGAGCGCCCGGATCTCGACAAGATCTACCAGACGAGCCATCAGCTCATGACGGGCCAGGGCGGCGGGTGGCCGCTCACGGTGTTCCTGACGCCCGAGCAGATTCCGATCTTCACGGGCACGTACTTCCCGAAAGAGCGCCGCTACGGCATGCCCGCGTTTCGCGAGGTGCTGCAAGCCGTCAATCGATACTACCTCGAGAAGGGAGACGAGATTCGCGAGCGCGGCGCCCATCTCATCGATGCGCTCGAGAGCACGCGCACGGCGAGCGGCGACGATTTCGCGGCGCTGTCTCGAGCGCCGCTCGAGACGGCGCGCGAGCGCCTCGACGACCACTACGACGCGGAACATGGCGGATTCGGCGGCGGACCGAAGTTCCCGCACCCTCAGTTGCTCGAGTTTCTGCTCGCGCACTGGCACGCGCATCGGGCCGGCAACGGCCGCGGCGACGCCCAAGCCCTCGCGATGGTCACGCACACGCTCGACTGCATGGCGCTGCGCGGGCTCTACGATCACTTGGGCGGCGGTTTCTTCCGCTACAGCGTGGACCGGCTCTGGTCGATCCCGCACTTCGAAAAGATGCTCTACGACAACGCGCAATTGCTCGCCGTCTACGCCGACGCGTACACGGCAACGGGCACGGCACGGTATGCCGACGTCGCGCGTGCCACTGCAGACTGGATCATCCGCGACATGCAGGACGGCCGAGGCGGCTACTACTCGACGCTCGACGCGGACTCGGAGCACGAGGAAGGCAAGTTCTACCTCTGGACGCCGGCGGAATTCGACGCGGCGCTCGACCCGCAGGAGGCCGCGCTCGCGAAGCGCGTGTACGGCCTCACGCGCCCCGCGAACTTCGAGGGCACGGCGTGGCATCTCCACGTCGCCGAAACCCCCGAGGCGGCGGCCGCGGCGGTCGGCCTCGACCCGCTTCGCACCGTCGACACGCTCGAAGCGGCTCGGCGCAAGCTGCTCGCGGTGCGCGAGCGGCGCGTGTGGCCGGGGCGGGACGAGAAGGTGCTCGTGTCGTGGAACGGCCTCACGATCGCCGGCATGGCGCGCGCCGCGCGCGCGCTCGGCCGCGCCGATCTCGCGGTGTCCGCGACGCGCGCCGTCGATTTCATCCGCGCCGAGCTTTCGAGCGGCAGGCGCCTCAAAGCCACGTACAAGGACGGCCGCGCGCGTTTCGCGGCGTATCTCGACGACTACGCCTTCCTCGCGCATGGCTTGCTCGAGCTGTTGCAGTGCCGCTGGCGCGACGGCGACCTTACGTTCGCGCGCGAGCTCATCGACACGCTGCTCGAGCACTTCGAGGACCCGAGCGGCGGCTTCTTTTTCACGGCCGACGATCACGAGCAGCTGATACACAAGCCGAAGCCGTTCGCCGACGAGGCCGTGCCGGCCGGCAACGGCATCGCGGCGCTGACGTTGCTGCGGCTCGGGCACCTGCTCGGCGAGCAGCGCTACCTCGATGCGGCCGAGCGCACCGTGCGTGCGGCGTTGCACGCAATCGAGCGCTACCCCGATGGCCACGCCACGCTGCTGCACGCGCTCGAGGAGCTCGTGACACCGCCGAAGCTCGTCGTACTGCGCGGTACGCGCGATCAGCTCGAGCCGTGGCAGCGCAAGCTCGACCAGACGTACGAGCCGCATCGGCTCGCCGTCGCGATTCCGAACGATGCGGTGCTGCCCGGGTTGCTCGCGGCACGCGAGCCGCGCGACCGCGCCGTCGCCTACGTTTGCGAAGGGATGACTTGCCGCGCGCCCATCGAGCTCACGGGCGGCGTCGAGCTGTAGCGGCGCCCGGCAATTGCTCCATGCATTGCTCTACCGCGGGCATCCCCGCCCGCGTCGGCAATTGCTCCGTGCGTTGCTCCACCGCGAGCGTCCCTGCCCGCATCAGTACGCCGTATACGTGCGCCCCGTCACGAGCTCGGTGGGGCCCGACGCCGTAGCGAACTCCACGGGCACCGAAACGAGCGAGCCGCCTCGATTGCGCTGCACGACGAAGTGCAGGTGCGGCCCGGTGCTGAACCCCGTGTTGCCCGAGTCGGCGAGGTACTCGCCGCGGCTCACGCGTTGACCCGGGACGACGCGAATCGTGTTCCAGTTCAGGTGGACGTAGAGCGCCATCGTGCCGTCGTCGTGCAGCACGCGCACGATGTTCGCGCGCGGCCCGTCCAGTTGCGGATCCGTGCCGCTTTCGAAGAAATCGCTGGCCACCTCGACGACGACGCCCTCGCGCGCGGCGAACACGTCGGTGCCGATCGGCATCACGAAATCGATCGCGTGCTGGCTCGCGGGATCCGTGTGCGTTTTCACGTCGGGGAACGCCTGCGATATGCGGATCGAGCTCGAAAGCGCATACGGCAAGCGATACGGCTCGGTGGGCCGGTGCTCGGCGCCCGGCTCGCCCGGGATGTATTGAAACTCCGAATCGAACTCGAGGTTCGCGTTCTCGACGGTCTTACCGACGACGACGAGCTCGGTCTCGCTGCGCGGCGGCAGCACGGCGAGCCCGTGGCGCGGCGTGTCGGCCGAAACGTTGTGAATCGGCGTCAACCGATAGCCGATCTGCACGGGCGCGAAGTACGTGCTCTGCGCGATCAGCGCGACACCGGCGGCCCCGGACCGCTCGTAGAGGCGCACCTCGGGTTTCTCGAAGCGCCGCTCCACCTGCCGCTCTTGAAACTCCTGCCCCGCGTCGGGCTGCCGATCCGTGTAGACCAACACGCCATTCGCGTCGCGATACCGATACAACTTTTGCGCACTGGCCGGCGGAGCCGCCGCCGTGACCACGACGCACAGCAATACGCGAACAGCCGGTCCAAGCGCTGCCTTCATCCCCGAAGCGACTCGCGGTTTGAGATTCCATCACTCTCTCACGCGCCCCCACCCCGCTCCGACGACGCCCTTCACACTCCCCCGCCCGCCCCGAGTCGACGGCGCGCCTCCGCCCGCCGCCCCGCGACGAGCGTCACACTCCTCCCCCCCAAAAAGGAAAGACCGTCGACGAAGTCGACGTAATCGAACGTCCCGTCGGCAGTTGACATGGAGGGCCCTGGCCGGGGCGCTCGCGCGCAGGGACGCGCGCGCGCGAGCTTACAAGGATGTACTTGCAGCGTCCCCGGCCAGGGCCCTCCATGGCAGCTGCCGACGGGACCTCCTTACCGATCGACTTCGTCGACGGTCGCTTGCCCCGACAATCTCGCTCGGACGTGCGCCCAAGACATCCCCACCGCCAAAATCGCACTAAACGCAATCAGCACGAGCCAAGACAAAAGCGTCGTGCTCTCGCGGTTCACGAGATCGAAGTAGAACAACGTCCAGAACACCGTGCCGGCCAATGCGAGGCAGAGGACGAGCCCGAGCGCGCCGAGCGAGTGCGCGGCGGTGCGGACGAAAAACAACCACCCCGCGAGCAGCGCGATGCCGACGAATAGAACGAGCGGAGCGAGGTTTTCCCACTGCGCCTGCGCCCAGGCGACGTAGTTGAAGCGCGTCGGGTTCCACGTGAGGCACACGAGCGCCAGCGCGAACAGGAACCGAACGCCGACGCTACCGAGACCGAACGCCGCTGTGGCCACGGCCGCCTCCTGAACTTCAGTTGAGCGGCTGCCGCCGCCACTCGTAACCGTCGCGCACGAGCTCGTAGCTCGGCCAGTACTGCGGATCGAGCTTCAGCGTGATCACCTCGGGCACGTCGTTGAAGGACAACGTGTTCAGCCGTACGAACTCCTTGTCCGCGAGCCCCGCCGCCACGCGCACGAATGCCGCGAGATCCGGCGTCGGCTGCCCGTCGACGGCGACGATGCGCCGGCCCGCGAACAGCCCGGAACGGCTTGCCGGCGAGCCGAAGTTGAAGTAGCTCACGTACACGCCGCCCGAGGCGACGCCGCGCTGGACGGCGAGCTCGCGGTGCGGTGCCTGAAGCAGTGCGCCGGCCCAGGAGACGACGCGATCGATGCCGAGTCCGTCGAGCTCCACCGTGGCCACGCGGCCAGTCACCTCACGGCCGTCGCGGAACACCGTGACCTCGACCGTCGGCTTCTGCGAGGCGCGCTCCGCGTCGCGGAAGGTATCCACGAGCTGACCGTCGATGCTGAGCAAGATGTCGCCCGAGCGGAAGAATCGCGAGGCCGGCGAATCGGCCACGGTCGTCGCGACCGTCAGCACCTCTCGCTTCGCGGGATTGTGCCGCTCGTAAAGCTCCAGCCAGTCGTCCGTCAGGTTCACCTTGCGCGCCGTCGCGAGCGGCATCTGCGCCCATTCCACCTCCAGCGAGCGCATCGGCTCGCCGGCGCGCATCTTCTCGATCATGTCCACGATCACGTCGGTCTGGATGCCGAGATTCACCTGCGTGAGATCGCGGCCCGACTGGTACGCGAAGCTGGCCCACATGCCGAGCACGCGGCCTTGCAGGTCGACGAGCGTGCCGTCGAAATCCGACGGGCCGTTGACGAGCGTGACGACGTCCAGATTCGTGTCGCGGAAGCGCAGCGTGCGCGACAGCGGGAACGCGGCGGCCGAGACGTTCGCGACTTCGCTCGACTGCGACATCGTTCTGAAGTCGGGGCTCAAGCCCACGACGGCGACGTCGTCGCCGGGGACCAGCGTTCGCTGCAGGAACACGGCGCTCTTGACCGGCGTGGCGCCGATCAGATCGGGGTCGTACGACACGACGGCCAGGTTGTGCAGCGGATGGATGTACTCGACGCGCCCCGGAATCTCGAGCGAGCCGGCGAACGTGAGCCGCACGTCGCCCATCGCGACGGGGACCGTGTTCCGATCGACGACGACCCAGCCGCGCTCGGCGTCGGCGATGAGCCCCGTGCCGTAGTAATAGCGATCCGCGACGCCCGACACCGTGTACGGCATGTCGAAGTTCACGAGCACGAGAGACGGCGTGACGGCCTGCACGTGCCGCTCCCCTTCGCGCGGGAACGTGGTGCCTTCGCTCGGCTCGACGGGCTCGCGCGGCGGGCTCGGCGCGAGCGCCTGGCACGGCCACACGCCGGCGGAATCGTCTCGCCGGCAGCGCTGCGCCGGGAACCAGCGGCGGTCGTTCGTGATGAGCCGCTGACGCTCGGTCGTGGGCTCGTCGAACGTCACGAACCGCACCGGCGCTTGGGCTTGGTCGGGCAGCGCCTCGACCGCGCGCTCGAAGTCGTCGAGACTCTCGAGCGACTCGCTGCCGATGCCCGTGACGATGCTGCCGCGCGGGATCGCGGCTTTGCCGAACACGTAGCCGGGATTCGCAACGTAGACGCCGGACACGGCGCGGTGGAAATGCCGCGCCTGCTGATATGAGAGCGTATGGAATACACCGTCGCCGTACTCGACGTACTCGTCGGGAGTAATGGCGTGCAGATCCTCGACGAGGACGCGGTGCTCGAGACGCTCTCCGCCGCGCTCGACGACGATGGCCACTTCGCGGCCGACGGCGGCGTCGAGCATGGCCGCGAGCGGCACGAACTCGGCGATCGGCTCGCCGTCGACCTCGACGACGATGTCGCCGACGGCGAGCTTGCTCGAGGCCGGCGACTCCGGGATGACCTGCTCGACGACGAGCATGCCCGTCTGCTTCGGATGCGTCTCGCGCACACGCGCTTCGGTGTCGCGCGTCAAACCGAGCCGCCGCAGCTCGGCGAACGGTTTGTAGACGAACTCCGTTTGCAGCGTGCCGCGCGGCACGGGCTCCCCTTGCTGGATCTTCCGCAGCGCGACCTCGACGCGATCGAGCGGCAAGAAGAAGCTCGACGCGGCCTGGGAGTTGGCGCCCGCGTTCAACGCGACGACACGGCCTTCGATGTCGACGACGGGCGACCCCGACGACCCGCCGGAGGTGCCCGACGCCGCTTGCAGATAAAAGGTGTTGAAGTCGTTGTAATTGCCGCGCCCGTAGTTCGGCGCCTGCCGGTCGAGACGCGCGATCGTGCCGGCGAGAATCGAGAGCTGCTCCCCGGCGTCGTTACCGACCACGCGGATGTCGCGGCCGATCTGCGCCGCTTCCGGCACGAGCTTGAGCTCGGTCGGCTCGATGAATTGCAGCTGCGCAGGGTCGTAGCGGAAGAAGCCGAAATCGTGCACGGGATCGCGGTACACGGGCTGAAGCTCGACTTCCTCTTGATTCAAGAACACGGCTTGCGCGCGCACGGGGCCCGGCGTAACGACGTGCCGATTCGTGAGGATGAGCCCGCGCTCGGCGTCGACGACGAAGCCCGTGGCCTGGCTCGATTGATTGCGCTCGGTATCGAACGCGCGCGTGCTGTCGATCCGGATCGAGACGACGCCCGACGAGATGCGCTCGAGCGTGCGATCCCAACTCAGCTCTTGCGCCGCGAGCGGCGATACGAACACGAGCAGGACACCTGCCAGCGTCCCGAGAGACCGAACTCTAATGTGGCTCATAGCGCCGGATTCTATGCTTGGCGCGGAGCGCGTGACCAGCGTAGGCGGTGCCTGCGCCCGGCCGTGAGACCTAAAGCTTTCTGCATCAGCAGGCGTTTGACGGGATGCGCCGCCTCGACGGCGCGCATTCCGAAACCGCGCAGCGGCGCCGCCCATCCGGGCAGCCCGAACAGGCGGCTCAAGCCGTCGAAAGCCGCGAGCATGGCGAGGTTGTCGCCCTTGCGTTGCCGCTCGTACCGGCGCAGCACCTTGAGGTCGCCCACGTCCTCGCCGGCGAGCAAGGCGTCCTCGACGACGGCCGCCGCCGCGGCTGCATCAAGAAGTCCCAAGTTCATGCCTTGGCCCGCGAGCGGGTGGACCGTATGCGCCGCGTCGCCGAGCAGCGCGACGCGCGGCGCGGTGTACTTCTGCGCGTGCAGGGCCTGCAAAGGAAACGCGATACGCTTCGAGCAAGCCGTGAGCTCGCCGATGACGCCCGCGCTCGCGGCGTTGAGCTCCGCGAGGAACTCGCCGTCGCTCGCGGCCAGCAAACGCTCGGCGTCGGCCGTCGGCAGCGACCACACGATCGAGCTCGAGCCGTCGGCGAGCGGCAACAAAGCGAGCGGACCGCCGGGCAAGAAACGCTGCCACGCCGTGTCGAGGTGCGGCGCGGAGCTCGCGACGTGCGTGACGATCGCCGACTGTCCGTAGCGCCGCCCCGCGGCGGGCAAATCGAGCAGCCGCCGCACGGCCGAGTCGCTGCCGTCCGCGGCGAGCAGCACCGACCCGCGAATGTCTCCGCCATTGCCGAGCGCGACGACGACCTCGCGCTCTTGCACGTCGAGCGCCGCGATCTCGGCCGCGCCGACGAGCTGCCCGCGAGGCGCTGCCGCGAGCGCGTCGGCGAGCACGGTGCGCAGTAGCGAATCCTCCACGATGTGACCGAGATCGGGCTCGCCGATGTCGGCGCTGTCGAAATCGATCGCGCTCGCGCCGTAGGCGTCTTCGCCTTCCCAAACGTGCATGCGCCGATACGGTGCGGCGCGCGTTTCGACGATACGGCGCCACACCCCCGTGCTCTCGAGAAGCTGCTGCGATGCGCGCGACAGCGCGTAGACGCGCGCGTCGAGCTCGTCGGCCCGAAAGCGCGGCACGGGCCGCGCATCGAGCACGAGCACGCGCAGCCGCTCGGCACAGCGGCCCGTCGCGAGCAGCACGGCCGTCGCGAGCCCGACGACGCCGGCGCCGGCAACGAGAACGGTAGGCGTGCCGGCCATCGTATTCTCGGTCAGAGCAGGCGCAGGCCGCGCGCCAGGCGCGGCAGCCGCCCGGCCTTGCCCATCGTTCGGCGCGCGAGCAGCGCCTTCGCGCCGGGCACGAGATCGAATGCCATCAGCCCCAAGCCGCGGCCGGTCGCGAAGCCGGGCGCCGACTCGCCGAAGAGATGGATGAGCCCGTGCGTGAACGACGAAACGCGACGCCGATCCGCGGCGCGCCAGGCGGCGTAGCGCTCGAGCAGGGGCGCGGCGCCCACGTCGACGGGCGCCTGCGGGTCACGGTGCTCGCGCACGGCATCGGCGATCACCTCGGCCAGCGTCGCGATGTCGCGCAACGCGACGTTGAACCCCTGCGCGGCAACGGGGTGCAGCCTGAGCGCCGCGTCGCCGACCAGCACGGCGCGCTCGCCGTGAATGGCTTCGCTCGCGACGCGCGTCAGCGTGTACAGATGACGTTCGCCGACGCGCGTGAAGCGGCCGAGGCGGTGACCGAACGCTTTCTGTAGCTCGGCGGCGAACTCGTCGACGGGCAGCGCGGCGATGCGCTCGCCGTCGCCTTCGGGCAGCGTCCAGATCGCAGCGGCGCGGCCGCCCGTGAGCGGCAACAGCGCGATCGGCCCGCGCGGCGTGAAGCGCTCGAACGCGCGCCCGTCGAGCGGCGCCTCGGTGCTCGAATTGAACACGACGGCGCGTTGCCCGTAGTCGTGCTCGGCGGCGTTCACGCCGAGCGCGGCACGCACGGCCGAGCGCACCCCGTCCGCGGCGACGACGAGCTTGGCGCGCACGGTTTCCGCGGCACCGCCGAGCTCGACGGTGACGGAGACTTCGGACGGCTCGCGCACGAGCGCCGTGACGACGGCCGGCGCGAGCACCGTCAATCGCGGCGCGCGCTGTAGCCGTTCCCAGAGCACGCGGCCGAGCGTCGAGTTCTCGACCGTGTACCCGAGCGCCGGCACGTTCTCCTCGGCGGCCGCGATGCGCGCGGCGCCGAACCGGCCGCGCTCCGAGACGTGAATGAAGCGGATCGGCTCGACGTAGCTCTCGAGCTCGGGCCACAGACCGAGGCCGGCGAGGATCTGCTGCGAGCCGTTCGCGAGCGCCGTGACGCGCGCATCGAAGCTCGGCTGCTCGAGCAGGTTGGGCCGCCGCGCCTCGACGAGCACGACGTCGAGCGGCAGCTCGGCGAGCGCGCATGCGAGCGCCGAGCCGACGGCGCCGCCGCCCGCGATGAGCACGTCGCAGGTCTGCGCCGGGCCGCTCACGCCCCTGCTCCGTTCATGTGCCGCTCGATCTCGGCGACCGTCGTAGGCACACCATGCGTCAAGACGTCGGGCCCGTCACGCGTCACGAGCACGTCGTCCTCGATGCGGATCCCGATGCCGCGCCAGCGCTTCGCGACGCTGCGGTCGCTCGCCCCGACGTACACGCCGGGCTCGATCGTCATCACCATGCCGGGCTCGAGCAAGCGCCACTGCTCGGCGACCTTGTAGTCGCCGACGTCGTGGACGTCGAGCCCGAGCCAGTGGCCGGTCTTGTGCATGAAGAACTGCCGATACGCGAGCGATTTCACGAGCTGCGGCACGCGGCCTCGAAGCAGCCCCAAGGCCTTGAGCCCCCGCGTCACGACCTGGACGGCGGCGTCGTGCGGGTCGTTCCAGTGGTTGCCCGCGACGGCTTTCGCCGTGGCGGCGCGATTCGCGTCGAGCACCACCTCGTAAAGCTCGCGCTGCGCGCCGCTGAAGCGGCCGTTGACGGGGAACGTGCGCGTGACGTCCGACGCATACAGATCGAGCTCGCAGCCCGCGTCGATCAAGACGAGGTCGCCGTCGAGGAGCGGCGCGTCGTTGGCGCGGTAGTGGAGAATGCACGCGTTCGGGCCGGCCGCCACGATCGGCGGATACGAGCATTCCGCGCCATGGCGGCGAAACTCGTGCACGAACTCCGCCTCGAGCTCGTACTCCTTCATGCCGGGCCGGCACGCGCGCATCGCGCGCCTGTGCGCCTCGGCGGCGATGCGCGCGGCCTGGCGCATCAGGCCCGTCTCCGACCGGCTCTTGAAAAGCCGCATCTCGTGCAGCAGGTGCCCGAGCGATACGAGCTCGCTCGGTGCGTGACCGCTCTGGCGCTTCGAGTTCAACGTCTGCATGAACGAGAGCAACTTCTGATCGAACTCGTGGCCGCCGAGCGAGTAGTACACGCGGTCGCTCTTCTCGAGCAGGCCCGGGAGGATGTCGTCCAAGTCCGAGATCGGAAAAGCGTCGTCGGCGCCGTACTCCGCGACGGCGCCGTCCGGGCCCGCGCGCGGCCCGTCCCATTGCTCGCGCTCGGGATTACGCTCGCGGCAGAACAGAAGGAACTCGCCTTGCGCGCGGCCCGGCACGAGCACGGCCACGGCTTCGGGCTCGCGGAACCCGGTCAAGTAATAGAAGTCGCTGTCCTGGCGATAGACGTACAGCGTGTCGCGGCTCCGCACGCGCTCCGGCGCGGCGGCGAGAATGGCGATGCCGGCCGGCCCGATGAGCTCCATGAGGTGCCGGCGCCGGCGCGCGAATTCCTTGCCGTTCACGAATGAGTGCCCTCGTCGTCAGTGCACGTCGCGCGGCGGCGCGGCTCGCCCGCCGCCGAGATCTTCGAACACGATCTGCACGCTGACGCGAACGTATTCTTGCAGCTCCGCGAGCGCGAAGTCGGGCTGCCCGCGGCCGGCCGCCTCGTCCTCGCTCAGGCCCGCGCGCGCGAGCTCGGCGAAGTCGTGCATGATCTCGCCGAGCGCGCTGCCTTCGGGCGGCGTGCGCCCCTCGGCCGCCGCCGTGCTGCCGATGCCGTTCAAGAAACCCTGGCACCACGCCGCGAGCGCCTCGACCTGCTCCTCGAGCGGCGCGTCGTCGCTCGGCAGCAGCGGCGCAAATTCGAGCTCGCGCTCGTCGAGCATCTTCGCGCTCGTGACGATCAGCTCGTCGAGCTCGTCGGCGACGGCGGCCGCCGTCGCATCCAAACGCTCGTCGGCGAGGCAATCGGCGAGCCAGCGCCGGGCCGCCGCGGCGCCGCCGACGCACAACGCCCCGCACACGCCGCCGTGCAACTCCGGCAACACGACGACCGCGCCCGCGGCGGTCAGTGCGTCGCGCAGTCGTTCGTAGTCGAGTGGAGCTGCCGAGCTCGATGTCACGTGACGAGTCCGCGCAACCGCGCGCGCTTCACGGCATGCTATCACCGCCGCGAGTCTTGTTGACCCTCATTGAACGCAGTTCTATATTGCGCCGCATGATCCCCGACCAAGCCAATCACCGCGTCGACCTCGAATTGCGGCGTCTCGAAAAGCGCCTCGAAGAGCTCGTCGCGGTGTGCCGTCAGCTGCAGGAGGAGAATCGGTCCCTGCGGCATCGGCAAGAGTCGTTGATGTCGGAACGCGCCACGTTGCTCCAAAAGAACGAGCAGGTGCGCGGCCGCGTCGAGGCGATGATCGGCCGGCTGAAGGGGATGGAGCAAGTATCGTGAGCGGCGCCGGCACGTTCGCGCACGTCACGATCAAGATCTTGGAGAAGGAGTACAACGTTGCGTGCCCGCTCGAGGAAAAGGCCGCGTTGTTGGCGTCGGCCGAGCTCCTCAACGCGAAGATGCGTGAGATCCGCGATAGCGGCAAGGTCGTCGGGCTCGACCGCGTGGCCGTCATGGCCGCGCTGAATCTCGCGAACGAGCTACTCAAAGCACAAGGGCAGGACGAAGAGCTGAAGAACATCGTCGGCCTGCGGATCCGCGCGATGCGCGAGCATCTCGATTCCGCACTCGGCCCCGCGAAGCAGCTCACCTTATAATTCGGCTTGGTGCTCCCTGCGGTGTTCGACACGGACGAAGGTCTCTCGGACCCTAAATCATGCCTTTGGGGTTAAGCCCTGTCGGTGATGGTGTGCAAATCCGGTTCGACCGGAAAGCCTTAAGTCCCGACGGTGTACCCCACCTGTTGCTCCGGTTCGAGAGCAACGGTTCGTGACGGCACAGGCGGGGAGCATCGCTCTCGCAGATTCGAAGCGGCGCCAGCTGCGCCGCGAGCTGCGCGCCCGGCGGCGCGCGTTGCCGGACGCCGTCCGGGCACTCGCGGACCGCGCCATCCGAGCGCACATCAAGAGGCTCCCCGAATATCGGCGCGCACGGCGCGTCGCGCTGTACTTGGCTTTCGACGGCGAGCCGTCGCTCGGCGCGCTCGTCGAGGCGGCGCGGCTCCACGGCAAGCGGGTCTACGTGCCGGTGTTGCGCGGCACGACGATGCGATTCGCCGAGCTCGCCGCGGGCGCCACGCTCCGCCCCAACCTGTTCGGGATCATGGAGCCGAAGCTCGGCGGGCGAATCGATGCCCGGCGGCTCGACCTCGTTCTGACGCCGCTCGTGGCCTTCGACGACCACGGCGTACGAATCGGCGTCGGCCGCGGCTATTACGACCGCTGCTTCAGGTTCTTACGCCACCGCAAGGCCTGGCGCCGGCCCAAGCTCTTGGGTGTGGCGTACGAGCTACAACGGGTTCCCCCGCTCGCGCCGAGCAGCTGGGACATACCGCTCTGGGGCGTCGTGACCGAGACGGGAGCTCGGCGATTCTAACGGAGGAGCAGACGTGGCCTATTGGCTGATGAAGTCCGAGCCCGACGTGTTCGGCATCGACGATCTCGCGAAGAGCCCGGGCAAGACGACGTGCTGGGACGGTGTGCGCAACTACCAGGCGCGCAACTTCATGCGCGACGGCATGCGGCGAGGAGATCTCGCGTTCTTCTATCACTCGAACACCGACGAGCCCGGCATCGCCGGCATCGTGAAGATCGTGAAGGAAGGTTATCCCGATCACACTGCGTTCGACGTCAACGACGCGCACTACGACCCGGACAGCGATCCGAAGAAGCCGCGTTGGTACATGGTGGACGTGAAGCTCGAGCGCAAGTTTCGTCGAACGATCACGCTCGCGACGCTACGCGAGCACGAGACGAGCGCGCTGAAGGGGCTCGCGTTGTTGAAACGCGGCAATCGTTTGTCGGTGCTACCGGTGTCCGACGCGCACTGGAAATTCATTCTCGATCTCGCCAAGTGAGCGCGACGAACCGGAGAAGTCGTTCGTCATTCGATGTGCGAGAGTGTGCAACCAATCACACTCTGCGTTCGCTTACGCGCAATCGAGGCGCGCAAATTTTTATAACGTGCTGGAAATCCTAATCGTTTTATATATACTCAACGCCGTCTATCCCGACAACGGAGTGACTACCCATGGCCTCTATGAAGAAAGTGTCGTCGAAGAAGAAGTCTCGCCGTAAAAAGGCGAAGCGTCGCGCGGCGAAGAAGCCGGCGAAGCGCGCAGCGAAAAAGCGCCGCGCGAAGAAGAGCAAGCGCAAGACGCGCCGCAAAAAACGCTAAGGGAAAAAAGCGTTAGTCCGAGCCAAATCGATGGCTCAGACAAGTGTAGTGCCCGCCACGTTGCGGGCACTCTCTTTTTGGAAGAAGGAGTTTCGATGAATCAAGACGCGAACAAGCGACGAGCGGCGGAAGCGGCGCTGCCGTACATCAAGGATGGAATCGCGCTCGGAGTCGGCACGGGCAGCACGGTCGATATCCTCATCGAGCTCTTGCAGCCGCTCAAGCCGAAGCTTTCGGCCGTCGTCTCGAGCTCGGAGCGCTCGACGCGGCGTCTCGGGGAATTCGGCATTCCGACGGTCGACCTCGCGTCGACGGGCGACCTCGATCTCTACATCGACGGCGCCGACGAGGCCACGAAACACCGGCATCTGGTCAAGGGCGGCGGCGGCGCGCTGACGCGCGAGAAGGTTGTGGCGGCCGCCTCGCGCCGCTTCGTCTGCATCGTCGACGAGACGAAGCTCGTGCCGACGCTCGGCAAGTTCCCCGTGCCCATCGAGGTCATCCCGATGGCCCAGTCCTATGTCTCGCGCCAGATGATCAAGGCCGGCGGACAGCCGATCTGGCGCGAAGGCTTCGTCACGGACAACGGCAACCACATCATCGATGTCCACAACTTGAAAATCGCGAACCCGCTCGAGCTCGAGACGCGATTCAATCAAATCGCCGGCGTCGTCACGGTCGGCATCTTCGCGAATCGCCCTGCCGACGTGCTGCTGATCGGCGGCGCGAGCGGCGTCAAGACGATTCAGTAACCGCCCCGCGCTCGACCGCAAGTCCGTTCGCTGCCTGTTCAGCTCTCTCCTGAACGCCGCAGCTCCGCGTCGGCGAGCCATTGCGCCATCTTCTCGTCCTTCAGCGCGTGATAGGCCCAGCCCTGAGCCGTCGCGTTCCAGCGGTAGTCCTTGATCGTGAGATCGATGCCGCGGTCGATCAGGTACTGCATCCGCTCGTACGGGTCCGGCATGAACACGAGGTAGTGCAGGATGCTCGCGGGCTCGTGCGAGTTCCAATCCGTGTTGACGTTGGCGCCATGAGCGAGCAGAAAATCGGCAATGGCGAAGTGACCGTTGATGACGGCCCACGCGAGCGCGGTATCGAGAACCTGCTGCACGCCAATGTCATTCCAAGGCCGATGTTGGCTCGTCGCGGGCGCGTGCTTCGCGACATCGCCCAAGGCCGGCTTGCAGTCGGCGTCGAACCAGCGCTTCACGCACGGGAAGTCGCCCATTCCCGCCGCATGCGGTAGATCGTCCGGCATCGGCCAGACGCGAGTCAGCAATGGAACCAGGTGCGGTTTCGCCTCGATCAGTGCGTACTCGATGTTGTCCGATGGCGGCGGGCGCCGAACGATTACCGGGTCGAGGTCGAGCAGAGCGGCGACGAGCTCGGCGCGCCCGCATCCCAAGAGCTCGTTTTGAAGATCGATGCACTCGTCGCCTAGAAGCCACGGCTCGCTCCGAAATCTGGCGGCGAATGCGTCCGCGTCGTCGTCCTGGACCGAGCGGCTGATCTGCTCCATGACGAACGTTTTCCATAGCCCCATCGTCTTTGCGTGGGAGCCAATGTTGGGTAGGCGCTCGGCTCGCGTTTCGACGAAGCACCGGATGAAAGCGGGCCGCCCGACGTCCTCGTCGATCCTTCGGCCGAGCTCGGCGTCGAGCGCGATGCAATGCTCGAGCAGCACCGCCGCAACGGCCTCGTGCCCGAAGAGGCAAGCGCGCACGAACGCGGTGCGGACGGCCCCCGCGTCGCTGCCGCCGGTGCGAAGACCGGCGCGTACCGCGTCGACGTCGCCGAGCGCCGCGAAGTACTCGAGCGTGCGCGGCAACAGCTCCTTGCGCTCGAACAGCGCCAGCAACCCTCTCGCGCGCGTCTCGAGGATGGTCGCGCAGACCGAAGGTGCCACGATGGCGCCCGCATCGATGAGCAGCTCGGCGCACTCTGCGCGCGTGAAGTCTTGCTCGCGCTGCGCGTCGGCGACGTCGAACGCATAGGGGCTCGCCGCCATGCGGAGCAGGCCGCCATCCTCGTCGTCTTCCTGCCACGACAGGAGCGCCGGATACTCGGCCAGCAGTCGCTCGAGGCCGTCGACGTCGTTGTCGTGAATCAGACGCCGCGCCTGCTTGACGGCCCACTCGAGCCCGCGGCCCAATCGTTTGCCGACTTCGGCAGCGAGGTCCTGCCAGCCCGCGAAGCCGTACTCGCGCGCGATGACGAGCTGCGCGTTGCGCTGTGTCAGCGGCGGCTCGGCCTGCGGGAAGTGTGCGCGTGCACGCGCGAGCGCGGCTGCGTCACCCGCTGTGACGTCGCGCGCGAGCTTCTTGGCTTGCTTACGTAGAGACTCGAGAGACGGACGAGCGGGAAGCGACTTCGGCGCGGCCATGGCAACCTCCCTTCATGACTCGCCTGTACCCCGCTGACCCCAGGCTGAAAGAAGGTGCACATCGCACGCGTCTCGATCCAAAACAGGTGGGAGTGTTCCCTTGCCGCGGGTAGGAGGCGCCCTGTCAGCGCGCTCCCACCAGTATCGAACCTCCGCCGATCCGGCGTCAAACCGTCCGGCTCGGCCGTCTCTCACTTTGACCCACCGCGCTTTCATGGCGGCGGCCGCCACGCGAAGACGCCAAAGTCAAAGTGAGAGACGGCCGAGCCGGACGTGAGGGAGGTGGCTGGGGGACTAGGATTCGAACCTAGGTTCTCGGAGTCAGAGTCCGATGTCCTACCGCTGGACGATCCCCCATCCGAAGAGGCATCCGTAACGCTAGCACAACGTCGGCGCCACGCGCCGAGCGATCAGCGCTTCGAGTACTGCGGCCGGCGGCGCGCCTTGCGCAGCCCGACCTTCTTGCGCTCGACCTCGCGCGCATCGCGAGTGACGAACCCCGCCTTGCGCAGAACCCTGCGCAGTCCCTCGTCGTAATCCATCAGCGCGCGCGTGATGCCGTGCCGGATGGCGCCGGCCTGGCCCGTCGTGCCGCCGCCGCGCACCGTGACGTGCACGTCGAAGCGATCGACGGCCTCGGCTACGACGAGCGGCTGGCGCACGATCATGCGTGCCGTCTCGCGGCCGAAGAACACGTCGAGCGGCCGGCCGTTGACGACGATGTCGCCGTTGCCGGGCTTCAAGAACACGCGCGCCGCGGACGTCTTACGCCGACCCGTGCCGTAATTGATTTCGATCGCCATGCGCTTAGAGCTCCAACGGTTTCGGCTGTTGCGCCGCGTGCGGGTGCTTGTCGCCGCGCACGACCTTGAGTTTCTTGAACATCTGCCGCCCGAGCGGATTCTTCGGCAGCATGCCCTTCACGGCGAGCTCGATCGCGCGCTCCGGGTGCTTCTCGAGCATTTTCTCGAGCGGCTCGGACTTCATGTTGCCGATCGTGCCGGTGTGGCGGTAGTAGATCTTGTCCTTGAGCTTGCGGCCCGTGACGCGGATCTTCTCGGCATTGATCACGACGATGAAGTCGCCCGTGTCCACGTGCGGCGTGTAGACGGGCTTGTGCTTGCCGCGCAAACGGTGCGCCAGGGCCGTGGCCAAGCGGCCGAGCGTCTTGCCGTCGGCATCGACGAGATACCAGTCGCGCCGAACGGTTTCCGGCTTCGCAGAGAGGGTCTTCATGCTCGATTAGCTCTTCTAGGAGCCGGCGCCCGGCCGGCCAAAGAGGCGGAATCTTACTGGCCGACCCCCATGGGCGCAAGCCGCGAGACAGCCGCGAGGCGGCGGTCACTTATATAATCTGGCCATGGCTTCCGCCCTCACTTGGCCGGACCGCTGCATCGCAGCGCTCGATCAGGCGCTGCGGGCGATCGCGGCCCCGCCGGCCGCGTTGCGCCCCTCCCCGGCCGACGCTTTGCCGGAGCCGGACCTTACGCCCACGGAGCGACGCACGAGCGCGGCGCTGATGCGCGTCAACCACGCCGGCGAGATTGCCGCGCAGGCGCTCTACAACGGCCAGTCGTTGCTCGCGCGTTCTGCCGCGACGCGCGATCTGCTCGTGGACGCCGCGCGCGAGGAACGCGACCATCTCGCGTGGTGTGCGGCTCGAATCGCGGAGCTCGGCGGCCGCACGAGCCTCCTCACACCGCTTTGGTACGCCGGAAGCTTCGGAATCGGTGTGCTCGCCGCCGCACGCGCCGACGCCGAGAGCTTGGGCTTCGTGCGCGAGACCGAGCGTCAAGTCGAAGCGCACTTGCGCGATCACTTGCAGCGGCTCCCCGAGCGCGACACGAAAAGCGCGGCGATCCTCGAGCGAATGACCGAGGACGAGCTGCACCACGGCACGACCGCGGCGCTCGCCGGCGGCGCCGAGCTGCCCGCTGCGGTTCGCGGTTGCATGCGGTTCGGGGGAGCGATTTTGCGGCGAATCGCACTACTCGTGTGAACGCTGTCACAGCTTTAGTGCTATGTTCCTTGCGCCTGGTTGGGGAATTGATTAAATACGGCGTTAAGTCAAACCGGAGTCCCGTATGGCAGAAGAAGCGCTGAGGCCCCTGAGCGACGTCCCGGCGATCAATCGCTTCCTGAGCTACTGCAGGGTGCGGACGATCCCCGGCAAGACCGTCATGATTCACGCCGGGGATCTGCCCGACGTTCTCTACTACATCGTCGACGGCTCCGTCGAAGTGATGATCGAGGACGAGGACGGCAACGAGATGGTCCTCGCCTACCTGAACAAGGGCCAGTTCTTCGGCGAGATGGGCCTGTTCTACGAGCAGCCGCAGCGCAGCGCTTGGGTGCGCACCCGCTCCGAGAGCGAAATCGCCGAGATGACGTATCCGCGCTTCCGCCAAATCGCATCGGAAAGCCCGGGCCTCATCTTCGAGCTCGCGACGCAGCTCGCCACACGCCTCGACCGCACGAACCGCAAGCTCGGCGATCTCGCGTTCGTCGACGTCACGGGCCGCGTGGCGCACGCGATCATGGATCTCTGCCGCGAGCCCGACGCCATGACGCACCCGGACGGCATGCAGATCAAGGTCTCGCGCCAAGAGCTATCGCGCCTCGTCGGCTGCTCGCGCGAGATGGCCGGCCGCGTGCTGAAAGTGCTCGAGGACCAGGGCCTCGTGCGCGCCAGCGGCAAGACGATCGTCGTGTTCAACGCGCGGCGCGAGCTGCCGCGCGCGCGGGCCAGCGAAGCGCTGCGCCGCGCCTAAGCTTCCCTTCCGTGAATTCGGGCAGCGCGGCTATTTGAAGCCGCGCTGCGCTTTTATTCGCTCGTAGGCCGTGCGCACCTCGTGCGTCTTCTGCTCGGCGACGCCGATCATCGACTTCGGCAGGCCGCGCGCCACGAGCTTGTCGGGGTGGTGTTGATTCATGAGCCGCCGGTACGCCGTCTTCACCTCGTCGTTGCTCGCTTGCGGCGTCACGCCGAGCACGCGATACGCGGCATCGAGGCTCTGAACCTGCGCCGCGGCGCCGCCGCCCTCGAAGCCGCGGACGATCGCCTCGATCTGCGCGAGCTCGGCGCGGCTCACGCCGAGCGCGTTCGCGACGCGCCACAACGCCTGCCGCTTCTCCGCGCCGACGTCGCCCGCGCCGATGGCCGCTTGGAGCTGAATCTGCACGAACGCGCGCGCCAAGTCGCCGCGCCCGCCGATCTGCTGCGCCAGCGCACCCAGACGGCCTTCGAGCGGATAGTCGGCGAGCTTGCCGCGCGTAAAGTGCTCGATCGCGGCTTGCACCTGAGTCTCCGTCAGCCGCATGCCTCGCATGATGCGCCGCGCGACGCGGACCTCGTCTTCGGAAACGCGGCCGTCGACCTTCGCGACTTGGCCCATCACCTCGAACGTCGTCTCGAAGAACAGCCGGCTGATCTCGCGCGCGGAGCCGCCGCTCTTCGCCTGATCCCACTGGTGGCCGACGAGCACGCCGAGCAACGAGCCGACGGGCCCGGCGACGAAAGCGCCGAGAAGCCCACCGATCCCCTTGCCGATCCACTGCATGGAATTTCCGTGCGCGTGATGCGCGTCGCCGGCGCGAGGTTGCCGAGACGCGCCGCGAGGGCTCATTATCGTGCCTTTGATTTGCCGTGCAATGAGATAAGTCTTGGCCGAAGCGATATTCGAATCCAATCTCGCGAGCCTCGAGCTCGTCGCGCGCGGCAAAGTTCGCGACATTTACCGTGTCGACGACGAGCGCCTGTTGATCGTGGCGAGCGATCGTCTCTCGGCGTTCGACGTCGTGCTGCCCGACCCGATCCCCGGCAAGGGGATCGTGCTGACGTCGATCTCGAACTTCTGGTTCAAGAAGCTCGAGAACGTCATACCGAATCACTTGACGGGCGTGGATCCCGACGACGTACTGTCCGACGAGCGCGACCGCGCGACGGTGAAGAATCGGGCCGTCGTCGTCCGGAAATTGAAGCCGCTGCCCGTCGAGGCCGTCGTCCGCGGCTACCTGATCGGCTCGGGGTGGAAGGATTACTGCAAGACGGGGCGCGTCTCGGGCGTGCAGTTGCCGCGCGGCCTCGAGCTCGCCGAGCAATTGCGCGAGCCGATCTTCACGCCGAGCACGAAAGCCGAAGCCGGGCGCCACGACGAGAACATATCGATGGACGACGTCGAGAATCTCGTCGGCGCCGAAATTGCGCGCCGAGTGCGCGACGCTTCGCTCGAGCTCTACACGCGCGCCACGGAGTATGCGCGCGAGCGCGGCATCATCATCGCCGACACGAAATTCGAGTTCGGCTTGGACGCAGCGGGCGAGCTGCGCGTGATGGACGAGGTGTTGACGCCGGACTCGTCGCGGTTCTGGCCTGCGGACAGCTACGAGCCGGGCTCGTCGCCGGCGAGCTTCGACAAGCAATACGTTCGCGACTATCTCGAAACGCTCGACTGGAACAAGCAGGCACCGGGCCCAAAGCTGCCGCGCGTCGTGATCGAGCGCACACGCGAAAAGTATTTCGAGGCGCTCGAGCGCCTAACCGGCGAACGCGTGACATGAGCGCGCGCGGCGCGGATCCCGTTCGCGTCTAGCATGGAGATCATCACTCGGCCGATCGAGCGTCGACTCTGGCCGCGCGGCACGCACAGCGTCGCCTCGCCGTCGCCCTGGCTCGTCGTCGCGCGCCATGCGTACGCGCTGCTGCGCGACTACGCGCGCGGCGACCTCAACCTGCGCGCGATGAGCCTCGTCTACTCGACGATGCTCGCGGTCGCACCTCTGCTCGCGTTCACCTTCTCGGTGCTGAAGGGTCTCGGTTTCCACCGCGAGCTCGAGCCGATGCTGCAAAGATTCCTGGCGCCCATCGGACCGCGCGCCCCGGAGCTCTCGGCGCGCGTCGTCGAGTTCGTCGACAACGTCAGCGGCACGGCGCTCGCGAGCTTCGGCGCCGTGCTCCTCGTCGTCACGGCGCTCCAGATGGCGCAGAAGGTCGAGAGCAGCATGAACTTCGTCTGGCGCGTCGACCGGCCAAGAAGCTTCGCGCGACGGTTCAGCGAATACTTGACCTTCATGCTGTTCGGCCCGCTCTTCATGAGCCTTGCGATGGGCTTCACGGCGACGCTGTCGAGCACGACGGCCATGAGCAGGTTGCGCGAGATCGGGTTCATCGGCGGCATGCTCGAGGCGCTGATCTGGCTGTTCCCCTACGTCTTGATCATCGGCAGCTTCACGTTCATCTACGTCGTGCTGCCGAACACGCGCGTGTACTTCAAGCCCGCGCTCGTCGGCGGCGTGTTCGCGGGCATTCTGTGGGCCGGCGGCGGCAGCTTGTTCGCGAGCTTCGTCGTCAGCTTGAGCCGTTACGAGGCCATCTACGCCGGCTTCGCGATCGTCATCGTCGCGATGCTATGGCTGTATCTCTCGTGGCTGATCCTGCTGCTCGGCGCGCAGCTCGCGTTCTACGTGCAGAACCCCGAGTACTTGCCGCTCGGCCAGCGCGCGCCGAGCGCCGCGAACGCGACGCGCGAGCGGCTCGCGCTCTACGCGATGCTCCTCGTCGGCAGGGACTTCGAAAAGCCGGGGCACGGTTGGCGCGTCGAGAGCCTCGCGGCCCGCATGCGCGTGCCGCGGCACATGCTCGAGCCCGTCGTCGAGGCCCTGATGGCCGTGGGGCTCATCACGCGCACGAACGAGAATCGGTTGATGCCGGCCCGCGACCTTCGGCGCATTCGTCTCACCGACATCCTCGCGGCCGTTCGTAGCGGCGAGCGCGACTTGCTGCGCCCAGGGGACGACGAATGGGATCCGACCGTCGCGAGCGTCGCCGGCGAGGTCGAGTCGGCGATCCACGCGACGCTCGGCGAGCGCACGCTTGCCGATCTCGTCGACGCCGAGATCGAGGCGGCCGACGCCGGCCGCTGAGTCTCGGCCCCGCGAGGAACGTCAGCCGCCCCCCGCGAGCGTGAGCCCGTCGACGCGCACGGCGCCGCAGCGCACCGTGCCGCGCGTATCGATGTCGGAGCCGACGGCCTGGATCTCGCGGAACAAGTCCTTGAGATTGCCGGCGATCGTCACCTCGTGAACCGGATGAACGATCTCGCCGCGCTCCACCCAGAAGCCCGCGGCGCCGCGCGAATAATCGCCCGTCACCGTGTTCACGCCCTGGCCGAGCAGCTCGCCGACGACGAACGCTTCGTCGCAATCCTTGATGAGATCGGCGAGCGTGCCGGCCGTCGGCTCGACGAGCAGGTTGTGGACGCCGCCGGCGTTGCCCGTCGTCGCAAGCCCGAGCCGCCGCGCCGAGTAGCTCGACAGCACGTAGCCCGTCAGCACTCCGCCGTCGACGAGGCGGCGCTTGCGCGTCGCGACGCCCTCGGCGTCGAACGGCGCGCTCGCGAGCGCGCGCGGAATCCACGGGTCCTCCTCGATATCGATGAACGACGGCAGGATCTGCCGGCCCACCGCGTCCAGCAGAAACGAGGCGCGGCGGTATTGAGCCGTGCCGCGCACGGCCGCCACGAGATGGCCGAACAACCCCTTCGCGAGCTCGGCCGGATAGAGCACGGGCACCTTGCGCGTCGAAAGCGTGCGCGCGCCCAAGCGCTGGACCGCGCGGCGTGCGGCCTCCTCTCCGACCTGCTCGGGCGTGTCGAGATCGCCGGGATGCCGGCTCACGGTGTACCAGTAATCGCGCTCGAGCGAATCGCCGTCCTTCGCGAGCACGCTGCAGCTCATCGAGTGCGTGCTCGTCGGATACGCGCCGACGAAGCCGTGGGAGTTCGCGTAGACGCGCTGGCCGACGCCGCTCGACACGGACGCGCCCTCGGAGTTAGCGATCCGCGCGTCGAGCCCGCGCGCCGCGTTCTCCCCGCGCAGCGCGAGCTCCGTGGCTCGATCGACGTCGATCTCCCACGGGCAGTAGAGCTCGAGGTCTTTTTGCTCCTTGGCCATGAGCTCCGCGTCGGCCAGGCCCGCGTACTCGTCGGCCGTCGTGAAGCTGCCGATGCTCATCGCCTTGCGCACCGTCTCCTCGACGCTCGCGGGCGAGAAATCCGTCGTGCTCGCGCTGCCCTTGCGCCGGTCGCGATAGACGGTGATCGCGAGCCCGCGATCGCGCTGCCGCTCCACGGATTCGAGCTCGCCCATGCGCACCGTGACGGACAACCCTTCCTCGTAGCTCACGCCTACCTCGGCCTGATCGGCGCCTTGGCGGCGAGCGAGCGCGACGGCGTCGACGGCGACGGCTTTCAAAGCTTCGGCGACAGCGTGCTGGTCCATGCCGCGAACGACCTCGAGCGAGTTAGAACCGAATTCTAACTGCTGTACAATGCGCCGATGAAACCGTTGGCCGGCGTCATCATGGGGTCCCGCTCGGACTGGTCCACGATGATGCACGCCACCGAGACGCTGAAAGCGCTCGGCGTTCCGTTCGAAGTTCGCGTCGTCTCGGCACATCGCACGCCGGATCTCCTGTTCGAATACGCAGGCAGCGCCATCGAGCGAGGGCTCGAGGTGCTGATCGCCGGCGCGGGCGGCGCCGCTCACCTGCCCGGCATGACGGCCGCGAAAACGCGCTTGCCCGTCATCGGCGTTCCCGTGCGGACGCGCGCGCTGCAAGGCATCGATTCCCTGTTGTCGATCGTGCAAATGCCGCGCGGCGTGCCGGTCGCCACGGTCGCCATCGGCAAGTCCGGAGCCGTCAACGCCGCGCTGCTCGCGGCGGCCATCCTCGCCAACAAACATTCCGAGATCGCCACGGCACTCGACGCCTATCGCGCCAAGCAAACGGCCGACGTGCTCGAGCAACCCGATCCGCGCGACGCTCGTTGACCGTGCCCACGGAGCCGTCCGTGACGCGACCCCGTGTTGGCATCGTCGGCGCCGGCCAGCTCGGCCGCATGCTCGCGCTGGCCGGTTATCCGCTCGGCATCGAATGCACGCTGCTCGACACGAGCCCCGACGCGCCCGGCGCGCAGGTTGCCAAGTCGATCGTAGGCGGGCTCGACGACGCAAGAGCGCTCGCCGCGCTCGCGGGGAAATCCGACGTCGTGACGCTCGAGATCGAGAACGTGGCCGTCGCCGCTCTCGAGGCTCTGGCCGGCCGCGTTGCCGTGTTCCCGCCTCCGGCGGCAGTGGCGGCAGCGCAGGATCGGCTCGCCGAGAAGACGCTGTTCCGCTCGCTCGGCATCGCGACGGCGGAGTTCGTCACGATCGACAAGGCGACCGACGCGGCATCCGCCGCGGGACTCGGCTGGCCCGTGATCTTGAAGACGCGCCGCCTCGGCTACGACGGCCGCGGGCAACGCGTCGTCGACTCGAAAGCCGCGCTCGCCGCCGCATGGCGCGAGCTCGGCCAGGTGCCGTCGATCGCCGAAGCGTTCGTCGAGTTCGAGCGCGAGGTGTCGTTGATCGGCGTGCGCGGCGCGCGCGGCGAGCAAGCCTTCTATCCGCTCGCGGAGAACGTGCATCGCAACGGCATTCTCGCGAGCACGATCGCGCCGTACGAGGACTCGGCGCTCCAGCGCGAGGCCGAGCGCTGCCTCGCCGCTCTGATGGAGAAGCTCGACTACCGCGGCGTGCTGACCGTGGAGTTCTTTCACACGAAGAACGGCCTCGTGGCGAACGAGATGGCCCCGCGAGTGCACAACTCGGGGCACTGGACCATCGAAGGCGCGGAGACGAGCCAGTTCGAAAACCACCTGCGCGCCGTGCTCGGCTGGCGGCTCGGCGACGCGCGCGCCCGAGGCCATTCCGCGATGCTGAACTTGATCGGCCGGCTGCCGCCCCGCGACGCGGTGCTGGCCGTGCCCGGGGCTCATCTGCACGACTACGGCAAGAGCCCGCGCCCCGCCCGCAAGGTGGGCCACTGCACGCTCGTCGACAGCGAGCGGGCGCGTCTACTCGAACGGCTCGAGCCGCTGCGGGTGGTCGTCGCGCAGTCGAATCAGTGATCCCATCCCTCGAAACGTCGAGACCTTTGGGGTAGGCTCCGTCAGCCCTATGGAGGCCTAACCGCGCAATGTACTGCGAGCTATTTCAACTCACGGAGCCGCCGTTCCGGCTGACGCCGGACCCGCAGTTTCTGTACGCGAGCAAGCAGCACGCGCGCGCCAAAGCCTACATGGAGTCGACGATCTGGCTCGCGGACGGATTCGTCGTCATCACGGGCGACATCGGGTCGGGCAAGACCACGCTGATCGAAAGCTTCCTCGTCGAGCTACCCGACGACATCGTGCTCGCGCACATCAGCCAGACGCAGCTCTCGCCCGTCGAATTCCTGCAGGCTCTGCTCGTCGAGTTCGGCTTCAAGCCGTTCCGCAAGCGCAAGGTCGAGCTGCTGTCGATGATCAAGGACTTCATGGTCGAGCAATACGCGGCCGGCAAGAAGATACTGCTCGTCATCGACGAGGCGCAGAACCTGTCGCGCAAAGTGCTCGAAGAAGTGCGCCTGCTGTCGGGCCTCGAGCTCAGAAAAGAAAAGCTGCTGCGGATCATCCTGGCGGGGCAGCCGGAGCTGTCGCACAAGCTCGACTCTCCGCGGCTCCAGCAGCTCACGCAGCGCGTTCGCTTGCGTTTTCACTTGGGCGCGCTGTCGAAACGCGAGACTCACGATTACATCACGCACCGGCTCGAGGTCGCCGGCGCCCGGGGCCGCACGATCTTCGAGCCCGCTGCCTGCGACGTCGTGTTCCGCTACGCGGGCGGAGTGCCGCGTCTCGTGAACGTCTTGTGCGACACGGCGCTGCTCTGCGCGTTCGCGGAAGAGCGCACCGTCGTCGACGAGGGGCTCGTCAAAGCCGCCGTCGAGGAGCTGCAGTGGGTCGAATACTCGGAGCGGCCCGAGCGCCTGCGCGAGCAGCCCGGCCGCGGCCTCGACAATACGGGCCGGTTCCGCGCCGCGTCGGACCAGCCGCTCGCGCGCCTCGAAGTGCTGTACCGCGACCAGCTCGTCGGCGAATACCGCCTCGGCTCCGGCAAGACGATCATCGGCCGCACGGCCGACAACGACGTGCAGATCCAGAGCCGCTTCATCTCGCGGCACCACGCGCAAATCGTTTCCGATGCGGAGCGCTCCGTCGTCGAGGACTTGAACAGCACGAACGGCGTGTTCATTCGCTCGCAGCGCGTGAAGCAGCATACGCTCGCCGACGGCGACATCATCCAGCTCGGCGAGCACAAGCTGCTCTATCGCGACATGCGCGCCGCGGAGCCGCACAGGCTCGTGGCCGAAGATTACGAAGATGACGAAGACGAGGATCTCGACGACCTCGACGAGCACGACGACGACGAGGACGAGGACGAGGACGAGGACGACGGTTTCGAAAACGACGCCGACGAGCTAGCGGAAGGGCCTCGCGTCGACGAGCGCCACCGCTAGCGCCTCACTCGCGGCGCGCCCGATGCCTGCGCCGCTTGACCCACACGACGATCCCGGCCGCGAGGCTCGACGCGCCGACGACGGCGCAGATCGCGGGCCAATACCACCAGTCCACGTAGAACAGCGCGCCGAGCGCGAGCAGTCCGAGCGCCACGTAGTAATACGGCAGCGCTTCGTAGATGGGTTTCGACAACCACATGGCTGCCGGCTTATTTCCCCGCGGCGCTCCCGCCGGAGAAGAACCGAACGAGGCGAGACAGCAACGAGTCGGCCAACCCTTCCACCGCGAGATCGGCGTCGCCACGCAGCTCGCGCGCGAGCCGTTCCTCGGCCGCGTCGAGCAGCGGGCGCTCGAAATCGGCTTCGGTCATCGTCGATTGGAAGTTCGCAACCATCGAGCAACTCGTCGTCGAGACAACGCGGCCAGAGTAATCGGGCGGCGCCGCGTTTGCAGTGATTCCATTCACGGGCGCGGTTTGACTTAAGTCAGGCCTGAGTGCCCCCGACGGTCAGGGAGTCGATGCGGATCGTCGGCTGGCCGACGCCGACGGGCACCGACTGGCCGTCCTTGCCGCACGTGCCGAGCCCCGGGTCGAGCTTCAAGTCGTTGCCGACCATCGACACGCGCGTCAACACCTCGGGGCCGTTGCCGATGAACATCGCGCCTTTGATCGGCGTGGTCTTCTTGCCGTTCTCGATGAGGTACGCCTCACTCGCCGAGAACACGAATTTGCCGCTCGTGATGTCGACTTGGCCGCCGCCGAAATTCGGCGCGTAGATGCCCTTGTCGACGGACGCGATGATCTCCTCGGGATCGTACTTGCCCGGCAGCATGTACGTGTTCGTCATGCGCGGCATCGGCGTGTGCGCAAACGACTCGCGCCGACCGTTCCCCGTCGACTTCACGCCCATCAACCGCGCGTTCATCTTGTCGAACATGTAACCCTTCAACACGCCGCGCTCGATCAGCGTATTGCAGCTCGACGGCGTGCCTTCGTCGTCGACCGTCAGGGATCCTCGCCGGCCGGCGAGCGTTCCGTCGTCGACGACCGTGCACTGCTCCGTCGCGACTCGCTGGCCGATGCGGCCCGTGAACGCCGAGGTGCCCTTGCGGTTGAAATCGCCCTCGAGCCCGTGACCGATCGCCTCGTGCAGCAAGATGCCGGGCCAGCCCGAGCCGAGCACGACGGGCATCGTGCCCGCCGGCGAAGGCACGGCCGACAGGTTGACCGCGGCCGTGCGCACGGCTTCGGCCGCGATCTCGAGCGGCCGCCCGTTCGCGGTGACGAGCGAGTAATCGCCGCGCCCGCCGCCTCCCGCGTAACCTTGCTCGCGCCGGCCGTCCTTTTCGACGATCACGGAGACGTTGAGCCGCACGAGCGGCCGTACGTCGGCGGCCAGCGTGCCGTCGGTGGCCTGCACGAGCACGACCTCGTACACGCCCGACAGGCTGCCGATGACCTGCACGACGCGACTGTCCATCGCGCGCACGCGCCGGTCGAGCTCCGCGAGCAGCGCCACTTTGTCGGCGTCGGTCATGCTGCGCAGCGGATCGCCCGACGGGTAGAGCGGCCGGTGGCCCACGCGGCGCACCGGTACTTTCACGGACCCCTCGCCCTGCGCGCGGGCGATGCCGCGCGCCGCGGCGACGGCGTCCGTCAACGCGGTCTCGTCGAGGTCGTCGGAGTAGGCGAAGCCCGTACGCTCGCCCGAGATCGCGCGCACGCCGATGCCCTGGTCGACGCTGTACGCGCCTTCCTTGACGATGCCGTCCTCGACGGTCCACGTCTCGTAGCGCGTGAGCTGCAGATAGAGATCGACGTAATCGAGCTTGCGCACCATCGCGGCCGACAGCGCGCGGTCGAGCGCGCTGAGCTCGAGGCCCGCGCCTTCGAGCAGCTGCTCGCGTGCGATCGCGAACGAGTCGACCTCAGCCGCGACGGACTGCGATGGTGTCGCCATTGGCTCTCCTATAACTCGCGCCGGTGCGAAACGGTGGGGAAGCGCTGACGGAGCTCGCTTTGCCGGATCATATCGAGATCGGCGCAAACGACGCCAGGACCGGCCGGCAATTTCGCGAGAACCTCGCCCCACGGGCCCAGAATCAAAGAATGCCCGTACGTCTTCCGGCCGCCGGCGTGCTCGCCCCATTGGCCGGCGGCGACGACGAAGACGAGCGATTCGATCGCGCGCGCTTGCAAGAGCGGCAACCAGTGCACTTCGCCCGTTGGCACCGTGAATGCCGCGGGCACGACGACGATATCCGTGCCGAGCACGCTCAAGCGGTGATAGAGCGCCGGAAACCGGATGTCGTAGCAGACCGTCATGCCGATTCGCCCGAGCGGAGTCGCGGCCGAGACGACGCGCGTGCCGGCCTCCGTCGTCGCCGATTCCTTGTAGCGCTCGCCTGCCCTTGCGGCACTCCCGCCGTGCCCGGCGGCCGTCTCGCGGCCCGGAACGTCGACGTCGAAGAGATGGATCTTGTCGTAGTGAGCGGCAACGCGGCCGTCGGGCCCGACGAGCAGCGAGCGCGACGACGCCCGCTCGGCATCGGCCCGCTCGCGAATCGGAATCGTGCCGCCGACGAGCCAGATCCCGAGCGCTTCGGCGGTCTCGGCGAGGAAGCGCTGCGCGGGGCCGTCGCCGTAGGTCTCGATCGCCGCGACGCGCTCCGCGTCCGTCGCGCCGAGGAACGAAAAGTTTTCCGGCAACACGACGAGCTGCGCGCCTTGCCGTGCCGCCTCCGCGACGAGCCGGCCCGCTTCGCGCAAGTTCGCCTCGACGTCGCGCGTGCTCGTCATCTGCACTGCCGCCGCTTTCATCGCGCCGCAACCTCCTCGTCGACGGGCAGCACGCCGTTTGGCGGCAGCTCGGCGCACACGGCGCCTGCCTCGAGCTGCTCGTTCGTCAACCGCTCGACCATCGGCTCCGACCAGCTTCCCGTCACGCAATACGACGCGCGTCCGATGCCGCCGAGCGGCTTCTTGAAGATGCGCGTGAAGATCAAGAGCGCCGCGGCCACCTGCGGCCCCGCGAGCAGCGCGCCGACGGTCGGCAGCACCTTGCCGGGCTCGGCCGTGACGACGGCCTGCTGCCCGTAATCGCGATCGCGCAAGCCCGTGCGGCCGATCAGGCCGACCTCGGCAACGGGCCCCGTGAGCTTCAAGTTGTCGGTGTAGGCATTGCCGTCGACGATGACGAAGTCGGCCGTGATGTCGTCGAACACGAGGCCGCGGTTGAACACGTCGCGGAAATCGAGTGCTAGGCGGCGCGGCAGCGCGCTGATGCTCAAGAGGCCCGCGGCGCGGCCGGCGCCGCCGGGCTCCACGTCGACGAGACTGCCCCGCTCGGCGCGCAGGGCGACGTCGCCCGCGATGTGGTCGAGCCACGAGGCCGACGGCGGCCCGGGCCAGTAGACGCTCGCCGTCACCTCGGCGGACTCCGCCTCGACGAACGGCGCGAAGCCGAGCTGGCGCAGCATCTCGCCGACGTTCGTCGAGTTGAGGCTCACGGCAAACCGCGTCGTGGCGCCTTCGTCGCCGACGAACCAAGCGCCGCTGCCTTGCGCGGTGAAGCTCTCCGTCGCGCTCTCGAACGACACGAGCCGAAGACCCAGCGGATCGGCGAGGATCTCGGCATCGAGGCGCCCGATCTGCCGCGTGCCGATGCCGAACTCGTCGGCGTGCAGCTGCAAGCCCGGCAGCTCGCGCGGATCGAGCTCGCGCATGCTCATCGTGCCGGCGCGGCCGCCGTCACCGGCGTTCAAGTACAGCCGGCGCATGACGGCGAGCACCTGCGGCTCGCCGGACAAATCGACGGGCACGAACACCGTGCCCGCGATCGCGTTGCTGTCGAGCTCGAACTGCCAGTCGTCGGTGCGCCGCCGAGCGCTGACGCGCGTGCTGCCGAGCCGCTGCCCGAAGATCGAGAGCTCGGCGACGTCGAGCTCGGCCCCCGCGAACGCGCCGCTCCAGTCCGTCGAATCCGCACCGCTCGCGACGTCGTCGCGGCGCGTCAACGCGAGCCAATCGTCGACGCGGAGCTCCGGCAGACGGCCGTGCAGCGTGACGCCGCGCTCGGAACGAAACTCGGCGAGCGCCCCGCCGAACTGCAGCGCCGCGCGCCGGAACTCGAAGGGCCGTGCCTCGTCGGGCGTTGCATCGAAATCGACGATGAAACGGCGAGTCGCGCCGAGATAGCCGTCGATCTCGAGCCCGCCGCTCGGGAACGTCATGTTCAGCTCGAGGCTCGTGGGATCGCCGGGCGGTTTCGCGAACGGCTCGGGAAACCGCAACGCCACGCCGGTCAGGTTCGAGCCCAGCGTGATCTTGGGCGGCAAGCTTTGCGCGCCGGCAGCCGCGGGCAAGAGCACCGTGCCGTGCCATCCCGTTTGGCCCGCGAGCTGCTCGCCGTACGGCAGCTTGAACGCGTCGACGACGGCGTCGATCGTGACCTCGCCCTCGACGTCGATGCGCGCGCGATAGCCGGCCACGCCGGCCGCGCCGACGCGCGCCGTGAGCGGGCCGTCGAGGAAGATCGCCTGCACGGCGTCGCCCTCGAGCACGCCGTCGGCGAGCGACAGTGAGCCGTTGATTTCCGTGACGTGCGGGCCGAAGCCGCGATAGGCGAGCTCGCCGTCGATGATGTCGAGGCCGGCCGTGAGGCGGTACGCGGCGCGATCGCGGAGCGGCAGCTCGAGATCGAGGCTCACGGCGCCCGTGCCCGACGGCGCCTCGAGCCGCGCGAAGTCGTCGCCCAAGCTGCGGGCGATCAGCGGCGCGCCGTTCAAGAAGGCGAGCACTTGGTCGAGCCCGCCGATGGTGTCGGCCCGTAGCGTGAGGTCGCCGATGCGCATGTCGCCGATTCCGACGCGCACGTCGGCCGTGCGGTTGCCGAGCACGCGGCCGCTGCCGCGGGCGGCGAACCGCGCGTTGACGAATTCCACCGTTCCGTCGAGATCTTCGGCCGCCGGCCAATCGCTGACGAACTCGAGCTCGCCGTCCTGGACGGGCGCGGTAACGCGGAGCTCGCCCTCGCCGTCGTCGAACGGGAACGCCCGCACCGGGCCGACGAACGTCACGTCTGCGCCCGTCGCGCGGCCGCCGCGCAGCGCGGAATCGAGCCACGCGACGACGGTCGGCGGCATCTTACCGGCGGGCAAGTATCGCGGCACCGCCGCCACGTCGAACGCCGAGACCGTCGTGCGCATGTCGAGCATCGGCGACGTGCCGTCCATCGGCAGCGTGAGCTCGAGATTCGTGCGCAGCGAGGCGTCCGGGGTAACGACCAGCAGGTCGTCGCTGACGACGCGCACGGCGTCCTGACCCGCGCGCCAGACGACGATGCCGCCGAGCTCCGGAACGTCGAGCCGGTTGCGGAAGAGCGCCGGCCACGTCAGCGTGGCGCCGGCGCTCGCGAGCTCGAGCCTCCCCGAGCGCGTGTCGGCGCGGACCTGGCCCGTGAGGCCCGTAACGGCGGGCAACCCTTCGAACTGCGCGATGCCGAGCTCGGCGAAGGCGGCCGAGACGGTGTAGTCGATGCTCTCGTCGGCCGCGCGCGTGAGCGCGATATCGACGGCCCGCAGGTCGCCGCGCGGCGCGAGCGAGAACCACGACTCGATCAAGCGCGACGCCGGCAGCGGCGCGAAGAACGGCGTCAAGTCCTCGAGCCGCAAGAAGCTGCTGCGCAATGCGACGTGCGAGAGGCCGCCGGCGCCGCGCTCGACGTCGATGTCGACGGACGCGGGCTCGGGCCAAGCGCGGCCGCTGCGCGTGACCTCGACGTCTCGCAGCGCGAGGTGCCAGGCGTCGCCGGCGCGCTGCCAGTTCCCGGCGAGGCCGACGCGCTCGAACCGGGACTCGCCGGCCTCGAGCGGGCCCTGCAACGCCACGTCGGCGAGCGCAAGCTCGACGGCGCCGTCGGCGAGCGCGCCCTGCTCCCACGAGAGCCATACGGCCACGTCGCCGCGGCCGCCGCGCGGCGCGACGGCCGACGGCGGGAACAGGCGCGTGGCGACGGCCAGATCCACGTCCTCGACGTCAGCCGACAGGCGCCAGTCGCCCGTGAACCGAGCGTCCGGCTCCGCACCGGCGCCAACGACGGCCTGCGCCGTGAGCTCGATGCGGTCGGCGAACTCGCTCGGCGGCGACGCGCTCGCCTCGAGCGTCAACACGTCGTCGTCGCGGCGCAGGCTCGCCGCGACGTTTTGGAAGTCCCACGCGACGCTGCGCGCGGAATCGAGATAGAGCACGCGGCTGTTGCGCACGAGCACGTCGATGTCGGGCGGCACCGGCACCGTCGTCTGCGGGGAGCCCATGGTCTGCGCCGGCGCGCCCTGCAAGCGGTAAGCGCCGTCCTCGGTCCGGACGAGCGTGAACTCGGTGCCGTCGAACGTCAGGCGGTCGACCGACAGCGGCCGGCGCCCGGTCAAGCGGAATGCGAGATCGAAGACGTCGAGCCCGACGCTCGCGCCGCGCGCCGTCAAGAACGGCGTCGCATCGCCCGGCGTGCGCACGCGCACGTCGCGGAACGCGAGCTCGGGGCCGCGCCAGCTCAGAGTGGCGTCGAGCTCGCCGTAGTCGAGCTCGAGACCGAGCTCGGCCGTCACCCACGCTTGGATCTCGTCCTGATAGCTCGGCAGTCTGCGCTCGAGCAGCTCGAAGCCGGCAACGCCGAGCACGGCGAGCACCGCGACGGCGATCCCCGCGTACAACGTCACCCGAGCCAGTTTGCGCAACGTCCGCACTACATCAGCACCACGTCGAATTGATCCGGCGCGTAGAGCGCCTCGCTCTGCAGCCGGATCGGCTTACCCGTGACTTCCTCGAGCTCGGCCACGCCGGCCGAGTCCTCGTCGAGAAGACGTTCGATGACCTCGGGCCTTGCCAGCACCAAGACCTCCTGAAAATCGAACTGCCGATCCTGCCGCAGGATCTCGCGAAAGATCTCATGGCACACGGTCTCGGCCGTCTTGACGAACCCGCGGCCCTCGCAGCTAGGACACGGCTGACAGAGCAGGTGTTCCAAGCTCTCTCGAGTGCGCTTGCGCGTCATCTCGACCAATCCGAGCGGCGACACGTTCATGATGTGGCTCTTGGCATGATCGCCGGCGAGCCTATCCGCGAGCGTCTGGAGCACCTGGCGGCGATGCTCTTCCTCGGCCATGTCGATGAAATCGATGATGATGATACCGCCTAGATTGCGCAGACGCAGTTGCCGCGCGATCGCGGCGGCCGCCTCGAGGTTCGTGCGAAAGATCGTCTCCTCGAGATTGCGGTGGCCGACGTACGCACCGGTGTTGACGTCGATCGTGGTCATCGCCTCCGTCTGATCGAACACGACGTGGCCGCCGGACTTGAGCGGCACCTTGCGCTTCAGCGCGCGATCGATCTCGTCGTCGATGCCGTAGACGTCGAAAATCGGCCGCGGCTCGGTGTAGAGCTCGATCAGCGGCGCGAGGCGCGGCACGAAACGCTCCGCGAACTCCTTGAGCTTGGCATACGTCGCCTCGTTATCGACCCGCACGCGCGTGATGTCGGGGCTCGAAGAGTCGCGCAGCACGCGCAGCGGCAGCGGCAGATCCTCGTAGACGAGGTTGCCGGCCGGCGTGCGCCCGGCCGTCTCCAGAATCGACTGCCAGAGCTTGTGCAGAAACGCGAGGTCGGCCTGCAGCGCTTCGCGCGTCGCGCCTTCGGCGGCGGTGCGGATGATGTAGCCGGCTTCCGGCGCGTCCGCTCGGAGCTCCTCGACGAGGCAGCGCAGACGCTCGCGTTCCGTCTCTTCGTCGATGCGCGACGATACGCCGATGCCGGCGCTGTTCGGGGTCAGCACGAGATAGCGCGACGGGATCGCGATGTAGGTCGTCAAGCGCGCGCCTTTGGTCCCGAGCGGCTCCTTGAGCACCTGCACGAGCAGCTCGTCGCCTTCGCGCACGAAGCCGCGGATGTCGGGCTCTTCGTCGCCCGCCTCGGAGTCGGTGTGCGGGCTGCGCGCGATGTCCGAGGCGTGCAGGAACGCCGTGCGCTCGAGGCCTAGCTCGACGAACGCGGCCTGCATGCCCGGCAACACGCGCGATACCTTGCCTTTGTAAATGTTGCTGATGAGACCGACGCGGCTCGTGCGCTCGATCTGCACTTCTTGCAGAACGCCGCTCTCGACGAGCGCGGCCCGCACTTCGCTCGAAGTGGCGTTGATCAAAATTTCCTCGCGCTTCACGCTTGAGCTCGAGCCGTGAGCCAGAAGTCAACGCCGCAGCGTGCGAGCAGCGCGGCGGTCTCGTAGAGCGGCAGGCCCGCGACGCCCGAGTAACTGCCGTCGAGCTCCTCGATGAACACGGCCGCATGCCCTTGAATGCCGTAGCCGCCCGCCTTGTCGAACGGCTCGCCCGTCGCACAGTAAGCGAGCCTCTCGGCCGCCGTCGTGGCGCGGAATCTCACTTCGCTGACGCTGAGCCGGGTCTCGGTCCCGCCGTCATGGCGCACGGCGACCGCCGTCAAGACTCGATGCGAGCGGCCCGACAGCCGCTCGAGCATCCGCAAGGCCTCGGCGCCGCTTTCGGGCTTGCCGAGGATCTCACCGTCGAGAACGACGGCCGTATCGGCTCCGAGCACGGGCGCCGCGCCCGGCACTGCCGCCCAAACGGCTTCGGCCTTCGCGGCCGCCAGCCGAACGACGTAGTTGTCGGGCGTTTCGCCGGGTAGGCATTCCTCGGGGATCGCGGCCGCTCGAACGGTGAAGCGCACGCCGATCTGGCGCAGCAGCTCGCTCCGGCGTGGCGAAGCCGACGCCAGGTAGACGAAATCCTTTTTCATTCAACGCACTATACGAGGTACTGCGTGTGCCGCCTAGCCTGGACGGGCTCGAAGCCGCGCGGGCCTCCATGGAGATGCGTGCCGGCACGCGCCGAGCGGGCGCCGCGGTCAGCGCCCTGCGGGGACCGCCGGCGCGCGCGGCCGCAGCAAGGGCGTTTCGCTAGCCGATCCAGGGATCGACGTCGACGACCTCGAGCGGCTCGCCCGTCTTCGCGTCGACGATCATGGTGACGTCGCGGTTCTTGGCGATCATCGCCACGAACCCGAGGCTCGACTCGGGCCGATCGAGCCGCGCCGGTAGCGCCGCGATCAGCGCGGCCGAGTCGGGCCGCGCCGCACGCAGCGCGGCAAGCGGGCGCTGCACCCTGACGACTTGTGCCGCTTGCTCTTCGTACCGGCTCCAGAACTCGGGCCGCCGGTCGATATCGGGCTTGCCGCCGAACACCGTCTCGTCGAGCAAGCGCTGCGCGCCGGCAAGGTCGGTCGGCTTCGTCGCGACGACGAGCACGGGGCCTCGCCAAGGCTTCGCGTCCAACCGGCCGGCTGCGAGCGCGTTCTTCCACTGCTCGCCGTCGATGTCGCGATAAGAGTAGACGGTGAACCGGTCGAGCGCGAAAACGTTGACGTACGGCCGCTCGTTGTAGATCACCGTCACGCCGTACACGAGCGCCGCGAGCTGCACGCAGGCGATGAAGCAGAGATCGAACTTGAGGCCGCGCTTGCCGGGCTTGAACAAGATCAGCGTGAGCACGGGGCCGAGCACGAGATCGACGCCGACGAGAATGCGCAGCACGCTCCATGCGCCGACGGCCTGAAAGTACGGGTGCGGATACCAGACGAAGAAGATCAGCGCGCAGACGGTGCCGACGAGGACGGCGCTCAGCGCCAAGTGGCTCGAGAACGCGCGCGGGCGGCTGACGTCGAGCCATCTCGGGACCCGCGAGACCTCGAGCGGCTCCGTTCGAGCGGACAAGCTGCCGGCGGACATGATCGTTACGGGATGGGTCTTGCTTCCTGACCGTCGAGGCCCGGAATTTTGCCAAAAGCCCGCGTGGCCGTCCTGTGAGCGATTCCACAGACGGCCCGCTCCACGGGCGGACCGCGGAGCTCGCCGGCGCCGTGCTCGTCGTCACGGCGGTCGGCTCCGTGCCCTGCCGGCCCCCGGCCGACCGCGGCGTGTCGTCCGCCGCGAGACCGAGCCGCCGGCGCTGCGTGCGCTCACGCCCGATGATAGGGGTGGTTTTCGAGCAGCGACCAGGCGCGATAGAGCGCTTCGGCGGCAACGATCCGCACGAGGCCGTGCGGCAGCGTGAGGCTCGAGAGCGACCAGCGGTCCGCGGCGCGGCTCACGCACTCCGGGCTCAGGCCGTCGGGGCCGCCGATCAGAAACGCGACCGGCGCGGCGCGCTCGATCCAGCCTTGGAGCTTGGCCGCGAGCTCCTTCGTGGACCACGGCTTGCCCGCCTCGAGCAGCGCGACGACGTGAGCGCCTTGCGGGACGGCCGCGAGCATTCGCTTGCCCTCGTCGCGCAGCGCGCGCTCGACGGGCGTCGCCGCGGTGCGGCGCGCGAGCGGGACGTTCTTGATCTCGAGCGTGCAGCGGCCGCGCAGCCGTTTCGCGTACTCCTCGGTGCCCCGCTCGACCCAGTCGGGCTGCCGGTTGCTGGCCGCGATCAGCGACAGGCGCAGCATGAGCGCGCGCTCTCAGGCGTTGCGCTGCTCGACGTCTTCCGCGCGCGCCGGCATGTCCCAGAGCTTTTCGAGGTTATAGAACTCGCGCACGCGCGGCAGCATCACGTGCACGACGACGTCGGCGAGATCGACGAGCACCCATTCGCCGGAGCGCTCGCCTTCGACGCCGAGCGGCCGGTAGCCCGCTTTCTTGGCTTGGTCGACGACGGCGCCGGCGATCGCACGCACGTGGCGATCCGAGCGGCCGCTCGCGATGACCATCGTGTCGGTGACGGTCGTGAGATGCCGCACGTCGAGCACGTGGACGTCGTCGGCCTTCAAGTCGTCGAGCGCGCCCGCCACGACCTTCTCGAGGCTTTTCGGCCCCTTCTTCGGTTTGCTGCGTTTCACCGCGGCGCCGCGCGTCTTCTTCGCGGCCGGTGTCTTCGGCAATGCGGTGACGTTGGCCTTTGCCTTGGCACGATTCGGTTTTTTCCTAAGGGGATTCGGCATAACACTCCGTTTCGAGGATGATCTCCCGCACGGCGTCGGGCACCAGGAACTTCGGGTCGCGGCCCGCGCGCAGCGAGTCGCGGAGATCCGTCGAGGAAATTTCGAGCTGCGTGACGGGCTGCACGTGGACGAGCCCGGCCGGCTTCGCGGCGAGCGCCGCGACCTCGCCCGCGCGCCGCTCACGGAGAAGGTCGCCGAGCGTGCCGGCCGTGGGCGCCTGCCATCCCGGCCGATGCGCGACGACGATGTGGGCGAGCGCCGTCAGCTCGCGCCACCGGTGCCACTCCGGCAAGCTCAAGAACGCATCCATGCCGAGCATCAGACACAACGAGCGCCCGGAAAATTCGGCGCGGAAGCTCGCAAGCGTGTCGACCGTGTAGGACGGCCCCTCGCGCTCGATCTCGCGCGCGTCGGCCACGAAGCCCGGCTCGTCGCGGATGGCGGCCCGGACCATCTCGAGGCGCAGCTCGGCGTCCGCCGTCCGCGCGTGGCGGTGCGGCGGATTGCCGGCCGGCACGAAGTGCACGGTGCCGAGCCCGAGCATCGTCCTGAGCTCGAGCGCCGTGCGCAGATGGCCGTAGTGGATGGGATCGAACGTGCCGCCAAAGATGCCGATCGGGCTCATGCCTTCAGCGTGCCCTCGCACCCTCGGGCGGGCGCAGCAGCGCAATCAAGAGGTCCGTCAGCGTCGTCCATGGCTCCGCGGGAAACACGCCTTTGAGCGCGGCGTCGACGCGCGCGGCTTCGCCGACGAGCGCCTTCAGCCGCGACGCCTTGAACTTCGCGAGCGCTTGCTTGACGAGCGGCTGCCTCCGCCGCCACACGCCGCTCCGCTGCAGCGCGCCGTCGAGATTGTCGCCGTGGCGCACGGCGTACTCGAGCCGCGCAAGCAGACTGATGTCGCGGTTCAGCACCCAGCTGATCTGCACCGGGTGCACGCCTTCGGCGCGGAGCCCCGACAGAATCTTGAACGCGCGCCCCGTCTCGCCGGCGAGCACGGCGTCGGCCAGCGCGAACACGTCGAAGCGGCTCGAGTCGGCGACGAACTCGAGCACCTCGTGCTCGTCGACCTCGCGGCCCGCGGCCGTCAGCGCCAGGCGCTTGATCTCCTGGTCCGCCGCGAGCAAGTTGCCCTCGACGCGCTCCGCGAGCGACTGCGCGGCGGCCGGCGTCAGCTTCAACTTCGCGCGCGCGGCGCGTTGCCGGATCCAGCGCGGCAGCTCGCCGCGCTCGATCGGCCAGATCTCGACCACGACGCCTTGTTGCTCGATCGCCTTGACCCACGTCGAGCGCGCCGCCGCGGAATCGAGCTTTTGACTCACCGCCACGATGACGAGCGTGTCCGGGTCCTCGCGCTCGCAGAGCGCTGCGATCGTCGCCGACCCCTGGTCGCCCGGCTTCGGCGTGTTGAGCCTGATCTCGACGATCTTGCGAGTTGCGAACAGCGAAAGATTGTCGGCGCCCGCGAGGAGATCGACCCACTTGAAGCTGCGGTCCGCCGCGTGCAGCTCGCGGTTCGTGAAGCCCGCGGCCATGGCCGCGCCGCGCACGTGCTCGAGTGCCTCGTCGACGAGAAGCGGCTCGTCACCGGCGACGAGGTAAACCCTGGCCAAGCTGCGTTCGAGGTGACTTTCGAGTTGACGGAACGGGACTTTCAAAAGCGACTCAGCGTCCTTCGAGCTGCCGTAGCGGCATGGCTTGGTCCTCGAGCAGCACGGGGATGCCGTCGCGGATCGGATAAATCAGCTTCCCGCTGCGGGTCACGAGGGCTTCTTCGAGCGGCTGATCGACGACCGCATCCTCGCGATTCTTGATCTGTCGCTGCGCGATCAGCTCGTTCAGCGCCGTGAGCTCGCGTTCCGGCAAGAGCTCGAGCGACGAGCGCGTGACCGGGCAGCAGATGATGTCGAGCAGCTTACGGTCCACGGCCTACGGCCTCCCTGCCGGCGAAGAGTCGAGGGCCGGTACGGGATCGTATCCCGAGCGGCCCCACGGGTGACAGCGCGCGAGGCGTTTCGCCGCGAGCCACACGCCGCGGCGCACGCCGAAGCGCGTCAAAGCCTCCGCGGCGTAATTCGAGCAGGTGGGCTCGTAGCGGCACTGGCGCCCGAGCCACGGCGACAGCGTGAGCTGATAGAGACGAATGAGCCCCAGAAGTAGCCATTCGACGGCGCGGGCCGGGCTCATCGCGACCGCCGCCAACGGGCGCCCTGCGCGCCGTCCTCGATGACGATGCCGCGTTCCGTGAGCTCTCGACGAATGCGATCGGCCTCTTGGAAGTTCCTTTCCTTACGGAAAGCGTCGCGCTGCTTCACCAAGCTGTCAATCTCCGCGTCGTCGGCGCCTGCGCCGGCCCCGAACCACACCGCGGGATCCTGCGTGAGAAGACCGAGCAGCCAGGCCCCGGCGCGCAAGGACTCGGCGAGCGCGCGCTTTTCGGCCAAGTCCGTGGCGCGGTTCGCGGCGCGCACCACGCCGAAGAGCTCCGCGAGCGCCTCGGGCGTATTCAAGTCGTCCGCGAGCGCGGCGAGCACGCCGGCCGGCGGCTCGGCCGCCGGCGCCGCGGTCGACGCGCCGCCCACTTGGGCGTCGCGCAGCGCGCCGTACAGCCGGTCGAGCTTCTGCCGCGTCTCGGCGACGAGCTGGTCCGTCCAGTCGAGCGGTTGGCGGTAATGCGCCGTCAGCAGCGCGAGCCGCACCGTCTCGCCGCCGTGCGCCGCGAGCAGCTCGCGCACGAGCCGCACGTTGCCGAGCGACTTCGACATCTTCTCTCCGTCGACTTGCACGAGCCCGTTGTGCAGCCAGAAGCGCGCATAGCGCGCGCCGCCGTGCACGCACGTGCTCTGGGCGACCTCGTTCTCGTGATGCGGAAAGACGAGGTCGACGCCGCCGCCGTGGATGTCGAGCGTGGCGCCGAGATGCGCTTCGGCCATCGCCGAGCACTCGATGTGCCAGCCGGGCCGCCCGCGGCCCCACGGGCTCGGCCAGCCGACGATGTCGGGCGGCGACGGTTTCCAGAGCACGAAGTCCGCGGAGTCGCGCTTGTACGGCGCCACGTCGACGCGCGCGCCGGCCAGCATGTCCTCGGGGTCGCGGCCCGAGAGCCGTCCGTAGTCCGCGAAGCTCGCCACGGAGAACAGCACGTGCCCCTCGGCCTCGTACGCGTGGCCGCTCGCGACGAGCCGCTCGATCATGCCGACGATGGCCGGGATGTGCTCCGTGACGCGCGGCTCGACGTCGGGCGGCGCGACGCCGAGCGTGCGCAAATCCTCGTGGTACGCCGCCAGATAGCGGGCCGTCAGCACGCCGATCGGCACGCCCTCCTCTTTCGCGGCGTCGTTGATCTTGTCGTCGACGTCCGTGACGTTGCGCGCGTACGTCAGCGCATACGACCGGCGCAGGAGGCGCGCGAGCACGTCGAACACGACGGGCGGCCGCGCGTTGCCGATGTGAGCGTAGTTGTAGACCGTGGGCCCGCAGACGTACATCGTCACGCGGCCTGGGTGCTGCGGCTCGAACGGCTCGCGCGTCCGCGTCAGTGTATTGTGGAGGACGAGCGCCATCGGCCGGGTTCGAGAAGCGTCATTCGGCGGCCATGATAGCAAGCCGGCCGCCGGGGCCGGGCGGCCGGCCCCCGAAAGGCCCTATAATTCCGCGATCCGACGGATGGGACCGGCGTTTCAATGGCCAACGAATTCGCGGCGCGCACGAGCGTCGAGCAGGTCGAGGAAGGCGAAGAGCTCGCGCCGAAGTTCGACGCGGACGGACTGATCCCGGCCGTCACGACGGACGCGGCCACGGGCGAGCTGCTCATGGTCGGCTACATGAACGCCGAGGCGCTGAAGCGCACGATCGAGACCGGCGAGGCGCATTACTTCAGCCGCAGCCGGCAGGTGCTCTGGCACAAGGGCGCGACGAGCGGACTCGTGCAGAAGGTCGTCGAGCTCATGATCGACGACGATCAGGACTGCGTCTGGCTCAAAGTCGCCGTCGAAGGCGGCGGCGCGAGCTGCCACGTCGGCTACCGCAGCTGCTTCTATCGCCGCATACCGCTCGGCGAGGGCGCCGGCGCGCGGCTCGAGTTCACCGAAAAGGAAAAAGTGTTCGACCCGAAGGTCGTCTACGGCGACGCGCCGAATCCCACGAAGCTCTGACGGCGGCCCCCGCCGCACGGATCGCCGGCGCGCGCTCGGCAAGAAAAACGTCATCCGGCCGCCATCTAGCCGTCATGAACGGCATGCATGCTCCCGGTTCGTCACAGGGAGCCCAAGGTGACGCATGGATCGACGGGTGGCGATGGCGTTCGCCCGCTTCGATGCGGCGGAGCTGAAGCTTTGCCGGTACCTCAATCGATCGACGCGCTCGTCGGCGGTCCGGCAGCTCTTTCGCGCCGTGAGCTGGCTCGGCGACGGCTGGCTCTGGTACGCATTGACGCTCGCGCTGCCGGCCGTTTACGGCATCGAAGGATTGCGGGCGGCACTTCACCTTGCCGCCACAGGAACGCTCGGCTTGCTGCTCTACAAGGCGATCAAGGGTCACGCCGTGCGAGAGCGGCCGTACATCACGCATTCGGCGATCGAGTGCGCATCGGCACCGCTCGACCGCTACAGCTTCCCATCCGGGCACACGCTCCACGCCGTATCGTTCACGATCCTGTTGACCGCCTATCTCCCCGCGTGGACGGCGGCGCTCGTCGCGCTCACGGTGCTGATCGCGTTGTCGCGCGTGATCCTCGGCCTGCACTATCCGACTGACGTTGCGGCCGGTGCCGCGCTCGGCGGCGCGCTCGGGTTCGGCAGCGTGCTGCTCGGGCCGCAATGGTTCGCGTAGCGGCGGGCGTTTTCGCACCTCGTCACGCGCCCGGCCAACCTTCGAATCCCGCCGGCTTGCGCGTGCTGATGGTCTCCGACGTCTTCTTTCCGCGCGTGAACGGCGTGTCCACGTCGATCCAAACGTTTCGCAGCGATCTCGCGTCCTACGGCTGCGAAACATGGCTCGTGGCACCCGAGTATCCGCATGCTTGGCGGAACGACGACGAACGCATTCTGCGTCAGCCGTCGCGCTATCTCGTCTTCGATCCCGAAGACCGCATCATGAAGCGCAGCGCGGCGCTCGAGGCCTGCATGGGCTTCGCGGGCAAGGTAGACGTGCTGCACGTGCAGACGCCGTTCGTTGCGCACGCGGTCGGAGTCGCGGCGGCGCGGCGACTGAAGATCCCGGCGATCGAGACGTACCACACGTTCTTCGAAGAGTATCTGCACCATTACCTGCCGTTGCTGCCGGCCGCCGTCACGCGCGCCATCGCCCGCAGTTTTTCCCGCCGGCAGTGCAACGCCGTCGACGCCGTCGTCGCACCCTCGAGCCAGCTCGCCCATGTGCTTGCCGGCTACGGCGTGACGCAGCCGATCCACACGATTCCGACGGGCCTCAGGCTCGAGGAGTTCGAAGGCGGAGACGGCGGCGCCTTCCGCGCGCGACACGGCATCGACGGCCGGCGCCCGGTGATGCTGCTCGTGGGGCGCGTCGCACACGAGAAGAACATCGGCTTCCTGCTGCGCGTGCTCGACCGGGTACGGCGCAGCGTGCCCGACGTGCTATTCGTGATCGCCGGGGAAGGACCGGCCAAGCCGAGCCTGCAACGCGCGGCCGCCGACGCGGGGCTCGTCGACAACGTGCTATTCGTCGGGTATCTCGACCGCCGCGGTCCACTGCTCGACTGCTACCGCGCTGCGGACGTATTCGTGTTCGCGTCCCGCACCGAGACGCAAGGCCTCGTGCTGCTCGAAAGCCTGGCCCTGGGCGTGCCCGTCGTCTCGACCGCGATGCTCGGCACTAAAGAGGTCCTCGACGGCGCGGCCGGCGCCATCGTCGTGCGCGAGGACGTTGCGGAGTTCGCGGCGGCCGTCGTGCGCGTCTTGCGCGAAGACCGGTTGCGTTCCGAGCTGGCCTCCGCCGGGCGCAAGTTCGTCGAACGGCGCTGGGCGAGCCGCGAGACGGCGAGGCGCTTGCTCGCGCTTTACGAGGAAGTGGCGCGCGCCGAGCGCGCGGACTCGACGACCTCGCGATGAGACGCGGCATCGCGCCGCTCGAGCGAGCGCCGAAACGCGGTGCGGCTCAATTGATCGATGACGTCGGTAAGCGACTGTTCCGCGGGTTCGTGCATCGAGGCAGACAGCGGAATCTCGTTGGCATCGTGCTCTTCTGCTGCGGACATGCGCGACCTCGTTGTCGTTGTGAGCAGCGAGTATAGGCGACGCGATGCGCGATGAGCCAGCGGCGCTCGCGTGCACGATCGTCACATTTCCGTAACGATTCGGCGGGTGTCAGCGGCGACGCAACGTCGGCCGCAATTGCGCGTCGACGAGACCGTGCGCGAGCAACCAATGGCGCGCAAACGCGCCGTCGCCTTCGAGCCACGCGCGCGCCGAGCCTTCGCGAAAGCTGTAGCCCCAGGCGTCCATGTCGCCGAGGCACCGGTCGGCGCCGAAGCCGCTCAAGCGCTCGGCGAGCAGCACTTGCAGATAGCAGACCGCGCTTTCCTCATCGTCGTTGCCGCCCGCGTCCGTCGCGAGCGCTGCGCGGCGCTCGCCGTCCATGCAAACATAGTGACAGAGCTCGTGCAGCAGCGAATGCGCCGGCGTGTCGGCGCGCGCGTACAGCGCATCGCCGATCAATCCGGCTTCCGCGCCGCCCCAATACGAGCCCGGAATCGCCTCGTGCGCGCAGACCTCGACGAGCCGTGCGCCGTACGACGCTGCGAGCGCCTCGACGTCGCGGCGGTCGAGCTCGGCGAGCGTGACGACGTCGGCCGCTCGGAGCGGCGCGGGACTCGGGGCCACGAACGCTACTGCGGCCTCGGCACGGCCGCCGTCGCGCCGAGCGCCTGAATGCGCTGCATGACACGCCGCGCGAGATCCGCCGCGAGCGCCTCGCGCAAGATCTCTTCTTCCGCTGCCTTCGCGAGCACTTGCGTCTCGTCGTAGGTGTAGGCACGCGTCACGGCGAGCGACTCGTTGTCGATCAAGCTTTCCGCGCCTACGCGCAACGAGAACGTGACGGAATAAAACACCTCGTACTCGCGCGGGATGTTGCGCGCCGACACCGACAGCACGCGCTGGCCCGTCTCGTCGGCCGCGATATCGAGCACGGCCCCGCCTTCCTCGGGCGCCGCGAGCACCTCGGCGCCGCGCTGCTGCAGGACGCTCGTCAGCGTCTCCAGGAAATCCGAGTGCGGCCGATCGGTGTCGATGTACGTGCGGGCCATGGCCGGCGGCAGCGTGCCGGCACCCTGCAAGTGAAACCCGCAACCGGCCGCGACCAGCGCGAGCGCCGCGACGTACGACGCGCGCACGCCACGCGTTGCGCGGCCGGAGCGCGAATGCTGTTGTATCCGA
>Ga0209172_10000814_pt1 | contig 78714 bp, 77 predicted proteins | sample LarsenN4metaG_FD_184113 | JGI IMG/M metagenome (GOLD analysis project Ga0209172, IMG submission 184113) | Hot spring sediment bacterial and archeal communities from British Columbia, Canada, to study Microbial Dark Matter (Phase II) - Larsen... ... | reverse complement strand
GCCGCACGGCCTCGTTGCGTCGGGCCCGTTCGAGGCGACCGATGACCCAGCGCGCCGGCAGCTGGCGCCGGGCCTGCACCTCGGCCGCGAAGGTGACGATGGCGGCGCGGCCGGTGAAGCGCGCGCCGGCCTCCGTCTCGCGGTGCGGGCGCGCCCGGGCTTCGAGCGCGCTGCCCAGCGCGGCGACGCAGAAGAGGCGGCGGCTTGTTCGGCAGGGGCGCGGGTCCACGCAACGATTGTGGCGCAGCAGGTTGCCGCGGCGGGCGCCCCGGTCTCGCGGCGGACCGGCCGCCGACCCGCGGCGGGCGCGTCCGTGGCCCGCGCCGTCCGTTCCCGGTGGCACGCCGACGGCGCCGTTGCGCCGCCCGCGTGGAAGGCCTCAGATGATGGTCGTCGTGCGGGCCGTGTCGGCGTAGGCCACGCGGGCGACCTCGCGTTCGCCGACCAGCTTGAACAAGGCCTGCAGCTCGATCGGCTTCTTCAGGCAGCCGTCGGCCGCGGGCAGGGCGCGCGCCAGCGGCGCCGCCGGCGCGTTGGGATCGGCGAGCAGCACCACGGTCGTGGCGCAGCCGTCGCCCGGCGGCGGGATCTGCCGCGCGAGCCGGCACACGAGCAGCGCGTCGAGGCCGAGCAGCGCCGGATCCATGAACACGTACTCGTGAAAGCGCTGCGTGAGCAGGCGCATCGCATCGTCGGGGTGGCCCGCGAGGTGGATCTGGAAGCCGAAGCGCTGCAACTGCACGGCGATGAGGCGCAGCGTCGCCGCGTCCTGGTCGATGACCAGGATGTGCTCCATCGGCAGCTGGGACGTGCGCGCGCCGCCGCGCGAGCGCGACGACATCTCCGCGCCGTGCCCCGTGTCACGGTGGGCCGGCGCGGGCCGCTCGGCCCGCGCGGCCCAGGCGCGCACGTCGATGTTCGGCGGCAGCGTCGCGGTGCGGAAGGCGAGCTCGTCGAGCACCCGCTGCACATGGCGGCCGCCGGCACCGGCGGGCGGTCCCGCCGTTCCCGCGGACGCGGCGCGCGTGCCCGGCGGGGCCGGCGGTGCCGGTGGCGCGGCCGGCGCCGGCGCTGCGAACGAGGTGCCCGTGATGGCCTTGAACTCGCCGGCGGACGGATCGGCCGTGGCGTCGCCGGCGCCGTGGGCCGACGCAGGCGCCTCGGGCAGGGTCACCAGCCGCGGGGCCACGCGGCGTGGCGGCGGCGGGTCGTCGGCGGACGACGCCAGGCGCGTGCCGGGACGCGGCCGCGCGCCGACAAGCGTGTCGAGCGCGCGCACCACCAGCAGCAGGTTGATGGGGCGCGGCAACTGCAGCGCCGCGCCGGGGTGCGGCGTGCTGCCCAGCAGCACCGAGCGCTCGATCAGCGGCCCGGCGTGCAGCAGCCGCGCCATCGCGCCTTCGTCGTCGGCATCGGCGACGGCGCAGTCGGCGCGCCACAGGTCCTCCGTGAACTCGTAGACTGGCCCGTGGTCGCGGCCGAGCTCGAAGAACGCCTGGAACGATCGGCGTTCGAAGGGCGTGAAGCCCAGGAGAGCGAGCAGGGGAGGCGAGGCGGGCATGGGTTCGCCACCGCGCCGTGTCGAGGGCGGGCGACCCCTCGGGTATCGGCCTGCCGCAGGGGCGGATGAGGCGAGGCGGCGCCGATCGGGCCGGGGAGCCGGCACGGGCGTGGCAAACGCCACGGCGGGCCTCCTGCGACGCCCTCTACCCGGCGCGCGGAAGGCGCCGCGCCGCGGCCGTGAACGCCGGCCACCAGGCGCGGAGCACCGTGCCGGCGCGGGCGCCCTCGCCGTAGCGAAGGCGGTCGAGCGCCTCCAGCTGCGCGGCCAGCGCCTCCCCGGCCGCGCCGAGCTGCGCGCGCACGCGCGCGGCGCGCGTGCGCGGGGGATCGTGCGGTTGCACCGCCACGCCGAGCCTGTGCAGACGCTCCTGCACGCGCCGTGCGAGGCGCAGCCACGGGTCCTGCCGGTGCCGGTCCCACCAGGCCCAGGCCGCGCCCAGCAGCGCCGCGCCACACAGGAGGCCGATCAGCAGCGAAGCCAGGTCGTGCCAGCTCGGCGCGCTCACGCCGAGCGCGCGCATCAGGTCGAACTGCTGCGACCGCGAGTAGTTGAGCACCCACTGGTTCCAGCGGTTGTTGATCGCTTCCCAGGCGCCACGCAGGCGGGCGGCGAGCTCGGGGTCGAGGGTGATCAGCGCGCCGGCCACCAGCCCGGGCACGGGCGCGAGGCTGCGCCCCGCCTGCACGCGCTCGGGCGCCACCGCGGCCGTCGGGTCGACGCGCTGCCATCCCTCCCCGGGCAGCCAGATCTCGGCCCAGGCGTGGGCATTGCTCTGCCGCACGATCCAGTAGCCGTCCTGCGGCGCCGGGTCCATGCCCTGGTAGCCGGTGACGATGCGCGCCGGCACGCCGAGGGCCCGCATCACGACCACGTAGGCCGCGGCGAAGTGCTCGCAGAAGCCGAGCTTGCGGTCGAACCAGAACTCGTCGACGGCTTCGTCGCCGTAGGGCCCCGGCTCCAACGTGTAGGTGTAGCCGGCGCTTCGGATGTGCTGCAGCACCGCGGCCGAGAGCCGGGCCGCGTCGGCGCGCTGCAGGTCGGGCCGCTCTCGCAGCGCCGCCGCCCACGCGCGCGTGCGCGGGTGGGCCTGCGGCGGCAGGGCCATGAAGTCGCGCAGGCCGGCCACCGGTTCGCGCGGCCCGTGACGGAAGTCGAGCCACGCGCTCGCCTCGAGCCGGATGCGATCGGCCAGCGGTCGGTCGGCCTGCCATTGCAGGTCGGGGCGCAGGCTGAAGAGCCAGCCCTCGAGTTGCGGCGCGGCGCCGGAGCGGTCCGGCGTCGCCTCCAGGAGCGGCAGCACGGCCAGGCGCCCTGGCTCCAGCGTCATCTCGTAGCGCAGCGGCTCGCCGCGTGTCTGCAGTTCGGCGCGTGCACGCTGCAGCGGAGCCACCGTGGGTGCCAGGCGCGTCCACTCCCGGCCGTTGGTGGTGGACAGCACCGGCCCGCGGAAGTAGAGCTGCCTTTCGAGCGGCCGCGCCCCGAAGAAGCGCACGCGGAAGGCGATGGAGTCGTCGTTCGCGAGCTCGGCGACGCCGCCGAGCCGGAGCGTGCCCGACAGGCCCGTCTTGCCCGCTGCGTCCTGCGGCAGGCCCCAAAGCGGCCCGATGCGCGGGAACAGCACGAACAGCAGCGCCATCAGGGGCAGCCCCAGGAGGGTCGCCCGCGCCGCCACCGCGGCGGCCACGCCGAGGCCGGGCCGCCCCACCGGCATGTGTGCCATCACGAGCGCGGACAGCAGGCCCCACAGCGCCAGCAGCATCCACAGCCCGGTGAGCAGCGACTGCGAGTACAGGAACTGCGTCAGCAGCAGGAAGAAGCCGAGGAAGAACACGACCAGTGCATCGCGGCGCGCGCGCAGCTCGAGCGTCTTCAGCGCGAGCAGCGCCACCAGCATCGTCACGCCCGCCTCGCGACCGAGCAGCGTGCGCTCGGTCATCAACGTCAGGCCGCCGACGAGCAGCAGCAGGGCTCCCATCACCCAGCGACCCGGCAAGGCGCCGCCGCGCCAGGTGATCAGCGCACGCCAGGCCAGCACGATCACCGTGAGTGCCGAGCACCAGGCCGGAAGGTGCGCCAGGTGCGGTGCAGTCGTGAAGCCGATCACCGCCAGCAGCAGCAGCGTGTCGCGCGTCTCGCGTGGCATGCGCTGCAGCAGCGCGGACATCCGCCGCAGGGGGTGCGTGGGCAGGTGGGCGGGCGTCATCGCGCGGCCCTTCCGGCCCGCGCGAGGCGGCCGATGGCGGCGGAACGGCAGCCGGCGCTCATCGCCAGAGGGCCAGCGTGTCGAGGGCAGCGACGCGCTGCGGGGCGCCGGCCGCCGGCGGCAGCTCCTGCCCGGGCAGGCGCAGGCCGTACGGCAGGCCGGCTCGATCGGCGGCCAGCACCCAGGCCGCCAGCCGTGCCAGCCGCGGCTCCGTGCCGGCGACCGAGGCCTGCGCCCAGTCGAGCCACACCTCGCGCCGCCCGCCGCCGGTGGTCTCGCGGCTGACGAGCTCGTTGCTGCGCGCCACCTTCTTCCACACCACCTGCCGCATCGTGTCGCCGCGCCGCCAGGGCCGCACGCCGTCGAACTCGCCGCCTTCGGCGACCTGCCGGCGCCGCGTCTCGGCGCCGGCCATCGCCGCGCTGGCCGGCAACGGCGGCGCGCCTTCCTCGGGGCGCGGCCAGGCGAGCACGCGCGCCGCCGGGCGCCACACCGTCCAGGCGCGGAAGAGGCCGAAGGGGAACACGGTCTCCACCACCAGCGTGGGCACGGCGTGCCAGCCGCGCGCCTGCGGCACGAGCGCGAGGTGCGAGGTCTGCTGGCCGCCGGCGGCCACGTCGCACCACGAGAAGCCGCGGTCGGGGCCCGGGACGCTGGCCGCGCCGGCGGCCTCGCCGCTCTCGAAGCGAAGCGCGAGGCCGTAGCGCTGGCGCCCCGGGTTGGTCAGCACGACCTCGAGAAGCGCGGCCTCGCCGGCGAAGACGCTGGCCGGTGGCCGCAGGTGCAGCGTCAGGCCGCGCAGGTTGCCGTGCGTGAGGTGCATCGAGACCATGCCGGCCCCGGCCAGAGCGAAGGTGAGCGCGAAGCCGAGGTTGAGCTGGTAGTTGATCGACGCCAGCAGCATCACGATCAGCGTCAGCGAGAACGTGAACCCGGCGCGCGTGGGCAGGATGTAGATGTTGCGCTGCCCGAGCACCCATGTGTCGGTGAGCGGCAGCCGCGCCTGCCACCAGCGGCGGAACTGCTGGCGCGGCGAGACCGCCGCCAGCCAGCGCTGCGGCACGCCGGCGCGCGTGGCCGTGGCTTCGGCGGTGCTCATCGCCCGGGCCGGACCGTCTCGCTGGCCGAGGGAGGCGCCGCGCCGCCTCAGGCCACCGGCGTGGCTTCGACCATCGCCTGCACCTGCTCGACCGGGCCGCGGCCCGCGCCGGACACCGGCACCAGGCGGTGCGCGATGGTCTGCGGCAGGATCGCCTGCACGTCGTCGGGTGCCACGTAGTCGCGCCCGGCCAGCAGCGCGTGCGCCTTCGCGGCACGCAGCACGGCCATGCCGGCGCGCGGCGACAGACCCTCCGCGAACCAGCGCCCGCTGCGGGTGGCGGCGATGAGCGACTGCAGGTAGTCGAGCAGGGGCTCGCCGGCCCGCACCGCGAGCACCGCCCGCTGCGCCTCGTCCAGCTCGGCCAGCGTGACGACCGGGGCGAGGCGCCGCACCGCGGCACGGCGGTCGCCGCCGGCCAGCAGCGCACGCTCGCTGGCGCGGTCCGGATAGCCGAGCGTGATGCGCATCAGGAAGCGGTCGAGCTGGCTCTCGGGCAGCGGGTAGGTTCCGAGCTGGTCGCTCGGGTTCTGGGTGGCGATGACGAAGAACGGCGAGGGCAGCGTGCGCGTCTCGTTCTCGACCGTCACCTGCTGCTCTTCCATCGCCTCGAGCAGCGCGCTCTGCGTCTTCGGCCCGGCGCGGTTGATCTCGTCGGCCAGCAGCACCTGCGCGAAGATGGGACCGGGGTGGAAGACGAAGCGGTCCTGCGCGCGCTCGAAGACGCTGACGCCGACGAGATCGGAGGGCAGCAGGTCGGCGGTGAACTGCACGCGCCGGAACTCGAGGCCGAGCGACATCGCCAGCGTGTGCGCGAGCGTCGTCTTGCCGACGCCCGGCACGTCCTCGATGAGCAGGTGGCCGCCGGCGAGCAGGCAGGCGATGCAGTCCTCGACCTGCGACCGCTTGCCGACGACGATCGTGCTAATCTGATCGACGAGGGCCGAAAGGCGGGTGGAGAGGTCGCGCGCGGGCAGATGGCCAGCGGCCGCCGGCGGGCTCGAAGAGGCTGCAGAGGAAAGTGGGGGCGGCTTCAGGCTCAGGTCCATCGGCATCGACCATACCCGAAAAGCCTGCCAGCAAGGCTCTCGATACGTACACCGTGCGTCAATGAACACCGTCTTCTTCAGCCACCCCGCCTGCCGTCAGCACGACATGGGGGCCGGGCATCCCGAGTGCCCGGAGCGGCTGGATGCCATCTCCGACCATCTGCGCGCCACCGGCCTGGACGTCGTGCTCGATTTCCGCGAGGCGCCGGCGGCGCTCCCCGAGCACCTGCAGCGTGCACATGCCGCGGCCTACGTCGCCGGCGTCACCGACCTGCTGCGGCAGGTGCAGGCCGTAGGCGAGCCGCGCCACCTCGACCCCGACACCGTGGCCTGCCCGCAGACGCTGGAGGCCGCGCTGCGCGCCGCGGGCGCGGCCGTCGCCGCCACGGACGCCGTGCTCGGCGGCCAGGCGGCGCGGGCCTTCTGCGCCGTGCGCCCGCCCGGGCACCACGCCACGCGCGACGAGGCGATGGGCTTCTGCTTCTTCAACAACGTCGCCGTGGCCGCGCGGCACGCGCTCGACGTGCACGGCCTGGCGCGCGTGGCCATCGTCGATTTCGACGTGCACCACGGCAACGGCACCGAGGACATCGTCGCCGGCGACGAGCGCGTGCTGATGGTCAGCTTCTTCCAGCATCCGCTGTACCCGTACAGCGGCGCCGTGCCGAAGGGCACCAACATGGTCAACGTGCCGCTGCCGCCGTACACGCGCGGCCCGGCCATGCGCGAGGCGGTCGAGCGGCAGTGGCTGCCGGCGCTGGAGGCCTTCCGGCCGCAGATGATCTTCATCTCCGCCGGGTTCGACGCGCACCGCGAGGACGACCTCGGGCAGATGGGCCTCGTCGAGGCCGACTACGCCTGGATCACCGAGCGGCTGGTCGAGGTGGCCGGGCGCCACGCCGAAGGTCGCATCGTCTCCTGCCTCGAGGGCGGCTATCACCTGGGGGCGCTGGCCCGCAGCGTCGCAGCGCACCTGCGCGCGCTCGCCGACCAGTGATGGAGACCCCGCGCGCGGATTCCACGGCCGAGCTGCTGGCCTGGCTGCAGGCGCTGACGCGGCCCACCGCGCTCGTGGAGCTGGCCGCCTTCGCCGGCTGCCTGCTGCTGGCCTGGGTGGTGGTGCGGCTGCTGCGCGGGCGCGAGCCGAAGCCGGGCTCGGTGTGGTTCGGCGAGGGCATCGTCGACGGCGTGCTGTTCCCGCTGCTGGCGCTGGCCCTCGCGACGGTCGTGCGCTGGATGTTCATCGCCTTCGCGCCGCAGGTGCCGCAGGCGGTGTTCAGGCTCGTCGTGCCGGTGCTGCTCTCGCTGGCGGTCATCCGCCTCATCGTGCGCGTGCTGCACAAGACGTACCCCCACTCCGCGGTCATGCGCATCGTCGAGCGCAGCGTCTCCTGGGTGGCGTGGATCGCCGTCGTGCTGTGGCTCACCGGCGTGCTGCCGCTGCTGCTGCAGGAGCTCGACCAGGTCAAGTGGACCTTCGGCGGCACCGCGATCTCGGTGCGCAACGTGCTGGAGGGCGTCGTCGCCTCGGTGGTGGTGCTGGTGCTCGCGCTGTGGCTGAGCTCGGTCTTCGAGGCGCGCCTGATCAAGGACGCCGGCAGCAACATCGGCGTGCGCAAGATGGCGGCCAACGCGGTGCGCGCGCTGCTGCTGTTCATCGGGCTGATGCTGGCGCTGTCGGCGGCAGGCATCGACCTCACCGCGCTCGGCGTGCTGGGCGGCGCGCTCGGCGTGGGCATCGGCTTCGGCCTGCAGAAGCTGGCCGCCAACTACGTGAGCGGCTTCGTCATCCTCGCCGAGCGCGCGATGCGCATCGGCGACCTGGTGCGGGTCGACAACTTCGAGGGCCGCATCACCGACATCAGCACGCGCTACACCGTGATCCGGGCGCTCAACGGCCGCGAGGCCATCGTGCCCAACGAGATGATGATCACGCAGCGGGTCGAGAACAGCACGCTGGCCGACACGAAGGTGGCCCTGAGCACGGTCGTGCAGGTGGCCTACGGCACCGACCTCGAGGCCCTGATGCCCGCCCTGGTGGCCGCGGTCGGCGCCGTGCCTCGGGTGCTGGAGGAGCCGGGGCCGGCCGTGCAACTGAGCGCGTTCGCGGCCGACGGGCTGGAACTGACCGTCGTGTTCTGGATGGCCGACCCTGAGAACGGGCAGGGCAACGTGCGCAGCGAGGTGAACCTGGCGATCCTGCGCACGCTGAACGCGCGCGGCGTCGATATCCCGTTCCCGCAGCGCGTGGTGCGGCAGGCCTGAGGCGAGGGTGACGCCCTGCGTGCATGACGTCGGCCTGACGCACTCGCGGCGCCGCCTCGTCGCGGCGCTGGTGGTGCTGGCGCTGCTGGCCGCGCAGGCGCTGGGCCTGGCGCACCGTGCCGTGCACGGGCAGGCGCAGAAGCCCGGCCACGGCACGCCGGCGGCTGTCGCGAAGGGCGTGCTCGCGCCTGCCGCGTTCGAGGATGCGCGGGCGCCCGCCCATGCGGCGCACGTCCAGCCTTCGGCTTTCGACACCCACGAGCCCGGCGGCCCGGAATGCCGGCTCGTCGACCAGGCGGCGCACCTCGACGTGGTGGTCGCCGCGGCGACGGCGGCGATGCCGCCTCGGGTGCCGCGCCCGCGGCCTCCTGCGGCCGAGGAAGAGGCCCGCGCGGGGAGCGCGTGCGCCTATCTCGCTCGCGGGCCGCCGGCCATGGCGGGCGAGGGTCACCAGCGGCTCGGCTGAGCCGCCGCCCGTCGCCTGCGCCGGCACGCCGATGTGCTGGCGCTCGCGGGGCCCTGGCGCCGGCGCGCGTGGCGCGTCCGCGCTTCGGACGCGCACCGCCTCCGGCGTGCGCCGCCTCGCGGTTTCGGGCTCGCTCGCGGCCCCGCGCCCCCTCGCCGACCTCGAACCACCCTGGCCTCGTCGCCGCGGCCGGCCCTGTGCCGTGCCGCGTCGATGCGGCTGCTGCTCCACGACTTCGAGATCTCGCGAAACGGGAACAACCCATGACGAGCAAGAATCGACTGAAGCGCTCCGCCGCCCTGCGGCGAAGCAACCTCGCAGCGGTGCCCGCCGCCGTGCTGGCGGCCACCACCGCCTGGGCGCAGGCCGAGTCCGCGGCCACGCTGGTGATCACCGGCAACCCGCTCGGCAGCGAGCGCACCCTGCAACCGGCGGCCGTGCTGTCCGGCCCCGGCCTCGTGCTGCGCCGGGCCACGACGCTTGGCGAGACGCTCGACGGCGTGCCCGGCGTGGCCGCCACGGGCTTCGGCCCGAACGCGAGCCGGCCGGTGATCCGTGGCCTCGACGGCGACCGCGTGCGCCTGCTCGACAACGGCGGCGCCTCGGTCGACGCCAGCAGCCTGAGCTTCGACCACGCGGTCGCGATCGACCCGCTGGTCGTCGAGCGGCTGGAGGTGCTGCGCGGGCCGGCGGTGCTGCTGTACGGCGGCAGCGCCACGGGTGGCGTCGTCAACGCCATCCACAACCGCATCCCGCGTGCCGCGATGGAGTCGCTCTCGGCACGCGCCGAGGTGCGCGGCGGCGGCGCGGCCCGCGAACGCGCCGCCGCCGCGGTGGTGGAGGGCGGCTTCGGCCTCGGCGGCGGGGCGGGCCTCGCGTGGCATGCCGACGCGTTCGGCCGCCGCACGGGCGACACGCGAACGCCGACCTTCACGCCGGTGGAGGACGGCACAGCGCTCGACCCGGTCGACCGCGTGCGCAACTCCGCCTCGCGCGGCGAGGGCGGGGCGGCGGGCGCCTCGTTCGTCGGGCGCGCGGGCCACGCAGGCTTCTCCACCGAGACCTACCGCAACCGCTACGGCGTGACCGTCGAGCCCGACGTCGTCATCCGCATGAAGCGCGAGCGGCAGGCCTTCTCCGCGGGCTGGAAGCCCGGGGTGGCGGGCATCGAGTCGGTGGCGCTGGAGGCGGCGCACACGCGCTACCGGCACGAGGAGGTGGAAGGCACCGGCGAGGTCGGCACCACCTTCACGAGCATCGCCGACGACGGCCGGCTGGAGGTGCGCCACGGGCCGATCCTCGGTGCGCGCGGGGTGGTCGGGGCGCAGTGGGAGCGGATGGACTTCGCGGCGCTGGGCGAGGAGGCCTTCGTGCCCGGCACGCGCACGCGCAGCCGGGCGGCATTCGTGCTCGAGGAGTTCCAGGGGCCGGCGGGCCTCGTCGTGAGCGCGGGTGCGCGCGGCGAGCGGGTGCGCGTCGCGTCCGACGGCGACCCGGCCGGGGCCGCCGAGGTGCGCTTCGGCGATGCGGCCGAACGGCGTTTCACGCCGCGCAGCTTCTCGCTCGGGGCGCGCCTGCCCGTCCTCGGCGGCCTGTCGGTCTCGGGGGCGTGGTCGTCGAGCCAGCGTGCGCCGACGTACTACGAGCTCTTCGCCAACGGGGTGCACGTGGCCACGGCCGCGTTCGAGCGCGGCGACGGCGCGCTGGCCACCGAGCGCAGCCGGCACGGCGAGCTGGGCCTGGCCTGGACGAGCGGCCCGCACAAGCTGGAGGTGCAGTGGTTCCGCACGACCTTCCCGAACTACATCGCGCTGGAGGCGACGGGTCTCGACGTCACGATCCCGGCCGATGTGCCGGGCGATCCCGACGCGGTGTTCCCCGAGTACGCGTTCCGTTCGGTCCGGGCGCGGCTCGTCGGCTTCGAGGTCGAGGGCCGCACGCGCCTGATCGGCGGGCCGGTGGCGCTGCATCTGGTCGGTTCGCTCGACAGGGTCAAGGGCCACAACGTCGACCGGGGCGAGCCGCTGCCGCGCATCGCGCCGCTGCGCGTGCGCCTGGCGCTGGAGGCCCGCCACGGCGGGTTGCAGGGCGGCATCGTCGTGCGCCACGCGGCCGACCAGGACCGCGTGCCCGCCACCGACACGGCCACGCCGGGCTGGACGATGGTCGACCTGTGGGCCGCGACGGCCCTGCCGCTGCCGGGCGAGGCGGGCGTGTTCGTGAGGCTCGGCAACGTGACCGACCGGCTCGGCTACAACGCCGCGTCGATCGCGACGGTGCGCGGCCTGGCGCCCTTGCCAGGGCGCGCGCTCTCGGCGGGTTTGCGCTGGCGTTGGTGAATCGCGCCAAGCCGCGGGCGCCGTTCGGCCCGCAGCACGGGGCGGCCGGGGCCGCCTCGCGGCCCGCCCGCGAAGGAGGTCAGGGCGCGAGGCGCTCGCGTACCCAGCGCGGCCGCTCGTCGCCCGTGCCGCTTTCGAGCCGATAGACGAGGCGATCGTGCAACCGGCTCTTGCGCCCCTGCCAGAACTCCCAGCGCTGCGGTGTCAGGCGGAAGCCGCCCCAGTGCGGCGGCCGCGGCGGGTGCAGGCCGTGCCGCGCCGCCGCCTTCGCAGCCTCGGTCACGAGCACCGCGCGCGACGCGATGACACGGCTCTGCGGCGAGGCCCACGCCCCGATGCGCGAGTCGAGCGGGCGCGTCGCGTAGTACGCGTCGCTCTCCTCGTCGCTCGTCTTCTCGACCGGCCCCTCGATGCGAACCACGCGCTCCAGCGCGACCCAGTGGAACTGCAGCGCGGCGAACGGGTGCACGGCCAGCTCGCGGCCCTTGCGGCTCTCGTAGTTCGTGTACCAGACGACGCCGCGCTCGTCGATGCCCTTGGCCAGCACCACGCGCGTCGACGGCCGGCCGTCGGCGCCGACGGTGGCCAGGGTCATCGCGGTGGGCTCGGGCAGCTTGGCGGCGAAAGCCTCGTCCATCCAATGCCGGAACTGCAGCAGCGGCTCGCTCGCAGCGGCGTCCTCGCCGAGTTCACCGTGCTCGTAGCTCTTGCGCTCGCCCGCCAGATCAGGGGTGCTCATGCACTGTCACCTTGTGGTTGCCGCACCATTTCTCGCGCAGCCGCACGGCGATCTTCGGGCCGGCGCCTGAGCCGGCGCGCCACCACGCAGGCTCTCCCAAGGCAACGAGTTAGGGATGCGCTTCGAAGGGCAGTATAGACATCGCGTCCGGACGCCCTCGCGGCCGCGACTTTTCTCGCACGCCTCGTCTGCATGAGGGAAGGGTTCACCCGTTCAGTGGAACGCCGTAAGTAGACCTCCCACTTTCAGCGCCCCGGGCCCCGCCGCATCCTCGCATGCATCCGACAACGAGCGAGAAGGGGCGCAAGCCGGCCCGAGGCCGGTGCAGCGAGCTGGGCATGAGGTTCCGTCCATCCATCGTCGTGGTGGCCGCGGGCCGTGGCAGCCGGTTCAGCGCGAGCGCGCCGGATGCGCCACCGAAGCTCGAGCAGCCCTTCGGCACTTCGACCGTGCTGGGCACGACGATCCGCAACGCGGTGCAGAGCCAGTTGCCGGTGGTCGTGGTGACGGTGGCGGCACTCGTGCCTGCCGCATCGGCGCACCTCGCGCGCCGCGACATCATCGTCGTCGGCGACGAAGAGGCGGCCCGCGGGATGGGGCACTCGATCGCCACCGGCGTGGCCGAACGCTCCGGCGCCCCGGGCTGGCTCATCCTCCCGGCCGACATGCCGCTCGTGCAGCCGGGCACGCTGCTGGCCGTCGCGAGCGCGCTCGAACACCATGCGGTGGCCTACGCCCAGCACAAGGGGCGCCGTGGCCATCCCGTGGGTTTCTCGTCCGAGCTGTATTCGGAACTCGTGCTGCTGAAGGGCGACGAGGGCGCGCGCCGCATCGTCGCGCGCTATCCGGCCGTTGCGGTCGAGGTGGCCGACGCCGGCACGCTGATCGACATCGACACGCCGGCCGATCTCGAGGCGGCACGTTCGTTGGCGAGCCGGCTGCCGGCGACGTTCTCGCTCTGATCGCGCGTTGACGCGCCGGGTGGCCCCGCGGGGCCGCGCGGACCTGGGCGCCGCCCGCGCTACGTTGCCGGCTGGCGCGGCCTGCCCGCGAGCGAGCGGCGCAAGCTGCCCAAGGTGCGCAAGGTGCGCAAGGTGCGCAAAGGCCCGGATGGCGATTGGGGCCCAAGGCCGCGGAAGGCACGAGACCGCTCGCAGGGGCGGATGCACGCCAGACGCGGGGCTCTTTGTGTACATAGAAATACGAGTCATTCGCATTTGTGTTATCGTCCACGGATCCGTTCGACGACCATGCTGCACGCAGCCGACCCCTCTCATGGCCCCGCCGCGGCACCGGCGCGCGCTGCCGCGTGGCTGTCGCCGATGCCGCCAGTGCCGTCGCTCCGGGGCCGGGCCCGCGAGGTCTCGCCCGGCGAAGGGCGCATGCTGGTGCTGCTCGTCGGCGCGGTGCACCTGGCGGCCGCCTGGGGCGTGTTGCAGGTCGATGCGGTGCGCATCGCGGCACGCGAAGTCGCGCCGCTGATCGTCGATCTCGTCGCGCCGCCGCCGGTTCCGGTTCGACCGCCTCCGCCACCGCCTGCATCGCCGCGGCCCGCGCCGGCTCCGGCGAGGCCGGCGCCTGCTCCCGTGATCGCCGCGCCTCCGGCACCGGCGGCTGCGCCTGCGGCCGCGACCGTGCCGCCAGCGCCGCCGGAGCCGGCGCCGCCTCCACCGGCGCCGCTGCCCGCGCCTGCGGCACCGCCCGCGCCCGCCGTTCTGCCGGCGCCGCCCCCGCCTGCGCCTGCGCCTGCGCCGAGCCGCAAGGTCGTGCCGGCCACCGCGATCGAGTACCTGCGCCTGCCGCCTGTCGAGGTGCCCCGCCTCTCGCGCCGCGCCGGCGAAAGCGGCACGGTCTGGCTGCGCGTCGTCGTCGACGTGCGTGGCCTGCCGGTGCAGGTGAGCCTGCAGCGCAGCTCGGGTCATGCGCGGCTGGACGAGCAGGCGCTGTGGGCGATGCGCCAGGCCCGCTTCAAGCCGCACACCGAGGACGGCCGTCCGGTCGAGCTGGAAGTGACCGCCCCCATCGAATACACGTTGGAGTGACCCATCCATGGAAGCCACCGCGAGCCCGGCCAGTGCCTTCGGCCTGTCGCACCTCATTGCACAGAGCGACGCCGTCGGGCGCACGCTGCTCGTGCTGCTGCTGCTGATGTCGGCGGCGTCGTGGGCGCTGATCGCGCTGAAGGGCTACGCGCTGGCGCGCCGCAGGCGGCGCAGCGCCGCGTTCCTCGACTTCTTCTGGAACGCGCGTTCGCTCGACGACGTGCGCGAGGAGCTTTCCGCGCACGGCGCGCGCGACCCGTTCGCGCACCTGTCGGCGCACGCGCTGCATGCCCAGGCGCACCACCTGCGGCACGGTGGCACCCGCCTGGCCGAGGCGGGCTCTGCCGGCGAGTACATCACGCGCACGATCAAGAAGGTGCTCGACGAGGAGACCATGCGGCTCGAAAGTGGCCTCACGCTGCTGGCCACCGTCGGCGCGACGGCACCGTTCGTGGGCCTCTTCGGCACGGTGTGGGGCGTGTACCACGCGCTGGTGGCCATCGGCATGAGCGGCGCAGGCACGCTCGACAAGGTCGCCGGCCCGGTGGGCGAGGCGCTCATCATGACCGGCATCGGCCTCGCGGTGGCGCTGCCCGCGGTGGTCGCCTACAACGCCTTCACGCGCAGCAACCGCGTGCTCGTGGCGCGGCTCGATGCCTTTGCCTTCGAGCTGCACAGCTTCCTCACGCTCGGCGAGGCCCCGGGGGCCGCCGCGCGCGGCCAGGGCGCAGGCGCGGCGCCGGCCGTGCGGCCGCTGCCGGCAGCGGCCTGACCGGCGCCGCCTCCCGCACGGACCTTCGCCATGGCCTTCGCCTCCTTCGACGACCGGCGCAGCAGCGCACCGATGGCCGAGATCAACATGGTGCCGCTCATCGACGTGATGCTGGTGCTGCTGGTGATCTTCATCGTCACCGCACCGTTGCTCACGCACGCGGTGAAGCTGGAGCTGCCGAGGGCCACCGCGCAGCCCAACCCGCTGAAGCCCGAGAAGATCGACTTCGCGATCGATGCCGCCGGCCAGCGCTACTGGAACGGCGAGCCGGTGACGCGCGCCGCCGCGGCCGAGCGCTTCAACCTCGCCGCCAAGGCGTCGATGCCACCCGAGGTCCACCTGCGCGCAGACCAGTCGGTGGCGTATCGCGCCGTCGCGGAGACGCTGGCCGATGCCACCCGTGCCGGCCTCACCCGCATCGGGTTCGTCAGCCAGCCCGACCCGCCCTGACGCAGCGCGCCGCCCCGCCGGCGCGACGCCCGCACCCAGAGAAGACGGACCCAGCCAGCCGCCGCCAGCAAGGTCCCGTGGACGACACCGAGACAACCACCGCCACGAGGACACGATGCTCCCAGCCCAGACGCCCACCGAATCCGATCGCGCTCCGCGGCCGCCGAAGGCACGCCTGCGCGCGCCTGCCGCCGTTGCGGCGGCCAGGACCGCCACCGCCTTCACGGCCGCCACGACGGCGCTCGTCGTCAGCTTCGGCGGATCGAAGCACGCGATCGCACAGCCCGCCGAAGCGCCGGCCGGCGCCGCCAGCGCCCCGGCCAGCGCGCCGGCGAAGCGCGACGAAGCGGCACCCGCCGGCACCGTGCTGCCGGTCGTGCGCGCGCGTGCCGCCGCGGAGCCGCAGGGGAGGGACAGCGTGCAGGCGACCACGACGCGCATCGGCAAGGGCCAGCAGGACCTGCGCGACGTCCCGCAGTCGGTGACGGTGGTCACCGAGCGCCTGATCGACGACCGCAACCTCGACACGCTGAAGGACGTGCTGCGGCAATCGTCGGGCATCTCCTTCCTGGCCGCCGAAGGCGGCGAGGAGGACGTGCGGCTGCGCGGCTTCTCGCTGCAAGGCACGGGCGACGTCTTCGTCGACGGCATGCGCGACCCCGCGTTCTACGAGCGCGACACCTTCTTCTTCGACCGCGTCGAGATCCTGCGCGGCTCGGCCTCGATGCTGTTCGGGCGCGGCTCGACGGGCGGCGCGGTGAACATGGTGACGCGCGTGCCGCGCCTGGTGCAGGAGCACCAGGTCGACGTCACGATGGGCAGCCACGGATACCTGCGCGCGGTGGGCGACTTCAACCTGCTGCTCGCGCCCGGCACGGCGCTGCGCCTGGGCACGATGCTGACCGAGGCCGACGACAACGGCGCCGGCTCCAGCATCAGCAAGCAGGGCATCGCCGGCACGCTGAACTGGGGCATCGGCGAGCGGCACGAGTTCTCGGTGAGCGGCTTCCACCTCGACAACGAGAACGGCATGAACTACGGCATGCCGTGGATCCGGCCGACGCTCGCTTCGCCGGTGAGTGACACGACGCTGCTGCCGATCTCGCCCACGTCGTACTACGGCATGGCGAGCGACCGGAACCACGGCTCGGCCAGCAAGGCGGGCTTCTCGCACACCTGGCGCCTCTCGCGCAACGACGAGCTCGTCACCAAGGTGCGGCGCGGCCACTACGAGCGCGACCAGCGCGCCGGCACCGTCCGCTTCGCTCCCGCCGCCCTGCAGCCGGGCGGCGTGGCCGTCAGCCTGGAGACCTTCGGTCCCGACACCGTCATCAACCGCGGCACGCAGCTCAAGATCCAGGACCTCGACACGCTGTTCGCGCAGAGCGACTACGCGAGCAGGTTCAAGGCCTTCGGCATGGGGCACAGCCTGCAGGCCGGCGTCGACCTCGCGCAGGAGCGCAAGCGCGTCTACGCGGCCCGCAACGCAGCGCAGGGGGGCGTGGTGCCCATCAAGCCGCGCACGACCATCGGCACGCCTGACGATGGCGCGTGGATCGACGAGGATTCACGCGTGCTGCGGCTCGCCAACCGCTACGAGAGCGAGGCCGCGGGCGTGTACGTGCAGGACCTGGTCGAGTTCATCCCGCGGTGGAAGCTGCTGCTCGGCCTGCGCCACGACCACCTCGTGGGCGACTACGACGCCTTCACGATCCCGAACAACGCGCCCGGACCCGAGACGAGCACGAGCTACCGCATGACCGTCTCGGAGACGAGCAAGCGCGCCGGCCTGCTGTTCCAGCCGAACGAGCGCCTGAGCTTCCACCTCTCGTACGCGACCTCGTTCAACACCTCGGGCGACACCTACTCGCTCTCGGCGGCCAACTTCGACATCCCGCCCGAGCAGAGCATCAACCTCGAGCTGGGCGGCAAGTTCGACTCGGCCGACGGCAACTTCACCGCGCGCGTGGCCGCCTTCCGGTCGACGAAGCTGAACGAGCGCAACACCGATCCGCTCGTGAACCTCGTGACGCTGTCGGGCAAGCGCCACGTGGCCGGCCTGGAGATCGACCTCGCCGGCCGTCTCACGCCCGCCTGGGAAATGTGGGGCTCGTACATGTGGATGCCGGTGGCCAACATCGACGTCGGTGCGCCGGGCGCGGAAGGCCAGGGCACGCGACCGTCGCTGACGCCGCGGCACACGGGCTCGATCTGGACGACCTACAAGGTCTCGCAGGCGCTGCGCGTCGGTGGTGGCCTGAACGCGCGCTCGAGCCAGCAGCCGCTGCGCAACCCCGGGTACTTCGCGCCGAGGTTCGTCACCGGCGACCTGATGGCCGAGTACCACTTCGTCTACGAGAAGCTGATCTTCAAGGCCAACCTGATCAACGTCACCGACAAGCTCTACGCCGATCAGCTCTACCCCGGCCACTACATCCCCGGCCCGGGGCGCATGTTGCAGGTGACGGGCTCCTACCGCTTCAACTGACCGCAGCGAGGCAACGTCATGACGAAACGGGCAACGCTGAACCGCCGCGACTGGCTGCTCGCGGCGCTGTCCTCGGCCGCCGCTGCGCGGGCACCTGCGGCGGCTGCAGGCGACGCCGCGTCCCCGCTGCGGCTGGCGACGGCGTGGCGGGTGGCGGCCCCGGCCGACGGTGCCTCGCCCGACCGTGTCGGCGTGCTGGAGATCGACTGGGCGGCGTCGCGCATCCGCATCGCCGGCGAGGTGCCGGTGCCCGGGCGCGCGCACGGGCTGCTGGCGCTGGCCGATGGTGGCTTCATGGCCGTGGCCAACCGACCCGGCCGCTGGCTGATGCGGTGCGACGCCGCGGGGCGCCTGCAGCGGCGCATCGCCATCGACGAGGAGCTGCCGCGGCGCACCTTCAACGGCCATGTCGAGACGAGCGCCGAAGGCGCGGCCGGCCGGGGCGACTGGCTCTTCACGAGCGAGACCGACCCGGCCACCGGCGATGGCTGGATCAGCGTGCGCGACGCGCGCACGCTGGCGCGCGTGGCGCAGTTCGCGGCCGGCGGGCGGGACCCGCACCAGATGCTGCGCGCCCCCGACGGCACGCTGGTGGTGGCGATCGGCGGCATCGTGCGCGACCTCGAGGGGCGGCGCATCGAGCCCGAGCGCATGGCGCCTGCGCTGGCGCAGCTGTCGCCGGGCGATGGGCGCGTGGTGGGGCACTGGACGCTCGACGACCCGCGGCTGAGCCTGCGCCACATCGCCTTCGCGGCAGGCGTGGCCCCGGGTGCCGCGCCGGATTCGCAGCCGCTGCTCGGCGTGGCGCTGCAGGCCGAGCACGAACGCGACGAGGTGCGCCGCGCGGCGCCGACGTTGGCCGTCTGGGACGGTCGCTCGCTGCGCGTGGCCACGCACGACGCGAGCGCCGCGGGCTATGCCGGCGACATCGCGGCCGGGCCGGGCGGCGGCTTCGTCATCAGCGCCCAGAAGGCCCGGCGCGGCCTCTGGTGGCATCCGGGCCAGCCCGACCGGCTGACGATGGTGGCCGAACTGACCGAGCCCTGTGCGCTGGCGACCCTCGACGAGGGCGCGGGCGTGCTGTTGAGCGCCGGGCGGGGCGCCGCACGCTGGCACACGCGCGAGGCGCCCGGCATGCTGCCCTGGCCGGTGGCGCTGGCGCCGGACAACCACTGGGTGGTGCTGCGCCGTGCCTGAGCGCGGCAGTCGCTGGGCGGCCGGTTGGCCGGCCACGACCGGGCTGCGCTCCGGCCGGCGACCGGCCGGTGACCGGCCGCGCACAGCCTCTCGACGGCCGCACTGTGGCAACGGCATCGGCCGTGCCCGGGCCCTCGCGTGGTCGTTGCATCGGGAGCGCATCCGCGCGGCGACGGGCCGGCGGTGGGCCTGCGGCGGTCCTGGGACGGCCGAGCAGCGGCCGTGCAGCGGCCACCGCCTCAGCGGGCCGGCGCCACGTCGCTGAAGAACTCCCAGATCACGTCGTTGGCCGAGAGGGCCTTCGACGCGCCTTCCTTGCCGCGGCGCACGCGGGCGGCGCCGGGCCACGAGTGGCCGCCTTCCTCCGTGATGCACAGCTGCACGCTGGCACCTTCGCGGCAGCCGGCGTGGCGCTCGCAACGGGCGCCCGGGCGCTCCAGCGTCGGAAGGGGCGGCGCCGGGCAGCCGTTGCGCTGGCGCCAGCGTGCCAGGGTCTCGGGTACCGAGACGAAGTCCATCACCTTGCCGCGGTCGCGGAATGCATCCGGGCCGGCGCCGCCTTCGAAGAGCACGTGCGTGTCGTCGCGGGCATGCACCTGCAGCACGGGCACCGGCCGCGCGGGCCGGCAGGCGAGGGTGGCGTCGGTGCCGGCCACCGCCGCGACGGCGCGGAAGAGATCGGCCGCGTCGCAGGCGAGTCGGTGGGCCATCATGCCACCGTTGGACATGCCGGTGGCGAAGATGCGCCGGCCGTCGATCGGCACGCGTCGCTGCACCTCGGCCACGACCTCACGCAGGAAGCCGACGTCGTCGACGCCGCGGTCGCGGGCGTCGCCGCAGCAGCCGCCGGCGTTCCAGGTGGCCAGCCGCCCGCCGGGCCAGCGGCTGTGGCCGTTGGGGAACGCGACGACGAAGCCGGCCGCGTCGGCTTTGCCGCGCAGGCCGTAGCGCGCCTCGTCGGCCATGAACTCGGCGTGGCCTCCGCCGCCGTGCAGCGCCAGCACCAGCGGCGCCGGTCGGTCCACGGGCAGGCCGGCCGGCACGTGCACGATCACCTTGCGCGCGCGGCCCGGCGGGCCGACTTCGAGCGTGTGCGTGCCGGTCCCCAGCCGGTCCGGCGCGGGCGGGGCCGAGGTGGTGGCGGGCGCCGGTTCGGCGGCGCCGGCCGGGCCGGTGGCGAACGGCGCCAGGACCATCAGCACTGCCGTCAGTGCGAGGCCGGCGCAGGTCCCCGCGAACCGGCCCGCGCCGGCAGGCGTGCGGCCGGGCGGCCGGCGCCCGCGCTGCGCGGCGCGTGTGCGCTCAGCCGACGAGGCCATGCCGGCGAGCCAGGCCCATCAGCCGCTCGACCTCGCGGTCGCGCACGCCGCGCTCGTGCAGGGCCGCGGCGGTTTCGGCCAGGTACTCGAGCGTGCTGCCGTATCGCCCTCGCGCCCGGCGCAGGATGTGCAGCACCTCGGCGTCGTCCAGGCGCGGCAGGCATGCCGGGCTGTGGCGCGCCAGCGTGAAGGCCAGCGCCGCCACCGGGCCGGACGGGGTGCGACAGGGCAGCAGCCGAGCGTCGTAGACGCCGGTGGGCATCTCCCGCGCCCACAGGCGCTCGAGCTCGGCCTCGGCGCGCTCGGGGTGCATGCGGAAGACGGCCCCGCGGCAGGCGCCACCGGGCAACAGCGCGAACACGAGCCCCGGCTCCTCGGGCGTGCCGCGGTTGACGCGCGAGCGCATGCGCAGCGCGCGGTGCCAGCCGCGCAGCAGCGCCGGCCGGTGCTCGACTGCCTCGAACTCGGGGCGCCAGAGCAGCGAGGCGTAGCCGAACACCCACCACGCCGGCTCCCGGCGCCAGCGCTGCCGCAGCTGCTCCAGCTGCGCGGCGGGATCGCGCACGACGAGTTCGGCAGGCACGTTGTGCGTCATCGCAGCTCGACCCTGGCGAGGTGGAATTGCAAATGCGAATCACTCGCAATATGATGGCTGGGCATCTTGGCTGCGACGGGCCTGCCCCTCGAACCCTGCCGAGACGCGTTCCCGTGGTTCGTTGCCCTGCCTGCTCTGCGCCCGTCGAGGCCGTCGCTCGTGATGCTCCGCCGCAATCGTTCCTCCATCGCTCCTTCGCGGTCGCTGCGCCCGCGAACGCCCGCAGCGTACCGTCCTCGGCGCGCCGCTGCGGGCGCGGTGGTGCCGACTTTTCCGTGCACCAGCGGCGGCGTCGCGGCCTTGCGCCGCCGGCGCCTCTGGGAGTTGCCGCGCCGGGCTCAGGAACTGGTCCTGTGCCTCACCTTCACGCCCGCGGGGTTGCGCAAGGAAGTGGCCCGCGCGCTCGGGGAGGCGGCGCGGTGGCGCGAACTGGCGGAGTCGCGGGGAACCACGCGGAGCGGATCGCCGGCCGGGCCGCGGGCCGCACCGCGAGCGGACGCGCCGCCCGAGCCGGGGACGGCGCCGGCCGGGCACCCGGCCCTCCCGGCGAGGTGCGCGTCCGCGCCGCCCCCCGAGCCCGCCCGTCTCGAGTCACCTGGCCGGGCCGCGGCGCCCGCGGCCCGTGGCGACGCGACTCGATCGACGCGCTGCCCGCAGACGCCGCCCCGGAGCGATGTGCGCGCCGCCCCGGCGGTACCGGCCGCTGTCGCGCCGACGATGCGGCCGGCGGCCGCACCTCCCGCCGTCGACGGGCGCCGCGTGCTGTGCGTCGGCGGCATCCGGCGCGCCGTGGCCCGCTACCGCAGCGCCGTCGAACGCCTCGGCGGCGGCTTCGAGCACCACGACGGCAGCGTCGAGGACGGTGTCGCGTGCCTCGAAGGCTGCCTGCAGCGGGCCGACCTCGTCATCTGCCAGGCGGGCTGCATCAACCACGAGGCGTACCAGCGCATCAAGCGCCACTGCGCGCGCACCGGCAAGCCGTGCCTGTACCTGGAGCGCCCGAGCCTGGCCCGTTTCGACCGCGCCCTGGCGACCCTGCCCCTGCCGCCGGCGCCGGCGCTCCCGCAGGGGCCGACGCCTGCCCACCGAGGAGTCTCGAATGAGCGATGAATCGAACCGTACCGCTCCGGAGGCGACCTGCTGGGTCGGCCTGCTGGCTGCCTCGATGGCGCTGATGACCGCGCATGCCTCGCCCCAGCCCGGCGCGAAGGTGGAGCCCGAGACGCTGCGCCCGCTGCTCGTGCGGCGGATCCTGGGCCACCTCCGCAGGCTGACGGAACACCCGCATGCGCCGCCCGGCCTGCGCAGCGTCGCCGGGCACCTGCACGCACGCTGGTCGGAGCTGGCCGGGTCGGCCGCCGCCCCGGGCGACGAGTCGCGGGCGTGCCACGCCACCGACGACGCGATGCGCAGGCTGCACTGAACATGGACCGAACCCGGGCAGCCCGCGAGCGCTGGTACGACACGCTGGCCGCCGTCGTCGTCGTGGCGGTCGCGGCACTCGTCTTCGCGTTCGTGCCGGTGGCAGATGACTACGGCGCCGCCGCGTCCGACCGCCTGTACCGCCCCGCCGGGCACGGCGCTCACGACGCCGTCGCCATGGCCCCGGGGACCGGGCCACGGTCGGATGCCGCCGGCACATCCGGGCGGCGATGAGCCTTCGCCGGCCGGGCCCGCTGGCCGCGCCGGCGCGCGACCGCGAGGAGCCGCGGCGCCCTTCAGGGACCTGTTGCCGCCGGCGTCGCGGAGCTGCCAAAGCGGTTGCGCCGGATGTTTTGACGATGTAACTTGATTACGCGATACTGGCGACCATAGTTACGCCGCGCCGGCAGGCCGCGACCGACGCGGCCGGCAGTGGCGCCCCGACCGCCATGACCGCCTCCCTCCATCCGACCCTGGTCGCCGTGACCGAACGCATCCGCCGGCGCAGCGCGCCGACCCGCACGGCGTACCTGGGGCGCATCGACCGCCTGCTGGCCCGGCCCCGCGGCAGCGACCGCCTCGGCTGCGCCAACGTCGCGCATGCCTTCGCGGCCATGCCCGCCGACGACAAGCTGCGCATCGTGGCCGAGCGGGCGCCGCACCTGGGCATCGTCACCGCCTACAACGACATGCTGTCGGCGCACCAGCCCTACGAGGGCTACCCGGCGCTGATCCGCGCCGAGGCGCGCCGCCTCGGCGCCACCGCGCAGGTGGCCGGCGGCGTGCCGGCGATGTGCGACGGCGTCACGCAGGGGCAGCCGGGCATGGAGCTGAGCCTCTTCTCGCGCGACACCATCGCGATGGGCACGGCGGTCGCGCTCACGCACGACGTGTTCGACGGCGTGCTGCTGCTGGGCATCTGCGACAAGATCGTCCCGGGCCTGCTGATCGGCGCGCTGCACTTCGGTCACCTCCCGTGCGTCTTCGTGCCCGCCGGCCCGATGGGCACCGGCCTCGCGAACGCCGACAAGGCCAGGGTGCGCGAGCGGCACGCCGCCGGCGAAGTGGGGCGCGAAGCGCTGCTCGCCGCCGAGAGCGCGGCCTACCACGGCGCCGGCACCTGCACCTTCTACGGCACCGCCAACAGCAACCAGATGCTGCTGGAGGCGATGGGCCTGCACGTCCCGGGCGCGGCGTTCGCGCACCCGGCCAGCGGCCTGCGCGAGGCGTTCACGCGCGAGGCGGTGGCCACGCTGCTGCGCGTACTGCGGCGCGGGCCGGGCTTCCGGCCGATCGGCCGGCTCGTCGACGAGCGCGTCATCGTCAACGCGCTGGTCGCGTTGCTGGCCACCGGCGGCAGCACGAACCACCTCATCCACTGGGTCGCGGTGGCGCGCGCGGCCGGCCTCCTCATCGACTGGACCGACTTCGCCGATCTCTCGGCGGTGGTGCCGCTGCTGGCGCGCGTCTACCCCAACGGCGAGGCCGACGTGAACCAGTTCCAGGCGGCGGGCGGGCCCGGCCACGTGATCGGCGAGCTGCTCGCCGCCGGGCTCATGCACGGCGACGTGGCCACGGTGGGCGAGGGCGGTCTCGCGGCCTACGGGCAGGTGCCGGCGCTCGACGAGGCTGCCTCGCCGCCGCGCCTGCGCTGGGCGCCGCCGGAAGCCGCGCTGGCCGACGAGCGGGTCGTGCGCCCGGTGGCACGACCCTTCTCGCCGACCGGCGGGCTCAGGCTGCTCACCGGCAACCTCGGGCGTGCCGTCATCAAGACCTCGGCGGTGCCCGAGGACCGGCACGTCGTCGAGGCGCCGGCGCGCATCTTCACCAGCCAGGAAGCGATGCTGGCCGCCTTCAAGGCGGGCGAGCTCGAGCGCGATGTCGTCGTCGTCGTGCGCTTCCAGGGCCCGCGCGCCAACGGCATGCCCGAGCTGCACAAGCTGACGCCGCCGCTCGCCGTGCTGCAGGGCCGCGGGTTCCAGGTGGCGCTCGTCACCGACGGCCGCATGAGCGGTGCGAGCGGCAAGGTGCCGGCGGCGATCCACGTGAGCCCCGAGGCGCTGGCCGGCGGCCCGCTGGCGCGGCTGCGCGACGGTGACGTCGTGCGCCTCGATGCCACCGCGGGCACGCTGGAGGCGCGCGTCGACGCGGCGGCCTGGGCGCAGCGCGAGAATGCGGCGCGGCCGGCCGACGAGGCGGAGGCGCATGAGCACGACCTCGGCCGCGACTTGTTCGCCGGCTTCAGGCGCCACGTCACGAGCGCCGAGGAAGGCGCGATCAGCTGGATGTGACGGCGCGGGGCCCCTGCCTCCGCCCGGACACCCCGCCGCTCGCGCAACCCGCGACCCACCTGCACGAACCTGCCGACACGACGATGAGCGCTGCACCGACGCCCCGCACGGGCCCCCTCGCCCCCGCCGACCTCGCCCGCCATGGCCGGGTCGTTCCCGTCATCGTCGTCGACCGCCTCGAGCTGGCGGTGCCGCTGGCCGAGGCGCTCGTCGCCGGCGGCGTGAAGGTGCTCGAGGTGACGCTGCGCACTCCGGTGGCGCTGGCAGCGATCGAGGCGATGGCGCGGTCGGTGCCCGAGGCCATCGTCGGTGCCGGCACGCTGCGCAGCGCCGCGGACGCGCGGGCCGCCGGCGACGCGGGCGCGCGTTTCGGCGTCAGCCCGGGCTACACGCGCGAAGTCGCCGAGGCGTGCCGCCAGGCCGGGCTGCCGCTGCTGCCGGGCGTGGCGACGGCGGGCGAGGTGATGGCGGCCAGCGCCGACGGGTTCGAGCTGCTGAAGTTCTTCCCGGCCACGGCCGCCGGCGGCGTGCCGATGCTGAAGGCGCTCGCCGGGCCCTTTCCGGACATCGTGTTCTGCCCCACGGGCGGCATCACCGCCGAGACCGCGCCGCAGTTCCTGGCCCTGCCCAACGTGCGCATGGTCGGCGGGTCGTGGTTGACGCCGGCCGACGCGCTGAAGGCCGGCGACTGGGCCCGCATCACGCAACTGGCGCGCGCCGCCTCGGCGCTGCGCTGAGGGTCGCAGGCCCGGCGCCCGGCGAGGGGCACGGGCCCGGCGCTGCCCCGTCCGGCGAGAGGCGGGCCTACTTCGGGGCCGCGCGCGGCGCTGCCACCGGCTTGACGTCGCCGCAGTCGGCGGCGAGCCACTTGCTCGTGCTCTCCATGTCCATGCGCATGGTCTTGCCCTGGCGCACGGTGTTCACGTACATCTTGCCGCGCGTCTCGGTGTCGCTCACCAGCGTGAACTGGCCCTCGCCCTCGGCGGTGGTGCCCCGCTCGTGCTCGCACGCGAACTTGAATCGCACGGTGTTGCCGCTGCGCGAGTGGCCCGTGCTGCGGCAGTTGCGGTCGCCGGGGTCGAACTGGTCTCTTGCCGCCATCTCGGCCGTGATGCAGCTGCGCACGGTGTTCGGCTTGCCGGCGCCGATGCCGACGCCCTGACGAGCCATCATCGCCTCGATCTGGGCGCGCTGCTCGGGCGGCATGCGCGCCATCTGCTCCTGCATGCGCGCCATTGCGGCTTCGACCTCGCCGCTGCTGGACTTCATGCTGACGGTGTTCTCCCACAGGCCGGGGCGGATCTTCTGCGCCAGGGCCGGGCCGGCCGCGGCGGCCAGCAGGGCGACGGTGGTCACGGCGACCAGCCGGGAAGCGGGGACGATGTGGCGCAGCATGAGTGGCATTCCTTTCGCGGTCACGGCCGCGTCGGCAGGAGGAGGGCGCGGCCGGCCGGCGTGCCGGCCCGCGGGTCGCGGTGGCCAGCGCCCTCACGGGACGCGGTCCGGTCCGCGGACTGCCCCGCGGGACCCATCGATTCTGGCCGCCCTTGCGCCGGCCGACCAGCCGGGGTGCCGGGCTGCCGGTGCCAACGATGGCACACGCCGCGGCCTCAGCCCGCGTCGCGCTGGATGAGCTCGATCTTGTAGCCGTCGGGGTCGGTGATGAACGCGATCACGGTCGTGCCGCCCTTCACCGGGCCCGGCTCGCGCGTGATGGCACCGCCGAGCGCGGCCGCCTTCTCGCGCACCGCCGCGCAGGTGGCGGCGACGTCGGGCACGCCGATGGCGATGTGGCCGTACCCGGTGCCGAGCTCGTACTTCTCGACCCCGTAGTTGTAGGTGAGTTCGATCTCGGCGTGCTCGGGGTTGCGCCCGTAGCCGACGAACGCGAGGTCGTACTTCTGGTCCGGCCGCTCGGTCGTGCGCAGCAGCGTCATGCCGAGCACCTGGGTGTAGAAGTCGATCGAGCGCTGCAGGTGCCCGACGCGCAGCATCGTGTGGAGGAGTCTCATAGGCTCATTTTGACGGCATCTCGAACACGAGGCAGGTGGTCGTGCCGTGCGCGTACAGCGTGCCGTCGGGCCCGACGAGGCGGCCCTCGGCCGTGGCGAGCTGGCGCCCGCAGTGCACCACGGTGCCGATGGCCCGCACGCGCGCCAGCGTCGGCGGGATGGCGCGCACGAGGTTCACGCTCAGCTCGGCCGTCGTGTAGGCACGACCGACCGGCATCATCGTGTGCACGGCGCAGCCGAGCGCGCTGTCCAGCAGTGTCGCGTACCAGCCGCCGTGGATGCCGCCCATCGGGTTGAGCAGCGTCGGACCCGGGCGGCCCTGGAACACCGCGCGCCCCGACGAGACCTCGACGAGCATGAAGTCGAGCGTGCGCGCGATCGAGGCCGAAGGGAGCTCGCCGGCGAGCATGCGCTGCATCTGCGTCAGGCCGTCGATCGACAGCACCACCTCGCGCGCCGCCACGCCGGGGCCGGACCCGCGCTCGTTGCGCTCGCGCTGGGCCGCCTCGGCGGCGAGCCAGGCGTCGAGTTCGGAGGGACGGTCGGCGGCGCCGGGCGGGGCGGGGGGCTTTTCCATGGCCTGCGGGTTCTCCATGACGGGAGGTGGGAATTGCATGTATATGCAACTATTCTGGCCCGATGCACCGCTCCGCCGCTTCCCGCGCCCGAAAGCCCCTGATGCCGAAGTCGCCCGGCGCCCCTGGCGGGGGCACGGTCCTGCAGGGCTGCACCCACCTGAAGCTGCGCCGGCTCGGGCGGGTCGTCGCGCGCCACTACGAGGCCATGCTGGCCGGCAGCGGTCTGCGCATCAACCAGTACTCGTTGCTGTCCGCCGTGGTCAAGCTCGGCCCCGTCGGCCTCGGCGAGCTGGCGTCGGTGCTGCGGCTGGACGGATCGACGCTGTCGCGCAACCTGCACCCGCTGGTCGAGCAGGGCTTCGTCGAGGTGCGGCCCGGCGACGACGCGCGCAGCCGCACGGCGGTGGCCACGGAGGCTGGCCGCGCGGCGCGCGCCGAGGCGCAACGGATGTGGAAGCAGGCCCAGCTCGCGTTGAACGAGCGGCTGGGCCCGGCACGGGTGGCCGCGTTGCACGCGCTGCTCGACGAATCGCTTGCGCTGCTGGAGGCGGCGGACGAAGGGGACGACCATGAATGACCTCGCCCGCACGCCGCTGCGGCCGCTCGCGCTCGTGCTGCTCGCCGCGGCCGGCACCTTCGCGCTCACGATGGGAGCGCGCCAGTCGATGGGGCTCTTCGTGGGCGCACTCAACACCCACACCGGCCTCGGCCTGGCAGCGGTGAGCCTGGCCTTCGCGTTCGGCCAGCTCTGGTGGGGGCTGACGCAACCGCTGGCCGGCATCGTGGCCGACCGCGCCGGCCCCGGCCGCGTGCTCTTCGCCGGCGTGCTGCTGGTGGCGCTGGGCACGTGGCTGATCCCCCGCATGCAGAGCACCACCGGCCTCGTGATCGCGATCGGCGTGCTCGCCGCCGGAGGGGCGGGCATGGCCGGCCCGGCCGTGCTGATGGCGGCGGTCACCCGGCTCGTCGATCCCGCGCGGCGGGGCTTCGCGACCGGCGTGGTCAACGCCGGGGGCTCGTTCGGCCAGTTCGTGTTCGCTCCGGTGGCGCAGGCCATCACGTCGGCGTCGGGCTGGGTGGCGGCGGTGCAGGCGCTGGCCCTGATCACGCTGCTCGCGCTGCCGGCGGCGTGGGCGCTGCGGGCGCCGGCGCAGGGCCCGGTCCCGGCCGGCGCCGTGCCGCGCGAGGGCACGCGTGCCGCGATTGCGCGCGCGTGGCGCGACCGCAGCTACCGCCTGCTCGCGGCCGGCTTCTTCGTTTGCGGCTTCCACGTCGCGTTCCTGGCCACGCACCTGCCCGGCGTGGTCGCGAGCTGCGGTCTCGCGCCCGAGGTGGGCGCGTGGTCGCTGGCGCTGCTGGGCCTGTTCAACATCCTCGGCAGCCTCGGCATCGGCTGGGCGCTCGGCTACCAGGGCGGTCGCTGGCGCATGAAGTCGCTGCTCTCGCTGATCTACGCCACGCGAGCGCTGGCGGTGCTGCTGTTCGTGCTGGCGCCGAAGACGACGCCGGTGGTGCTGGCGTTCGCCGCGGTGATGGGCCTGACCTTCCTGTCCACGGTGCCGCCGACGGCGGGCCTCGTGGCCCGATTCTTCGGGCCGGCGCACATGGCGACGCTGTTCGGCCTCGTGATGCTGTCGCACCAGGTGGGCGGCTTCCTCGGGGCCTGGCTCGGCGGCCAGGTGTTCGAAGCCACCGGAGGCTACGACATCGTGTGGTTCATCGACATCGCGCTGGCGGTGGCGGCCGCGCTGATCCACCTGCCCATCGTGGAGTCGCGGCCGGCGGCACTCGCCCCGAGCCCCGCGGCAGCCGCGGGCGGGCGCTGAGCGCCCGGCCCGGGCGCCGGCGGGCCCCGAGGCGCCGGCGCGGTCAACCGCCGAAGCCGGCCAGCACGGCCACGCCGATCGCCGCGAACACGACCGCGGCGATGCGGTGCACCCAGGCCACCGGCATCACCTTCACGGCCTGCTCGCCCAGCAGCACCGCCGGCACGTTGGCCAGCATCATGCCCAGCGTCGTGCCCGCGACGACGGCCACCAGCGCGTCGTAGCGGGCGGCGAGCATCACCGTGGCGACCTGCGTCTTGTCGCCCATCTCGGCGAGGAAGAACGCGATGGTCGTGACGCCGAAGACGCCCAGCCGGCCCGACGCCGGCCGGTCGTCGGCTTCGACGTGGTCCGGGACGAGCATCCACAGCGCCACCGCGATGAACGAGAGGCCGAGCAGCCACCGCATCCACTGCGGGTCGACGAGGCGCGTGATCCAGGCGCCGAGCGCTCCGGCGACCGCGTGGTTGGCCAGCGTCGCCACGAGGATGCCCGCGACGATGGGCCAGGGCCGCCGGTAGCGCGCCGCCAGCAGCAGGGCCAGCAGCTGGGTCTTGTCGCCGATCTCGCCGAGGGCCACGACGCCGGTGCTGACGAGGAGGGCCTCGTTCAACCGACGCTCCGGACCGCACGGGCCGCCGGGGCACGCGGGCGGCGCCGCCCGCCACCCGCGCGGCGGCATCGGGACGCCCGGGCGACGACGTGCGGTCGCACCCGCGCCCGGCCGTTCGGGACGGCCGTCACACCGGCACGGTGTAGTTCAGCGTCATGCGCCCGCCATCGACGACGACGATCTCGCCGGTGACGTAGCTGGCCGCGTCGCTGAGCAGGAAGGCGACGACATCGGCGATCTCCGACGGCTCGCCGAGCCGCTTCATCGGCGTGCGGCTCATGATGCGTGCCTTGGCTTCTTCGCTCGTCAGCACGGCGGCCTGCGCCAGCTCGGTGGCGATGGTGCCGGGGGCCACCGCGTTGACGCGCACGCCCTGGTCGGCGAAGGACAGCGCCATCACGCGCGTGAGCTGGTTGATGGCGCCCTTGCTCGCGTTGTAGCTGGCGATGGTCGGGATCGTGAGCGTCGCGTTGACGCTGCTCATGTTCACGATCGCGCCCCTGGCAGGCCCGGCGTTCTTCAGCAGCTCGCGCGCCACTGCCTGGCCGACGAGGAAGCTGCCCTTGAGGTTGACGCCGATCACCGCGTCCCAGTCGGCCTCGGTGATCTCGAGGAACGGCGCGGCGCGGAAGATGCCGGCGTTGTTGACGAGGCCGTCGATGCGTCCGAAGGCCGCCAGCGTCTCGGCGAGGGCGGCGTCGACGTCGGCCTTGCGCGAGACGTCGCAGTGGCAGTAGGTGGCGCGGTCGCCGAGCTGTGCCGCGAGACGGCGGCCGGCCTCGTCGGCGAGGTCCCAAAGCGCGACGCGGGCGCCATCGGCGACGAGGCGCCGGGCACAGGCTTCGCCGATGCCCTGGGCCGCGCCGGTCACGACGTAGGAGCGGCCGGCGAGGCCGAAGCGGATGTCGGAGGTGGTCATGCGGCTCCGGTCCGGGCGCCGGGCCCGGGCGGGGCGCGCAGTGTAGCCGCGGGCGACGCGCGGCTACGAGGCCTGCGACGTCTCCTGTCCGGCCTGCGGCGCGTGGCCCGCCTGCCGTTGCTCGCGCATCGCGCGCCGCAGCGCCACGGCGGTTTCCTTGGCAGCGGCGTTGCCGTCGCCGGCGTCGAGCCGGAACACCTGCACCGCCTCGGACACGGCGGCCGCCTGCTGCTGCAGGTCCATCGCCGCGGCCGCGACCTGCTCCACGAGCGCGGCGTTGCGCTGCGTGATGCCGTCCATCTGCGCCACCGCCTCGTTGACCTGCGAGATGCCGATCAACTGCTCCTGCGAGCCGGTGCTGATGCCCTCGATCACCTGGCTGGCCTGGCTCACCGCCTCCAGCGCACCGTCCATCGCCTGGCGGGCCTGGGCCGTGAGCCGGTTGCCTTCGGCCACCTGCGTGGCGCTCTCGCCGATGATCTGCTTGACCTCGCGCGCGGCGCTCGACGTGCGCTGCGCCAGTGCGCGCACCTCGGCGGCGACGACGGCGAACCCGCGCCCCTGCTCGCCGGCCCGCGCCGCCTCGACGGCGGCGTTGAGCGCCAGGATGTTGGTCTGGAACGCGATGCTGTCGATGACACCGATGATCTCGCCGATGCGGCGCGACGAGCCTTCGATGACCTGCATCGTCTGCTCGACCTCGATGATGGCCTCGCTGCTGCGCGCGCTGACCTCGCGCGCACGCCCGGCGAGCCGGGCGGCCTCGGTGGCGGCGGTGGTGCTGTGGCGCACCGTGCTCGTGATCTCCTCCATCGAGGAGGCCGTCTCCTGCAGGCTTGCCGCCTGCGATTCGGTCCGCGACGAGAGGTCCTGGTTGCCGTCGGCGATCTCGCGCGTCGCCTCGCGCATGCGCTCGACCTCGTTGCGCGCGTCGCGCACGATGCTGCGCAGGTTCACGTTGAGCTGGGCCAGCGCACGCACGAATTCCGCCTGCAGACCCTCGCCCTGCGCCTCGACCGTCTGTGTCAGGTCGCCTGCGGCCATGCGGTTGGCGAGGCCGGTGAGATGCCGGAAGGGGCTGAGCACGAGGCGGCCGATGCCCAGGCCCCCGAGCGCGCCGACCGTGGCGGCGAGGGCCGCGGCCGCGGCCGCCGAGCCCGCCGTGGCTCCGGCCCAGAGCGCGGTGAGGCCGGCGGCCACGCCGGCGAGGCCGCCGCAGGCGAGTGCGACGCGGCCAGCCGTGCCCGGCTTCAGCAGCCGGTACAGGCGGGCGGCCCAGGTGTGGCGACGGATCGTCCCGGCCTCGAGGCGGTGCACGAGGCGGCCCGCGTCCTTCTCGCGGCGCATGGTCGCGTACAGCGCCTCGGCCGCCTGCACCTGTTCGCGCGTGGGCTCGGAGCGCACCGACATGTAGCCCACCGGCCGGCCCGCGTCCATCAGCGGCGTCACGTTGGCCATCACCCAGTAGTGGCGGCCGTCCTTGCGGCGGTTCTTGACCGGCGCCGACCACGGCCGGCCGCTCGCGATCGTCGCCCACATGTCCCGGAACGCCTCCTCCGGCATGTCCGGATGGCGGATCAGGTTGTGCGGCTGTCCGAGCAGTTCCTCGCGGACATAGCCGCTGACGCTGATGAAGGCGCCGTTGCAGTAGAGGATGCGCCCCTTCAGGTCGGTCGTCGAGACCAGGGTCTCGCCGCGCGGGAAGGGGTATTCCTGGTCGACGACGGGCAGATTGACACGCATGCGGGCCTCTTGGCTTTCGGTGCGCGGGGCCGCGGTGCGATGCGGACCGGCACGGTTTCTTTTCGGTTGCTGAGACGGGCTCGCGCAGGTTAGGCCGGCGTCGACGACCCGATGGGCCGAGAAGCGCGGCCAAAGGCGGTCATCGTCAGTTCTCGCGGAGGCTGGCGAAAAGTGGCGCGACTCGTCAGCCGCTGGTTCACGCGTGTCGCGGATGCCAATCACATGCACCCGTCGGGTGCGCCGCCGGGATCCTGGCGAGTGCGGCCTCGAGACGCCGCCGGCGGAGGCTCAGCGGTCGAGCCAGATGGCCATGCCCTGCGCGTTGAGCTCGAGGTCGATGGCCAGCAGTTCGGCGATGCGTTCGCGCGTGAACGCGCAGCCGTGCGCGGCGAGGCTCGTGCTGAAGATGTCGAGCTGGCCGGCCTTCAGCGCGGCATGGCGCGCATCACCGCCGAGGCCTGCCTGCTGCACGCGCCGCCCCAGCGCCACCAGCTCGGCGAGCAGGCCCAGCATCAAGTCGCCCAGCCGCGCCACGCTGCCGACGCGGCTGTAGTGCGTGAGGTACATGCAGTCGGGGGCACGCGTCAGCATGCGCCGCACCGAGGCCTCCAGCGCCTCCGGCTCGAACTGCACCGGCGTGGCCGTCGGCATGATCCACGGCCCCCGCGCCGTGTCGAACTCCCGGTAGCTCAAGCCGAAGGTGTCGCCGGTGAACCAGCCGCGCGAGGTCTCGTCCCAGATGCAGTGGTGGTGCCGCGCATGGCCCGGCGTGTCGGCGAAGAGGAGCGGCCGGTCGGCCAGGTGCACGACCATGCCGTCGGACGTGGGCAGCACGCGCTCGGCCGGCACGGGCAGCAGCTCGCCATAGGAGCGCGCCATCTCCTCGGGGCCGTAGACCGCGGTGGCACCCTGCCAGAGCATCGTCGGGTCGACCATGTGGCGGACACCGCGCGGGTGCACGAGCGCCCGCGCGCGCGGCAGTGCCTGCATCAGCTGGCCCACGCCCCCGGCGTGGTCGAGGTGCACGTGCGTCGGGATCACCCAGTCGACGGCCTCCGGCGCGAGACCGAGCGCCGCGAGCGCGCCCAGCAGCCGCGGCACCGCGAAGGCCGTGCCGGTGTCGACGAACGCCGCGCGCCCCTGGTGAACGAGCAGGAACGCGGCGTCGAAGCGGTCGCGCGTGAAGCCCGTGTCGACGGCGAAGACGCCGTGCGACAACGGCTCGAGCCACGCGGGCAGGGCGCCGGTCATCGTCCGGGACGCACGGGCTGCCCAGCGCAGGCCGGTCCCGTCATTGCGGCGCGACGGTCCACAGGCGGGCGATCTCGGCCGCGCCGTCGTCGCCCTTCACGGTGCGCAGCGTCTGCGCGGCCTGTGCACGCGTCTTCGGCGATTGCAGCTGCGCCATGCCCAGGCGCAGGCGGGCCTCGTCGGGCCGCTTCAGCTGACCCTTCGCCAGGCCCTGCTGGATCAGCGCGAGCCCCTTGTCGACGTCGCCGGCAGACACCATCGCGTAGCCGACCTTGACGAGCTCGTCGCCCGCCTTCTCGGCCGCCGCCTCGGTGGCGAGGCGGGCGAGGTTGGCCGACGCCTCGGCGACCTGCTTGTCGGCCAGGTCGCGCAGGCGCTGGTGGCGCGCTGCCTCGGGACCGGTGCCCAGCGCGCCGGCCTTGTACCCCTGCTCGACGATGCGCTTGGCCTCGTGCGGCAGGCCGGCCTGCAGCGAGAGCTGCGCCATCTCCATGAACTCCTCGGTCTTCGCGAGGGTGCCGGTGGCCAGGCGCAGGCGCATCACGTCCAGCTCGTAGCGCGGCGAGAAGCCGCTCTTGCGCGGCAGCCGGCCGAGGTAGGCGCTCCAGTACTCCTTCTTCGGGTAGTTCAGCAGCAGCTTCTGCAGCGTCGCGACATAGGCGTTCGTGGCGCCGGTCTTCTGCTGCGCGTCGGCCAGGCGCAGCAGGTCGCCCTCGTCGGGGCGGCGGCCGGCGGCCTCGGCGGCGGCGACCGCCGCGCCCGCGTCGCGCGCGATCGCGGCGTAGTCGCCGCTGGAGGATTGCAGGTACTGCTGCAGCTGCTTGACCGACGGCCCGTTGTTGCCGGCGGCGATGGCCTTGGCGAGCCACTCGCCGGCCTTGGCGTTGTTGCGCTGCTGCGCGTAGGCCGAGGCCAGCTGCTCGGCGTACTGACCGAGCTGCGCGCCGCTGGCGCGGCCGGCCATCGCCTCGAGCGCCTGGATCGCGGTCGGCATGTCGCCGGCGCGCTGCGCGGCGGCGGCCTTCATGCCGTCGATCGTGTTGCGCTCGGCCGGCGTGATGCCGGCGACGGCCTCGGCCTCGCGCACCTTGGCCAGCGCCTCGCGGGCCTTGCCGGCCCGCAGCAACTCGCCGGCGGCCTGCAGCGGCTTGCCGACCTCGGGGCGCAGCGCCTGCGCGAGGGCCGGCGCCGCGGCCAGCGCCGACCACGCCAGCACCGAGGCGAGACCGAGCGCGCGCGCGCGCGAACGGAAGGAAAGAGGCAGCAAGGGCCGCAGCAGGGGCGAGGAGCTCATAGGAACTGTTCGTTGCCGACGATGCCGATCTTCGTGACGCCCAGGCGCTGCGCCGAGGCGAGGATCATCGCCACCACCTTGTAGGTGACGAGCTTGTTCGGTCTGAGATGCACCTCGGGCTGGTCGGGTTCCGCGGCCACCTGCTGAAGGCGCGACTCGAGCGCAGCGCGGTCGGGGACGATCTCGCCGTTCCAGCCGATCGTGCCGTCGAAGTCGACGTCGATGCGGATGATCACCGGCGGCTTCGGCGGCGCCTGGTTCTGGTTCGGCACCGGCATGTTCATCTTCACCGCGTGCGTCTGGATCGGGATCGTGATGATGAACATGATCAGCAGCACCAGCATCACGTCGATCAGCGGCGTGGTGTTGATGTCGACCATCACGTCGGCTTCGTCGCCGCCCGCGTTGCCCACTTGCATGGCCATGGTTCGTTCCTCTTTGCGCGGCTAGCGCGACACCTGGCCGGCCGGCGGCTCGGTGATGAAGCCGACCTTGAAGATGCCGGCGCGCTGGCAGGCCACGACGACGCGGCCCACGGATTCGTATCGCACCTCCATGTCGCCGCGGATGTGCACCTCGGGCTGCGGGTCCTTCACCGACTCCACCTTCAGGCGCGCGACGAGCGCCTCCTGGTCGGGGATGCGCTCCATGCCCCAGTAGACCTCGCCGTCGCGGTTGACGGCCAGCACGATGTTCTCGGGCTTGGTCTGCGTGGGCAGGTTGCGCTCCTTGGGCAGCTCGAGCTTGATCGTCTGCGTGACCACCGGGATGGTGATCAGGAAGATGATCAGCAGCACCAGCATCACGTCCACCAGGGGCGTGGTGTTGATGGTGTTGTTGAACTGCTCCTCGGCGTCGCCGTCTGCGGAGCCGACGTTCATCGCCATGGCGATCCTCCTAGGCGCGGGGCACCGGCCCGGCGCCTCAGCGCTTGCCCGCGATGAGCACGTTGTGCAGGTCGCCGGCGAAGGCGCGCGTCATGTCCATCACGCCCTTGTTGCGGCGCACGAGCCAGTTGTAGCCCATCACCGCGGGCACGGCGACCGCCAGGCCGATGGCCGTCATGATGAGCGCCTCGCCGACCGGGCCGGCCACCTTGTCGATCGAGGCCTGGCCGCTGATGCCGATCTTCACGAGGGCGTTGTAGATGCCCCAGACGGTGCCGAAGAGGCCGACGAACGGTGCCGTCGAGCCGACGGTGGCGAGGAACGCGAGGCCGTCCTGCAGGCGGCTCTGGATGCTGCCGACGGCGCGGTCCACCGACATGCTGATCCACGTGTGCTTGTCGATGCTCTCGACCATCGTGCCTTCGTGGTGGTCGCTGGCCTTGATGCCCTGCTCGGCGATCCAGCGGAAGGCCGAGCCTTCCTCGAGCGCACCGACGCCGGCCTTCACCGAGCTCGCCTTCCAGAAGGCCTCGGCGCCGGTCCTGGCGCTCTTCATCATCGCGCGCTGCTCGAACAGCTTCGTGAAGATGATGTACCAGCTGCCCATCGACATGATGAGCATGATGATCAGCGTGCCCTTGGCGACCCAGTCGCCCTGGTTCCACAGCGCCTTGAGGCCGTACGGGTTCTCGACCGCCTCCTCGGTGACGCTGGGCTTGGGCCCGTCGCCGGCGTTGGCCGAGGTGGCGATCTGCGGCGGCTGGGCCACCGGCGCCGCCGGTGCCGACGAGGCCTCCGGTGCGGAGGCGGCTGCCTGCGCCAGCGCGGGCGCAGGGACCGTCGCGGCGACGGCCACGAGGGCGATCAGGGCTGCGGCCAGCGACGCGCGCACGGGAATACGGTTCAACGACATGGCTCCTCCAGGGTCCGGTGATGCAGGGAGATGAGGCAAAGGGGCGCGTTCGACGGTTCGCGGGGCGCCGTGGTGCAGGTGACGGGACAAGGGATGGCGCAGGGCAAGGGGCCGCGTCGTCGCGCGACCCCGGCCCGCACGCCTACTCGATCTTCCAGACGAAAGTCACTTCCGTCGTGCCGCCGGTCGGCCTGCCGTTCTCGTCGATGCCGGGGCGGAACGTGCACTCGCTCAGCTTCGTCTGGGCGACGCGGTCGAGCATCTTGTGCTCGCGGCTGGCGCCGGCGCTGCGCACGATCTGGGAGCTCTCGACCTTGCCGTCGGGGCCGACGGTGAAGCGGATGACCGTGGTGCCGGTGGCCTCGGCGCGCAGCGCGGCCTGCGGGTAGTCCTCGTTGCGCGGGGCGCACGACTGCACGTTGAGCACGGCCGGGCGGGCGGCACGCGGTGCCGGCGGCGGCGGTGCGGGAGCCGGTGGCGCCGGCGTCGGCGGCGGTGCGGGCGTGATGGTCACCGGCGCCGGCGGGGGAGGCGTGACGACCGTGGTGATGGTCGGCGCCGGCACCGGCGGCGGCGCCACGTTCACCTCCGGCGGCGGCACGAACGAAGGCGGCGGCGGCTGGAACTTCGGCGGCGGCGGGAGATTCTCGGGCGGCGGGGGCGGAGGCGGCTTGACCTCGTCGATGATCTTGGTCTCGATCGGCGACTTGATCACCTCCACCATGCGCTGCGCGAGGCCGGTGATGAGGGCCCAGCCCAGCAGCGCATGCAGGCCCAGCACGATGCCGATGCCCATCGCATGGCGCCCGGGATGGCGCTGTTGTTCTGCGAAATCCAATGCGTTCCTCCAGTCGCCCGGCGCGGGTGGGCACCGGTCACTGCTCGCTCGTGTATGTCGGCGGCCTCGTGAGCCGACCGTGCCGTGCCCGCGCTGCCCGTGGTGGCGCGCCGGGTCCGAGGCGCGGCACTATATCGCGAAGGGTCGGCGCCCCGACCCGGGGCATCACCCTAGAGAGAAGGTGTCGGGTGTCCCCCGGATGTGGGTCATGGCAACCCGCATGCAAGACGCGTGCAGGCCCCTCGCAACACAACGGACGCCCGCGGGACGCGGCGCAGGCCCGCAAGGTCATGGTGCAGGCCAGCGCCAACCCGTGCGCTGCAGCGCGAGCCTCAGTGCCTGCATGCCCCGCGCGAGTGCGTCGGCGTCCGGCGCTTCTTCGGCGCCGGCAGGTGCGTGCGCCTTCGGGTCCGCGGGTGGGTGCACGGCCGCTTCGGGCTCGTCGCAGGCCACGACCAGCCGGTCGGGCATCGAGCGCAGCCAGGTCAGCTGCCGCTTCGCGAGCTGGCGAGTTGCCGCGACGCCGGTGGCGGCGAGCGCGTCGAGGCGGCCAGCGTCCAGCGCGGCCCAGGCCTGGCGGTAGCCGACGCAGCGCATCGAGGGCAGGCCCGCATGCAGGTCACCACGCGCCCGCAACGCGCGCACCTCGTCGACGAGCCCGTGCTCGAGCATCTGCGCGAAGCGCCGCGCCAGGCGCTCGTGCAGCCAGGCGCGCGATCCGGGCTCCAGCGAGACGAGCGGCCAGCGCTGGCCTGCATCCTCGGCTGCGGCGCGCGGGCCTGCTTCACGAGCGCGCTGCCACGCCGACAGCGGTTGCCCGCTGACGCGCCACACCTCGAGCGCGCGCTGGATGCGTTGCGCGTCCAGCGGCGCGAGGCGTCGCGCGGTCACCGGGTCGACGCGGGCGAGCTCGGCGTGCAGCGCCGGCCATCCGCGTGCCGCGGCCTCGGCATCGAGCGCGGCGCGCACGGCGGCGTCGGCGGCCGGCATCGTGTCGAGGCCCTCGCGCAGTGCCTTGAAGTACAGCATCGTGCCGCCCACCAGCAGCGGCAGGCGGCCGCGCGCGCGGATCTCGTGCGCGATGCGCCGTGCGTCGGCGACGAAGGCCGCGGCCGAATAGGCGTCGCGCGGGTCGAGGATGTCCACGAGGTGGTGCGGCACCTCGGCGCGCTCGGCCGCGCTCGGCTTGGCGGTGCCGATGTCCATGCCGCGATAGACCAGCGCCGAGTCGACGCTGATGATCTCCACGGCCGGCGCGCCACGCTCCTGCGCGAGAGCGCGCGCGAAGGCGAGCGCGAGCGCGGTCTTGCCCGAGCCCGTCGGGCCGGCCAGGCACAGCCCGAGCGCGGGTCCGTTCGTTTCGGCGGGCTCCGGTGGGCGGGTGGCCGGTGCCGGAGCCGTGCGGTGCACGCCCGACATCGTCAATGGTCGACGTGGCGGCGGATCAGCGTCCAGGCCACGGCCGCGGTGGCCGTCGACCAGAACGCGAGCCCGAGCGACAGCGGCCACACCGTGCCGTCGAGCGCACGGCCGAGCCACAGGCCGATCGCGAAGGCGACCAGCGCGAGCACGAAGCCGGCCAGCGCCGAGGCGGCCCCGGCCGCGCGCGGGAACGGCCCCACGGCGCCGGCCTGCCCGCAGGGCTGGTGCATGCCATGGCCGAAGGAGTACAGGCCGTGCGCGGCCAGCAGCCACCACACGGCCCCGCTGGACACCTGCGCCGCGACGAGGGCCACCGCGCCGGCGGCGAGCGTGAAGACGGCGCCGCGCCGCACCGTGCCACCCATGCCGTGGCGCACGATCCAGCGCCGGCCGACGAAGGTGGCCGCGAGGTACACCGCCGCGCCCCAGGCGAGCGTGAGGCCGAAGGCGAAGCCCGACAGCCCCAGCACCTCGATGTAGACGAACGGCGAGCCGGCGAGGATCGTGAACAGCCCGCCGTACGTGCACGCGATCAGCAGCGTCCACGCGCGGTACACCGGGTGGCCGAGCATCGCCGACCAGTTGCGCAGCAGCGGGCCGGGGCGGGTGGCCGCCGGGTCGCGGTGCCGGACCGTCTCCGGCAGGCGCAGCGCGATGTAGCCGAGCGCGGCCACGCCGGCCAGGCCCACCAGCACGAGCGTGCCGCGCCAGCCGAAGCGGCCGGCGATCGCGCCGCCGAGCGCGGGGCCGCCGAGTGCGATCACCGCCAGCCCCGACATCGCCAGCGACATCACGCGCGCCCCGGTGACGGGCTCGTAGAGGTCGCGCACCATCGCGCGTGCGCACACCACGGCCGAGGCGAGTGCCACGCCTTGCAGCACGCGCCAGGCGACCAGCTGCTCCACGCTCGTGGCCAGCGCGCTGCCGAAGCCCGAGAGCGCGAAGAGCGCGAGGCCGGCCAGCAGCACCGGCCGGCGGCCGAAGCGATCGGCCACCGGCCCCCACGCCAGCTGTGCGACGCCGAAGGCGAGGATCAGCGCCGACATCGTCAGCTGCGCCGCGGCCATCGGTGCCGCGAGCGCCTTCGTCAGCAGCGGCAGCGCGGGCAGGTAGACATCGGTGGCGATCGGCTGCAGGCCGAGCAGCAGCGCCAGCGCGAAGGCGGCCCGGCGCAGCGGCATCGAGACGGCCGCCGGGCGTGCTTCGGCCGGGGCGGCCGCCGTGGACAGGGACATGCGTCCGAGGTTAGCAGGCAGCGATCGCGAGCCGCGCCCATGCGCGCGGCGTGGAGTGTGCTAGGCGCCGGCACCGCGTGGGCTGCGCCGGGTCGCCCGCTTCGGCGCGGCCCGTCTCAGGCGAAGCGTTCCATCGGCCCGAGGTAGCGCCACTGGCCCGGCGGCAGCGCACCGAGGACGACCGAGCCGATGCGCACGCGCTTGAGTGCGAGCACCTCGAGCCCGACCATCTCGCACATGCGGCGGATCTGCCGCTTGCGTCCCTCGCGCAGCACGAACCGCAACTGGTCCTCGTTGGCCCAGCTCACGCGCGCCGGCTTGAGCGCCACGCCGTCGAGCACGAGGCCGTGGCGCAGCCGCTCCAGCTCGTGTGCCGGCAGCGGGCCCGGTCGGACATGCCGCACGCGCACGAGGTACTCCTTCTCCACCCGATGGTCGTCGCCGATCAGCAGCCTGGCGATGCGCCCGTCCTGCGTGAGCACGAGCAGGCCGGTGGAGTCGATGTCGAGCCGCCCGGCGGGCGCCAGCCCGCGCAGGTGCCCGCGATGGAACTCGATGCGGCTGCCGTCTTCGCGCCAGCGGTTGGCCGGCTGCACGAGCGAGGCGGCGGGCGCGTAGCCGTCCTCGGCCTGGCCGCTGACATAACCGATCGGCTTGTGCAGCAGCACGGTGACGCGCTCGGCCTGCTCGCGGCGTGCGCGCGGGTCGATCTGGATCGCGGCGTCGGGCCGCGCACGCTGGCCGAGCACCGCCGGCACGCCGTCGACCTGCACGAACCCGGCGGCGATCCACTCGTCGGCCTCGCGCCGCGAGGCGAGGCCGCGCTCCGTCATCAGCTTGGAGACGCGGACGCCTTCGGGTTGTGCGCCGGCCTGCTCGTCGCCTCGTGTTCGCGCCGGCTGCGGCACGGGCCCGCGCCCGGGCGCTCCGGCGGATGGGCCGGGGGGCAGGGCCGGCGCGTCGCGCCGCGGGGGCCGCTGCGGCGCCGACGGGGCAGCCGGCGCGCGCGAGCGATCGGCGGCGCCTCCCGGGCCGGAGGCTCGGGGGCGCGGCCGTCCGGCGGCGTGCGGGTCGGGAGGAGCCGGTGGGCGAGGCCGCGAAGGCGAGGCTGGCATGCCCGGATTGGACACCATCGCTGGCCCGGTCCGCGGCGGCGCGCCGCGGCCGGCCCGGGATCACCTCAGGTCCAGGTCCACGTCGCCGTGCGCGTAGATGACGACCCCGGTGTCGGTGGCGGCGACGCGGTGCTCGGTGCCGGCCGGCGCGATCTGGTAGTCGAGCCGGCGCAGCAGCACCTCGTCGAGGAAGAAGTCGCCGGCCAGCATCAGGCACTCCTCGTCGTGACGGTGGCCGTGCCGCGGCACCGCGGCGCCGGGCAGCGCGTGGTACAGCATCGCCGCCTGCGCGCCCTGTTGCCAGAGGATGCGCCGCCGGATGCCCGGCGCGTAGTCGTCCCAGCGGGCGCCGGCGGCGTGCTGCGTCGACGGCCGCGCGGGCGCGCCCTCGACCGGGGCCGACTCGCGCAGGAGGAGCAGGGCGCCGGTGTCGCTGGACCAGCGCGCCACGCCGGCGTCGGCGGCCGGCCGCACGAGGTAGTCGAGCGTCTGCAGCGGCTGCTCGCCGACCTGCGCCTGCCCGCCCAGCACGAGACACTCCCGCTGCATCGCGGCCCCGGGCGGCGACCACGACGCCCGCGGGGCGAGCTCGACCAGCGCGACGTGCTCGGGCTCTCCCGGCCGGCGCGCGCGACCGGGCACGGCGCGGTAGAGGGTGCGCAGCGTCACGCCGGGCGCCACCTCCGTGGCCACGGTGTCGGCATGCCGCTGCGTGTGCAGCCGGCGTGCATCGGCCGCGCTCGCGGCGACGCGTTGCAGCAGCCGCCCGCGCAGCGCGCCGGGCACCGTGCCGGGCGTGGCGGCAGCGGCCCGCAGCAGGGGCGAGAAGGGGTCGCCGGCGAAGTCGGGCCGGCCGGCCGGCCGGGCCAGCGGCGGCGGCAGGCCGGCACGGGCCAGCAGCGTGACCGCCTCGTCGCGCGCCGGCCGGCGAGGCCGACTGGAGGCGCCCGCGAGCGGGTCGCCCTGGGGTTGGCGAGCGTCATGCATGCTCGGCCTCCATCACGCGCCGCAGCTGCTGCAGGGCACGCCGGATCAGCGACTTCACCGTGCCCAGCGGCATGGCCTGCTGCGCCGCGATCTCCTCGTGCGTGAGGCCACGGAAGAACGCGAGCGCGACCAGCTGGCGAGCGCGCGGCTCCAGCGAAGCGATCGCGGCGTGCACGTGCGCGTGGCCGCGCGTGGCCTCCAGCAGGTCCTGCGGTGCGGGCGTCGAGGCGTCCGACCACGCGGCGGGGTCCTCGCCATCCTCCGGCAAGGCCTCGTGCTGGAAGCGCTGCTCGCGGCGCAGCGCGTCGATGGCGCGCGAGCGGGCCATCGACAGCAGCCAGGTGATCGGGCGGCCGCGCGCGGCGTCGAAGCGCGGTGCCTCGCGCCACACCTGCCAGTAGGTCTCCTCGAGCACCTCCTCCGCGAGCGCGGCGCGCTGCGTCAGGCGGCGCACGAGCCCGTTGACGCGCGCGGCCGTGGCGTCGTACAGCGCCTCCAGCGCGCGCTCGTCCTGGCGGGCGATGCGGGCGATCCACTGCGTGAGCGTCGCGTCGTCGGCGCCGGCAAGGGCTTCGTCGCCGGCCGCGGGCCCGCCGCGTGCGCCGGCCGCCGCCGGGCGCAGCACGGCCGCGCCCGATCCTGGCCAGCCCGGGTCCTCGCCTTCCTCCGGGTCCTCGGCCTCCAGGTCCTCGTCATCCGCGGGCGCGTCGCCGAACGGATCGTCGGCGTCGCCCGACGGCTCGCCGGGGGTCGCTTCGCGGAGCGGGTATCCGTTGCCTTCGGCGGCGCCGGCCGCCTCGCCGTGGCGCGGCGCGGCTCGCTGCCGCGGCCGGGCCGGCAACGGCAGCACGTTGGTGGCGCGGACGGCGGCTCCGCTCACCGGTGCGCCTCCCGGTGCGGGCCGGCCGATGCCGGACCGGGCGGCCGCGAGGGCCGATGCGCCGCTTGTGGATTCATCGCTGGATCTCCCCGCTCGGGCTGGCAGTGCCACCACGTCGGGCATACGGGTCGCGCGGCCGGGCGGATGCGCGCCGAGATCAAGGGTAAACCCGCATTCGGCCGGGCCGGGGGCGGATCGCTGCCGGGGCTGCATGGGCATGGTTCGGGTGGAGGGTGGGCTCTCGGTCGTCTGCCCTGCCGTACGCCCGGGCCGGCGGGGCAGATGCGGTGGCGCCTGGCAAGGTCCCGCCGCCCCCGGGTGCGGCGCAGAATCGCCGGGTGCACGCCGACACCGCCTCGCTGCGACCGAACCCGTGTCCGCCCCTGCCTGCTGGCCGCGCCGCCGAAGGCCTCTCGTGCGTTGCGGCCGGGAAGCCGAGGTGGTGGTGGCCGGGTCCGGCGTTCGGCGCGTGCGTGGCTCGGACGGGGTCGGGCCCGTGCGCCTTGCGCAGTTGGCGTCGTGCGCCGTGCCCCGTCCCTGCCGCGCGCGCACTGCGCCTGCTGCTGCTCTGGGCCGGGTGTGCCGTCGGCGGCTCGGCGGCCGCGGCCGAGCCGCCGCGGGCCGCGGCCCCGGCGCCTGCCCACCCCGCGACCGCGGCGCCGCCGTCGGCGCTGCCGCAGGCGCCGGCGCCGTTGTCGGCGGCGTTGCGCGCCCGCGTGCAGGCGGCCGTCGACCACTACGAGGCGGGCCGTCTGCGCGAGGCGGCCGGCGAGTTCACCGCGCTGGCGCGGCAGGCCGTCCCGGCGGCTCAGTTCAACCTCGGCGTCATGCACCTGCGCGGCGAGATCGCCGGAGCCAGCCTCGCCGAGGCCGAGCGCTGGCTGCTGCGGGCGGCGCGCGGCGGCTTCGTCACGGCGATGTTCACGCTCGGCCGCGCGCTCGAAGGCGGCGAACTCGGCCGGCGCGATCTCGTCGTGGCGCACGACTGGTACGAGGTGGCCGCGGCGCGCGGCAGCGTCGACGCGATGGTGGCGATGGGCACCGCTCACTACCTCGGCCGCGGCCGCCCGCAGGATGCCGCCGCGGCCGTGCACTGGTACCGCGAGGCGGCCAAGGGCGGCGACGTGGGGGCCCAGTACCTGCTCGGCTCGATGTACGAGCAGGGCCTCGGGGTAGCGCGCGACCTGCGCCTGGCACGCCACTGGTACGCCCTTGCCGCCCGCCAGGGCGACGAGGCGGCGCCGGCCAAGCTGCGCGAGGTGGAGGCGTTGCAGGCGGCGGAGGAGGCGGCCGGACGGGCCGCTGAACGGGCGGCCGATCCGGCGGCCGGTGCGTCGCCGGGGCCGGCCCGGCCGGCGGAGTCCCCGGCCAGCGCGGCGAGCGCCGCCAGTGCTGCCCCGTCGCCGGCGCGCCGCTAGAGCACGACCTTCACCATCGGGTGCGAGGTCAGCGCGCGGTACAGCTCGTCGAGCTGCTCGCGGCTGGTCGCCGTGATCGTGAGCGTGATGCCGAGGTAGTTGCCGCCGCGGCTGGGGCGGCGCTCGACCGTGGCGGCGTCGAAGGTGGGGTCGAACTGCCGCGCCACGGCCACCATCGCGGCCTCGAAGCCCTCGACCGCGACGCCCATCACCTTGATCGGGAAGGCGCTCGGGTACTCGATCAGGCTCTTCTCGGGAGGGATGTCGCTCATGGCAGCCCGTGCCCGGCCCGGGGGCCGCCTTCGATGCGCCGGGCGGCCGGCGTCGCCGCAGCGAACGCGCAGGCCGCATGTGCCCCCACCAGGGACACGCTGGCCGCGACCCGTTCCGGTCGTTGCCGCGAAAGGCAGGCGCTTGCGGCGCGACGGAGCTTCCTCATCGACCTCACAGGCTCATCGTCACCTTGGCGCGCTGGTAGGCCTCGTACAGCCGCGCGTACACCGGGCCCGGCTTGCCGCGCAGCGCGCCGTGGCCGACGGGCTCGTTGTCGAGCGTCGTCACCGGCAGGATCTCCTTGGTGGCCGAGCTGATCAGCAGCTCGTCGGCGCTCAGCACGTCGGCCTCCGGGATCGGCCGCAGGTTGTAGGCGACGCCGCAGTCCTCGCACAGCTCGCGCAGCAGCTCGACGCGGATGCCCTCGAGCACGTGCTCGCTCTTCGGCGGCCCGAGCAGCGCGCCTTCGTGCACCACCCAGACGTTGCTGCCCGACGCCTCGGTGAGGTAGCCGTCGCGGAACATGATCGTCTCCATCGCGCCGTGGTCGGCGGAGATCTGGCGCGCCAGCACGTTGCCCAGCAGGCTCGTGCTCTTGATGTCGCCGCGCTCCCAGCGGAAGTCGCGCGCGGTGACGCAGGCCACGCCCTTGTGGCGCATCTCGGCGCTCGGCGGCTTCATCGGGTTGACCATCATGAAGACGGTGGGCGTCAGCCCCGGCGGCATCACGTGGTCGCGCGGCGCCACGCCGCGCGTCACCTGGAAATAGATGACCTGGTCCTCGGCGCCGGTCTTCTCGGCCAGCGCGGCGACGAGCTTGCGGCAGCGCTCGAGCCACTGCTCGCGCGTGGCCGGGTGCGGGATGCGCAGCTTGTCGAGGCTGCGGTTCAGGCGCGCGATGTGCTCGTCGAAGCGGAACAGGCGCCGCCCGTACACGGGCGCCACGTCGTAGACGCCGTCACCGAAGATGAAGCCGCGGTCGAGCACGCTGACGCGCGCCTCGTTGAGCGGCAGGTACTCGCCGTTGAGGAAGCAGAGGTAGTCGACCATGGTGGACGCCGGAAAGGCGCGCGGGAGGCACGCGCCGGAAGCGGGCGGTCATTCTGGCACGCGCCCGCCGCGCCATCGCGCCGCGCGGCGCGGCCTCAGCGCAGCCACAGCCGCAGTGCGTCCCAGGTGCGCCCGAACCATCCGGCCAGCGGCACCTCCTGCAGCGCCACCAGCGGCACGCTCGCGACGGCCGTGCCGCCGGTGGTGACCACCTTCACGGTGCCGACCGACTGGCCCGCGGCGAGCGGTGCCACCAGCGGGTCGGTGCGCGTCAGCGAAGACTGCAGCCGCGCGCCCTCGCCCTTGGGCACGGTCACCACGAGCGGCGTGGCGACGCCGAGCTTCGCCTCGCGGGCTTCACCCTTCCACACCGGCACCGTGGCCAGCGGCTGCGCGGGGTCGAACAGCTTCACCGCGTCCCAGGCGGTGTAGCCCCAGTTGAGCAGCTTGTGGCTCTCGCTGGCCCTCGCCTCGTCGCTCGCCGCGCCCAGCAGCACCGACAGCAGCCGCCGCTTGCCGGCGGGCGTGTCGCGCACCGCGGTGGCCACCAGGCACCAGCCGGCCGCGTCGGTGCGGCCGGTCTTCATGCCGTCCACCGTCGGGTCGCGCGCGAGCAGGCGGTTGCGGTTGTCCTGCTTGATGCCGTTGAAGGTGTAGCTCTTGACGCGATAGACGGGGAACAGCGTCGGATGCTCGGCGATGATCTTCGCGGCGACGAAGGCGACGTCGCGCGCGCTGCTGTAGTGCCCGGGCTCGGTGAGGCCGGTGACATTGCGGAACTGCGTGTTCTTCAGGCCCCAGGCCTCGGCCTGGCGGTTCATCGCCTGCACGAAGGCCTCCACCGAGCCGGCCACGCCCTCGGCCAGCGCAACGGCCGCGTCGTTGCCGCTCTGCACGATGAGGCCGTGCAGCAGTTCGTCGACGTGCGGCTTCATCTTCGGCTCGATGAACATCACCGAGGCGCCGCCCTTGCGCTCGTTCCACGCGCGCGTGCTCACCGGCAGCGTCTGGTCGAGCGAGAGCTTCTTGTCGCGGATGGCGTTGAAGACGAGGTAGGCCGTCATCAGCTTGGTCAGCGAGGCCGGCTCGGCGCGCTGGTCGGCGCCCGACTCGGCCAGCACCTGGTTGCTGGCGAGGTCGACGAGGATGTACTGCCGTGCCGCCACCTCGGGCGGCTGCGGGCGCGGCTGGGCGAGGGCGGCCGGCGCGGCGAGGGCCGCAGCCAGGCCGGTGGCGAGGGCGCAGGTGGCCGCCATCGCCCGGTGGACGAACGAGTGCATCGGGACCGCTTCAGGAGAGGTTGGAGGAGGCGGAGGCGAAGGCCGCGCCGACGATCTGCTTGAGCAGCGTCAGCTGCCCGTGGAAGAAGTGCCCGGCGCCGGGCACCAGCGTGATGGGCAGCGACTGCGGGCGCGCCCAGGCAAGCACCGCGGAGAGCGGCACCACGTCGTCGGCCTCGCCGTGCACGACGAGCGTGTCGCCCGGCACCGCCGCGAGCGTGAAGTTGCCGGCCGCGGGCGCGATCAGCACGAGACGGGCCGCGCGCTGCGGCTCGCCGGCCTGCGCCAGGCGCGCCGCGGCCTGCGTGGCCACGTAGCCGCCGAACGAGAAGCCGCCGAGCACGAGCGGCGCGCCGGCCGTGCGCGTGGCCGCGACGACCGCCAGCGCATCGTCCACCTCGCCGTGCCCCTGGTCCCAGTGGCCCGCCGAGGCACCGACGCCGCGGAAGTTGAAGCGCACGCTGCGCCAGCCCAGCTGCACGAAGGTGCGCGCCAGCGTCATCACGACCTTGTTGTCCATCGTGCCGCCGTGCAGCGGGTGCGGATGGCACAGCACGGCCGTGCCGCGCACGGCGCTGCCCGCGGGCGGGCTGTCGACGGCGCACTCGATCGTCCCGGCCGGACCGGCGACCTGCAGGCGTTCGGTGGCGGCGTTCATCGGCTCGCCGCGGCCGCGCGCGGGCGCGATGGCGCGTGGAACGGCCGGCGCCGGGCGCGGCGGGACGCGGCCCGCCGCGCGAGCGTCGTCGGTGACGCCGGGCGCGAGCCCGTGCCCGATGGCGAGACCCGAAGCGGCATCACCCTGACCCGTCGGGCCGCTAACGGCCGACCTGCGGCGGCAGCACGAGCCGCTCGACCACCTTGCCGTTGCGCAGGTGCGAGTCGACGATCTCGTCGAGATCGGACTCGTCGACGTACGTGTACCAGGTCTCGTCGGGGTAGACGACGGCCACCGGTCCGCCCGCGCAGCGGTCGAGGCAGCCCGCCTTGTTGACGCGCACGCCACCGGGGCCGGCGAGGCCGAGCGACTTCACGCGCGCCTTGCAGTGGTCGAAGGCCGCCTGCGACCGGTGGTCGGCGCAGCAGGGCTCGCCGTTGTCGCGCTGGTTGAGGCAGAAGAAGACGTGGTGCTTGTAGTAGCTCATTGCGCTCGATTGTAGGGAGCGGGGCCTGCGCACCGCCCGCGCGCGCGGCGGGCGCGCCCTGCCCGCTCAGGGGCGCGCGGCCAGGCGCGACAGCATCCAGGCGATGGCCACGTACGGCCACAGCCAGCCGACCCACTGCGCGAGGCCGTGGAAGCGCACGAAGCGCCCCTGCTCCCAGGCCTGCAGGCTCTGCGCGAAGTAGGGGTCCGCGGGTGCCTGCGCGACGCCCACCACGAGCCCCGTGAGCACCATCAACCCGACGCCGATGACGACGGCCCGCGACATCGGCGCGAGCGCCAGCACGGCCAGCACGGCCAGCCCGACGGCGGGCCCGGCCCAGGGCGTGATCCACGCGAGCGCGTGCCGCGGGCCGAAGTTGAGCCACGTCGACAGCGTCATGCCCAGTGCGGCAAGCACGAGGGCGCCGAAGGCCAGCGCGAGCCGCCGCCAGCCCGGCGCGACGATGCTGAACGCGACCACGCACGGCGCGAGCAGGCCGAGCGCGATGATCAGCACCTCGGCCAGCGGCGACAGGCCCAGCGACGCCGCGGCAGCCGCGGCGGCCTCGGTCGCGGGCGAGGGCGCGATCACCTCGCGCACCGCGTCGGACAGCGGCAGGCCCTCGAACCAGGCCGAGATCGCGTCGAGCAGGCGCCCGCCGCCGATCTGGCCGAGGCCGAGCGGCGCCGGCGTCGGGAACAGCAGGCCGATCGGCCAGAGCGCCAGCAGCGCCAGGCCGCCTTCGCTGTCGCGCTCGAACCAGCGCTGGCGCAGCGCGTGCCAGCCGTCGACCAGCCCGCTGCGGTGCAGCGCCAGGGCGAGCACGGCACCGACGGCGGCACCGGCGGCGTTCATCGCGAAGTCCTTCAGCGACGGGTGGCGCGTGGGCAGCGTCGTCTGCATCGCCTCGAGCCCGTACGAGAGCGCCGCCGGCACCAGCACGGCCACGCCGAGCGCCGTGCCCAGGCGCGCGCCGGAGCGCAGGCGGCCGATCGCCAGCAGCAGCCCGAACGGCATGTACCCCATCAGGTTGGACCACAGGTCGAACAGGTCGCCCCAGGGGACCCACGGCAGCACGAGCAGGTCGGCCCAGCTGAACTCGCGTGGCCAGCGCCAGCCGTCGAACGGGTACAGGCTCGCGTAGACCACCAGCGAGGCGTACACCAGCGCCAGCACGTTGGCGGTGGAGCGGCGGCCGGGCACGGCGGTGCCTCGCGCGGGTGGCCTCAGAACGGCTTCACGACCACGAGCACCACGGTGGCGGCGAACAGCAGCACCGTGACCTCGTTGAAGACGCGATACCAGCGCGAGCTGCGGCGGTTGCGCATTTGCTCGAAGTCGCGCATCAACCGGCCGCAGACGTGGTGGTAGCCGATCGCGCCGACGACGAGCGCGAGCTTGGCATGCATCCAGCCGCTGCCCGGCCCGCGCCCGACGCCGTAGCCGAGCCACAGCACCAGGCCGAGCGCGAGCGCCGGGATCATCAGCAGGCCGGCGAAGCGGTACAGGCGGCGCGACATCAGCAGCAGCCGTTCGCGCTCGGCGTGGCTCTCGCTGCCCACTTCGGCGAGGTTGACGAAGAGCCGCGGCAGGTAGAACAGGCCGGCGAACCAGCTCGCCACGAACACGATGTGGAAGGCCTTGACCCAGAGGTATGCCGATGACGCCATCGGCTCATTATCACGGGGCAAAAAAAGAGGCCCCAGCACGGATGCTGGGGCCTGCAAGCCTTATCGCTGTCATCACGCTAAGGCACCTGCTCAGGGAGGAAAAGCAGGGAACGGACGACCTTGCGATCGACCGTTCGTTTTTCAGTTTAGCAGTAGGATTTCCCGTGTGCCAACGGGAGACCCTCCCTGCGTGCACCCCTCGAATGCGGCCCTGCAGCGTTTGCGCGACGGTGCCCGCGCGCCCTGGAAGGCCCTCTGAGTGAATACCCTACCTCCCTATCCCGCGAGTCGCCCGCGCCGTTTGCGCCGCGATGCCTTCACGCGTGCGCTGGTGCGCGAGCACCGCGTGGCGCCCGAGGACCTGATCCTGCCGGTCTTCGTGCTCGACGGGCAGCGCCAGGTGCAGCAGGTCGCCAGCATGCCGGGCGTGAGCCGGCGCAGCATCGACGGCCTGTTCGCCGTGGCCGAGGAGTGCGTGGCGCTCGGCGTGCCGGTGATGGCGCTGTTCCCCGTCATCGAGCCGTCACTGAAGACGCCCGACGGCAAGGAGGCGCTCAACCCCGAAGGCCTCGTGCCGCGCGCGGTGCGCGAGCTGAAGAAACGCTTCCCCACGCTCGGCCTGCTCACCGACGTGGCGCTGGACCCCTTCACGAGCCACGGCCAGGACGGCCTGCTCGACGACAGCGGCTACATCGTCAACGACTCGACGGTGGCCGTGCTGACGAAGCAGGCGCTCGTGCAGGCCGAGGCCGGCGTGGACATCGTCGCGCCGAGCGACATGATGGACGGCCGCATCGGCGCCATCCGCACGGCGCTCGAGGCGCAGGGCGCCATCCACACGCGCATCATGGCCTACAGCGCCAAGTACGCGAGCGCGTTCTACGGCCCGTTCCGCGATGCCGTCGGCTCGGCGGGCAACCTCGGCAAGGCCGACAAGAAGGTCTACCAGATGGATCCTGGCAACAGCGACGAGGCGCTGCGCGAGGTGGCGCTGGACATCGCCGAGGGCGCCGACATGGTGATGGTCAAGCCCGGCATGCCGTACCTGGACATCGTGCGCCGCGTGAAGGACGAGTTCCGCATGCCCACCTTCGCCTACCAGGTGAGCGGCGAGTACTCGATGCTCAAGGCCGCGGCCGCCAACGGCTGGCTCGACCACGACGCGGTGATGATGGAGGCGTTGCTCGCCTTCAAGCGCGCCGGCGCCGACGGCGTGCTCACCTACTTCGCGCTCGACGCGGCGCGCCTGCTGCGCCAGCAGCGCGGCTAGGTCGCTGCGGCCCATGCAGGCGCTGTCGCGCCGGCAGCTCGTCGTCCTCGTGCTGCTGACGCTCACGTGGGGCGTCAACTGGCCGATCATGAAGGTCGGCGTGAGCGGGCTGCCGTCGGCGCCGATGACCTACCCGCCGCTCACGTTCCGGGCGTTGTCGATGGTGCTCGGGCTGCCGGTGCTGTGGCTGGCGCTCAGGGTGCTGAAGGTGCCGCTGGCCATCCCGCGCGCGCACTGGCCGGAGGTGGCCCGCCTCACCGGGCCGAACATGCTCGTGTGGCACGTCGTCATCATCTTCGGCGTGCAGGCGCTGAGCTCCGGTCGCTCGGCCATCCTCGGCTACACGATGCCGATCTTCGTCGCGCTCGTGGGCGCGTTCGTCTACGGCGACCGGCTCGCCGCGCGCCAGTGGCTGGGCGTGCTCGCGGCCGGCATCGGCGTGCTGCTGCTGCTGTCGCAGGAGTTCACGAAGCTGGCCGGGGCGCCGTGGGCCGCCGCGGCCGTGGTGGCGGCTGCGGCGGTGTGGGCGCTCGGCACGCACATGCTCAGGCGCTCGACGGTGCCGGTGCCGCTGCTGGCGGTCGTGTTCTGGATGACGGTGATCTGCGCGGCGGTGCTGACGGTGCTGGCCATCGTCGTCGAGGGCGCGCGCTGGCGGCCGCCCGAGCCGCATGTGGCCGCGGCGGTGGCCTTCAATGCGGTCGTCGTGTTCGGCTTCTCGCAGGCGGCCTGGCTCTATCTGGCGAGGACGCTGCCGCCGGTGGCCTCGAGCATCAGCGTCATGATGATCCCGGTGCTCGGCGTGTTCAGCGGTGCGTGGTTCCTCGGCGAGGTGCTGCACTGGCAGGACTGGGCCGCGGTCGTGCTGATGGTGGCCGCGATCGCGCTCGTGCTGCGGGCGCGCTGAGCCGGCGCGCCGGGCCTCGACGCCAGGGCGCCGCGACGGCGCAGCGGCCGCGGGCGGCACGGCCCGGCCGCGTGCGGCGCGGCCCCGATGCGCCGGCCGCTGGCGCGGTTCAGCCGACCGTGCGCGCCCGCGCCAGCGGCGGCCGCTTCGCGAAGTAGCGGCGGATGCCCGAGGCGATGGCCCCGGCCAGCTGCGTGCGGTAGGCCGGGTCGCGCAGGCGCTTCTCCTCCTTCGGGTTGGAGATGAAGGCCGTCTCGATGAGGATGCTCGGGATGTCCGGCGCCTTCAGCACCGCGAAGCCGGCCTGCTCGACGTGGGGCTTGTGCAGGTCGCCGACGCGGTCGAGTCGGCCCAGCACCTCGCGCCCGAGCACGAGGCTGTCCTTGATCTGCGCCGTCGTGCTCATGTCGAGCATCGCCTGCAGGATCTGCGGGTCGCGCACCGAGCCGACGTTGACGCCGCCGACGCGGTCGGCGGCGTTCTCGCGTTCGGCCATCCAGCGCGCCGCGGCGCTGGTGGCGCCACGCGTGGACAACGCGAACACGCTCGCGCCGCGCGCCTCGCGCCGCATGAAGGCGTCGGCATGCAGGCTCACGAAGAGGTCGGCCTGCACGCGACGCGCCTTGCGCACGCGCTCCCACAGCGGCACGAAGTGGTCGGTCTCGCGCGTCAGCATCACGCGCATGCCGTTGACGGCGTTCAGGCGCTCGCGCAGCTCGAGCGCGATGGCCAGCACGACGTCCTTCTCGCGCAGCCCGGTGGGGCCGATGGCGCCCGGATCCTCGCCCCCGTGCCCCGGGTCGATGGCGACGATGACGAGGCGCTCGACCTGCTGGCGCTCGGCCGGCGTCAGCGGCGCGGGCGGCGGCGGCGGCGCCGGCGTCATCGGCACCGGGCCCGGCACCGAGGCCGCCGGCGCAGGCGCGCGGGCCGGCCCGCCGATCCCGTTGCGCCGGCCCTCGATGCGCGCGATGAAGTCCGACAGCGAGTCCTGCACGGCGCGCGCCGCACGGTCGTTGGCCTCCTCGCGCTCGCGCACGAGCGTCAGCAGCGGGTCCTGCTCCTCGATCGGGTAGAGGTCGAAGATCAGCCGGTGCTGGTAGGGGGCCACCGGCTGCAGCGCGAACTGCTCGGGCCGCACCGGCTGCTTGAGGTCGAAGACGATGCGCACGACACGCGGCTGGAACTGGCCGGCCCGCACGCCCTGGATGTACGGGTCGTCGGGGCGCACCTGCCCCACCAGCTCGCGCAGCGCCGCGTCGAGCTCCAGCCCCTCGAGGTCGACGGTCAGGCGCGGCGGTGCCTCGACGAGGCTGTGGCGCGCCGAGAGCCCGCGGTCCGACTCGATCGTGACGCGCGTGTAGTCGCGCGCCGGCCACAGGCGCACGGCGACGATCGTGGGCGCGGCGCCCGCGGCCGGGCCGCTTGCCGGCAGGCCCGCCGCCGCAGGCGATGCGGGCGGGGCCGCGGCGGCGGCCCGGCCCGGGGCCGTCGCCGCGAACGACAGCACCACCGGCCCGGCCGCCAGCAGCAGGTCGCGGCGGCGCAGCGGCGGGGGGCTCGGGTGCTTCATCGCAGCAGGGCCTCCCCGCGCGGCGTGTTGGCGCGCACGCGCACGAGCCGGCCCTCGTCGGCCTGCGGTTCGATCTCCAGGCGCAGGTCGGGCACCGGCAGCCAGGGGCCTGCGCGCGCGGGCCACTCGACGAGCTTCAGGCCGGGCGCCGCGAAGGTCTCGCGCAGGCCGGCGTCGACGAGCTCGCGCGCGTCGGCGAAGCGGTAGAAGTCGAAGTGGAAGATGTCGAGGCCGGCCTTGCCGGGCCCCGCCTCGACGCGATACGGCTCGACGACCGTGTACGTCGGGCTCTTGATGCGCCCGGGCACGCCCAGCGCCCGCAGCAGGTGCCGCACGAACGTCGTCTTGCCGGCGCCCAGCGGGCCCTGCAGTTCGATCGTCAGGTCGGCGGCCTCGGGCCGCTCTTCGCGCGCCGCCGCCAGGCGGTGGGCCAGCGTGGCGGCGCAGGCGGCACAGGCGGCCTCGTCCGGCCAGTGCCAGAGGAAGGGCTCGGTGCCGGGAGCGCCATCGGCCGGCGACGATCCTGCGATCATCGGGCGATGCGAAGCGCCTCCCTCGCCGCGCGCCCCGCCACCGGAGGCGGCGGCCCCACCGCCGGGATCGACCCCGTCGTCTTGCGAGAGCGGCTTCGGGCTTGGGCGCACGAGTGCGGATTCTCCCAGATCGGCGTGTCCGGCATCGATCTCGCGGGCGCGGAGACCGGGCTGCAGGCCTGGCTGTCGGCGGGCTTCCACGGCGCGATGGACTACATGGCCCGGCACGGCCTGAAGCGCGCACGGCCGGCCGAGCTGGTGCCCGGGACCGTGAGCGTGATCAGCGCGCGCATGGACTACCTGCCGCGCGACACCGCGGACGACTGGGCCGAACGCGAGCGCGCGCGCCTCGCGCCGACGCCCGGCCAGGGCTTTCGGGCCATGCAGGCCGACCCGCGCGGCGAGGCCGCGCACGCCCCGCTCCGCGGCGAGGCCGCGCACGCCCCGCTCCGCGGCGAGGCGGCGAAAGCTCCGCTCCGCGACGAGCCGGTGCAGGCCCGGCCGCACGACGAGGCGGTGATCTCCGTCTACGCCCGCGGCCGCGACTACCACAAGGTGCTGCGCCAGCGCCTGCAGCGGCTGGCCGACCGCCTGGCCGAGGAGGTGGGGCCGTTCGGCCACCGCGTGTTCACCGACTCGGCGCCGGTGCTCGAGGTGGAGCTGGCCACGCGCGCCGGGCTCGGCTGGCGCGGCAAGCACACGCTCGCGCTGGCGCGCGAGGGCGGCTCGATGTTCTTCCTCGGCGAGATCTTCGTCGACCTGGCCCTGCCGCCCGACGCGCCGGCGAGCGCGCATTGCGGCGCCTGCCGTGCCTGCCTCGACGCCTGCCCCACGGGCGCCATCGTCGCGCCGTACCGGCTCGACGCGCGCCGCTGCATCAGCTACCTGACGATCGAACTGCACGGCCGGATCCCCCCGGAATGGCGCCCCGCGATCGGCAACCGCATCTACGGCTGCGACGACTGCCAGCTCGCCTGCCCCTGGAACAAGTACGCGCGGCGCAGCCCGCTGCCGGACTTCGACGAGCGGCACGGGCTCGGCCGCGCGAGCCTGCTGTCTCTGTGGGCCTGGGACGAGCGCGAGTTCCTTCGGCGCACCGAGGGCAGTGCCATCCGCCGCATCGGCTACGCGCGCTGGCGGCGCAACCTCGCGGTGGCGCTGGGCAACTCGCTGCGTGCCGGCGGCGGGGAGGGGGTGGCACGGGCGCTCGCGGCGGCGCGGGACGGCGCCGACGACCTCGTGCGCGAGCACATCGACTGGGCGCTCGCGCAGGCCCCGGCCCCGACCCCGACGGGCACGCCGGCCGGCGCCTCAGCCGCGTAGCCAGGCGAGCGCCGACAGCGACAGCGGCAGGCCGCCCATCGCCACCAGCGTCGACACCGTCACCATGCCGGCGACGAAGGGCCCGTGCCCGCCGAGCCGGACCGCCAGCACGTAGGCGCTGGAGGCCGTCGGCAGCGACGCGAAGGTCACGAGCAGCGCCTGCTGCGCGGGCGCGAAGCCGGCCCACAGCACCCAGGCCAGCGCCAGCGCCGGCAGCACCGCGTGGCGGATGGCCAGCAGCGCCACCGCCACGCGCGGGGCCTCGCGCAGCGCGCCGAAGGTGAGCCCCGCGCCCACCGCCATCAGGCCGATCGGCAGCGCCGCCGCGCCCATGCGCGACAGCGTCGTGCCCAGCCACGAGGGCATCTGCAGGCCGAGCCCGTTGAACACGAGCCCGGCGACGGTGGCGATGATCAGCGGGTTGCGCGCGAGCTCGCGCAGGTACCCGTGGCCGCCGTGCCGGGCCAGCGGCCACACGGCCGCCACGTTGCACAGCGGCACGCACACGGAGAGGATGAGCGCCATCTGCGCCAGCCCCTCGGCGCCGCCGACGCGCGAGGCCAGCGCCAGCGCGACATAGGAGTTGAAGCGGAAGGCCGTCTGTGCCGCCGAAGCGTGCACGCGGGCATCCACGCCCGGCCACCGCCCGAGCGCCAGCGCGAGCAGCGCACCCACCGCCGTGAGCGCGAACCCGCTCGCGGCCAGCGGCGCCGCCTCGCCGGGCGACAGCGGGTTGCGCGCGATGGCCTCGAAGAGCAGCGCCGGGAACAGCACGTGGTAGACGAGCCGCTCGGCGCCATCCCACACCGGCCGGTTGAGCGCCGTGTAGCGGCAGATGAACCAGCCTGCGGCGATGAGCAGGAAGTCCGGGACGAGCAGCAGGGCCACGGGCGGCATGAGCCCCACAGTCTGCCAGCCCGCGGCGGGCGCGCCGCGGCGGCCGCGGCGAGTTCACGGACAATCGCTCCCCGATGCGGCGAACGACCCTTGGCAACCCTGGCCGGCGCGGCTGGCTGCGCACGGCCGGCGGCGCGCTGGCGCTTGGCTTGGCCCCGATGCTGCCGGCGGTGCCGGCGCTGGCCGCCGAGCTCGAGGGCGTGGCCTTCGAGGACCGCATCTCGCTGGCCGGGCGGCCGCTCGTGCTCAACGGCATCGGCCTGCGCGCCGCGGGCTGGTTCAAGGCCTACGTCGCCGCGCTGTACCTGCCGCGGACGGCGCGCAGCGCGGCCGCCGTGCTCGAGCAGGCCGGGCCCAAGCGCGTGCGCCTCGTGCTGCTCGTCGACGCACCGGCCGTGGAGCTGGCCAAGGGCTTCGACAAGGGCGTGCTTCGCAACAGCACGCTCGAGGCCGACGCGTTGCGGCCGCGCCTGGCGCGCATGTTCGAGTTCATGCAGTCGGCGGGCTCGCTGAAGAAGGGCGACACCGTCGACCTCGACTTCGACCCGGCGCGCGGCACGATGCTGCTGCTCAACGGCCGCCTGCGCGGCGAGCCGATCCCCGGCGACGACTTCTACGCGGCCGTGCTGCGTTCGTTCGTCGGCGACCACCCGTACCACAAGAAGCTCAAGAGCGGCATGCTGGGCCTGCCGCCCTGAGCCACCGATCCGGCCCGGCCACCGCGGACCACCGGGGCCGCCCGGGGCGGAACCGCCGATGCGCCGCCCGCGTTCCGGCCGCCTCGTGTCCACCGCGACGCCCATCGCCCCGTCCCGTCCGTTCCGTCCCGTCCGTTCCGTTCCCGAAGGAGACCACCCATGCCGCACCGCCTGCCCGTCCCCCGCCGCCATTGCCTGGTGACCGCGTTCGCCGCGCTGGCCTCGCTCGCCGCCGTGCCCGGCGCCTGGGCGCAGGCCTACCCGAGCAAGCCCGTGCGGCTGGTCGTGCCCTTCGCGCCGGGCGGCACGACCGACATCGTCGCGCGCATCGTCGCGCCGGCGATGTCGGCGGCCCTCGGCCAGCAGGTGCTGGTGGAGAACAAGGCCGGCGGCGGCGGCTCGATCGGCGCGCTCGAGGTGATCAAGGCCGCGCCCGACGGCCACGTGCTCGGCATGGCCACGGTCTCGACGACGGCGGCCAACCCGGCCATCAACCCGAAGATCGGCTACGACCCGCTGACCGATTTCACGCCCATCATCAACATCGCGGCCACGCCCAACGTGATCGCCGTGCACCCGAGCTTCCCGGCCAAGGACTACAAGACCTTCCTCGAGGTGCTGAAGAAGAACCCGGGCAAGTACAGCTACTCGAGCTCGGGCACGGGCGGCATCGGCCACCTGCAGACCGAGCTCTTCAAGAGCCTCGCCGGCGTCTTCATGACGCACATCCCCTACCGCGGCGCCGGCCCGGCGCTCAACGACACGGTGGCCGGCCAGGTGGCCATCATCTTCGACAACCTGCCCTCGGCGCTGCCGTTCATCAAGGACGGCCGGCTCGTGCCGATCGTCGTGGCCGCGCCGCAGCGGCTGTCGGTGCTGCCCACCGTGCCCACCTTCAAGGAGGTGGGGCTGGAGCCGGTGAACCGCATGGCCTACTACGGCATCCTGGCGCCCAAGGGCACGCCGAAGGACGTCGTCGACAAGGTCGGGCAGGCCGTGGCGAAGGCGCTCGGCGACGTCGCGATCAAGAAGCGCATCGAGGACACCGGCTCGCTCATCGTCGGCAACACGCCGGCACAGTTCGCGGCGCAGATCAAGGCCGAGTACGAGGTCTACAAGGGCGTCGTGGTGAAGCAGAAGCTGACGCTGGAGTGACCCCGGGCGCTGCCGCCGCGGACCCCGGCGCCGCGGCGCTGGCGCGCAGCCACGAGGCCATCGACCGCTTCGCCGATGCGCTGTGGGTCGAAGACGGCCTCTCGCAGCTGACGCTCTCGGCCTACCGGCGCGACCTCGCGCTGCTCGCGGCGTGGCTCGCCCGGCACGCGCAGCGCGCGCTCGACGAGGCGGGCAAGGCCGACCTGCTCGGCTACATCGCCGCCCGCCATGCCGCCAGCCGTGCCACCACCGCCAACCGGCGGCTCACCGTCTTCAAGCGCTACTACCGCTGGGCGCTGCGAGAGCGCCGCGTCGGCGCCGACCCCACGCTCGAGCTGCTCGCCGCGAAGCAGCCGCTGCGCGTGCCCAAGACGCTCTCGGAGGCGCAGGTGGAGGCGCTGCTCGCCGCGCCCGACGCGGCCACGCCGCTCGGCCTGCGCGACCGTGCGATGCTGGAGCTCATGTACGCCAGCGGCCTGCGTGTCACCGAGCTCGTGGAGGCCAAGCTCGTGCACCTGAGCCTCTCCGAAGGCGTGCTGCGCGTGCTGGGCAAGGGCGCGCGCGAGCGGCTCGTGCCCTTCGGCGAGGAGGCGCACGCCTGGCTGACGCGCTGGCTGGCCGAGGGCCGCCCGGCGCTGCTCGGCGCGCGCGGCGGCGCGGCAGGTGCCGCTGTCGCGCCGTCATCCGCAGCGCGCGCCAGCGAGGCCCTCTTCGTCACGCGCCGCGGCAGCGGCATGACGCGGCAGATGTTCTGGAAGCTGGTGAAGCGCTACGCCGTCGTCGCCGGCATCACCGCGCCGCTGACGCCGCACACGCTGCGGCATGCCTTCGCCACGCACCTGCTGAACCACGGCGCCGACCTGCGCGCCGTGCAGATGCTGCTCGGCCACGCCGACATCGCGACGACGACGATCTACACCCACGTGGCGCGCGAGCGGCTGCGGCAGCTGCACGCGAAGCACCACCCGCGGGGCTGACCTTCGCCGCAGTGCCGGGCCGACGGCCCGGGTCTTGCCGTCAGAAGAGCTCGATGGCGGGCACGCCGTTGCCGGAAGCGGCTGGCGCGCCCAGCGTGACGCCGGCGTGCGTGTCCTGCTGCGACTGCATCACGTAGGACCCCACTTGCCGGTCCAGACGCTCTCGCAAGGTCACGCCGGAGCCGGTCTCGCCGGTGCCGGTGTCGAGCTGGCTTGCGATGCCCTGCAGGTGCTCCTCGAGTTCGCTCAACGCCGCCTGCACTTGGCGAACCCGCTGTGCGAGCACGTCGTGGAACTGGAACTTGCCAAAGACCTCGGTCAGCAGCTCCACCGTGGCGCGATGCCCATCGGCGAGCTGCCGGAACACGGTCTCGATGTCCGTCTCGCCTGCGGATCGCTTGAAGCGGGCCTGCATCTGTCCGACGTCGTCGAGCACCTGCCGCATGCCGCCGATCGATTCGCGCCGGCTCGCCGCCGCCTGCACCGAGGCCAGCTCGACGTCGATGCCCTGCGTCGCGGCGGTGATCTGCTCGGACATGCTCCGGGCTGCCGCGGAAGCGCGCACGGACAGCGCGCGCACCTCGCCTGCGACGACCGCGAAGCCCTTGCCGGCCGGGCCGGCGCGCGCCGCCTCGATGGCCGCATTGATGGCCAGGAAGTTGGTCTGCTGCGCCACCATCGACACCACGTCGACCAGGGCGTGCAGGTCCTTGACCTTGTGCAGCCGCTCCAGCCTGGCGATGTGCGACTTGCCGTCCTCTTCCTGCCGCTGCACGAAGGTCTCCAGGATCAGGCGCAACTGCTCGTCGAGCGCCGTCTTCTCCTTGAGGAGCTCGAGCAGCGCCAGGGCATTGCGGGTCGACGTCTGCACGCGCCCCTGGACTTCGGTGGAGGCCTGCAACAGGTCTTCCAGCAGCTTGAGGAGTTCACCCGTGCCCAGGGCGTTGACGTCCACGGCCCCGGACAACTGCCCGCCCATGACCTGCAGATAGGGTGCGGCGTCGCGCAGTTCCTGCACCACCTCGGTGACGGGCATCGCGCGCGGCGCGAGCAGGCCCAGTTGCCGCCAGACCGTGCCCGGCCAGACCAGGCGCAGCGCGCCGGCGGTCGCGACCATGCTCAGCAGCCCTGCGCCGCCGAGCCACATCGCCAACGTCAGGAAAGTCGCGCCACCGGCGCTGCTGCCGATGCCGGCGACCGAGGCCAGCCCCGCAGCGGCCACGGCGATGCCGGTCGGCACCAGCAGCGCGATGGCCAGCGTCCGCCGCGCCCACATCGGGCGCGACGGCAGGTGTCGGTCGGTCGACTCAGACATGGGCGGGCAGCACCTGGTGCACGACCTTCAACAGATCGGGCCCGGAGACGGGCTTGACCAGCCAGCCGGTGACCCCGAGCTTCCTGCTCTCCTCGCGCTTCTTCGGGTCGCTCTCGGTCGTCAACATCAGGATCGGCTTGAACTTCAGGCCGGGCATCGCCTTGATGGCGCGGACCATCTCGATGCCGTCCATGTTCGGCATGTGGATGTCGGAGATGATGAGGTCCGGTTTCAGGCCGCCCTGGAGCCGCTTGATCCCCGCCGCGCCATCGGAGGCGGACTCGACGTTGAAGCCGTGCATCCTGAGGTTCGCCGTCAGGCTCAGGATCACGGTGGAGGAATCGTCGACGACGAAGATGGTCTTGGTCATGGTGTGCGCAGGGAGGCTGGTTCGAGAAGGACTCGGGGGCCTTCGAGGGCGCGATCCCGGCCGATGCGGCCGGCATGCGAAGCCCCTGGGTTAGGTATCGACGCAGACGAGCGGAAGTTGACCGTCGCGACGCGCTTGAGCGGCCGCAGAAGCACGTCGCCACTGCGGGTGTCGAAGCTGATCTTCAGACCGTGCGTCGGCCTGAGGCGATGCGCGACCACCGGGATGCCTTCTTGCTCGAGCGCTGCCAGCGCGTAGTCGGCGTTGCGATGCCCGACGTTCAGGACCGCGGGCATCTCACCCTGACCGAGCACGTTGCCGCCTCCGAACACCTTCGCGACCAGCGTGCTTCGCCTCGCGCCGACCTCCAGCACGGCCCGCAGGAGCGCCGGGATGGCGATGTTGCCGAATCGCGGCGAAGGCAGGCCGCGGCCGTCCCACTGCGGCAGCATGAAGTGGTTCATGCCGCCCATGCGCGCGTTGACGTCCCACAGGCACACCGCCACGCACGAGCCCAGCACCGTGCTGATGAGGCAAGGCCTGGCGCTGGCGTGCAGCTGACCCATCATCAGATTGCGGAAGGGCATGGTGTGCCGGCGAAGCGGGCGCGAGTCCGGAGGGTGGAGGCGCTACAGGACGTCCTGGCACGCCTCGGCGTCGTCTTCGTCGGCCGAGAACTTGATCAGGTTCTCGCCATCCGCGTAGAAGAGATCGTCCTCGGATTGCAGCGGCACCGTCAGTCGCAGGCAGGCGCCTCGCGTGGCGCCGGCATCGATCGCCAGGTTGCCGCCCATCAGCACGGCGCAGCCCGCCGCCACGGCGAGGCCCAGGCCCAGCCCGCGCCAGGACCGGGTGGTCGATTCGTCACCTTGCCAGAAGCGGTCGAAGGCGCGCCGGGCCTCGTCCCCGTGCAGTCCCGGGCCGTCGTCGGCCACGGCGAGGTGCACCGACGTGTCGTCCACGCTGCAGGACACGGCGATGCGGGCGCCGTGTGGCGAAGACTTGATGGCGTTGTCGAGCAGGTTGGCGTAGATCAGGCCGAGCAGACGTGCGTCGATGCACACGCTCGACGCCTTGCCGACCCCGACCTGCAGCGGCGGCCCGCCGTTGCGCGTGATCCTGAGCCCTTTCGCCCTCGCGGCAGGCAGCTGGCCCGCGGTGACCTGGTTGAGCACGCCGCCCAGGTCGGTCTGGCACGGGCTGGGGCGCGCCTGGCCCGACTCGAGCTCGGCGGCCATCAGCAGGTTCCGCAGCTGGAACTGCAGGCCGACGCTTTCCTCGTGGATGTAGCGCAGCGACTCCCGCAGCTCCTCCCAGGGAGCCGGCCCGGCCCGGTCGCCCTCCAGCAGCTGCTCGCTGAGGCCGATCATCGCGCACAGGGGGTTCGTCAACTCGTTGAGGGCCCTCGACACGAAACTGGACTTGCCGCGCTCCGCGTCCAGCAGGCGGCCGTTCAACTCGCCGATCCTGGTTTCCAGGTATGCGATGGTCTCTTGCGCGCGGCGCAGCTCCGCGCCGGTGTCGTCAACGGGTGCGTCTGGCATGACTCCAGTCCTGGGATTGGTCGAGCTTCAGGATCAACGGCGCGATCTGCTCCAGGTCCAGCACCCGGTCGACGGCGCCGAGGCGGATCGCCTCGGCCGGCATGCCGAAGACCACGCAGCTGGCCTCGTCCTGCGCGACGGTGAAGGCCCCGGCGTCGTGCATCTCCTTCATGCAACGCGCTCCGTCGTCACCCATGCCGGTCATGATCACGCCGATGGCGTTGGGTCCGGCATAGGTCGCAGCCGAGCGGAACAGCACGTCCACCGAAGGCCGGTGCCGGTTGACCAGCTCGCCGGCCGTCACCTCGACGACGTAGCGCGCGCCGCTGCGCTTGAGCAAGGTGTGCCGGTTGCCGGGTGCGATCAGCACCCGCCCGCGCAGCACACTGTCGCCATCGGCGGCTTCCTTGACGTCGACGCGGCAAAGGCCGTCGAGCCGCTGCGCGAACGACGCCGTGAATTGCTCGGGCATGTGCTGGACCACCACGATGCCCGGGCAGTCGTGGGGCAGCGCCTCGAGCAGCACGCGCAGGGCCTCCGTGCCGCCCGTCGAGGCGCCGATCACCACCACGCGTTCGGTCGTCCGCGCCATCGCGTGTTGAGCCGGCGAAGGCAGCACCGCGTCGGCGCTCAGCTTGGGCGGCACGCCCTTGCTGAGGTCCTCGCGACGACGCGGGCCGCTCGGGCCGGCATCCGCGGACCCGGGCGTGTGTCGTGCCCGCGCGCGGGCCATCTGCGTCAGCCGTTTCAGCCGTGCCACCGAGGCACCCTTGACCGTGTCGACGAGCCGGATCCGCTGCTCCTCGAAGAAGGCTTCGACGCCCATCGTCGGCTTGGTGACGATGTCCACGGCTCCGGCCTCCAGCGCACGCATGGCCGTCTGCGAGCCACCCTGCGCCAGGCTCGAGCAGATGACCACCGGAATCGGATGCTGGCTCATCAGCTTGCGCAGGAAGGTGATGCCGTCCATGCGCGGCATCTCGATGTCCAGCGTGATGACGTCGGGGGTCTCCTGGGCGATCTTCTGGGCCGCGGCGTAGGGGTCGTGCGCCACGCCGATGACCCGGATGCCGGGGTCGGACTCGAGCGCCGCGGTCAGCGCCTGCCGCACGACGGCAGAGTCGTCGACGATCAGGACCTTGATGACATGCGCCATGTGCGACCTCAAGCCGGCAGGCGGTAGATCGTCGGCTCGATCGGAACGAGCGGCGTGTCCAGGCGGGCCAGCGTCTCCGAGTGCCCGGTGAGGAACAGGCCGCCGGGCACCAGATGCCGGGCGAGGTGGTTGACCACGCGTTGCTGCGTCGGCGGGTCGAAGTAGATGAGCATGTTGCGGCAGAAGATGACCTGGAACGGGTCCCCGACGCGGTAGGTGTCGTCGAGGAAGTTCAGGTGCATGAAGCGGGTGCGGGCACGCAGTTCGGGCGCGATGCGGACCTGGTCCTCCTCGCGGTCCTTGCCGCGCAGCAGGTACTTCCGTCGCAGTTCCATCGGCACGGGTTCGATCTCCCGGTGCGGGTAGACGGCGCGCCGTGCGACCTCCAGCGCGAACGTCGACAGATCCGCGCCGAGCACCTCGAACTCGAGGCCGGCATGGGCGGCCGCATGCTCGGCCAGCACCATCGCGATGGTGTAGACCTCGTGCCCCTTGGAGCACGGAGCGCTCCACACCCGCAGCCTCTCGCCGCGGCGTCGCGGCAGCGACGCGAGGCCTTCGCGCGCCAGGTAGTCGAAGTGGAAGGGCTCGCGGAAGAAGTCGGTCTTGTTGGTCGTCACCGCATCGATCATCGACTGCAGCTCGAGCCTCGTGCCCTCCGGGCTGAACACGTAGTCGACGTAGTCGTCGTAGGTATCGTGTCCGAGGCGCCGCATGCGCTTCTGCAGCCGCGCCTGCAACATGACCCGCTTCTCCGGTGGCATGCGGATGCCGGCCGTGCGCTGGATGAAATCCGACAGCCGCGCGAACAGGCGCGCCGGCATCTCCGGGTTGCCCACGAACGGGCGCGAGTCGTCGGGAGAGGGCTTCATGCGTATGCTTCCGCGCGTGCCCGTCGAAGCACGCCAGCCAGGTCGGCGATCAGCGCCACGCGGCCGTCGCCGAGGATGGTCGTGCCGGCAAACAGCGTGTGGCCGCCGGCCAGCGGTGACAACGGCTTGATGACGGCCTGGCACTGGCCCAGCACGCGGTCGACGACCAGGCCGAGGTTCTGCCGGCCGTCGTCCACGACGACCACCTGATCGTGCCTGGCTGCGTGATCCGAGTCCGGGTCGCCGAAGATCTCGCGCAGCCGGACGCAGGGCAGCGCTCGTCCTCGGACGTTCAGCAAGTCGCTGCCGGCGTCGCTGCCGGCGCCGGACCGGGCGCCTGCCAGATCGAGGATCTCCTCGACCGGTGCAAGCGGCAGCACGAGACGCTGGCCGCCCACCTCGACCAGCAGGCCGTCGACGACGCCCAGCGCCGACGGCAGGCGGATCTCGGCGACTCGTGCGCCGTCGGGCAGCGTTTGCTGCGTCACCGTCCCGCGAAGCGGTGCCAGAGCCCGCTGGATCGCCTGCGGCAACGCCGCGCCGCCTTGCTCACCCTCCCGGCCGTCCCCTGACCCTTGCCGGAACTCGAAGCAGACCTCCGTCCCCTGCGAGCGCACGGCCAGCGCCAGGTTCCGCGATGCGGCCGCCGGGCCGCGGCCCAGCAGGTGGTCGGCGAGGGCATGCAGCGGGCCGCGCAGCGCATCGACGATCGTTGCGTCCAGCTCCGCGGTCTCGCCCTGCACGCTCAGGCGACCGTCGCCACCGCCGGCGGCTGCGAGCGCGTCGACGTGCCGCCTGAGGGACTCGAGCAATCCGGCCACCGGCACCTTGCCTAGCGAGATCGCGTTGTCCTGGATGCGCGCGGTCAGCCGCGCCACCTGCTCGACGGCGGCGCGCACCCGCGAGTCGCGCAAGCCCTCGCATGCCTGCTGCAGCGCGGCCTGGGCGATCACCAGTTCTCCGACGAGCGCCAGCTGCTCCTCCACCCGCCGTGCAGCCGGCCGTGGGTTGCCTGGGTCGCCGGGCCGTCGGGCGGCCGCCCGATCCACGGCGTCATCGTCGAGGCCGGCTTGCGATGCGCCCGCCGCACCGCCCCCGTCGGCTGCATGCCGGTTCGTTGCATGAAGGGGGGGTGTGACCGGTGCACCGCCAGACCAGGCGCGCAGCAGTGCCGGGTCGGGGCCGCTGCCGACGGCGGCCGAGTCGGCGACCGGCGTGATGCTCACCTGGCTGTCCGCGGCGACGAAGAGGAACACTTCGCGCACGCGCGCTTCGTCGTGCGCCGTGAGAAGAAGCCAGCGCCAGGCCAGGTAGGCCGTGTCGACCTCGAGGGCATCGAAGGCGGGCAGGGAGCAGGTATCGACCACGGTCCACAGGGCACCGAGCGACGCCAGTTCGTCGACGAGGCCGAACACGTCGACGCCACGGCGCAGCAGCCCCGGGGCGGGCCTGAACGCCACGTCGAGCAACCTCGGGCCCGTGCCCTGCTCGCCCGGTGAAGGTCGACACGATGAGCGCATGGGACGTGGCCCTGCCGGCACTTCCGGGCTCACCGGGCTGCGCGCGGGCTCGCGCGCCGGCCGAGCGCCTTGGTCACCACGGCCAGGAGATCCGAGGCGACGAACGGCTTGACGATCCATGCCGTGAGCCCGGCCTCGGCGCCCTCGCGCACCCGCTGCGTCTTCGTCTCCGTGGTCAGCATGACGATGGGCATGTAGCGGCGATGCGGCAACGCACGGACCTGGCGGACCAGCTCCAGTCCGTCGACGCCCGGCATGTGCAGATCGGTCAGCAGCAGATCGACCTGCTGCCCGCGGGCCAGGATCTCCAGCGCGGCCCGGCCGTTGTCGGCCTCGATCGACTCGCAGCCACCATGGCGCAAGGCGTTGCGGAGCATCAGCCGGATGCTCGGCGCGTCGTCGCAGAACAGGACCACCGGCGGGCGCGCCGGCGAGAAGAGGTCTTTGTCGTCGGGTGCTGTCATGTTCGTTCGGCCCGCGCCGGCCCAGGCCGCCCGGCGCGGCCCGCACCGCCGGGGCGTCGCGCGGGCGCCTGCGTCGGCGCCGGTCCGTCAGGTTTCGGCCAGTTCCTCGGTGCGGTCCTGGACCCGGTTCAGCTCGCTCGTCGAGAACACGCGGTCGACGTCCAGCAGGATCACGAAGCGGCCGTTGCGCTTGCCGATCCCCTTCATGAACTCGGTGTTCCACCGCATGCCGATGCGCGGCACCGTCTCGATGTCGCCGGCCTCCAGCTCGGTGACCTCGTGCACGGCATCGGCGATCGCGCCGATGACCAGCTTCTCGCCGTCGACGTCGACCTCCAGCACGATGATCCGGCTGTCCCGCGTCGTCTGCGCCGCGGGCATGCCGAACTTCACGTGCAGGTCGACCACCGGCACGACGCTGCCGCGCACGTTGATCATGCCGCGCAGGTACTCCGGCGCCCGCGGCACCTTGGTGATGTTGACCAGGTCCAGCACCTCGCGGACCTGCGCGACCTCGACCGCGAACAGTTCTCCCTCGAGCCGGAACGTGAGGTTCTGCGACGGGTGGACACGCGCCGTGTTGCTCATGTCTTTCTCCGGTGCCATCCGTGATCAATAGCGCTCGAAGGCTTCGTCTTCCTCGTCGAGCCGGACGCGCACGCCTTTGGGCGTCTCGGCCTTCGAGGCAGGCGCGGTTGACGAGGACTTGGGCGGGGTCGCGGCGCGCGGTCCCACTGCGGCGGCCGGCTGTGGTGGCTTCGACTCGCGGCGCGCGGGTGCGCTGCGGGCACCACGATCGTCGAGACGGAAGTACGCCGCAGCCTCCTGCATCAGCGCTGACTGGCTGGCCAGTTCCTGGCTGGTGGCGCTCATCTGCTCGGCGGCGCTCGCGTTCTGCTGCGTCACCTTGTCGAGCTGCTGGATGGCGCGGTTGATCTGCTCCGCGCCGGCGTTCTGCTCGGACGAGGCGGCATTGATCTCCTTGACCAGCTCCGTGGTTCGCTGGATGTCGGGCAGCATCTCCTCGAGCATCTGGCCGGCCCGCTCGGCCACGCCCACGCTCGAGACCGACAGTTCGTTGATCTCGTTGGCGGCGAGCTGGCTGCGTTCGGCCAGCTTGCGCACTTCAGAGGCCACGACCGCGAAGCCGCGGCCGTGCTCGCCGGCGCGCGCCGCCTCGATCGCCGCGTTCAGCGCCAGCAGGTCGGTCTGGCGCGCAATCTCCTGGACGATGCCGATCTTCTCGGCGATCGTGCGCATCGCGCCGACGGCCTGCCCCACCGATTCGTTGGTGTTGCGCGCCCCTTCGGCCGCCTTGACCGAGATCTTGGTCGTCTGCTGCGCGTTCTCGGCCGTCTGCCGGATGTTGGCAGCCATCTCCTCCATCGAGGCGCTCGCCTCCTCGGTCGAGCTGGCCTGCTCGGCGGCGCCCTGCGAGAGCTCCTCGGACGACGACGACAGTTCCTCGGCGCCGGCGGCCACGTTCTCGGCCGAGTCCTGCACCCGGCTGATGACGTCGCGCAGGCGCTTGACCATCTCGTTCAGGTTGCCCACCAGGTCGCCCACCTCGTCGCGCGAGCGGTACTCCATGGTCTTGGTCAGGTCGCCGCCGGCGATGCCGGCCGCGAGCGAGCCGGCGCGGCCCAGCGCCCGTGCGATGGCCAGCGAGATCCAGAGGCCGATGGCCATGCCGGAGATCGCCACCACGGTCAGCAGCGCGATCAGCAGATTGCGCGCGCTCTGGTACGTCGCATCGGAATCGGCCATGGCCTTGTCCATGGCGGCGACGTTCTGCTTCGCCAGGTTCTCCAGCAGCGCCTCCGCCTTGTCGAGCAACTGCCGGGCCTTGGTGGCGGACAGTTTCTGCGCCTCCTTGTTCAGCTGGTCCGCGCGGTCCTTGCGACCGGCGGCCAACTCCTTCGCCGCCTGCGTCGTGAGCGAGGCGACGTCGCCGCGCACGGCCAGGTACGCCGCGAACGTCTCCTTGGCCTGCTCCATCCACGCCTTGCCCTCCGCGCTGCTGACGAGGGCGGCGACCTTCGTGTACAGCTCCTCGTACTCCTTGAGCAGCGCATCGCCCCGGCGGCCGAACTCGGCGATCTCGTCGGCCGTGTCGGCCAGGATCATGTTCTTCTCGTTGCGGCTCAGCGCGACCAGCTGGCGCTGCATGTCGCTCGTCAGCGAGACCTTGGGCGAAGTCCGGCTGCCGATCTCGCTGAGCATCTCGTTGACCGCGTTGAGCTTGCTCAGGCCGATGAAGACGGCCGCGGCGCTGAGCAGGATGACCAGCAGGAAGGAACTCAGCAGCTTCAGCTTGATCGTGAATCTCATTGGTGTTCTCCGGAAGCGAGGGGGCGGCGCGCGGAACCCGCGGCCGGTGGGGTGATGGCAACGGGAGTGCGCGGTCGGCACTCACGGCGAGGGCAGGGCGCCCTCTCGAAATGGTCCTGGCCGGCCGTCATCGACGGCCCTCCGACAGCCCAGGCGTCAGTGCACCGCCGCACGACTGCGCTCCCTCTGGTCCGCGCCGGCCAGCAGCGACGCGATGTCGAGGAACAGCGCGATCTCGCCGCTGCCGAGCAGGATGCTGCCGGCCAGCCCGTCGATGCCCTCGAACAGGCGGCCCAGCGGCTTGATCACCGCCTGCATGCCGCCGTAGAGCCGCTCAACCACCAGGCCGACCTTGCGACCCGCGTGATGCACGACGACGACGTTCTCGGCCGCTGCGTGGCCGGCGGAACGCGACACGTCGAACAGGTCGCGCAGACGCACATACGGCAGCATCTCGCCATGCAGCGTCATGTAGCTGCAGCCGCCGGCGCGCTCGTCGAACTGGATGCATTCACCGACGCTCTCGAGCGGTACGACGAAGTGGGCGTCGCCCACGCCGACCCTGAAGCCGTCGATGATGGCCAGCGTCAGCGGAAGCCGGATGCTGAAGCGGCAGCCTCGTCCGGGCTCGCTGTGCACGGTGATCGCGCCGCGCAAGGCCTGGATGTTTCGACGCACAACGTCCATGCCGACCCCGCGCCCCGACAGCTCGGTCACGCGGTCGGCCGTCGAGAACCCGGGCTCGAAGATCAGCCGGTGGATCTCCGGCTCCGTGAGCGCGGCGGCCGGTGCCACCAGCCCGCGCTCGACGGCCTTGGCGAGGATGCGCTGCGTGTCGAGCCCGCCGCCGTCGTCGCTGATCTCGATGACGATGCCGCCTGCCTCATGCCTGGCGGTGAGCTCGACGCGGCCGCGTGCGGGCTTGCCACGCTCCAGGCGCAGCGCGGCCGGCTCGATGCCGTGATCGATGCTGTTGCGCACCAGGTGCATCAACGGGTCGCCGATCTGCTCGACGACCGACTTGTCGAGCTCGGTGTCGCCGCCGCTGATCGCCAGCTCGATGTCCTTGCCGAGCTCGTGCGACACGTCGCGCACGACGCGTTGGAAGCGGTTGAACGTGGCGGCGATCTGGACCATGCGCATCTGCATCGCCGCTTCGCGCAGCTCCTCGATGCGCCGGGAGACGATCCCCAGCGACTCGTTCAGCTCCGTATCGCCGCGCCGCTGCGCCAGCGAGCCGGCGGCGGCGCCCGCGATCACGAGCTCGCCGACCAGGTCCATCAGCTGGTCGAGCTTCTCGGCGTCGACGCGGATGGAGTCCCGGGTGCCCTTTGCGCGTGCTGGCCGGAGCGGGGCCGTGTCGCCGGGCGCGCTCGGGAAGGAGGGCGCAGGGTCGCGCGGCGCATGGCCCTCGCCGCTCTCGCCACTCTTGCAGTCGGCGGCCGCAACTCTGCTGAGGGACGTCTCGCCCCCAGGCAGGATCTCGAGGTCGCATTCGCCGCGCAGGAAGGCGAATGCCTCCTCGATGTCGCTGGCCGCGAGCTCGCCTTCCAGTGCGAGCTCGAATCCGAGATGGCACAGCTCCGGGTCGAAGTGATCCCAGGTCGGCAGGGCCTCGCCGCTCGTCGAGACGTCGAGAGAACGGGCCCGCTTGCCGAGCTGGCCGATCAATCGCAGTGGATCGACGCCGCGCAGGAAGACCTCGGTCCCCGGCCGCAGCGAGACATGCCAGGTGCTGCCGGTGGCGCCCGCCGCGCCGGCAGCACCGGCGGCCTCTGAGCCGCCGGTGGCCGCGGCGGCGCGCTCGATCCAGGGCTGCAACTGCCGGCCGAGCTCGTCGCCCTGCGCCGCCGTCTCGCGGGCGGGATCGGCATCGGCCTCGAAGGCGGACAGCAGATCGCGCATGTGATCGGCGCAGGCGAGCATGACGGTGATCAGGGCCGGCTCCGCGGTGACCGCGCCGTCGCGCATCAGGTCGAGCACGTTCTCGACGGCGTGCGTGAAGCGGCTGATGTCCAGAGCCCCCGCCATGCCGGCGCTGCCCTTGATCGTGTGCGCCGAGCGGAAGGCCGTGTGGATCGTGCTCCCGTCATCGCCTTCGCGCTCCAGAGCCAGCAGTGCATCCTCGAGCGTCTGCAGCTGCTCCGTGGCCTCCAGCAGGAAGGTTTCCTTGAGGCTCGGGATCACGCGGCTTCCCCGGTCGTGCGGGCCAGGCCGAACTCCGGCCCCAGGCCCAGCAACCGCAAGGCATCGACGACGACCGAACTCGGTCGCTCCAGGCGCACATGGCTGCCGCCCGATCGGACGGCGCGCGACCAGGCCAGCAGCAGCTGCACGCCGGCCAGATCGATGTCGGTGACGGCGGAGGCGTCAAGGTGGACCGCGCCGGATGTGCCGCGCGGATCGGGCAACGCAAGCTTCAGCCCTGCCACCTCGTGAATGCGGATGTCGGCAGGGAGTGCAAATGTCGTCATGTCCGTCTCGGGTCGGGGCTGCACCCCGTCGAACGCAAGCGCGATGCAGCACGTGCCTTCTTTTCGGACCGGAGGTTTGCGGCCGATGTCGGGAGCGCTCCACAAGGCGTGTCGAGAGCAACCGCAATGGGTGTGGGGAGTTCTCGACGAGACCGCGGCGCGTCCGGCGGCGCCTTGCCGCGGACCGACCCGATTCGCGGGGGGCCGATGCGTGGCCCGATTCAGGGCCGAGGGTGGCCGCTCAGGCCGCGGGCTGGACCTTCGTCATCGACAACGAGCTACACGCACGTGGCGCGCGAGCGGCTGCGGCAGCTGCACGCGAAGCACCACCCTCGCGGGTGAGCGCGGCGGCGGGCCGCGAACCCGCGCCGGCCGTCACAGCGGCCTCAGTCGGCCACGCCGATCTCGATGCGCCCGAACGCGCCGTAGTCGGCCACGACGCGATCCCCCGGCAGGATCTCCAGCGGTACCATGCACGTGCCGCACGAGGCCCAGTCACCGGCCTTCAGGCCGACGCCGAGGGAGGACAGCTCGTTGGCGAGCCAGGTGAGCGCGGTGAGCGGGTCGCCGAGCAGCGCGCGGCCCTCGCCGCTGCGCGTGGTGCGCACGCGGCCATCGGCGCCGTGCACGGTGGCGTGCACCACGTGGCCGGCGAGATCGCCGGTGCGCCACGCGGCCGGCGCGGCCGGGCCGAAGGCAAAGCGGCCGCAGCAGGCGTCGTCGGCGATCAGCTGTGCCTTGCCGGCGCGCGTGAAATTCGCATAACGCGAGTCCGGCACCTCGAAGGCCGGGTGCAGCGAGGCGACGGCCGCCAGCACCTCGGCGGCCGTGTAGGGTGCGGCGCGCGGCGGCAGCGAGGTGGCGAGGCGGAACGCGAACTCGGGCTCGACCACGCGCATGCGGTTGCCGAAGAGCGACAGCGTCGAGCCCATCGGGTGCACGAAGCTCTCGAGGATGCGCCCCGGCAGCGGCCCGTCGACCTGGATGTGCGCCTGCCCCGCGGCACTGGTGGCCGCGATCTTCCAGCCGACCACGCCCTGGCCGGCCACCGCGGGCAGCGTGGCCTGGATCGCGTGGCCGGCGCGCGGGTCGTGCGGGCGCAGCGCGTCGGGCAGGGCGTCGATGACCGTGCCCTCTTGCCGGCAGGTCCAGAGCAGGCGGGCGGCGTCCTGGGCGGGCGAGGGCTCGTGAGCGGGCATCGGCGGTCCTGGAGGTGGGGGCGGGATGTTGCCAGAGGCGGCGGCATGGGCCCTCGTCTCGCGGCGTGCGCGGGCTGCGCACGCGGGCCGACCGGTGTCGAGGTCTGAGGGTCCGAACCGGTCACCAGCACCGCCGTGGCGCACGCCCTGGACGGCCGATCGACCCCCTCATGCGCCCAGTTCGAGCGCCAACCGGCCGACCACGGCCGTGAGCGCGTCGTGAATCTGCTGGGAACTGTCGCGAAGTGATTGAGCGTCGAGGCCGGCCGACGATGCCTCGAGCGTCGTGGCCAGTTCCGCAACCGCCGAGACTCCGACGCTGGCGCATGCGCCACGTAGCGAGTGGCAGATCGTCATCACCGCCGCCCGGTCGTCTGCGGCAGCCGCTTGAAGCAGTCCCGGGACCCCCGTGCGATAGTCTGCGAGGAACGTGCGCAGGACCCGAACGAGCACTGGGAACTTGCCGCCGACATTCGCAAGGCCGTGAGCCAGGCTGAATCCTGGCACTTCGGTCAGCCGCTCGTCCAGGGATCGCTTCGGCCCGGCGGCGGACGGCCTCGATGTCGCCCCTTCGTCGATCACCGGCTCGGCGCCGGCCGCGCCTTCCGCGGGCGGCAGCCAACGCAGGAGCATCGCGTAGAGCCGCTCCGGGTCGACCGGCTTGCCAAGATGATCATTCATGCCTGCATCGAGGCACGCGACCTGGTCCTCGCCGAACGCGTTGGCGGTCATGGCGACGATGGGCAACCCGGGCCCGATCTTCTGCCGGATCCGGCGCGTCGCCTCCAGTCCGTCCATCAACGGCATCTGCATGTCCATCAGCACGATGTCGTAGTGGTTCGCGGTGGCGAGTGCGAGGCCCTGCGCGCCGTCACCAGCGGGCTCCACCACCAGGCCGACCGAGCGCAGCAGTTCGAGAGCGACCTCCTGGTTGATCGGGTTGTCTTCGACCAGCAGGACGCGCTTGCCTGCATGCAGCCGGCGCAACTGTGCCTCGGCCTTGCCGATGCTGGGGCCGGCCGCCCGCGGGCCGTGGCGCTGCAGCACGGTGGCGAGCGCGTCACCCAGCGACGAGAGCGTGATCGGCTTGAGGAGCACTGCGTTGATGTGCTGCTCGCGAACTTGCCGCCACATCTCCGGATCGTCGAATGCCGTCACCAGGATGCTTGGGGGCATGACTCCCCCCGACGTCCTTCTCGCGCGGCGCAGTAGTTCGATGCCGTCGACATCGCCCATCTGCCAGTCGACGATCAGCACGTCATAGTCCCGGCCCTCTCGCCTGGCGAGTTCGATGCGGCGGAGCGCGTCGGCGCTGCTGCCTTCGGCATCGACCGTCAGCCTCAAGACGTCGAGTTGCGTCTCGAGCGCTTCCCGGGCTTCTCGGAGGTCGTCGACGACCAACGCACGCAGGCCCCGCAGCGAGTAGGACCTTGCCTCGGTCCGCTCCGCCGGCGGTGCATGCTCGAGCCGGGCCGTGAACCAGAACGTACTGCCTTCTCCCTCCTTGCTGGAGACGCCTGCTTCACCCCCCCATCAGTTCGGCGAAGTGCCGGGTCAGCGCGAGGCCCAGACCGGTGCCACCCTCGCGCCGGGAGAGCGAGCTGTCGCCCTGTTCGAACGCGCGGAAGAGCCGCTGCTGCTGCTCGACGGACAGGCCGGGACCGGTGTCCTGGACCTCGAACCGCACCAGCAGGTGGTTGCCTTCCTCGGCCTCGCGGGTGCCACGCAGGCTGACCCAACCCGCGGACGTGAACTTGACGGCGTTGCCCAGCAGGTTGATCAGCATCTGGGCCAGCCGCATCGGATCGCCCAGCAGTCGATCAGGCAGGTGATCGCTGTTGATCACCAGCTCCAGACCCTTCTCCGACGCACGGGATCGCACCATCCCGGCGGCGCGTTCCAGCACCTCGTCCAGCACGAACTCGCGGCGCTCCAGGACCAGCTTGCCGGCCTCGATCTTCGACAGGTCCAGGATGTCGTTGATCACCTGCAGCAGGTGCTGGGCCGCTGCATTCACCTTGGCCAACCGGTCGCGCTGAAGCGCATCGGTGGCGTCCCGGGACAGCAGGTGGTTCAAGCCGATGATCGCGTTCATCGGCGTCCGGATCTCGTGGCTCATGTTGGCGAGGAAGCTGCTCTTCGCCTTGTTGGCGGCTTCGGCCATGCGCTTGGCGGCCTCGAGTTCCGCCGTGCGTTCCGCCACGCGGCGCTCCAGCCCGACGTTGAGCTCGCGTATCTCCTCCTCGTCCCGCTTGCGTGCCGTCGTCTCGAGCACGGCGCCCCGCATCCGTATCGCCTTCCCGGTTTCGTCGAACTCGTACTGGCCGGTGCTCGCCACCCAATGCACGCTGGAGTCGGGCCAGACGACACGAAACTCGTGCGCGAACGGCTCGCGCGCCGCCATGCATTGGGCCATCCGGGCCTCGACGCCAGGGGCGTCTTCAGGGTGCAGCCGCTGGACAAACTCGGCATAGGTGCCGCCGAACTCGCCAGGAGCGAATCCCCACAGTTCCTCGTGCCATCGCGACCACGTGATCCTGTCCGTCCGCATGTCCCAGTCGAACGTTCCCATGTGGGCCGCGTCGAGGGCCAGGCGAAGACGCGCCTCGCTCTCGCGCAGGACCGAACGGTCCGCTTCCGACCTCGCGGCGGCGACCTCGAGGCGCAACCTCGCTTGGTCCAGGCTGCGCTCCACGAGGTCGATCTCGTCGGCGTGCCGATCCTGCGCGCGCGCCGACGCGGGCTGGCCGGGTTCGACGGTGTCGCCAGGCGCCTCCAGCGCCTCGAGCTTCGTCACCAGCGCTTCGAGCCGGCGGGTCACCAGGCGCCTGAACAGGTACAGGATGAATCCGGCGACGAAGAGCGTCTTCAGGCCGTTGCCCACGACGATCGAAACGGCGCGAGCCGCGATCTGCCGGTACAGCGCGTCGAGGCTCGCGACCACCTCGAGCGTGCCGATCACGGTCTGTCGGCCGGCGACCACGGCGTGCAGGTCGTACGTGCGGCGCAGGTGGTGCGTTGACGGCTTCCGGCCCGCGAACCACTCCTGACGCGTGTCCGCCGCCGTCACGCTGGCCCGGTCGATGTTCGGCAGACGCGCCAGGCCACCGAGTGCGAGTTCGATCTGCTGTTCGTCGAAGTTCCAGACGCTGCCGGCGGTGTTGGGCAGATAGACGTTCACCCTGTCGAGCTCCCGATCAAGCCCCGAGCGCAGGTCCTGGTAGTCGATGGCCAGCTGCACCGCCGAGACCACGAGCATGATCAAGGAGCTGAACGAGATGATGAGGACGGCCATGCGCCGTCCGATGCGTCCCGATGCCACGATGTCGGCCTTGCCCGGCCTCGTTGCGGATGTCACCCGTGCCTCCCCTTGGACGCCTCTTGCCTAACGAGGCGTCCGCCGCTCCGGTCGGGCTCACGGTGACTGTCACACTCTGCGCCGCCGATGTGTCCAAGGGAAGGGGCGGGCGGCAGGGGCCGTCCGCGAGACCCACCGGAGGGACCGACATGGACCGTACCGCCTTCATGACCACCACCCCGCTGGAAGCGCGCATCGTCGCCAACGGCCGCGACGCGAGCGATCGCTCGCCGGTCGTCGCCGCGCGCTGCGAACCCGGCGGCACCGGGAGGCGCGCGTTGCGCCATGGCGCCGGCGTGCGGGGACGCTGGCGGTTCCCGATCATCCCGCAGACACGGATCGACGGAGAGGGGCCGGAAGGCGCCCCGCGCCGGGTCATCGCCGGGCTCGGGACCCAGGGGTGCCGGAAGATCGGCATCGACGCCGGTGTCGAGTTCGTGCACCAGCCCCGGAGCGCCGCATGAGCGCCATCGCGACCGACTCCGCGCTGGTCGAGCGCGCGCGCGGTGGTGATCTCGGCGCGCTCGACGCGCTGCTGCGCGGGCTGCAGCGCCCTCTGTACAACCTCGCGCTGCGCGTGCTCGGCCGCCGTGAGGATGCACAGGACGCGACGCAGGAGGTGCTGGTCAAGGTCGCCACGCACCTCGGCACCTGGCGCGGCGAGTCGGCGTTCGGCACCTGGGTCTACGCGATCGCCAGCCACCATCTGCTGAACGTGCGTCTGCGTTCGCCTGCGCGCGCCGAACTGTCGTTCGAGGAACTCGGCCTTCGGCTCGATCGCGGCGAGGCTTACGCGCAGCGGGTCGGTTGGGACGAGGCCGCGATGTCCGCCGAGGACCGGGTGCACGCCCGTCGCACGGCCCTCGCGTGCACGCAGGCCATGCTGATGTGCCTCGACCCCCCCGGTCGGCTGGCGTACGTGCTCGACGTCGTCTTCGGCCTGCCGTCGCCGCAGGCCGCCGAGGTGCAGGGCATCACGCCGGCCGCACACCGCCAGCGGCTCGCGCGCGCGCGCGCCGCGGTGCACGGCTTCATGGAGAAGCGTTGCGGCCTCGTCGATCGGAACGCGCCGTGCCGCTGCGCGCGGCAGGTGCCGTCGCGCCGCGCGGCGGCCGCGCGCGGCACGCTGCCAGGGGGCCTCGAGGTCGGCGACGACGACCTCGCCGCCGCCGAACACGGATTGCGCGAACTCGTCGCGATGGGCGACGCCGCCGCGGTCATGCGCGGCTCGCCGCAGTACGCGCCGCCGAAGGCGCTGACGGACGGCATCCGCCGGATCGTCGAGCAGGCGCTGCTGTTCAAGCCATGAGCGGCACCGACCCTTCCGCGGCGGGCGTGATCCCGTACGCGCTGCCATTCCGTCTCGCATCGGCCCGGCTCCAGGCGCGGCAGGCGGCGTTCAACGCGCGTGCCGAGGTGCGCTGGTTCGGCTTCGAGGGTCGCTTCGAGCCGCACGGCGCCGCGGTCGTGCGCCTCGTGCGCAGCGACGCCGGCCACCTCGGCGGCGGCGGCACGGCGGCGCTGAACGGCGGGCTGATCGCGGCCGGCTTCGACGGCGCCTGCGTGCTGGCGGCGCTTGGCCACCACGACAGCGAAGTCGTCGTGACGTTGACGCTGCAGGTGCACTTCCTTCGGCTGGCGAATGTCGGACCCCGGCTTCGCTTCGTCGGCGCCGCGACACGAACGACCTCGGCGCTGTGCTTCGCGCAGGCACTCCTGCTTGACGACGACGCCGCCATGCCGCTGGCCAGCGCCAGCGCGACGCTGGCCGCGAGGGGCCCCGCGCTGGCCGGTCGGGGAGCCTCTGGTGCACATGCGCTGTCATGACGGTCGCCGGCGCGGCCGGCCGGCGGCGGCGGCAAGCGCGGCTCACGCGCAGGCGGCAGGCGCGCGGTGCGCCCCGGGGGCCGGGGCCGGCGGCCCATCGTGTGCCAGGCGCCGCCCGAGCAGCGCCTCCGCGTCTGAGACCATGCGACGCACGATCACGGCGGCCGGCTCGATCGATCGGATCAGGCCGGCGGTCTCACCCATCGTCAATCCCATGCGTTCGAAGTCGCCGCGCGTCTCGGGCGTCGGCAGCAGCACCGAGCGCGGGGGCACCGGAACCTCCTGCCCGCCGAGCACGGTCGTGCCGACCGGTGCGCCGGAGTCGGCACCATCGGCCGCCGCGCCGAGCCCCGCTTCCCAGGCGCGGACCTCGCGGTTGCGCAGCACGCGCATCGGCTGCCCCGGCCACTCGGCGTCGAAGTGGGTGTTGCGCACGGTGTCGTCGACCGCAGCCTCGACCACGCGTTGCTTGTACTCGGCGTGCGCGTGGGCCTCGTTGCTGGCCAGGAAGCGCGTCCCGCACCACACCGCCGACGCGCCCAGGGTCAGTGCGGCGGCCAGTCCCCGGCCATCGGCGATGCCGCCGGCGGCAACGACCGGCAGCGGCGCCACGGCATCGACGACGGCCGGCAGCAGGCTGATCAGGCCCGCGCTTGCGCGGTTGTGGCCACCGGCTTCGGCGCCCTGGACGATCAGCGCATCGATGCCCAGGTCGCGTGCCTCCAGCGCCTCGGCGGGGGTGCCGACCTGCATCCAGACACCGATGCCGCGGGCCTGCAACTGGCGCACCCAGGAGGCCGGCGGTGGGGCCCAGAAGAACACGACGACGCGCGGGCGTGCCTGCAGGCACGCTTCCAGGTGCTCGGGCGTGACGAAGGGCGTGACGAAGTCGATGCCGAACGGCCGCGAGGTCAGGCTTCGCGTGGCCTCGATCAACCCGGTCACCGCGGCCGGCGGCGCGAGACCGGCCCCGAGAAAGCCCATCCCGCCGGCCTCGCTGACGGCGGCCGCCAGGGGCGGGCCGGCGACGAAGGCCATGCCGGCCGAGAACACGGGGAGGCGCACGCCGAGCGAGGCGACGAAGGCACTGGAGGACGAAGCGATGAGCGGTTGCATGGGGCGGAAGTCGAAGGGACTGGCGACGCTGCCAGGGCAGCTTTGTAGGCATTGCTGCCAGGGTGCCGAAGAGGCGATCCGTCGTCGGACGAGGCGGACGCGACATCCCGAAGAGAGGCGATGCGAGCCGATGCGCTGACGCGCTGTCGACCTGGCCCGCGCGACGTCACGGTCGGCCTCGTCGCG
>Ga0209172_10000813_pt1 | contig 78717 bp, 67 predicted proteins | sample LarsenN4metaG_FD_184113 | JGI IMG/M metagenome (GOLD analysis project Ga0209172, IMG submission 184113) | Hot spring sediment bacterial and archeal communities from British Columbia, Canada, to study Microbial Dark Matter (Phase II) - Larsen... ... | reverse complement strand
CAAATGCTTGACAAAAATCATCTACATGGCAAAACAAAGCATCTAAACTAAACATAGGACAGGTTGCTGGATTTAACGCTATTTTCAGCTTACTACCTGTCCCTTTCCTTATCCCGAACTCAGGTTATTTAATCTTGACTATTATTCAGATTCAGGAAAAGTCTGTACCTTGCCATCTGGACTGAGAACAACTCGGATTCTCATATTTTTTCCATAGCGATTGGCAGAAACAAACGGTTCACCAATGGCAGGCATACCCACCATATCAAAGTTTTCTCTAGCTGCCTTGCCTAATGGGTCGATACGCTCAACTGAGCCATCCACACCCACCATCACACTATATTCTAGAGTTTGGGCAAATCCTGTCGGTGGCTGCCAGCGTTTTTTCAAGAACTCCCTAGCTTCTGCTACTTGCGGTGTATCAAATAGTGTGCCGCTGCTGTTTACAGAAACTTCCGTGGGTGTGGGATTGTTTGATTCACCCCTTAATCTTCTGCCCAAGGAGCTAGTATCAGCCACATTGGAGGGAGTAGTTGCAGAGGAACTAATCCTCGCTTGGGACTGGTCGGGAGTTATCGGTGAGTAAAGTCGAGGAATAGGATTACTACGAGTAGCATTGGGTAGAGTGGCCAATGGCGGCGGCAGTGGAGCCGGAGTAGAAGATAGTCTGGGAGGTAAATCCCGCTTGATGGGAAGTCCCAATTCAGCCGAGTTACTTGCCACTGAAGGATTAGGTTGAATAGCAATTTGCTGATCTGGGATGTTAACTGATGAATTGCCAGACACCGATGGAATTTGGATTTGGGGTGAATCTGCTGCCCGTTTTGAGGTGACTGAATTCGGTGTCAAAGCGGAATTAGTATTTGTGGTAGAGAGATTTGCACCAGGAGATGGAAGAGTATTAATAGGCAAACCGTTGCTTGAAGGTAATGGAGGTGTAGAAGGAAGAGGTAGCAATGCGGAACTATTAGGAGGAGTAAGTTCAGCTTGAGGTAGGGGGAAATTAGGCGCAGGAGGAGCTTGTAGAGCAACTTGTGTATCTGGAGAATCTGCTGTTTTAGCAGTTTGCGCCTCTTTTGTCCGCATATTGTTGGCATATTGCCAAGTCAAAGGCGTTAAACCAACAGCAATTACGAACATTGCCGCCACAGTCACCCAGGTAGGGAAGCGTACTACAGAACTATTTTGATTCAGCGTGGGTAATGCCAAGACATCAGTTGCATATTCATCTAGAGCGGTTGCTAAATCGAACAGCTGCAAAAGACTGAGTTGAATAACAGCACCAGAAGTGTGATTAGCCAGAGAACCGAGATATAAATTGTGAGTTAAATAATTGTGGGATTCTAAGTAGATTTTTGACCCTGGAATTGAGGATGTAAGATTATGTGATGTTGTGGCTAATAAAGGATCGGCTGGGAAATCTGTTAATTCGGTGTCATGGGATACTTTAGTTGAATCCTGAATACCGGAGAAACTGAACCAAAAGCTTTCCGGTGACTGTTGTAGAAGTTCTTGTACGTAACTAGTGACAGCATCACATAAAGCTTCTAGTTGGTCGCGATCGCCTCTAATTGGCACTCGCCGTTCTTCTGGCAAGGCTGGATCATCAAAGTGCAACTCAAAGGTTAACTGCTTGAGTACAGGCTTCCCCATCCAACGAGATAAAGGAGAATTTTGCGCTAATACTTCTAGAGTGCAAGTAGGAGGTGTGTAGCGACGAATAACAGAATTTGATAGAGGCATGGCAGGACAAACGAGATGTTTTCAAATTTTTGCAGAACGGTCTATTAGTGCTAACCAGAGACGGCGATGTCCACCAGGTGCGCTGTAAAACAGCAAATCTATCAGCAGTTTTAGTGCCAAGTTGGTAAGTAGATCCGTTGAGATTTGCTCATCCTCTTCCATGCGTTCTTGGTAAACGTTACAGAAAGCATCAATGTAATCCCCTAGTAAAGCAACCTGATGAGGTTCTCGATTTTTTGCCGCCATTTGTTCTAGTAGTCCTACAGCACGGCGAATCAATTCCTGGTGCTGTTTAGCGAGGTAACAGATAATCAGAACTAGCGATCGCGCTTCTTCCACATCTAGTTTTTTTCGCCCTCCTTGACCTTTGCGTATGGGATTCGACTGTCGCAGTCGCCATAAAGCTACGCGATCTGGCACTCTCGACTCCAAATTCAAATCAATAGCGGCTGAGAGCATAGCCTCAGAACCAATACCAGTTAGAGTCTCTAGTGCCATCAGCACTAAATCTAACTGAGTTTTAATGTTTTCCCATTGCACAACATTGGGATGGGGAAGTTTAGTTAAGTCCTCCCACTGAGAATTGGGAGTGGCTGAATCAGTGGCCGAGTGCATAACTTTTAGCATAGGTGATCAGGCTGGTAGGGGCTGTTGCTGTTACCCATTTTGAAACCAGACTGTTGATGATTAGAGTTGGTTTCTGGTCAAGAAGGCAGAAAGCTAGATCTGGGGGGAGGGGACAGGAGAGCAATAAACAAGTTTCATGGCTAAAGATAAAAGATATCTTTCTAGCTACTCCCCTATACCCTTACACCCCTATACCCTTCTCACTGCACTTGCTTTTCTTACTTTTGATAAACAGCAATTGTCACTGTCTTACTCTACAAGATGAATTTTTATTTTCAACAGTGTAGAAGATAAATTTTGCTGGTAGTATTTACCGATTTAATCAGCTAATTCAGTACAAAAGTATAAATAAATATCTTGAAAACATTGATATTTTAATTATTAAATGCCAGCGTCATCAGTTAATCACTGCTAAAAGTCAATGATTACCAGCTGACACAAGTGATATTTATTGCTCAAAAAATTAACCCCATTAGTTAATAGTCATTCAGCTATTGGTAGACATTGTGAATTGAGGATTGGGCATTAGGCATAGCAAATATCATCTTCCTTGCCCCCTGCCTCATAGGTGTAGGTTTTTTACGCTTTGCCTATAAGACACTGTTTTAGGGTGTAAGGGTATAGGGGTGTAGGGGTGGATGAAAATATCATTCTGTCGTTGGTTTGATATTCGTCACTCACTGCTCTATTAAAAACCTACACCTGTCAGAATCCCTGTCCCCTGCCTCAAGCAATATAAGCAATAGTCACACCACTGCCACCATCAGCTTGTTCTGCGGCTTCAAAACGGCTGACTCTAGAATGCTGTTGTAAGAAGGTGTGGACACCTTGACGCAATTTGCCAGTACCATGACCATGAATAATCCAGATTTGACCCTGGGCTTCGGAAATAGCCTTATCTAAAATAAATTCCGCATCGGCTACCCGTTTACCACGTATATCGACGGTATTTTGGGAAGTACGGATGGCTGGGGTTGCTTGGGGTGGTGGTGTGACTGTAGCAGGGCTGGGTTTGGGTTTAGCAATTGGTTCGGGTTTTTGACCATCGAGAGATTCGATATCTTCCAGCTTGACATTCATCTTCATAATCCCGAAGCGGACACTGAACTCGCCATCTTCATCAGGAGCAGTTAAAACTTCTGCTGTTTGTCCAAATTGAGACAACCGAATGCGATCGCCTACTTTGGGCATGAACCCAACTTTTTGTTTAGGTGGTGGTGCTGGTTGATACTTTTGGGCAATTTGATTTAAAGCGTTGGTGGCTTGTTGGGCATCTTGGGCTGTGGGCGTACCCTGTTGCAAGCGACGAATTACTTTGGCAATTTCACCTTTTGCTTGCGTAATTGCTTGCTGTACAGCTACTTCCTGGGAAACCTTGAGGGACTGTTCCCTTTCTTGCAATGTGGCAGCTTTGGCAGAGACTTCTTTATACAAACGTTCCGCTTGTTGTAAAAGTTTTTGCGCTTCTGCGGCTTTAGTTTCTTGACTACGACGTTGGGCTTCTAACCCTGCAATCACCTGATTTACTTCGTCTGTAGCCTCTCCCACTTGGGTTTTTGCCTGTTCTACCACTTCTGGTTTTAACCCTAGACGCAGAGCGATCGCCAACGCGTTAGAACGTCCAGGAATCCCCCACAATAGTCGGTAGGTAGGCGATAGAGTCGTTTCGTCAAACTCTACCGAAGCATTCTCAAAGCGCGCATCTTCGTATTTGAGGGCTTTCAATTCCCCAAAGTGAGTTGTAGCAATTGTTAGTTGGGCATGATCAGCCAAGTACTGTAAAAGTGCGATCGCTAACGCACTCCCTTCAGCCGGATCTGTGCCTGCACCGACTTCATCAAGTAATACAAGAGACTGGGCATTGGGCATAGCTTCCCCAATTCCCCCCTCATTCCCTAACGCATTCAAAATGCGACTAATGCGACGAATATGACCTGAGAAGGTAGATAAACTTTGCTGTAAGGACTGTTCATCCCCGATATCTGCCAATACTTGGTCAAACCAAGGCATTTCTACGGGTTCACGAGCAGGGACAAATAAACCTACTTTGGCCATTAATGCTGCCAATCCTAAGGTCTTCAATGTGACAGTTTTGCCCCCAGTGTTCGGCCCTGTAATTGTCACTACTTTGATATAAGGACTGATTAACAAATCAACAGGAATGACTGCATGACCCTGTTCATGTTGCTGTTGCCAAACTAATAAGGGATGGCGTAGCTGCCGTAAGGTAATGATTTCTTGTTGTTCTCGGTCTACAAATCTAGGAGGATTAGCTTGCAGCCATAAACTATATCTGGCTCTAGCGGTTGCTAAATCCAATGTTGTGACAATCGCTAATAATCTTTCTAAATCTGGTTTGACGGCTGCTACTTGTTCCGTTAAAACCCGACGAATCGCTTCTTCTTCTGCTTGTTCCCTTCTAAGTGTTTGGCGCAATTGATTGCCCATCGGCACAATTGAATTCGGCTCAATGTAAAGAGTTGCGCCACTAGTCGAGGTGTCATGGACAATACCGGGAATGGCATCTTTTTGAGGGGCTTTTACGGGGATAACAAAGCGATCGCCCCGCTGCGTAATAATTTGTTCTTGAACTGCCCCAGATTTTACCTGTAAAATATTTTGCAGTTTTTGGGTAATTTGACTGCGTATTCTCCGCAGTTCCGTGCGGACTTCTCCGAGTTTTTGGCTAGCACGATCAGTTACTTGTCCCCGTTCATCAATACAACGGTGAATCTCTTGCTCTAATTCGGGATAAGTGCGTAAATCGGCAACTAATTCGTTTAGTACCAGTAAATCTTCTTGGTTATCAATAACACGCCGTAAGTTTCTCGCCCCTGCCAACGTAGTAGCGATCGCCAATAATTCATCCCCTGCCAAAATCCCTTGGAGTTCTGCCCGTTCTAGAGAATCACCAATATCTTGAACTCCTTCAAAAGATAGTCCCGTAGTGGCACGACTTTCTAGTTGATAAACTTCTTTGGTTTGTGTTAATAAATACTCACTTGCTGCTTGAGATGCAGGGATTTGGAGACGCAAAGATGCGATCGCCCCTAATTTAGTGGCGGCAAACGTGGAAAGGTGCTGGCATAAACGATGCCATTCCAGTAGTTCTAAAGTTTCAGATTGGATCAAGGCTGCAACATCAAATCTGACAGGTATCGTATCAATTCTAGCTGAATTAAGTGATTGGGGACTGGTGATCCAATCCCCATCCAAAAAAAACGCTGCAATTTATCTCACAATTTGATACCCTAGCTAGAACAGAATTTAGAAAAGTTAACAGCGTGGAAATTCAACTTGGGCGGGGGAAGACAGCTCGTAGAGCCTACGGCATTGATGAAATTGCTCTAGTCCCCGGTAACAGAACACTCGATCCGAGTTTAGCCGATACTCGGTGGAAAATTGGTAATATCGAGCGAGAAATTCCCATCATTGCCAGTGCAATGGATGGCGTAGTTGATGTTGGTATGGCTGTCAAGTTATCACAACTTGGTGCATTGGGTGTTCTCAATTTAGAGGGTATCCAAACTCGCTATCTTGACCCAAATCCAATTTTGGATCGAATTGCATCAGTAGGGAAAGATGAATTTGTTTCCTTGATGCAAGAACTTTATGCCGAGCCAATTAAGCCAGAATTAATTGAAAAACGTATTCAGGAAATTAAAGAACAAGGCGGTATTGCAGCAGTTAGTGCTACTCCAGTAGGTGCTAGCAAATATGGTGAAGTGGTTGCCAAAGCTGGGGCAGATTTATTTTTTATCCAAGCTACAGTGGTTTCCACTGCCCACTTGTCACCAGAGTCAGTCACACCTCTGAATTTAGCTGAATTTTGCCGTTCTATGCCCATCCCCGTAGTGTTGGGAAACTGTGTAACTTATGAAGTTACTTTGGATTTGATGAAAGCTGGTGCGGCGGCTGTATTAGTAGGGATTGGCCCTGGTGCAGCTTGCACATCCCGTGGTGTGTTAGGTGTGGGTATACCCCAAGCGACTGCGATCGCTGATTGCGCCGCCGCCCGTGATGATTACTTTGACGCAACTGGTAATTATATCCCTATCATCGCTGATGGTGGTTTAATCACGGGTGGGGATATCTGTAAATGTATTGCCTGTGGTGCTGATGGTGTGATGATCGGTTCTCCCTTTGCTAGAGCCGCAGAAGCCCCAGGAAGAGGCTATCACTGGGGTATGGCAACTCCTAGCCCTGTATTGCCCCGTGGAACGCGAATTCGCGTGGGGACAACTGGTTCTTTGGCACAAATTCTCACTGGACCCGCCGGACTAGACGATGGTACTCATAATCTCTTGGGTGCTTTAAAAACTAGTATGGGAACTTTAGGAGCAAAAAATCTCAAAGAAATGCAGCAAGTTGAAGTTGTGATTGCCCCTTCTTTATTAACTGAGGGCAAAGTATATCAAAAAGCTCAACAATTAGGTATGGGTAAATAAAGGAAATAGGAAATAGGGAATAAGGCATAGGGAATAGCTGAATAAGACCTGGTTTTTCATCAAGTAATCAATCATGATTGTAAAATCATAGAGAAATTCATCATTTGTTAAACCTCTACAACCCCATACCCCTACACCCCTATAACTCCACACCTAATAAATACCTAATCCTTAATGGATAAATACTTTGAATCCTTCAGGAATTTTTTCCAGAGTCCTAAACATTCACTGGAAAAATCACATCTGTCGCCTACAATAGAGAAAGCGGAGACGCATGTTTCCGTTCACTCCTCACACCACACTCCGCCCGGACTACTGTTCGGGCGGTTCCTTTTGTCTGTATGTTTGTGAATAAATTCTGGAGTTCTTTGCAAATGTACATCCTTATATTTTTGGCAGCTGTTTTTGCTATGGTAGAATTTTCACGAAAGTCAGAAATATAATTGGCAAAGGTTTTTAGGCATGTCAGCAGCCGCACAAGTTACAGATTCTACTTTTAAGCAAGAGGTACTCGATAGCGATGTACCTGTGTTGGTCGATTTTTGGGCCCCCTGGTGTGGCCCTTGCAGAATGGTAGCTCCTGTCGTTGATGAAATCGCATTGCAGTACGAAGGTCAACTCAAAGTTGTGAAAGTCAACACGGATGAAAATCCCCAAGTTGCCAGCCAATACGGTATCCGCAGCATCCCCACCCTGATGATATTTAAAGGGGGACAAAAAGTTGATATGGTAGTCGGTGCAGTACCTAAAACGACATTAGCTAACACTTTAGAAAAGTATCTATGAAACTCAATCAGTCTAAAATTTCTGTTGAGTAATCAATTAGTGATTAAGTTGGAGTCAATAATTTGTCAGCGAGTTTGTGAGGCGCGCAATTGATCGCTTCACAAACATTTTGTCATCTGGGAGAAATCAAGCCAGAACATCACTGACAAATTGACATTTCATCTCCATCATTAAGCATAGATGGAGTGCGATCGCCTGAGTGTGTCTGCTTCGTTAGGAAGTGGATACGGCAACTGGAAGAAAGGTAGACAGGGTAGATGATATTTTCTATGGACAATAACGGCAGTTGCTTCTTTTGGGGAGCCAGTCTCGTGGGCGGTGAACCACTTGCGGTGGACGGGTTTCCCGGCATAAGCAAAGTGGTGAACCCGAAGGGGTTTCCCGACTTGAGAGAACTGGCGTGAGACCCCTGCGTACCCGTCACGACCTCCCAATGCTCAATGCCCACCAATAACTGCTGACTAACAATTGCTAAATTGCACACCAAAATTAGGTAAAATGTAATGCCATTGTGTTGGCAGTTCTCATGACTTCATCTGCGTCGTTTGACACATTCGAGTCTCTCCAAGCGGATATCGCTGGATTAATTGATCGCTTACCGACCTTAAAACATCGGCAATTTATTCAGCAGGCTTTAGGTACTATCATTCGCCTAGCTGATAGTGATATTGATCGCCTCGATTGGAAGATATTGTCTGCTGCTCTAGCAGATATGGAACGAGGCTTTGAGCTATTTTATAACTATCGACACGTCCGCAAAGTCACAATTTTTGGGTCGGCACGCCTATCTCCAGAAACTCCAGAGTACCAAATGGCACTACAATTTGGTCGTGCTGTCACCAAGTTAGGTTTTATGGTCATGACAGGTGGTGGCGGCGGCATTATGCAAGCTGGTCATGAAGGTGCAGGGCGAGAAAATTCTTTTGGCTTAAATATTCAGTTACCTTTTGAACAGCAGGCTAACCCAATTATTGAGGGTGATCCTAAACTCATTCACTTTAAATATTTCTTTACTCGAAAATTGTTTCTCCTGAAAGAAAGTGATGCTGTCGCCTTATTTCCTGGTGGTTTCGGTACTCAAGATGAAGCTTTTGAATGTATGACTTTGAGCCAGACGGGTAAATTTGGCCCTGTACCCTTAGTTTTAATTGACCACCCTGGCGGCGATTATTGGCAATCCTGGAGTCAATACATTGATGAACATCTAGTCAAACAAGGTCTGGTCAGTCCTGAAGATCCCAGCCTTTACACTGTCACTGATAACTTGGAAATAGCTTGTGATGCTATTACCCGTTTTTATCAGGTTTATCACTCCAGTCGCTACGTAGGCGATCTGTTAGTAATTCGCCTAGAGCAAGAATTATCAGATGCCGAAGTAGCACAGCTAAATGATCAATTTAGTGACATTATTGTCAAAGGGCAAATCGAGAAAAGTCAGGCGTTACCCCAAGAAAGTCAAGACGAAACCCTTGACCTGCCACGCATAGTTTTATACTTTAATCAACGGGATTTAGGACGCTTGTACCAAATGATTGCCACAATCAACCAAATGGGTATTCCTACTCAAAAAGAGCAATTACATCCAGAAAAAAAATAGAAATTTGGTATTGATGTTTGCCTAGTTCCTATCCTGTTAGAACCCCGGTTTTCTAGAAACTGGGGTTTTTAGCAATGATTTATTACTGAATTGTATTTGTATTCATTAATTTTAGTGGTGAGTTTTGATAGCCCATATTGATATTGAAGAATCAGCAAAATATAGATAACTTAATTAAATATGTCTGCGATCGCTCCGGCAAATCCAGTGCTTGAGAATTTAACCCTTGCCAAACTTAGTGCAATCGTCACAGTTGTAACTAAAATCATGTCATTTAATCTACATTTAGATAGAAAAAACAAGAGTTATGATGTCTCAATACTGATTGAGACCAAAAATCTCGTATATTAGCACAGGAAATCAAATTATTCTGTTCTGTTACATCCTAAGAGGATTAAATCATGCTGGAATTGTTGGGTTCAGGTTTGGTCTCTCTCTGGCTGGAGATGGCCGGAGTTCAAGTCAAACCTTCAGATGCCTTAGATGCAATAACTTGGCAAAGTAGCCCTGGCTTAGTGATTGCACCCGATCCCAATCCAGCAGGGGCTAATACTGTTAAACAATATCTTCAAGGGCTATTAACATCTAAGTTAATCGCCCAGAATCTCGCACCTAGCCAGGGAATTTGGATGCAGTCTGGGCCAATGCTGATGGCTGATCATCAAGGTACAACACCTTTACCTGCGGCCTCTTTAACTAAGATTGCAACTTCGTTGGTGGCTTTGAACACTTGGGGTTCAGAACACCAATTCGACACCATGATCAGTTCTACAGGGCCAATAGTGAACGGTGTTCTACAAGGCGATTTGGTTATTACTGGTGGTGGCGACCCGATGTTTGTTTGGGAAGAAGCGATCGCTTTGGGCAATACTCTCAATAAAATGGGGATCAAACAAGTCAAAGGCAATTTGGTAATTACTGGCAATTTCGCCATGAATTTCCAGCGTCATCCCCTATTAGCTGGACAAATGGTAAAGCAAGCCTTAAATTCCAAAACTTGGACTCGTCCGGCGATTTACATTCATTCCATCATGCCGAAGGGGACACCTAAACCTCAACTTGTGATTGCTGGTCAAGTCAAATTTACACCCCAACCCAATCCCCAACAAACCCTGCTGGTGCGTCATCGTTCTATACCTTTGAAGCAATTAATCAAAGAGATGAACGTTTACAGCAACAATGAAATGGCTCAAATGCTGGCAGAATCAGTTGGTGGCCATACAGTAGTGCAGGTAAAAGCTGCAAAATTAGCTAATGTCCCTGAAACAGAAATTCAGTTAATTAATGGTTCAGGACTAGGGCAAGAAAATCGCATTTCTCCTAGAGCTGCTTGTGCAATGTTGATGGCAATTCAACAGCAAGCAGCCACTCATCAACTCAATTTGGCTGATTTGTTTCCCACTTCTGGATTCGATCACCGGGGAACTATGCAGCACCGAGATTTACCTGCTGCAACTGTGATGAAAACGGGTACTTTGCGAGATGTCAGTGCTTTAGCTGGAGTCGTACCAACACGCGATCGCGGTTTAGTTTGGTTTGCGATCATTAACCGCGGCCCACAAATTACCGCTTTCCGCCAAGAACAAGATAAACTCTTAAAAAATTTGGTAAAGCAGTTACAAATCGCCCCCAGTGTTCCTAATGCGCTGACACCACATACAGCTAGATCATTACCAGAATTAGGTAATACTAGCCGGAATGAGATTGTGTTTAGAAGCTAAGAAGCAGGGGTGTAAGGGTATAAGGGGTATAGGAGTAAAGAAGCAGAGGATATCCCAATGCCCTATTCCCTAACCCTAGGAATAATTTCCGTCACTACCCTATTTCTAGAACCACCACCACTAACTACAATATTTTCGTTTTGCAGATTACCCACAGCTTTTTCACCTTTGAAATTTACGGGGGGATCAACTTGTTGGTAAGCTACATTTCCTTGAGCTTCTAATAATTTTCTGTCTAGATACCAAGTCATTCGTTGAGCATTCAAGGTCTGACGACGCTGACCAATGGCATTGACATTGCCTGTTAAATATACTGTTTTTTGGGGAATTTTCATTTCGCCTTGGTTGGCGGTGACATTCAGGTTTTCGGCTTTGTGAAAGACTCGCACAGGGGAATTTGTCGTGACATTTTCCGCATTCATGTTCCAAGTCATAGAGTTACTGGCAATTTGCACTGGTGGGTCTAGTAACTCTATTTGGGCATTTTTTTGCATCGTGGCAATCTTAGTTTTGAGATTGACCTCGGCTGCATTACTTCTACCGCGATCGCTAATTTTATTATTTTTGTAGCGATCAATTTGAATGAGGCGATCGCCAATTAATTTTTCTTCTTTAATCTGCCAAATTAAATGTTCGGTTCGCATTTGCATCTGGGGATCGGCGGATTTGGCAACTACACCACCAGATAATTCCATGCGTTGTTCACGGGTTTTAACTCTGGCTTCTTGAGCAACCGCTTGTAGCTGTTTATGACTACCATTAATTTGATTACGAACAATTAATAAATCCTCTTGAGGTCGCCATTCTAGTTCATTTCCTCGCAAAACCATGCCATTTACAGGGTCTGTTGCAACTATTTTTCCTCGCAAAAATAGTTGCTTCCCATCTTGTTCAATATCTGCTTTTTCGGCTGTAACTTGGTAAACTATTTTGCCATCTTGATAGAGTTCCCCGTAAGGACTTTGAGCTTCGCCAATCTGTTTTTCTTTGGTGTATTGCGCTTGTTTGGCTTTCACTCTCCAAACTGGTCTTCCCTCCTCATCTGCTTGTTCTAGAGTGACATCAAAGAAGGTTAAGTTACTCTGTTGATTAGAAGAATTAGAGTTATTTGGTTGGTTATTGCTGGGGGATTTACCTCCACAAGCTACTAAACCAACCACCAAGCAAATATTGACAACCAAGTAATACCAATTCTTGGTTAGGAAACAGAATGGGGGGGAAGTTTGATAAATTCCCCCCTGTTGATTGAAATGTGTAGTTTTTACCGCTTGATCTCGTTGATGCTTCATTAATCCTGAATTTCTAAATGTCCATCACTGGGTTCATCTAAAAATCCCATACCCGATAAGGGTCGATAGGGATAGCTTTGACGTGGAGTTTTTTGAATGTCTTCTTTGATCGCCTCTAAATCAATGTAGCGATCGCTGACATTAATTAAGCTATCACTAGTCATAGAACGCAAACTTACCACCTCCACACGAACACCACGATAACTGACGGAATTGACTGCATAAGCCAAATCCCCATCACCGCTAACCAACACGGCTGTATCGTAGGAATCCACTAAAGCCATCATATCTACGGCGATTTCTACATCTAGGTTAGCTTTTTTAGAGCCATCTGGTAGCTGCACTAAATCTTTAGCGATAACTCGGTAACCATTCCGCCGCATCCACAACAAAAATCCCTGTTGTTTCTCATTGGTGCGGTCTACACCAGTGTAGAAAAAAGCCCGCAACAACCGAGAACCACCTGTCAAACGACAAAGTAGTTTCGTGTAATCAATTTCAATTCCTAATTGCAAAGCCGCATAAAATAGGTTTGAGCCATCAATAAATATAGCAACGCGTCCTCGATTTTCTAAAACCTGCTCCGGCGTAAATATCGAATCATTTTCCAAATTATTCAACATTGTTGTCATACCTCAATTTTATCTTTGATATTTTTGATAGAAGTTTTCAACTTGAAAATACTAGCGGCTTATGATAACTTTCCAGGGCTATAAATTAAGTTTAGCCCTGTTAATTTTTGAGAAAAAATAAAAAACGGAACTAGAGTGTGATTAATCAAAAATTAAAAAAGCTAATCGTTTTTTGGCAGTTCTATACGTTTAAAAATGGGTTGTGGTTTCCCCAAGGTTTGTTGATTGGATAGTAAGCCCCATTGTGCATGGGTAGCAAAATTTGGTGTTTGCTCGTTAAAATTGATTTCCCAGCCTAGCTGTTGATAAATCTCGCTACTGATATTGGGAATTACTGGGGAAAGCAGATAAGCTGCTAGTCTAACAGATTCTAAAACTGTATAAAGTACAGTTTCGACTTCCTGTTGTTGGCCTTGTTTATATAGTGTCCACGGTGCTTGGTCATCAATGTACTTGTTGCTGGCTTGTACCAGTGACAGCACGGCTTCGCAAGCTTGGTTGAACGCTAGTGATTCGTAGGCTTGTTTGACTTTTTCCCCTAGATTTGCACCCATGTTTTTCAAAGGATTTTCCGCAGGAATGGCTGCGTTGCTCACTGACAGTGCATTTTCAGCACAGTATTTCTTCACCATGTTTAAGGTGCGATTGAGCAAATTACCTAAATCATTTGCTAAATCTGCATTCAAAACATTAATGAATCTAATTTCATTAAAGTCGCCATCTTTGCCAAATTCGATTTCCTTAAGGAAGTAATAACGAACGGCATCACTACCATACTGTTGAACTAGGACAATCGGATCGATGGTGTTACCCAGACTTTTGCCCATTTTTTGACCATCTTTGGTTAAAAAACCATGCCCAAAAACTTTTTCTGGTAAAGGTAAGTTGGCTGACATCAACATAGCAGGCCAATAAACGGCATGAAAGCGCAGGATATCTTTACCAATTAAGTGGAGGTTCATCGGCCACCATTTAGCTAGGGCATTTTCTAAGGTGGGTGTGTCCTCGGTATCTAACAATGCGGTGACGTAACCTAGAAGCGCATCAAACCACACATATAAGGTATGGTTGGGATCAGCCGGTACAGGGAAACCCCAATCTACATTTACCCGCGAAATCGAAAAGTCTTGTAACCCTTGGCTGACAAAGTTTAAAACTTCATTGCGACGACTTTCTGGCTGAATAAAATCAGGATGAGACCTGTAAAATTCTTCTAATTGGGTTTGATACTTAGATAATCGGAAGAAATAGTTCTGTTCGTCTCGCCACTCAACTTCTTTGTTAGTATGAATCGGACAACGATTGCCTTCTAATAAATCCCTCTCTTCTTTAAATTCTTCACAAGAAACACAATACCAGCCTTTTTGCTGACCTTGATAAATGTCACCAGATGACCACACTTTTTGGAAGAATTCCTGCACAATCATTTCGTGGCGTGGTGAGGTGGTGCGAATGAAGCGATCGTATTTAATGTTGAGCAACTCCCACAGAGAAGCAAAACTTGCAGAAATTTGATCACAAAATTCTTGCGGTTCTTTGCCTAAATTTGCTGCTGAACGCTGAATTTTCTGTCCATGCTCATCTGTACCTGTGATCAGTAATACTTGCCGTCCCAACAATCGATAAAACCGTGCGAGGGTATCTGCCGCCATTGTTGTGTAAGCACTACCTACATGGGGTACATCGTTTACATAATATAACGGGGTTGTTAGTGCAAAGGTTTTTGGTGTTTGTTCTACTATATTCATGCAAGATAAAAATCAAATTATTAAATCGTTTAATGTTCCGCTTATATCAAGGCAAAACCAAGCAATTATATAACATTACTATCCTTTTTTCCAAACTCAATTTAATATTAGCAAATTTGCGACATTCAGCATGATTTTTTAATTTCTATAAATCGCGCTCATTTTCATCAAAAAGACGGAATTAAATACTAATAATCTGGATGAATGATTTTTATTACATCTGTGGTGCTATGTAATTTTAACCCTCAGATAACTGAGTTTTGCGGGTTTTTGCAGATAAAACATTTCTACCTTAAGACGGTCATGGTATTAGTAAAGAAATGTAAAAATTAAGTCAAGATAAACTGCGATATTTTCCCAAAAATACATAGATTAGTTATGAGTCTCAATACCCCCCTCGATATTTCTCGTTCATTCTTAGCGACACTTTCAACAAAGATGTTTCGTTATTATGAGGATCGCATCCCTCAAGATGCTAGTTTGTTAATAGTGAGCAATCATCGCAGTTTTATGGATGCCCTGATATTAATGTCAGCATTGGCAAGTCCGATTCGTTTTGCTTGCCATCATTACATGGGACAAGTCCCTATTCTGCGAGAGATTGTCACAGGACAATTAGGTTGTTTTCCTCTCGAAGAAAACCAACAACGTCAGCAAAGCTTTTTTTTGCAGTCTCAGCACTTATTAAAAAGAAAACAGTTGGTAGGAGTATTCCCCGAAGGTGCTGACCCAATGGTGAAATACACACAACCTAATCATGTTGGTGAATTTCAGCGTGGTTTTGCTCATTTGGCATTGCGTTCCGGTGTGCCAGATTTAGCAGTTTTACCAATGGCGATCGCTTCTTTAGAAGAAGTGAACACCGCTGCTTTCCCCTTGAGGCTGTTGAGTCTATTTGACCCTTCCGAACCTCTATTTAATCAATCTGGTTGGCATCCCCTGGTTATATATCGTCGGGTTGCTGTGTTAGTCGGTCGCCCTTATTGGATTACATCTCAACATCAACACCAATATCATGGCAAACAGGCTAAAAATGTGGTTGCTGAACTTACCACATATTGTCACCTTGAAATTGCTAATTTATTACAGCAAGGCTGTTATTAACTTCATTCACATTGTAGATGTTTTTTAATTAACCACTGAAGAAGAAGATTAGTTCCTCTCAGAAAATGATAGTTGCTATCGGATTTGGTGATGAAGTTCCTAGATAAATCTCTAGAATAATCATCAATAAGTTTGATAAAAGTTGTATAAATTTACCTCTTTTTATACTTGTAATCATTCAACAAAATTTGTCAAAGTATTGACGCATACGTAACAGCGCAGGTGGGACACGTCTGTTTTAAGAAATACAAATGGTCATTGACAGGTAACAGGAAAGAGGTAACGAGAGGGTTGTTGCATCTGTTGCTAGTGTATGGGTGGGCTAGTTAGTTGCTTCCATGACAGCGAAATTTTCTCAGAATGGGCAATAGTGGTTTACACAAACTGCTATTAACTAGCAGATTTATGTATAGTGGAATTTGAATTTGGTGATTATTAATTTATCGTAACAATTCTCAAGCAGTTGTTACATTTATAGTTATGATTTGATGAGAATTTTAGCTTTGATTATTGGGCTACCACCCCTTTATTGTCCCAGTTATTGACCATATCGGATTCTCAGGGAGTAAAGCTGAACAAAACCGATAAACTAACTGAAACTTAGCCATAATGCCAGAAGTTGAACTAAAGCCGTGTTTTCTAACACCTAAACAAGTTAAACCAGAATATCCCCTATTTGTGTATTTGCCAGGAATGGATGGAACGGGGCAATTATTGCGATCGCAAACGGCGGGATTAGAAGTAGGCTTTGATGTCCGGTGTTTGGCAATACCCCGACAAGACTTGACAAGTTGGGATGTTCTTACAAGTAATGTATTGGATTTAATCCACGCGGAATTAGAAAGAAGTTCCCAGAGACCCGTTTATTTGTGTGGTGAATCTTTTGGTGGTTGCTTGGCAATGAAAGTAGCAGTCCAAGCCCCACAATTATTTAAACGCATAATTTTAATTAACCCAGCTTCTGCTTTTAAACTCCGGCCTTGGCTAGATTGGACATCGCAACTCATGTACTTAGTTCCAGGATGTTTTTACGATGTGGGTGCATTAGGTTTATTACCATTTTTGGCATCTTTACCCCGAATTTCTCGAAGCGTAAGACATGAATTGCTGAAGACGATGCGTTCTGTACCACCAGAGACAGTCAACTGGCGAGTATCAATGTTAAGAGAATTTACCATTGATGAAAATCAATTGCGTTCTCTCAAACAAACAGTTTTACTAATTGCTGGTGCTAGCGATCGCCTGTTACCTTCCGTGAGCGAAATTCAACGCCTAGCCACAATCATTCCCCATAGCAAAACTTTAGTCATACCAGACGGTGGACACGCCTGCTTATTAGAAGAAGGAGTGAACCTCTATGAAATTCTCCAGTCTCATAACTTTTTAGATATTAAAAACCATCCCGGCAATACACAATTCTCTCTGGAAATGGCAAAGGCGTACAAGATTCACAATCAAGCCAACTAACGAACTCACAACAACTTTGTACTGATTGGAAGATGTCAAGCTAGGTAATATTTGATTACAAACGAAACAGAGAGGTTGTAACGAGGCTAATGTTTACCAATGTCGGATGATCTTCAATCTACAAAAACTAATATCAATCAAAAAGTTGATTCTCCTAGCAATCAAACACCAGTCACAGACAAAAATCAGACATCTCTGAGTAAGACCTTTGCTGCAAATGCTGTCAACACAGGTAAAACATTTATAGATAAAGCATTGGGAATAGGAACAGCAACAGCAAAAACTACACAGAATTTATTAGAAAAATCAACTCAAATCACAGGCAAAGTCATCAATCATATTGGTGAAAACTGGTTAATTAGAAGAATATCAGGCTTTTTAAATCTCAATTGGCTAATTGGTGCTAGTGATAGCGTTGACTTAGAAAAAGTAGCAGTTGCAGTTCAGAAACTCCAAGAGAAATATCCCCAAGCATCACCCAGGGAAATCGCCCACCGCATCATGATGGAAAAAGCTGCTAAAGCAGGTGGGATCGGTTTAGCAAGTAGTATTTTGCCAGGAGTCGCCGCCGCCTTATTAGCAGTAGACTTAGCAGCTACAATGCAATTACAGACAGAAATGCTCTACCAAATTGCATTTGCATATGGGCTAGATTTACAAGATCCCGGACGCAAAGGAGAACTGCTAACAATTTTTGGTTTGGGTTTGGGTGGAAATCGCCTCTTGAAAGCAGCTGGACTAGCTTTGTTACGTAACGTCCCTTTTGCGGGAGCAGCGATCGCAGCGAGTGCCAATGCCACCATGAGTTATTCTCTAGGATATGCTGCTTGTCGCTTTTATGAAGCCAAACTAGATGAATCCGTATCCCTAGAATCACCGGAAACACTGGCGACCTTAAAAGCAGAAAGCGAACAATATCTAGAAACTGCGATCGCCCAACAAGCAGTCATGGATAAAATCTTAGTCCGCATGATCCTAGCCAGTCACCCCGAAAAAACTTGGCAAGAAATATTACCTCAACTACAAGCCGCTAACCTCAGCCCAACTTCCATCTCAGCCATTGAGAAAAATATCAAATCACCCCAACCCTTAGATCAGCTACTCAACCAACTAGATCGGGATTTTGCCATACCATTACTAGCTCAGTGTCAAAGAATTGCCCAACTGGACAATCAGACTACAGTACTAGAGCGAGAAATTATCACTACGATCGCAAACAAATTTGATATTAATGTTGATTCACAGCCAATAGTCAATAGTTATTAGTTTCTGAACAAGGGCAACTTACTCTCTTAATCCCCATCCGTCACTCTGAAAGAAAATTTTTGAGCAATACTTGTACAAGAAGGAATACTTACACAAAATGCAAAAATGGCAATTCAACTAAGTGACAAGCCCTTGCTAGAGTGGGCAGGAGATACGCTCGCGATCGCATTATTTGAAGAAGCAGTAGAATTAACTGGCGAATTGGCAACTTTAAATGAGCAGTTTGCCGGCGTTTTAAAAGAAGTCATTGCCGAAGAAGAATTTACAGGCAAAGCTAACAGCACCATTTTCACCCGTGTCAGTGGTGCTAGCTCAGTGAAAAAAATCATTTTGGTGGGTTTAGGAAAAGCCGATAACCTCAAAGTAGAAACCCTCAGACGGGCGGCGGCTGCTGTAGGAAAAATCGCCAAAAAACAAAAAACCAAAGTTTTAGGCTTTAGTTTTCCTTTATGGAACAATGATCCAGCTGCCACTGTGCAAGCACTGGCTGAAGGTGTGCAGTTAGCCTTATATCAAGACATTCGCTTTAAATCAGATCCAGAAGATAAAGGCTCACTAGTTGAGACTATCGAATTTCTCGGTTTTGCCGGACAAGAAGCAGCGATTACCAAAGCCAATCAAATCGTTTCTGGGGTAATTTTGGCTAGGCAATTAGTAGCCGCACCAGCCAACACAGTTACACCGATTACGATGGCAGAAACAGCCCAACAAATTGCCCAAGAACACGGTTTGCAAATCGAAATTTTGGAACAAGCAGACTGTGAAAAATTAGGTATGGGTGCTTTTTTAGGAGTAGCTCAAGCCTCTGATTTACCGCCAAAATTTATTCACCTCACCTACAAGCCAGAAGGTACACCCAAACGCAAACTAGGAATTATCGGTAAAGGTTTAACCTTCGATTCCGGTGGATTGAATATCAAAGGGGCTGGTAGCGGTATCGAAACCATGAAAATCGATATGGGTGGTGCAGCAGCAACTTTAGGTGCAGCCAAAGCGATCGCTCAACTCAAACCAGATGCTGAAGTTCACTTCATTTCGGCTGTCACCGAAAACATGATTAGCGGTAACGCCATGCACCCAGGAGATATCCTTACAGCATCTAACGGCAAAACCATTGAAGTTAATAACACCGACGCTGAAGGACGTTTAACTTTAGCAGATGCTCTAGTTTTTGCCGACAAATTAGGATTAGATGCCATTGTCGATTTAGCTACACTCACCGGGGCTTGTGTAATTGCCTTGGGTGACGACATTGCCGGGTTATACTCTCCTGATGATGCTTTAGCAACACAGCTAGAACAAGCTTCAGCAAGCTCAGGCGAGAAAATTTGGCGGATGCCAATGGAAGACAAATATTTTGAAGGCTTAAAATCTAGTATCGCGGACATGAAAAACACCGGGCCACGTCCTGGTGGCTCGATCACCGCCGCCTTATTCCTCAAACAGTTTGTCAAAGACACCTCTTGGGCGCACTTAGACATCGCCGGGCCAGTTTGGGCAGACAAAGACAACGGCTACAACGGCACTGGTGCAACAGGCTTCGGTGTGAGAATGTTAGTTGATTGGGTATTGGAGAACTAGGGGTGTAGGGGTGTAGGGGTACAGGGGTGTAGGGGTGTAGGGGTATTAGGAGAATGTATATGAATAACTCTTCCCTTACACCCCCACACCCTTACACCCTTACACCCTTACCAACTATGTGCTATCGTTGGCTTACTGTCATCAGTTGTTGCAAAAGTAACAAGAGTCACTTGACAGTGAGAAAGTTAAGGTTTTTCAGCAAAGCCATCTGGTAAAATTTGTAAGGTTTCTAGAAGCTCTGAGCAATGGGATCGACTGGCGTGCGGATAGCAATTGATGCAATGGGAGGGGATCATGCTCCCGGTGAAATCGTTACTGGCGCGGTGCGAGCCAGTGAAGAATTAGGTGTGAAAGTTTTATTAGTGGGTGATCCCCAAAAAATTAAAGCTGCCTTGCCTCCAAAAACCAATTTGGAAGGAGTGGAAATCATTCCGGCTGAGGATGCGATCGCGATGGATGAAGAGCCTTTAAATGCGGTAAGACGTAAACGTAAGGCTTCGATTAATGTGGCGATGGATTTAGTGAAGCAGCAACAGGCAGATGCTGTATTCTCAGCAGGTCATTCTGGCGCGGCTATGGCATCAGCCTTACTCCGCTTAGGAAGATTGCCTGGGGTTGACCGTCCAGCCATTGGTACAGTATTCCCAACAATTAAAGCAGGTAAGCCGGTTCTGATACTGGATGTGGGCGCAAACGTAGATTGTCGTCCTAAATTTTTAGAACAGTTTGCTGTCATTGGTTCGATTTATAGCCAATATGTTCTCGGTACTGATGAACCCAAAGTAGGTTTGTTGAATATCGGCGAAGAAGACACCAAAGGCAATGAGTTAGCTTTGCGGACTCATGAACTGTTGCGGGAAAATCCTTACATTAGCTTCATCGGTAATGCAGAAGGACGAGACGTGCTTTCTGGTGAATTTGATGTAATTGTCTGCGATGGCTTTGTTGGCAATATCTTACTCAAGTTTGCCGAAGCTGTTGGTGGAGTCATCTTGCAAATCTTACGAGAAGAATTACCCCAAGGACTGCACGGTCAAATTGGCACGGCACTTTTAAAACCCAACCTCAAGCGCATCAAGCAGCGCATGGATCATGCCGAACATGGTGGTGCTTTGCTGCTAGGAGTTTCAGGTGTTTGTTTAATTGGTCATGGCAGTTCTCAAGCACCTTCAGTGTTTAACGCCATTCGCATGGCAAAAGAAGCTGTAGACAACAAAGTCATGCAACAACTGCAATCTCAATATGAGATGCTACAGAGTGAGAGTAGTTAGCAATCAGCCAAAAGACTAGCAATTTAAAGCTAGTAACAAGTCATTGGTTAGCAGTTCAAGACTAATGACTGGTGACTGGTGACTAATGACTAACAGCTGATAGCTTGGGAGATTAGGAGTGCAAAACATAGGTATAGCAATTACAGGAAGTGGTTCAGCAGTACCAGCAACTTCCCTTCACAATCAAGAACTAACCCAACTGGTGGAGACATCAGATGAATGGATCACGACCAGAACAGGAATTCGTCAGCGACGGTTAGCCAATTCCACTGAGTCATTAAGTACGCTAGCTGCTGCTGCTAGTCGGCAAGCGATCGCCTCAGCCGGAATTACACCAGCTGAGATAGATTTAATCTTGCTGGCAACTTCCACCCCAGATGATTTATTTGGTAGCGCATGTAAGGTGCAAGCTGAGTTAGGCGCGACCCAAGCTGTAGCTTTTGACCTCACAGCAGCTTGTTCTGGCTTTGTGTTTGGGCTAGTCACAGCCGCTCAATACATAAAAACTGGCGTATATCGCAATGTACTTTTAATTGGGGCAGATATCCTCTCTCGGTGGGTAGATTGGCAAGATAGACGCACTTGCGTATTGTTCGGAGATGGGGCTGGTGCAGTTGTATTGCAAGCTAATAAGAGCGATCGCCTATTAGGATTTGCCCTCAAAAGTGATGGGACTCAAAACCATTACCTTAACTTGGCTTATCAAGGCACTTCCCAAGAACTCATCCCAGGTGTCAACGTTCATCAAGGCACTTATCAACCCATCACCATGAACGGCAAAGAAGTTTACCGCTTTGCTGCTCAAAAAGTGCCAGAAATCATTGATAAAGCGTTATTTGCTGCTAATCTCACAGTTGATCAAATAGACTGGCTACTACTACATCAAGCTAATCAACGCATCCTCGATGCTGTGGCTCAACGGCTGAACATTCCTGACAACAAAGTAATCAGCAATCTAGCCAATTACGGCAATACCTCCGCCGCTTCCATCCCCATCGCTTTAGATGAAACCGTGCGGCAAGGCAAAATCAAAACCAACGACATCATCGCTGCATCCGGCTTTGGAGCTGGTTTAACTTGGGGTGCAGCCATCTTCCAATGGGGAAGATAAACAATTCAAAATTCAAAATGCAAAATTCAAAAATTGGATTCTTCATTTTGAATTTTTGATTTTGCGTACCCTTTCAGGGAAGCAAGCTACGCGTAGCGCGTTGCGGACAAAAGTTATGTAGGCGGGAAACCCGCCGTAGGAAACTTTTCAAAAAGAATTTGGAATTTGAGCAAAGCTATTGACCAATGACTAAAACTGCATGGGTGTTTCCCGGACAAGGTTCTCAAGCACTAGGAATGGGAACAGACTTATTAGATATACCTGCGGCTCAAGAAAAGTTTGCCGCAGCTGAGGCCATATTAGGCTGGTCAGTCACAGAAATCTGCCAAAACGAAGAAGAAAAGTTATCAAACACACGCTACACTCAACCATGCCTTTATGTAGTAGAAAGCATCCTAGCTGACCTCATCCGAGAAAAAGGACACCAGCCAGATTTAGTTGCAGGTCACAGTTTAGGAGAATATGTTGCCTTATATGTGGCGGGCGTATTTGAGTGGTCAACTGGATTGAAGTTAGTCAAACAACGCGCTGAAATGATGGATAGTGCAGCAGGCGGAATGATGGCAGCTTTGATGAACTTTGATCGTGACCAATTAGAACAATTAATTGCCGATACCCCTGATGTCGTTTTAGCCAATGACAACAGTCCAGCACAGGTAGTCATCTCCGGTACTCCAGAGGCAGTACAAACAGTCATGTCTCAAGCTAAAGCAAAACGTGCTATTCCTCTGAAGGTTTCAGGAGCGTTTCACTCACATCTCATGGCAGATGTGGCAAACAATTTTCAAAAAATTCTGGATAATGTAGAGTTTAAACCAGCAAAAGTACCAGTCTTATCTAACGTCGAACCAGTTCCCACCGTTGATCCGCAAGTTTTAAAACAACGCCTCAGTCAACAAATGACAGGTTCGGTACGTTGGCGGGAAATTTCGTTACAACTACCAGCTAACACCATTGAGAAAGTAGTAGAAATTGGCCCTGGTAACGTGTTAACTGGTTTGATTAAACGCACAACAACTGATTTAATCTTAGAAAACGTCCGTAAAGCTGCGGAATTACCAAACTAGGGACTGGGGACTGGGGACTGGGGACTGGGAAAAAGCAGAGGAGAGAATTATTCTTGATACCTCACATTGCCTAGTACCTAATCCCTAGTCCCCAGTCCCTAACCCCCAATCCCCAATCCCTTATGTCTCGAACACGCGAACCGTTTGTTAGTCTGGCTCTTTACCACGCTTTTAAGTGGTCGATAGTTAGTCCTATGCTTCATGCTTACTTTCAGGGACGAATTTATGGTGTGGAAAATGTTCCCCAATCTGGCCCTTTAGTAGTGGTGAGTAATCATGCTAGCTACTTTGACCCGCCGATTGTTTCTAATTGTGTCCGTCGGCCAGTAGCATACATGGCTAAAGAGGAATTATTTGATGTCCCAGTCTTAGCACAGGCTATTAAGTTGTATGGTGCTTACCCAGTCAGTAGGGGAAGTGCCGATCGCAATGCTATCCGCGCCGCTTTAGAATATCTTGATCAAGGCTGGGCTGTTGGCGTGTTCTTGGAAGGAACTCGTACCCCCGACGGACGTATTCAAGACCCTAAACGTGGTGCTTTATTGTTAGCTGCTAAAGCCAAAGCCCCCATATTACCCGTATGTTTGTGGGGTTCAGATAAGATTTTGCAAAAAGGCTCATCTTTACCGCGTCGAGTTCCTCTCACAGTCAGAATTGGCAATTTAATTGATACTCCCAGTTCTACTAATAAAGAAGAATTAGAACGAATAACACAAAAATGCGCCACAGTCATTAACCAAATGCACGATTTAGGGCGATGAGAAGAATTGGGAAAATATCTGCTCTAAGAAAGTAGCGATCGCCAATTGTTTTTTATAAGCTAAAGGGCAAGATTACAACAAGCTATGACTGTCATAGAATTTTAAATTTATATGAGTGGCTTTGAAGCCAAGAATCTGCGGAATCGGTTGAATAATTCCTTAATAGTACGCTTTTTACTATTATTTGCTGCTGGTTGGGCTGTAGTCCAACTGTTAGCGTACTTTCAAACAGTAATTGTAATTTTTACATTTGCCGCTATTTTGGCTTTTTTACTCAGCTATCCTGTCAAGTGGTTGGAGCATTTTTTGCCCCACGGCATAGCAGTGATTATAGTTTTTTTAATCAGCATTACATTTCTTGGTGGACTTTTAGTAACGATGGGTTTAGCTGTTGTTTCTCAAGGCCCACAATTAATAGATAGTATTTCTAATTTTTTGAATTCTTTATTACCATTACTAGAAAAATTAGAAGCAATACTGCGTAATCGTAATTTGCAAATTGACTTAAGTGTAATTCAAGAACAATTACGCAATCAAGCAGTATCAACTGTAGTCACAAGTTTGAGTATATTACAACAGTTATTAACTAATTTTGTGACTTTTATCATAATTGCAGTCGTTGCTTTTTTTATGTTGCTCGATGGTGAAAAATTATGGAATTTTATAATTAAATTTTTACCAAATAATCATCGGGAAAGATTTACAAGTATTCTGCGTCGAAGTTTTCTTGGCTTTTTTCAAGGTCAATTAATATTAACTTTATTTCTTAGTACTGCCAGTTTCTTTGTTTTTGTATTATTGAATGTACCTTTTGCTTTACTTCTGTCTTTGATCATAGGAATACTCGATATTATTCCAGGTATAGGAGCAACTTTAGGCGTTAGTGTAATTACTTTTATTGTATTATCTCAAAGTGTTTGGTTAGCATTAAAAGTCTTAATAGCTTGCATAATTCTCCAACAAATACAAGACAATTTAATTGCTCCTCGCATTATGCAAGGGGCATTAAATCTTAATCCAGTCGTAGTATTTTTTGCTTTGTTAGTAGGTGCAAGGGTGGCAGGACTATTGGGAATTTTCATCTCAATTCCCATTACAGGAGTAATTGTATCTTTATTTGAGATTAACGCTATGAAGTCAGAAGTTTAGAGAGAAGATTCACTAGTCATTAGTTACGCTTTTCTACTTCCTTGTTGCTTTTGAAAAGTTCTTCTAAATTTGAATTTTGTAGCTGGTTTTTGGTAGGGTATTTTGAATTCGTTAATCCAATAGTCAATTACTCGGTAAAATCAACTTATACACGCAGAAATAGAAAACCATGTCAGATTTGAGACAGGAATTATCAGAAACTATAGATGAAGCAGAGTGGGAATGGCTAATTCCTCATGTGCAGAGAGATGCAGTGATTTTAGTGTCACTAGACTTAGATTTACTAGATGTTGGTGAGGCGATCGCTACTGATAATACCTCATCAGTTCAAGAATGGATCGAGCGTCAATTGATCACTAAGCCCTCTAATACGCAAATGGGAGAATGGAATAGCGATCGCCAAAAGCGTTTTAATACTCTCATCCTCCAGCCTTACGTTCTGGTGCAAGAGATTGCAGCTTGAATTATTAAACTTTAAAGTTAAAAATTAGCGATCGCACTGTCTCAGGTATTCCTGATCCATTGCCTGCGATCGCAGCCACGCCGAAAATAATCGTTCATACTGGCCTCATCGTTGATGTTTAACATCCTCTGCACCTGTATACCCGGTAGCTACCCAAAATAAAGCTCTAGCTCCATCACGGATAGATTTTTCAATGGGTTCAGATGGCGTTTGAGATGGTACTGGGATTGGTTTGAACCGAATTCCTCGACTACCTAAAATGATCTCGCCGATGACGCAAGCACGGCGCATATGAAAATCTGAGGTAATTAAATAAACATTCTTAATTTTGCGTGCTTGTAAATCATCTACTAATGTAGTAAAATTTGTAACAGTGTCTACCGCTTCATAGTCTAAATGCAACCGTTTAGGATTGATACCAGCCTTACTAAATACCCGTTTCGTATAGGTAGGGGGACTTCCGCCAGAAATCATGATTGGTAAATTGGGATGCTGGCGAGCAAATTTAGCAGTAAACTTCTCTCGTTCTAAATTCTTGGTTGAGCCACCTAAAACAATCACAGCTTCTGGTGGTTCGCTATTATTTTGTGCTTCTTGATATCCCCACCACATTAATAGCGGTAGAACCAGAACTGCAAACTGAAATGACTTACCTCTAAACAATAGATTATTCTTCAAGGCTCTATAATTTTTTCTTTTGCGGGAATACAACAGAATTCAGAACTTAGAACTCAGGAGTCAGAATCAATATGAGCAATCACCTTTACAGGCAAATGAATGGCAATTCAAATCTTTAACTTTTACAGGAAAGTCAGCTCGATTCACCATGCAACCAGAATTTATTTTAAATTCTGAACTCTGATACTGGAATTATTGTGGATGATTTTCTCGACAAATCAGAAAAATCACAACCTTAATTTGGCAAATTCACTCAAACTTGATATTAACAAGTTGCACTAATACGTAATTAAATACGTATTAATGAAATTTGCCAATATTGTCATAAACAATCCCAACGCAGAAATTGCGATCGCTCACTTCAAGAGATGAGTAGTTGACGACGGGACTGGCCAGGCTCGAACCGGCGACCTAGCGCTTAGGAGGCGCTCGCTCTATCCAACTGAGCTACAGCCCCAACTACGAAGCATATACAATGATAGCAGTAGTTTTAGGTGGACTGCCAAAAATTGTGCCAAGAACCGCCGCCAATTTCTAACCCACAAAGATAGCTGTGTGCGTTGAGAATGACTAGAGGGTATTTACCCCTGATTTCCCGTAATTCTAAAGTCAGCTTTCCTTGCATCGTATCTCGACAGCAAAATTGTAACCCGTTTGCTGTCGGCGCGCGCAAAGGTGTACCGGGTAGATGCGTAGTTCCGGTCAATTCAACCTCATAATCTAGGTTTTTTGCTCTCATCTGCCATCTACCCCAAGGTTGAATTTGCCACTCTACTTTGGCATTCCAAGGGACAAATTCATAAAACTTGCTTTGATGATGTACACCAATCATCGCTACAGATTCCATCCACCACAATACACCCCGCCTACCACCGCCAGCAGTTAACGTCAAATCAGATTCACCGTTAAAGCTATTACAATTCAGCCAAAACCATTTTTCGGGAAAAGCACCACCCCAATTTTTTTCTCCATAGGCTGGCGCGTTTTGGAAGTGATAAATTTTCCCATTCCAATCAATCCAACCACTGGCTAAACCATGAGCCATTAAAATCTGCCATCCTGGTTCAAAAATCTGTAAAAATGACAGCCAGCCAGCAGTCGATTGCTGAATACTATTTTGATTTCCCCAGCCATATACAGGCTGAATTTCATATTCCCAACGGCAATAAAAACCAGTAGCAGGGTTTTGAATAAATCCCTGATTTAAATTAGCTGTAGCTTGATAACCTTCCTGGATATGTTGTGTAAACTCCGTAGGTGAGAGATAGCAGGGTTGAGTATTAAGTTGAGTTTTACCCCAATGACCCAAAGCTAAAACATCGCGACTAGCCCAAAACTGAGTCACATCAGGAAAAATCCGATAGATATATTCGTCATTTGCTCCCAAGACTTGCGCCGCGCCGCCACTGTGAGGTTGACCACCAATCGGATCTTCAATGGAATACATAAAGGCAAAAGTCTGTCCACAATCTGGCAAAGTCACACGATAGTACCAGCCTTCAAAAAAGCGGCGACTACTTCCGTCCCAATGGTATCCACTATGAGGCGTTTGAGTAGATTGCCGAAGATTTAGGGGAATAGTTAACATAGACTTATGATTTCTACTTCTTAGTATGCGCGATCGCCTTGCTCTTGATATTAATCATGCTTATGAAATTCTAGGGTTAAAACCTGGAGAATCGCAGGTAGAGATCAAACGAGCTTATCGCCAACTAGTAAAAATTTGGCATCCCGATCGCGCTTTGTGCATTCCCAGCAGAAACAGCAAGCTGAGAACAAAATTAAACAAATCAATGCTGCTTACAATCTGCTCAAATCGGAAAGTCCGACTGCAAGTAACGTTACTACACCAGCACCCAAAAAATCCTCCAACGTCTGTGTCAATCGCTTTGATGCAGAAGGTTTCTATAACTATGGTGTAGAGAGTGTAGGTAAAGGAGAATACGAAGAAGCGATCGCCTACTTTACCCAAGCAATTCGCCTCAATCCCCGCTACATAGAGGCTTACAAATATCGCGGTTTAGTTTGCTCACAATTAGGCTACGAATATCGAGCTGCATCAGATTTAAATAAAGCCGCACAGTTAGAAGGAAAAATCCCCAAAGCCACTGCTTATTCACGAGTGAAGTATAAATCTCAGCGTCAATCTTGGGTTTCTAGATGGTGTCGAAAGCTCAAAAATTTGCTGAAATGGCGTTAATTTGACTGTTGATTGCTGACTGTTGGTTTTGACTAATGACTAATAACTCTTTATCTATCTAAAGGTTTTTGTAATTGCGATCGCAATGGTTGTGCTGTGTCGATGATCATGCCAGGATATTCTCCGTTAACTAATACTGGCTCAGTTTGAGACTGTACATCCGGCCACAGCAACCAACGACTACCTTGAGGCAATGTAGACAGGCTGAGAGGATTTTGTGTCAACCAAATCAAGGGACACTGATCATCGTGGTCGCTAATATCTTCGTGATATCTAGTCGCGGCTAGAGTTTCTAAAACTGAGCGATCGCCTTTGACTAATCCTGTTGCTGCCGTTAATAGTTGCACTTGTAATTGCTGATGCTGTGCATAAAAATATAGTGAAGCTGCGGTAATTACTGCCTGTTCAAAGTTTTCTGCTTCCCAATGGCCAGCACTATCTAAAGCAATAATGATTTCCTGTCCACTTGTTACCATTTCTAATTCCCGGACACGCAATTCACCGTAGCGTGCGCTAGTCCGCCAGTGAATGAGTCGGGTGGGGTCGCCGAGACGATAGGGACGAAGCGATCGCACTAATCCTGATGTTGCTGTCTGCAAGGGTCTACCACGATATTCGCTCCTTTGACTTTCTTCTTGCCCGATTTCATCAACGAGAGGGCAAGTAGTTAAGGGTAAGACCAGAGGATAAACAATAGCTGTAGCTTCACTTTGATGCTGGCGACGACTCCAAAATAATCCCAAAGGTGCGCCTGTAGCTACTTCAACTGTGTGCCAGCGATAAATCCCCCGGCGGTCGGTAGGTTGATAATATACCCAGCGATAACTTTCTCGACTACCAATAGATTCAATCGCTTGTTTAATTGGTTTCCCTAAAACGAAAGGTAATAGATCTTCAATTTGAAAGTCCGTAACAGATTGCTTGCTGGAGTTGTGAATTTCTAATTCTAGGGTTAAGTCATCCCCAGCCGAAACTGGTGGAATCGGACGACGGGTGACAGATAGACCAATGAGCGATCGCGATGGTAAAAATGCAGCTATACCCAATAGAGCCAGACTCACGCCACTAATAGCGTAAAGCCAACCGGCCATGGTATTAATCGCTGCACCAAAAAAACAAACAGCAATCCCTGCTAGTACCCAACCGATGTATGTAGGGGAGCTAGCGTGGATTTCTAACCAGTTAGTGATGGGCTTAATGATTTTCATGTTTCTTTTTTAACCCAACACTAATAAAAAATCACACTCAAAAGAGTTCTGACTTTTCACGTTACGTGGAAAAATTAACGAAAAACCTCGTCCCTAATAGGGGAATATGTAGAGACGTTGCATGTAAAGTCTCTACCGGTGAAAATTACAATCCAAAATTTAAAATCTAAAATAGAATAGCCTCTTTCCTTTTAATTACTTTCTCCCAAAGTGTAAATATAGCCACCTAAATTTTCGTCGTCTGTACCCACTACTACACCGCCATTTGCACCAGGAATTAATTCTATAGCTTCAATTTTGTGGTAATTAAAACGGTGGATAGGAAATAATTGGGGATTCTGTCGCCAAATAATTTTATCTCCAGATAAACCCAGATAACCAGCAACGTAAACAGCAGATTGAAATGGGCCATCATCGCCTGTATCACTTGCAGATGTGATGTATAAAATTCCTGCTGAATCTAATTTAATATCAGAAATATGACGGACATTCGTAGCAGGAAATGGTACTTTTATTTGGGCAGAACCAACGAGATTAATTTGATATTTATCTAAATCGAAGAACCCCCAATAAACCGTCGCAGGCTCTTGGTCTGCACCGCGATGCGCCCAAACAGCAACTAATTTACCCGTGATATTTTGTAATGTAAATGCTTCAAAGTTACTATCTGCTGGAACTTTTGTTAGTTCAAATACTTTAATGACTGAAATAGTTTTGTTGGTAGAATCTAATTGAAAATCATAACCTTTGCCGGCACTGCTGAAAGCTATAAATCGAGAGTTATTTTTACCTGGAATAGATGTTAAAGCTTCTAAATCTGTAGGTAATTCTGTATTGCTGGGCCAAGCTATCGGAAAATAGGCTGGTGAATCCTGACCTTTAATACTAATAATTGCTAGACGACCTTGATTTTTTTGTTTGTTGTCATGAACAATGAGGAAATCTACATAATTGCCTTTCTGACTTACAACTGACATTCCACTGATACCAAAGGCAATACCGCCACGAACAGGTCGCCAAGGTTGTGCTGAAACTCGCTGGGATATCAGCAGTAAAGCTACCAGAATCAAAACTTTAATTACTAATTTGTGTTTAATTGGTTTCATTAATAGCTCTGAGGTTAAGTGTAATAAAAATAACATTAAGATAGCGATCGCCTAAAAGACCGTACATGCAGAATACGGCTCAAAGTCAATTTGCCACAATACTAGCTTGGTGTATTATATTCTGGTGGTTTTATTAAGAATATTTCCTATTAAATCCTATGACTTTTTTGTTTGGTATTGAACACGAAGTAGCTTTCCTTAACCGAGAGGGGAAGTTTGCAGATTTTACCTGTACAGAATTTGCAGATTTTGCTCAAATTGTAGATCAACTACCCATATATCCTGACGACCATTTGCAATTACGTGTGGGTGATGCTGGTATTAGAAAAAAAAGATGGTATATCGAAGGATTTGAAAGATTCGCTGATTCCGATAAGGTAATTGACTGTACCTCAAAAGGGATAGAAATCAGAACAACAATACATTCTGATATTCAGAGTGCTGTTAGTGAATTATCAGTAAGTTTCGATTTACTACGTGAGGTAGCAGCAAAATTCGGATTTTCACCAGTTTTAACTAGTTTTAATCCTTACAAAACAGTTTTTGAACCAAACCCACCATTAAATGAATATGAACTTCAGCAGTTACAGGCTTATCCTGATGAACAAACTGCTTACATTTACATGGTGTCATATGGGCCAGACTTAAATATTTCATTGCCGAATTTACCGATTGAGCAAGTAATTGATATTGGTCAAAAGTTGACTTACTATAGCCCTTACATTGTGCCTTTTAGTTATAGTTCACCTTTTTATAATGGCGGACTTTGGGATGGTTTATCAGTTAGAACATTCGTTAGGACTGGCAAAAGATCATCCACTTTAGTATTTGTTCCCAAAGAAGAACAACTAATTAAAAGTATGCCATCCTTAACTAAACTTGCGCGTCTACCTGCCGAAGTTGGACGCATTGAATTTAAAGCTTTTGATAGTTGTGATGATTTTAATATCTATGCAGCATTATTAGCTTTATTAAAGGGTTTGATATTAGATGAATCTCTAAATGGTAGAGCCGTTACACCAAACACATCTCTACATCAGTTATCAGCAAAGCAAGGTTTTGATAATGAAGATATATTAATGAATGCTACACAAATTTTGCAAGCAGCGATAGTTGCACTGGGAAATGATCCAGATATTGAATTATTAACACCATTGCAATTGATATTAGAAACACGCCTGATAAAATCTCATCAATTAATAAAGCTTTTCCAGCGTTTAGGATCTATTGAAACTGCACTCAGACAAACCTATTAGTAGGGAGTGGGCGATAGGTGATAGGTTACAGATTACAGAGAATAAATACTATGAGATTTAACGAATTTTCTCATAGTTCAAATCCAGCCGAAAATGTTATTAATTGCTAATTTTTTTAATCTCTGACTATTTTTTTACTGCTGTCTTTATCGGGTGTTGGTTCAATTTCTTGGCTGGGTGGAATCTTTTCAATAGGAATGAGAGCATCCATCACAGCCTTGACAATGGGAGCTGCAACAGTTGAACCGTAGGCGTTTGCACCTTTAGGTTCATCCACCACCGCCAAAATAACATAGCGGGGAGATTCTACAGGTAGAATACCGACAAAACTAGTAATTCTTGCACCGGGAATATAACCACCATTAGGACTAGCTTTTTGGGCTGTACCTGTTTTACCGCCAATACGATATCCAGGAATTTGAGCAGCTTTCCCAGTTCCTTCACTCACAACAGTTTCCATCATTTCGACAACTGTTTGAGCAGTACTTGTTGAGAAAATTTGGCGTGGTGCTGGGCGATTAGGTGTGTAGTGGATTTGTCCTTTACTATCAATTAACCCTTGAATAACATGAGGAGTCACCAATTTACCCCCATTAGCTAATGCGCCTTGCATTTGTACTAACTGTAATGGTGTCAGAGAAAAACCTTGTCCAAAGGAAGCAGTTGCAGATTCGATAGGTGAGCGAATAAATATTTCTTGATTTTTGAGTTTACCACTAGCTACAGAAGGTAAATCTGTATCAACTGGTTGTCCTACACCCAAACGTTCTAGCCAGTTGTAATAAACAGAAGGTTTTAACCTTTGGATCATTTGCACCATACCAATGTTGCTAGAGTTTTGTAGGATTTGAGCAATATTAATGCGCCCATAACCATTGAGTCCAGCATTTCTGATGGTATATTTTCCTACTTGAATTGCTCCAGGATCATTAAATGTATCATCCGCTTTAATAACACCATTTTCCAATGCGATCGCCACATTCAATGGTTTAAATGTTGACCCTGGCTCATAGAGATCCGAAACTGTCCAGTTTTTAAACAGGGAAATATCTGCTTTGGAGTATTCATTGGGATCATATGTAGGCTGAGAAACCAAGGCTAAAATAGAGCCGTCCAAAGCATCCATGACAATTACAGCCCCTCGTTTACCCTTAAACTTCTCCATCTGCTCTTTGAGTGCAGTCCGAGCAGCTCTTTGGAGACGACTATCAATAGTCAATTTCATCCGTAAATCGTCGGCGTTCAAAAAGCCTTCAGGAGCATAATCTGGCATTAAAGCCCCATTTCCAGCCCGACTTAAGCGCACAGTTTTCACAGAACGTTCTAACCACTGTTCTTGAGAAAATTCCACTCCAGCCTGACCACGCCTGTCAATATTGACATATCCCACCACATCAGCCAGTAAATCACCTTGGGGATAGTATCGGGAATATTTGGGAATCAACTCGAAACCATTGAAACGTAATGCTGTCACTTGATCAGCCGTAGTTTCTGGTAAGCTAGAGGATAGTGTAATGCCACTTTTTCGGCTTTGAAAAATTTTGACTAAATCAGCCGGAGTTTTATCCACAAGGGGGGCGAGCTTTTCGGCTATGGCTTCCTGCGACTTGTCAAACAGCTTGGGATGGGCATACAGAGTATATACAGGGCGGTCAACCGCTAATACATTATCATTGCGATCAACTATGAGGCGACGAGGCATATAGGGACGCAAATTCACCATTTGTTGGTTTCTCGCCCTTTGTGTGAGCTTTTTCCCCTGGATAATTTGCAAATTATACAAATTGATTGCCAATCCTAGTCCACAGGCCACTAATATGGCCCAGACAGTCAATAGCCGAAATTTAGGATTTGATATCTGTTCTGGACTGGAAGGTGCAGTATTTTTTCTGTCTTTATCTCTATCAACCCTTTTGCGCCCAGTAAATTCCGTCGGTTGACGCAATTTTTTCAACTTTAATTGACTTGGTGATTTTGGCATTACCCTGCTTTTTTTCTGTTGTACTAGTAAAGAGTGGGGGTGTAAGGGTGTAGGGGTATAGGGGTGTAGGGGAAAGACTTTTTCATGTTTTCTGATGTACGCAGTTCACGACGGCTACTTAATATCCCATTGGCGAGGGAGAGGAATTGGAGGGCTGTGTTTCTATATTTGGTTTCTTACTAGGAGATAGTACATCAGATTTAGGGGATGTAGGAGAGAGGAAAACAGTATTGGCAGGAGATGGTGAGACTAAGCCTGTGTTTGATTTTTCTGCTTCCTCTGCCATTTTGTTTTTGAGTGTGGCATTGGTAGTAGTCATCTGTCGCTCATAACGTTGGAGGTTTTGTAATCTGCGATAGTTTTGACCCCAAAGTTCTTGAGCGTAGACTGTCCATCCATAGACAGCTAAAGCTGCACCTACTAACAAAAACGCTACAACAGACGAATGTCGATGTAGGGTGTTCAGTCGTAATAACCACAAAGGCATTGCTTGGGCAGTAGGTACTACAGGCAAATCCGGAAACTCTGTCTTTGCGGTTCTTGATGCTTGTGGTGTCGAATTCTGTCGTCTTGGAGTCAGGGGAAGAGATAAGCTTTTCGAGGCAGAACGTTGCCTTTTTGGTTGTACTGGCAAGGGTTCAGTTGCAACAGTAGAAGCACTCTGCACGGTTGATTCTAGACGTGCCGATTGCCGTCTCCTGCGTCTGGGAGTAGAACCTTGGCGAAACCAACTACCAGTTGTAGAAACAGCTGATTTGCGAACAGCAGCCATAAATTTTTGCGATAAGAAATAATGTATTGTAAACTGATTATCCGTTTTTGCTAAGGTCAGACTTACCCCTTTGTCACAAATACGAATATTACTTTGATGGATGCACAAGGTGTCGTGCATCTAAGTTGCTCTAACCTACACATTTTTCTGTGTTAGCTGCTGACCCTTGCGGGTGACGCGCCTAACGTCGCTACCACTTCTGTACAAGCATCACCAGTAAGGATCAGAATGAGGATGTAATTTTAATGAATTGCGTCTCAAGTATTGCCAAATCAAGCTTTCAGGGGCAAGAGTGCGGAAGAATATTATTGCTTCAACTATTAATTTTTCTGGATGAGATATCTCTTCCCATCAAGTTAGTTTACTGGCAATTCTGAAAGACCCCAGAAGCAGAAGTCAAATTCAGAAGCCAGACTTCAGAATGCCATGATTGTAGGATCAGCGATCGCATAGGTCTATCAAAGCAGCACATCTAGTTGACCATGCTCCTCAAAGATTTTCAAGTGGTGTTTTACCTTAAAGAGAAATGCAATAGCAAGAGGAAAGCTAGCTCTATCAAATCATAAGACTGCGATCGCTCACTACAAAGCTGTATCTATGTGCTAGATTCTGATGATTGACGGATGTCTTCTTTCTTGCTTAACCCAGACATAAGAATAAACGCAATAAACTCCATCCAAAGTATAGATTTTTAATATGTATTCGTGAGGGTTTAAAAAATTTAAAAAATCGGCAAAATAGGTTATCGTATTCAACAGGCGAAATTGTTTTATTGCCACAATTGGTGAAAGAGGAGTTATGAAAACAAAAATCTTTGGTTTTGCGTTGCTGTTAAGCTTGGCTGGATTTTTAGGAGCTTGTGAAGGTACTCCTGATACCACCACCACCACCCCTGCTACCACTACTACCACCCCTGCTGAACCATCTGACACCGGTTCTACCCCTGCGACTACCACCCCTGCTACCACCCCTACTGCTAGTCCCACCACCACCCCATAGAAGATAGTCAATTATTCTTCTGCAAAAGGTTTGTAACTAATCCTCATAAAATTGCTTGAGGTAATTAGTTACAAGTGAAATAGACCAGCTACATTTTCGATCTGATAGCAGCTAGTTGCTCGTTCGGAGCTTTCTCCACACTGCATTTTTGGTGAAGCAGTAGTTATAGGACACTGGTGAAGATGTTTACTCTCTCACTTCAGTGTCCAAACACAGGCAATAAAAAGTTTCAAAAATCTTTCTGATGGTTGATTTTAAATTTCTTATCTAACTGAAAAAGTATCCTACTTTAAATACATTATTTTTAAGCAATTTCACTGTATAAATTAACAAGCGATCGCCGAATCTACAAAGCTTTCAGACCTGTGAGTAACTGAGGATTAACCCAAATAAATGAAGTGGATTAGGTTTTCCGTCATCAGCCTCAGTAGTAGCATTTTAGTGTGGTTAGTTAGCCATTTAGGGATTACAGTCATGGCACTACCACCCGTAGAAGATACACCAGAAGAGATATTACGGACAGAAATCATTATAGAGGCGCGATCGCCTATAGATGGCAAACCACTCACTGCTGTTGAATACGCCCAGCTACAAGAACAGCTACAAGTTAGTCCGCCCCCGAAACTGAGTAGCAAATTAAGGCAAACAGTTTTCTTATTAAGAATACGCAATTTTCTGCTTCAATTGTTTCCATTCTTAGATTTATAGTTATTATTTTTTCTCCTAATTCTCCATTACCCAGTCCCCAATCCCCAGTCCCCAGTCCTGAGGTACAATGCAAAGAAATATTTAAATTATGAGCTGCCGATCCAAATGATCTCATCAGAAGCGAACACAACATCTAGCGATAAAAGCCTAGAGGCTATGCGCCATTTTTCAGAACAATATGCCAAGCGGACTGGAACTTTTTTTTGCGCTGAACCTTCCGTGACTGCGGTGGTGATTGAAGGACTAGCTAAACATAAAGATGAACTGGGTTCGCCTTTGTGTCCCTGTCGTCACTACGAAGATAAAGAAGCTGAAGTTAGTGCAGCATATTGGAACTGTCCTTGTGTACCAATGAGAGAGCGCAAAGAGTGCCATTGTATGCTGTTTCTCACCCCGGACAACGAATTTGCTGGACAAAGCCAAGAAATCACTCTCGACACTATTAAAGAAGTGCGAGATAGCATGGCATGAGTGAAACCATGCCCTCAGAATATTGGCAAGGTGTAGAACAATTTAACTCTGGACAGTTCTACGCCTGTCACGACACCCTAGAAGCTTTATGGATTGAAGCCACCGAACCGGAAAAGACCTTTTATCAAGGTATTCTCCAAATTGCTGTGGCTCTTTATCATATGGGTAATCTTAACTGGCGGGGTGCAGCTATTTTACTGGGCGAAGGTAGTAATCGCTTACGACGTTACCCCTCTAGTTTCGGTGGTATAGATGTAGATGAGTTACTTAGCCAAAGTGCAGTTTTATTAAAGGCAATACAAGCGATCGCTGCTAATCCAATCGATAATGATAATCTGAAAGAAAATCTTCCCATACCCACAATTGTGTTGATTGATGAGTAAAGCAGATATAAGGGTGTAGGTATTTAAAGCACTAACACCCCTGCACCTGTGTTTAAGGCTAAACATTCAAATCATAATTTTGACAACAGATCAGAAGTTTTTCTTTGATCAGCGATCGCACATTCTCTGGTGATACAATCACACACTCAGGTGTATATTGCATAATTTCCCGAATAAACCAAAAGGTACTAGAAACATGTCTCACAACTCGCCGCACTCGTTGTTGGTCTGGTAGCCATTCATTGAAAATATCTTGGGGTTTGGCTTGATAAGCAAAAGCTAAATTGTTGAATAATTGCATTTCCACTTCTATTTCATCTAATTGCGATCGCCATTCACCGTCAATTTGGGTGACAGCAGCATCAAGTATGCGGTCTAAACGAAAACACCAGTTATGTGTAAGTTCTGGTATGTCTAAGTTGCCTGCTGTTTCTTCACACCAGCAATCAAGATACTCTCGCTTTTCATGAGGAGTAATTTTGGCATAGCGGACTGTAAAATTAAATACTCTTTCGGCTGCATCTTGATAAGAAAGTTGAAAGGGTTGCTGACGGAGAATAAAGCGGTCTATTTGTACCCGCCAAGCCGGAGGGGTTTTATCTAGGAAGGCTTGAATTTCGTTCCGCAGTGGGGTAGATAATTCACCGCGTTCTAGTAACAATTGAGCGATAATTTGCGCTTGTTCCACTTGTCCTATATCGGTTAAAGCAGCAATACACCGATGTAAAGCACGAATGCGCGATTCTTGCCAATCATTATTTTTGCCAATGATTAACTGACGTTGTGCGATCGCTTTGATGAGTTTGGAGATATTGGGATCTTCTCCCCACATCATACCGAACTCACGGGCGATCGCTTCTAGTTCGGCTTTATCTCGTTCTGTTACCGACAGGGTTATAGACTGACCTTTACGACTCATAAAAATATACGGACACTTTTATACAGATAAATATTGCCAATCTCTATATTTGCGTGCCAATATAGTTTTTAACAACCAGTTACGGACACTATTTAAGTGTATGTCCGAAAATTACAAAATCACTCTCAAGCCTGTTTATTCTCAAACAGTCCCCACACCTGATGGGGTGCAAATACCTGAAAATTGGTCACTTTCTTGGCATCAAGCCGCTACTTTAGAAGCACTACGAAATCCTAATATTGATGTAGTGTTCAACACTGCAATGACAGGCGATGGTAAAAGCTTGGCTGCATATTTAGAAGTTCTTCAGGGCGAATTTTCTGCAATTGGGCTTTACCCAACTAATGAATTAGCCCGTGACCAAGAAATACAGATTCAAGGATATATAGATGTATTTCAACCAGAAAATCAACCACGTATAGTCAGATTGAGCGGGGCTGATTTAGAAGTTTATGCAGAAAATGAAGGATTGAAAAAAGGTGCAGCAATTTCTACTCTCACTAGCCAAAGAGAAGCTTTATTAACAAATCCAGATATTTTTCATTATTTACATAGAGGGGCTTATATAATTCATGGCGATAGTCCCGATAAATTATGGGGGAAAATAGACAAAGATTTTGATTTATTCATTTTTGATGAGTTTCATGTTTTTGCTGCGCCACAAATAGCCAGCGTGATTAACACCATGCTGTTAATTCGCTGTACAAATCGCCGGAAGAAATTTCTATTTCTTTCCGCCACACCAGATAGTAACTTAATTGGAAAATTAGAAACAGCAGGATTTCGGTGTCAAGAAATTAATCCTATCGAGCAAAATAAATATCAATTTCCTGAAACTCCAGAACAAGAACAGCAACTTAAAACCGAAGGATGGAGACAAGTTGCGCGAACGATTTCACTGAATTTTATCCCTTTAGAGCCGAGTTTTAAAGCATCGGAAGCTTGGCTGAAGGAAAATAGTAATTTGATTTTAGAGCAGTTTCAGAAATATCCAGGGAGTAAAGGCGCAATCATTCTTAACTCAATTGCAGCAGTTAAACGCCTAACTCCATTTTTTCAAGAAATTTTGCAGCCTTATGGATTACAAGTAGGAGAAAATACGGGGTTATCAGGAAAGACAGAAAAAGAGCGTAGTTTGTCGGCTGATTTAGTTTTGGGAACTAGCACAATTGATGTAGGTGTTGATTTTAAAATCAATTTTTTGATTTTTGAATCGTCTGATGCTGGTAACTTTATTCAACGATTGGGACGCTTGGGTAGGCATGATGGCTATGAAAAAGCTGGTCAACAAATTAAGTTTCAAAACTTTACGGCGGTTGCCTTAGTTCCTAACTTTTTAGTAGAACGTTTATTTCAGGGAGAAACACAACCTTTAGCAGTAAATAATATTTGCGATCGCCCGACTTTTCATAACATCATCGTTGATAAATATCGCCAAATCAATGATTTTCGGGGCTATTATAAACGTTGGGGTGCAGTACAGTCATTTTACCTGTGTTGGCAATTAAGCGATCGCACGATTCAAGAACAGTATGCCCAAAGCCGAGAACAGTTTCTAAAAGCCTGTGAGCAAGTATTTGATACCAGTTTAAAATCTGTAGCTGGACGTGTTTCAGGATGGGCGAAAGATTGGCAAGCACTATCAGGTAAATCAGGAAATCCCATTGCAGATGATGCTGCTAGTTTTCGCGGTTCGAGTCCTTTGCAATGTGGTTTGTATGATTTAACGGAAGAAAACGAAGTAGACAGATTTAAAACCTACGATTTACCTGGAATTTTAGGTAATTTAGAAATTGAAGTTTGGACTGAAGTGGCATTTGTACGGACACTTAAGGAAACCGCAGCACGTACCGGACAACCCATAGCTAAAGGTAGATTTGCTCACTGTCTAGCATTTATGAAGTTGCGTTCCTACCGCGAGGAACGGCTGAATTGGAAATTTACCTACTCTGGGGATTTGCAGCCAATTGCAGATGCTTGGAAAGTTCAAGTTTTAACGGATGTGGAAATTTGGCAACCTGACAATCAATGGATTGGTGCAATTAACAAACGACTTAAGAAGGAAGGTTTAGTCTGTTACGTGCTGCGCCGTCCTGTGGCAGAAGTGCGGATGCGGCTAAGGCTACCAATGCAATTTCAGATTTATCCAATTAGCGATCGCAACAGTGTTCATGACACGACAGCACCCTATTCTATAGCTTTTGGTCATTCTGCTTTGTTGCTTGATACCTTAGCCTACACCTTTAAAAGTAAAGGAGATGAAATATGGATTGCTTGACGTTTCAATCCCTGATAGGGATTTTAGTTAATGTGACGGAGAAAAAGCTTACGCCAGTAAGTTCAGACGTATTTGTTTCAATCCCTGATAGGGATTAGTCATCTCAACCTTTGGTTGAGGTGAGTCTCCATCTGATCCTAAGACTAGCAGATAAAGGATGAGTGTTTAAAGTGCTGACGTATTTGACTAGTTAAATATCTCTGTAACTTAATGGCTTGCAATCGGCTATCGCTTAAGTTAGTTTCTGAGTATGCACTCATCAAGGTCAGTAGTTAAACGAACTATCAAATCTAGTGAGTTGTATGTAAACTTTCTTTAAGGATATGAAAGATGCGAAACAAGAAAAAGACCAAAGTTGATCTCTTAATTGAAGTCTTGTCAGATGGACAATGGCATTGGGGTGACGAATTAGCCCAAGCAGATAAAGTGGGCTGGCGTTTTGGAGATGCTGTGGATAAAGCCCGTGATAAAAAAGGTTTTCCAATTATCACAGAGAGAGTAGGTCTTAAACATAGATATCGATTGCCAAAATTTTAACTGAAACTCACCTGAGCTAAGTAGTTTTCCACTTAAATTCAGAATTTCATGTAACAGAGGGAAGCTTATCGGTAGCTTGCGGCATTAAGTTCAGATGTAATTAGTCTCAACCCCCTATGACTACCAAGTAAAACTTTTAGTCAATAGCTGGGTACAAGTCTTGTATACACCATAATCTTAAGGCAGTTAGTTCTAAAATAGCTTCTCCTCTTTTCTAAAACTCAGAAACAGCGACTAATAAACGTGAGTAAACCAATTCCAGACGAATACAAAAATTTACTAGTGGAAATCAAACAGCGCATTCGTTCTGCTCAGTATGAAGCGTTGAAGGCAGTCAATAGAGAACTTATTGCCCTCTATTGGGATATTGGGCAGATGATTGTTACCCGACAACAAGAACCTAGTTGGGGTAAATCTGTAGTAGAACAGTTAGCAAAAGACTTACAAACAGAGTTTCCAGGTATTAGCGGATTTTCTGTTCGTAATATTTGGAATATGCGAAGCTTTTATATCGCGTATAGCCAAAATGAAAAACTGCAACCAATGGTTGCAGAAATTGGATGGACTCACAACCTAGTCATTTTAGAGAAGTGCAAAGATGACCTAGAACGGGAATTTTATATCAGAATGACTCGTAAATTTGGCTGGACAAAGAATGTTTTGATTCACCAAATTGAGAATCAAACTTATGAAAAAACTCTCCTAAACCAAACGAATTTTAACCAAACTGTTCCCGCAGAGATTCGTAACCAATTAAAACTAGCAGTAAAAGATGAATATACTTTTGATTTTTTAGAATTAGCAGATGAACACAGCGAACGACAATTAGAACAAGCGATTTTAGCAAGAGTTGAACCATTCCTGCAAGAAATGGGGGGAAGATTTACTTTTGTTGGTAGTCAGTATCGCTTAGAAATTGGTGATCAGGAATTTTTTATTGATTTATTGCTTTATCATCGTCAATTAAAGTGTTTAGTTGCTGTTGAGTTAAAAACCGGAGAATTTTTACCTGAGTATGTAGGAAAAATGCAGTTTTATTTGGCAGCGTTGGATGATTTATCTCGACTACCAGATGAAAATCTATCAATTGGGATTATTCTTTGTAAGTCTAAGAACAAAACCATTGTTGAATATGCACTGAGAGAATCGAATAAACCAATTGGTGTGGCAACTTACAAAGTATTTTCTTCATTGCCTCAAGACTTAAGAAATCAACTTCCTGCTCCTGAGCAAGTGGCAAAACTTTTAGAAGGAGTGGAGTAAAAATTTGGAGATAAAACAATGACTGATAATGATTGGTTATCGGGTGATTTTGGATTTGATGGTGATGGTAGCCGCACTATCGAAACCACAGGCGAATTACTCAGCCTGAAACTACTACGCGAAGCAATTCAGGCACAAAATCCTGATGATTCAGTAATGGCAGATTTTGCTGAGTATGTGTTACCCAATCTTTTACGAATAGCTATTGGTGTAACTGCTAAAGGTGGTAAGTATTTTGATGCGATTGACCAGCAACGGGAAGCAGAAGAAAAAAGCAAAGTTAGACGAGATAATGCTGCTGATCAATCATTGAATACACACTTATTAAATGGGTTATTCCCTGCTAATTTAATCGAGAGACGTTTACAGCAACTTGATACAACAGTCCGGCGAGTGGTGAAAGAAAGAGAACGGCGGTTAGTAATCGCTGGATTTATTTTACATGACTTTGAAAAGTTCCCTGATGTGCCGAATGATTGCCGGAAATTACCGTTAGCTGAACATCGCCCCATTATTGATAACAAAGTTCGTCAATTAGGACTGGATAAATTTATCAATCCAGAAAATCCAGAGGCTTATCAAGAATATATTGATGATTTATTGTGCATGGCTTATAATGCACAAAGTCGCTGGGATACTAACTGGAATTTTTCAGAATTTGGGTTAAATCCAGTATTGCGCGATCGCACTCTGCGACAACTATCAGGTTTAACTTTGCTGGCTGATTCTCTCGCCTCAATTGTTAAACACCCGCAAGACGCAGAACACCCCAAACTTAAAGAAGTTCTGCACTTTTTAAGCGATGGACAATTAAAATTTACCTATCACAGTATTGCTGAAAATAGAGGTGTTTTAACTAATGTAGTTAATAATGCTTTAATTCAGGCTCATACAAGTCTGAATACAGATGAGGATACCTATTATGAACCTTTGTTATATCTGCCAACTGGCGTAATTTATTTAGCGGCGCGTCATGCACCGCCTATTTCAACCGAAGACTTACCAGACCGAGTAGTTGATAATATCAAATCCCTTTGTGCAGGACAACTACGCCTGAGACAAACAGGTTTTGGTAGAGATGGTAAAGGCATGAAATATGCTGAATATTACAACTTATTTTTTGATTCTCCTGGCTTGATGCAGGTAGCTTTAGATGCAACTCTACGCATTTTAAACCCTAATAAAGATTCAGTTGCTAAAAGTCGCAGTGAGAATTTAATTAAGTTTCAGCAACAAGGGGTTTTATCTGCTGATTATGACTTTAAATTTGATGATGATATCCGTATTGACCAAATAGCTGAGTTTGGGGATTTAGTTAGTCGTAAAATTTGGGATGAAACTGTAAATCGAATTGAAGATATTCGTAAGAAGGATAAAAAGCTACCAGAAGTACCACCTTTAAATTTAACCCATAAGGTTGCACAATTCTGGAACTTGACAGCATACTTACCCCAAATTCGGGAAATTCAGCGCATCAATGAAAGCCTGAAAGAAAATAAATTAAAAGGCAATACGGGAGGTGTACCCTATGAATGGTATTATCTGGCTGCTAAATATTTAGAAAATCATCCTGGGATTGAAAGTGTTCGTGAAACTTGTCAGCAAGTGATTCAATATCTCACAGGCTTAATTTCACCCATCATTTCACAGTACGAATTACCTGATGGTTGGGATGATTTAAGGCTGTGGGTATCACGAGTTGTGATGTTATCCAACACGAATCAAGTAGCATCATCGAAAACTCAAGTCGATACATTTTTAGCAGAGTTAAATAACTATAATGCTGCCAAAAAACCAGGACGAGGAAAACAATTAATCTGCTCAATCTCTCATTCTGCTTATACAGTGACAGAACAGATGGAATCGGCAGTTTTATTTACTCCTCAAGTTTATACAAATAAGCAAATGTTAGGAGGTTCTAACGCCAAGCGCAACATCTCTAGTATTGCAGGTGTGGAGATGATGTTAAGGCAAATTTTAATGAATCAAACTCAAGCGGTGGGTAAACGATTTGAAGACGGTAAATATCGCTATCTCTATTTTTATCCGACTTATTACTTCACACCAGAAACTAACAAATTTTTACAGAAAGCATACAACGGTATTGCTCAAACTCGTTTTGATACTAGCGTCCGTAACCACTTTATTAGTAAAGATTTACAGGCAAACTTAGAACGAGAAAATTACCAAAGTGTAGATGCTTTCTTAATTGATGAAAACTTAGAACGGGACAAAGACCGGACATTTAAACTGTCTTATCCCGATGACCAACCTTTAACATTTTACTTCATGGCATTACCACCAGGACGAGATAGCACCGATACCGAATCTTGGATAATGCCTAGTTGGTTAGCGTTTGCTTTCCCGATGATTTTAGATGTTAAAACTGTGGTGTCCGAATCACCAATTCCACCGTTTAATGATGGTGCGGAATTTGAAGAAAGCGTTTTTCTGGATAGTGCGCCTCATGCTTTCCGTGCATTAGTCAGACGCGATCGCTTTCGTCTAGATTACATCTTAGAAGGTTGGGATGACAACGGCATTCAATACCCCGCACCTCTCAATGTGCTGACCGCCGCCTATGCAATTCACCTGGATGTAAATGCTAGACAAGGTAAATCTGGTTATGATGCCAACTGGGGTAAATTTACTGAACTAGCAAAGGATTTTGAAACTAGTCCTTTGTACGTCTTTTCTTACCTCAATCGTTGGGTACGTAACCAAGGAATAGAAACAGCACGCATCGAAAAAATTAGGCTTTATGCTTATCATTTTTATCCTTGTTTTGACCCTTATGTGCAGTATGATATGGATACAAAAACATTGACTGTAAAATCAGAATCTAGTCTGAATCATCCGAAGAATTTAACAGAGCTTTATCGCCGCTTTTATCGGGCAAATAAGCGTTATAATCCTAAATCTAATGCTGTTTTAAAGCCCATTGATATTGCAGCAGAAACTATCCTCAAAGCCGAATCAAGTGTATTTCAAGGCGAAACCTTAGTCGCAGCAGTCGCCGCCGAAGTTTTTAAACTCATGGATCGGGTTCATGCTTCCACTGCTGAGGGACGCTGGGTGATGAGTAAAAGAGAAGAAGAAAGACAAGCTGTTTTGGATTTTGCCAAGTATTTTGTTATCGAAGTATTTGAGAAAGCATTTGCAGGCGATCGCGCACGTTTAGCAGGTCGTCAACTCAATTTAATTCGAGACACTTGTGAGTTTCTTTACCGTTTAGAAGATGACAAAGAAAACGCAGATAAAGAGGATAAACACCCTGAATCTGATGATGATTAATTAGCTATCTAACCTCAACAATTACTAAAATATTTGGAGATTAATTATGGCTTTGCTCAAAACTGTTGATTCCCAATTATTTCAATCAGAAATTCCTTATAAACCAATGGGTAAATACGCCCACTTTTTGACAATTCGCATCACCGAATCTTACCCTTTATTTCAGACAGATGGAGAACTAAATAAAGCCAGAGTCAGAGCCGGGATTAAAGATAAGACAACAATTAGCCGTTTGTCAATGTTCAAACGCAAACAATCTACCCCAGAACGTTTAGTAGGCAGGGAATTACTCCGAAAATATGAATTGATGAAACCGGAAGACTGCGAATATAACGTCAATTTTGCAATGGATAATCCTGACTGTATTATTTACGGTTTTGCTATTGGTGATTCCGGTTCAGAAAAATCTAAAGTTGTAGTAGATACAGCATTTTCAATTACTGCATTTGATGAATCCCACGAAACCTTTACCCTTAATGCTCCCTTTGAAAATGGCACAATGGCTTCTAAAGGAGAAAATGGTTCAAAGCCAGGTGAAGTTACTAGCCGAATTAATCAACAAGACCACATCAGACCCCAAGTTTTCTTTCCTAGTATTGTTACCCTGAAAGACCCTACAGAAGCTAGTTTCCTTTACGTCTTTAACAACATTTTACGCACACGCCATTATGGAGCGCAAACAACCCGTACAGGAAGGGTAAGAAATGAGTTAATTGGGGTTGTATTTGCAGACGGAGAAATTACCAGTAATTTACGCTGGACTCAATCTATATATGACCATATGAAAGCTAATAATTCTTTAAATTCTCCTGATCCTTTGGATGAAGATGAAGTCATTACTGCTGCTAAAAATGCCATTGAAACTTTGATGTCTGAAGAATTTATCGTTCATACTGACTTTATAGGTGATGCTTTTCAACCTCTATTGCAAGAAGTGAAAAGCCTTACGGTGAATGAAGCGGGAATTAAAAGCATATTACAAAAAGCTGATGCAGAAGCTAAGGCTTACGCTAGTAAACATATTAGTAAAAAGAAAACTGCTGCAAAAGCGGGGAAAGAGTGATGGTATTGATTTACCGTTGTCAATTAGAATTGCACGATAGCCTTTATTATGCCACGCGGGAAATAGGGAGATTATACGAAACAGAGCCAATAATTCATAATTACGCTCTCTGTTACGCATTGGGTTTAGTTGATAGTGAAGTCTATTGTACTACCGTGGCTGAAGAACATTCTTATCGCTATTTCTGTCCTGAACAAGTACCAAAATATGAGGAGCATTTAACGCCGCTTAATCAACAGGGTATTTACATTACTCCAGCACTGGCTATTAGTCATTCTGCCATTCTCAATACTTGGAAATATGCTAACAATAATTACCATGTGGAGATGGAGAAAACCCAGAAGAATATCCCTAGTTTTGGTAGAGCTAAAGAAATAGCACCAGAAAGTAAATTTGAGTTTTTTGTCATCTCCCAAAAGGAACTCAGATTACGAAAATGGATTCGTTTGGGTAAATGGATGAGTAAGGCTGAGGTGACATTCGCAGAGTTACCAAAACCGAAGAATACTGAAGGTGTCTTTACTTGTACTCATCCTTTGAATCCTTTGGATGTGATGTTTACTCATCAAGTGATTAGCTACGATGTGGTGAATATGCCTCCAGTTAGTTTAATTCAAAATGTGCAAATACGAGGTCAATATTACTATTTTGATGATGTGAAAAATTTGAAAATTCCGGCTTGTATGGAGTATCGTTTTCGCGGTTAGTTGGCTTTTTGATCACGCAGAGACGCGGAGGCGCAGAGAGAAAGAGGGGTAAAATTTTAGATACGCCAAATTAGCGATCACCCCTCCATTTTCTCATACCCCCGTGAAACACTACCAACAACAACCAAACGCCTTCCCCAGCGACTACCTCAATAATTTGTGGGGAGAAATTCACGCTTGTCCTTACTTTGCTGTCAACAACCTCAACCGCGATTTTGTCGGTACTAAGGGATTTTCTGTAGTATTCAGGCGATCGCACATCTCCACAGTAGAGCAAAAATTCCCCTATTTCAAACCTTACCTCGATTTGGCTCTCCAGCCCAACTGTAACGCTTTTTACCTCAACCCCTTACTCCTCAAAGAAGGTTCTCGTGTCGATCCTCACATAGATCGTTCTCTGCGTTCCTATTGTAAAACTGTTCAACCGCCTACAGTGGTTAGCGTTCTTTATGTACGCATACCACCTGAGATGGAAGGGGGAGAATTGGTACTCAAGTCACACAAACGCCAACTCGGACAAATTAAGCCGCAAATGAATAGTTTAGTTTACTTTCAAGGTGATTTAACTCATTCTGTGAACGCTGTCAGAACCCCCGGAAATCGTCTGAGTTTAGTTTGTGAACAGTATACTTTAAGCGATACTGAACTCGTAGAAATACCAGATTTTACAGTAGAGTCCAGAGTTGCTCAATCTACGACTAAAAAAAGAAAGTATGCCTCACAGTCTAGTCCTTAACCTCCTCCCTCAGTCGCCAATTCCGCCACAGTACCTAACAGGTAGACATTTACACGCTCTATTTTTAACCCTTGTCAGTTCTGTAGATCGAGAATTAGGCGATCGCTTACATGATTCTACCGCAGACAAAGCCTTCACCCTCTCCCCTTTACAAATAAATTCCACCCTTGTGAAGCGGGGGGGATCTAAATTACGTTGGGAACATCAACAACCAATTTCCGCCGGAACACATTGTTGGTGGCGCATCTCTTTATTAGATGACACGCTTTTTAGTCAACTAACGCAACTATGGCTAAATCTCAATCCTAATCACCCTTGGCATCTTGGCCCGGCTGATTTGTATATTACCAGCATTCAAGGCACGCCTCAATCAACGCAACCTTGGGCGAATGCTTGCACCTACACTCAATTGTACGAGGAAGCTAGTGAAACTGAACGTTCTCTTAACTTGAGCTTCGCCACACCTACGGCCTTCCGTCAAGGACAATATGACACTACCCTTCCTACCAGAGAATGTGTTTTCAATTCCCTACTTTCGCGGTGGAATAAATATAGCGGGATAGAATTAACTGCAATTTCTCTTGAGTCAATATTCCCTTCATTTATTAACATCCACACAGAAATATTAGTTGACTCCCGTAGCAAATTTATTGGCATTATTGGCGAAGTTAATTATCGCATATTAGGTGAAGTTAAACCTATACAAATTAAACAACTTAATACGTTAGCAAACTTTGCTTTATATGCAGGAGTTGGACGGAAAACAACAATGGGTTTAGGTATGGTACAACGAATTTGAAAAAAGCGGCTAGATGTCGGTTGGGTGTCTCTATCGCTCTACTCAATCTATGATTTTTTTCTAACTGAAACTATAACATTATGAATGATATCGAATATATTTCAATTGCGGCATTAAACCAATATGCCTACTGTCCGCATCGCTGTTGGCGGATGTTTTGTGCAGGGGAATTTATTGATAACCAATACACCATAGAAGGGACAAGTTTACACGATCGCGTGCATACTGTCGGAACAGGACAACGAGAAAAAATCTGGCAAATTCGCGCTATTTGGTTGAAATCAGAACAGTACAAGCTTATCGGTAAAGCTGATTTAATTGAATCAGAAAATGGTGAATGGTATCCAGTTGAATACAAACGCGGACGCAAAGGCGAATGGGATAACGATGAATTACAAGTCTGCGCTCAAGCCTTATGTTTAGAAGAAATGACTGGCAAATCTATCAACACTGGCTATATTTATTATGCCCATTCACACCAACGGCAACTAGTAGACACTAACGCAGAACTAAGGCAAAGTGCGATCGCTACCATTGAAGCCGTACAAATGCTGTTATTTACAGGCGCAATGCCTAAAGCTATGAAAACCAAACGCTGTGATGGATGCAGTTTATATCAGCAATGTATTCCACAATCTGCTGAAAAAGTCAAACAGTATCAAGAAGTCAGCTAAATAATCGGCACAATTCTGCGTTAAAAAAATCTAACTTTTTTGAATAAGGAAATAATCATGGGTACAGTTTACATCGCCCAAGAAGATGCTTTCATCGGCAAAATTGATGAACGTCTCAGTGTCAAATTTGAGAAAAAAATTATTTTGGATGTTCCACTCATTAAAATCGATGGTGTAGTAGTTTTAGGACGTGCCACTGTTTCACCTGCCGTGATTTTTGAACTTTTAGAACGTCATATTCCTCTAACTTTTCTCACAGAGAATGGTCGGTATTTAGGACGCATAGAACCAGAAGTCACCAAAAATATTTTTGTCAGAAAAGCCCAATGGCAAGCGGTTGGAGAATCGCCACAAGCAATTCATGTTGTTCAAGGTTTTGTGCGTGGTAAATTGAAAAATTATCGTAACATTCTTACCCGTCGCCAACGTGAGTGTTCAGAAATAGATTTATCTAAGAATATTACACATCTAGAACAAGCGATCGCACCGATTGATAATACACATAATATCAACTCACTGCGCGGTTTAGAAGGTGCTGGTAGCGCAGCCTATTTTGGCTGTTTTAATCAACTAATTCGTCACCCAGATTTTGAATTTTCTCACCGCTTGCGCCGTCCGCCAACTGATCCGGTGAATTCTTTACTCAGTTTCGGCTATTCATTATTGCGCCACGATGTGCAAGGAGCAATTAATATTGCAGGATTTGATCCATATTTAGGATATCTGCATTGCGATCGCTATGGTAGACCATCCCTAGCACTCGATTTAATGGAAGAATTTCGTCCCCTGGTTGTGGATGCCGTAGTATTGTCTACCTTAAATAAGCAATTACTAGCACCCAAAGATTTTGTCACAGAACCCTTAAGCGGTGCAGTTTCCCTCACACCGGAAGGGCGAAAAACCTTCTTGCGCTTATACGGACAGAAAAAACAATCTGAATTTAAGCACCCTGTCATGGGACGCAAATGTAGTTATCAAGAAGCCTTTGAACTCCAAGCGCGGTTACTAGCTAAATATCTCATGGGCGAAATCGAGAAATATCCACCACTAGTTTTGAAATAATTCCAAATCACTCTCTGCGTCTTTGCGCGACGGACACTTTGCTCAAGTCGGGAGACCCACCCACGCAATTGTCCTCCTCTGCGTGAGACAAAAATTCAACAATGCTGAGAAAAAAATGAAAGAAAAACTCAAAACCAAAGTTGTGATATCTTATGATGTTCCAGAGGACAAACGCCGCACTAAAATCCACAAAATTCTGAAATCCTATGGACAGTGGGTACAGTATAGTGTGTTTGAGTGTCAGCTGACTGATACTCAATATGCCAAATTGCGATCGCGTTTACATAAACTCATTCAACCAGACACCGACAGCATCCGCTTTTATTTTCTGTGTGCTTGCTGTTTTGGTAAAATCGAGCGGATAGGCGGTGAACAACCCCGCGATGAAACTATTTTCTTTGCCGAATGCGCGGATGGGTAGGTGTAGAAAATCGCTTTTGAAGAAAAACGGCTGTATGCTTTGCTGTGTAAGGTTTTGCAGAAAAATTAAATTAAAATTACCCGCGCGCCTTGTCCAGTCTAAGTTTCAGCTATTCGCCTAAAATCAACTGACTTTTTCTAGTGTTATAATCAGCCCATCCGTGAAACCGAACCTTGAAAACCAAATACAGACTAGCTTTCAGCCTTCTGCGATTGCAATTTCAACTAATCCCTATTAGGGATTGAAACACTAGCAGCCGTTGCAATTTCAACCGACAACCTATTGCAATTTCAACTAATCCCTATTAGGGATTGAAACAGATACTTTTACATCTGAAGAACTTAAACGCCACTGATTGCAATTTCAACTAATCCCTATTAGGGATTGAAACTACTAGGTAGCTTTGGGGGAACACTGACCATTTTAAATTGCAATTTCAACTAATCCCTATTAGGGATTGAAACTCTTTGAGGCTAACTTCAGTGATTTTAGCTAGCCCCCAAATTGCAATTTCAACTAATCCCTATTAGGGATTGAAACGAAAATGTTGGGTATGGATTATTATCAAGCTTTGATAAGGATTGCAATTTCAACTAATCCCTATTAGGGATTGAAACAGGAATTATAATCTCAGAAGTTGTTGGATCAATTTATTGCAATTTCAACTAATCCCTATTAGGGATTGAAACATATGTTGACGGTTCCCCCACGCTCTTTGAATAACATTGCAATTTCAACTAATCCCTATTAGGGATTGAAACTTAAAATTCGGCTACCAAGACTACTACGATAACGTAGATTGCAATTTCAACTAATCCCTATTAGGGATTGAAACCTAAGCAAGGATTGATTTTGCTCTCTCAAGTCTGCAATTGCAATTTCAACTAATCCCTATTAGGGATTGAAACGAATATTGATACTCGCTTCGTAAATCGCATTGTACAAAATTGCAATTTCAACTAATCCCTATTAGGGATTGAAACATTTGAAAATATTTTTAGGGATGGATATGATAAAATTGCAATTTCAACTAATCCCTATTAGGGATTGAAACCTCATACCCTTGCTTCTATCAGCAATGTTATTGGGATTGCAATTTCAACTAATCCCTATTAGGGATTGAAACATGAGTAAAGCGATACTCAACAAGCAAATTACATTCATGCATTGCAATTTCAACTAATCCCTATTAGGGATTGAAACCTATAGAAACTATTATAACTGGGTTAACCTATTCTGTATTGCAATTTCAACTAATCCCTATTAGGGATTGAAACATAGGCAAGAGAATCAGCGTGATAGGTGACACTAGATTGCAATTTCAACTAATCCCTATTAGGGATTGAAACAAAAGTGGAAGGCGATATAGACTCTGGAACTTCTGGAAATTGCAATTTCAACTAATCCCTATTAGGGATTGAAACGTAATGTCGTTGTCCCTCTTTATCAGAATGGTTCTGATTGCAATTTCAACTAATCCCTATTAGGGATTGAAACTAAAACTGTAGCGGGAGCAGTAGTACTAGTAGTCTGAGATTGCAATTTCAACTAATCCCTATTAGGGATTGAAACAAGGCACTCCATATTGAGGGCGAGGGCGGGGCGAATTGCAATTTCAACTAATCCCTATTAGGGATTGAAACAACCTATGGCAACTGCTTTCCAACAGACAGCTATGATTGCAATTTCAACTAATCCCTATTAGGGATTGAAACCTAATTCCTATGATTGAGAGAAACTTCTTCACCTTGTAACAACCAAAAACCTGTGTAAGTCATACCAGAATCATCAGGTTGTACTATTAAAAAATGTAGTCCTCGACTTTGCTGCTTGCGCTGTTCATAGACTTGTGCCGCCGCCGCAACTTCTGCATCTTCAAAAGTGACCAAAATCCATCTATCTACTAAACCAGCTTCCAAAACCAAACCATCCGGTGCGCCAGCAATATAGTGAAGAGAGACAGGATTTACTGATTGTATCCACTGAGCTAAACGTAGCGATCGCCTACCACCAAAAATTACTACACCGGGAATAGCTACCGTTGATGCTAACCCCATATTAAGAGGTTGTAGAGATTCTGGCATAGACAAAATTGGGATGGGGCGATCGCTAAATAAATCGACAAGATCACCAGCCGGAATTGTCGCAAACCGCCACTCCTCCCCCCAGAGGTTTTCCGGTAAAGGCAATGGAGGCGGCTTATCTATAGCCAGAGGATATTGTTTTTCTACCAACCATTGTTTTAAAGCCACAGTTTGGCGATGAGGTGCAACCTTAATCCCTAAATTTCCTCCCGCCGTCTCAATTAAACTCAAGGACTGTGGACGAAAAACCTGAATTAAATCTGGCAATTTGTCACCAGCCGCCTGCTGCAACTGCAGAGTTAACCAGCTTGCATTCGCCCCAGACTGGGGACAGGTAGCTACATATTGAAAACTGCGAGTTGCATCACAAATCAACAACTCCCATAAACTATTACCTGCGGCATCTTTGTGAGGACTACGATAAAAATCAGCTTGCCAAACCAGACTCATAAATTGCTTTTTCCTTCTAGAAGGGTGTAGGAGCATAGAGAGCCAGTGCGTTTGGGAGACACTGCGTTGGGCGGCTTTGCCGACTTGTTAACTGCAAGCGTCCCGCAGGGTAGGGTAGCAACTGGCGTGTGTAATGGTGTAGGAGAAATACATTGTAAAAACTTACTTCTACCTTGTCCCCCTTGTCCTCAATCCCCAATGCCTTCACATTAAACCAAAAGCGATCGCATGATGACGGATATGATCTGCGACAAAACTAGCGATGAAATAGTAACTATGGTCATAATCAGCTTGATATCGTAAGTTTAGAGGCTGGTTAACACTTTTACAAGCCTGTGCAAATACATCTGTGAGCAATTGTGCTGCTAAAAATTGATCAGCCGTTCCTTGATCAATCAAAATTGGGCTGTGAAAACCAACTTGCTGCACCAATTCACTAGCATCATAAGCACGCCAAGTTTCTTGATTATTACCTAAATAACCACTCAAAGCTTTCTGTCCCCAAGCACAACGCATAGGTGCAGCGATGGGTGCAAAGGCTGATACTGATTTATATAAACTGGGATTTCGCATAGCACACACTAAAGCCCCATGTCCCCCCATTGAATGACCAAAAATCCCTTGATTCTCAGACTGGACAGGGAAATTAGCCGCAATGACCACAGGTAATTCTTGCACAACATAACTATACATTTGATAGTGCGATCGCCAAGGTACTTCCGTCGCATCCACATAAAAACCCGCACCCGTACCAAAATCCCAGTCATCATTCTCACCAGTGATCCCAGTATTACGAGGGCTAGTATCCGGCGCAACCAACATCAAACCATACTCAGCCGCATAGCGTTGCGCTCCAGCCTTCACCATAAAATTTTCCTCAGTACAAGTTAAACCTGAGAGAAAATAGAGAACTGGTACTGGTTTTTGGTTAGCCTGTGGTGGCTGATAGACAGCAAAACGCATTTCACCATTACAGGTTGAAGAGTGATGAGAGTAAAAACCGAGTTTGCCACCAAAACTTTTATATTCAGAGATGAGATTAAGATTATTCATAAGTTTTCCTGCAAAGTCTCAAGTAATTGGACTTGTAAAAATAGTAGCGATCGCACCTGAAAATCAGATGATTCAGGCACAATAAAATCTTAAATACACAAGTAGCAATTTTGCTCACAGTCGGCAGGAAATAAATCAGCAAAAAATCTTCCTCTTCCCAGCCCTCAAGCGAAAATCCGCTTGATCTGTGTAATTTTAAAGTCCATACTTCTGAACATGGCTTACTTACAAATACTAAACTTTTTCTGAAAAAAGCCGCCATCCTGAAAGAAACTCCGGTTTTTGCTCGTGATTATTAACTAGAAATAGCAATATGAGTTATGTAATGGTCGATGTGGAGACAGATGGCCCGATCCCAGGTGATTACTCTATGATTAGCATAGGTGCTGTAATTGTAGATATAAAACTAGACAAAACATTCTATGGGAAATTGCAGCCAATTTCCCATCTTTATATACCGGAAGCACTAAAAATCTCAGGATTTACTAGAGAAGAAACAGAAGCCTTTGATGAGCCTCAGAAAGTAATGTTAGCTTTTGAACAATGGATTCAAGAAAATAGTCAAGGTAAACCAATATTTATTAGTGATAATAACGGATTTGATTGGATGTTTGTTTGTTGGTATTTTCAACATTTTCTGCAAAGAAATATCTTTGGATATAGTTCATACAATCTTGGTAGCTTATACAAAGGTTTAGTCAAAGATACATTTACAAATTTCAAGCATCTGAGAAAAACCGAACATACTCATAATCCCGTGGATGATGCACTAGGAAATGCTGAGGCATTGATTCACATGAAATTAGAGCTAGGACTTAAAATCAAATTAGAATAGGCTTAACTGTTAGGTAGTTAGTGGCAAATTCTATTGAATGATGTTGGGAAAGTTTGAAAGTATACAAGTCAACTCATCTTCCAACCTCTCCCCGTTTCGGCTACGGTGTACACAAATCTTTTTGCTAGGTGCAGAATGTGGGTTTGATCCCCCTAAATCCACGCCACTTGTTTTAAGCCGGGAAACCCGACGACACTTGCTACAAGTCGGCAAAGCCGCCCAACGCAGTGTCTCTCCAACGCAGTGGCTCCCCTTAAAAAGGGGGACTTTGATTCTTGTTCCCCCCTTTTCCCAGGGGGGTTAGGGGGGATCAAAATGATGTGGAAGAAGGTTATAAAACTTGTATGTACACCGTAGCCGTTTCGGGGAAAGGTTGAAGCAAAAATTCTAGCCCATTAGTTTGAATCTTTAAATGTTTTTCTAGAACGTTACCACACTGCGAATTGATTCACCTTTGTGCATTAAATCCAGCGCATCATTAATCTGCTCAATTGGCATAACGTGAGTAATTAAATCGTCAATGTTAATCTTCCCATCCATATACCAATCAACAATTTTTGGCACATCTGTCCGTCCTCTCGCGCCACCAAAAGCTGAACCTTTCCACACACGTCCAGTCACCAATTGAAACGGACGAGTGCTGATTTCTTGTCCTGCACCAGCCACACCAATAATTACACTCACACCCCAACCTTTATGGCAGCATTCTAAGGCTTGACGCATAACTTTGACATTGCCAATACATTCAAAACTATAATCAGCACCACCTTTAGTTAAATCAACCAAGTAACTAACTAAATCACCCTCAACTTCATTGGGGTTAACAAAATGCGTCATCCCAAACTTTTCTGCTAAAGCCCGCTTGCTGGGATTAATATCAACCCCCACAATCATATTAGCTCCTACCATCCGCGCCCCTTGGATGACGTTTAAGCCAATACCCCCCAAGCCAAAAACTACTACATTTGCCCCCGGTTCTACCCTAGCTGTATAAATAACTGCACCTATACCTGTGGTTACGCCACAACCGATGTAACAAACTTTATCAAAGGGGGCATCTTTCCGAATCTTGGCAACGGCAATTTCTGGCAGCACTGTATAGTTAGCAAAAGTAGAAGTACCCATGTAGTGATGAATCATCTCTCCACCAATCCTAAAGCGACTAGTACCATCGGGCATCACCCCGCGCCCTTGAGTACCGCGAATAGCTTGACAGAGATTAGTTTTAAAGCTGAGACAATATGCACATTGGCGACATTCGGGAGTGTACAGGGGAATGACGTGATCTCCAGGCTTAACGCTAGTCACCCCCGCACCAACTTCTACAACTACACCAGCCCCTTCATGTCCTAAAATGGCAGGAAATAAACCTTCTGGATCAGATCCAGAAAGGGTATAAGCATCAGTGTGACAAACACCACTGGCTTTAATTTCAACTAGAACTTCTCCGGCTTTTGGCCCTTCTAGTTGGACAGTTTCAATAGTTAACGGCTGACCCGCGCCATAAGCTACCGCTGCTTTAACTTCCACGAGCTAGCCCTCCTAAAACAATTCAAAATTCAAAATTCAAAAAAGCTGATACTAGCGAGTATCCTAACGGGAAACATTGATAAATTAAATCAATTTTTGGAGATATAGACTTATATCTTAGGGTGGCTGTGAGGTTTTTAATAGTCTGATGGGTAATGAAATTGCATTTTTGGGAGAGATTGGTACATTAGTTACAGGCGGTAAACTGGAAAAATGATATCTATCTGCCGCATTAAATTTATATTGTCGTCAACCCTTCACTTATCTTTACTTCTGCACAGCTTATGAACCCTGCCCTAACTAAAATTGGCTCTCAAATGTCTAACCTCACAGGTGTCCGAGCGATTATGAAGGACATCAATGAAACTCTAAAAGCTAATCGAGGGCAGGAATTAATTAATTTGAGTGCAGGCAACCCGTTAATTTTGCCAGAGGTAGAACAGTTGTGGCGGGACTACACAGCAGAACTTTTGGCTAGTTCAGAATATGGAGAGGTAGTTTGTCGTTACGGTTCGAGTCAAGGCTACGCACCATTAGTTGAGGCGATCGCTAACGACTTTAACAAACGCTACGGTTTAAACTTAACTGAGCGCAATATTCTGCTCACGCCCGGTAGTCAAAGTCTCTACTTCTACGCTGCTAATTCCTTTGGCGGCTACACTACTGATGGGGAACTCAAGCAAATAGTTTTACCACTGAGTCCAGATTATACGGGTTATGGTGGTGTTTGTTTGTTTCCAGAAGCTCTAGTCGCTTACAAACCCACCCTCGATATTGACGCACCTAACCACAAGTTTAAATATCGTCCTGATTTCAACCAGTTATCAGTAACAGAAAACACTGGTTGTATTATCTTCTCCCGTCCCTGTAATCCCACAGGCAACGTCATGACTGAGGATGAGGTGAAGAAAATTGCCGCCTTAGCAGCCTCCTATGATGTGCCTGTGTTGATTGACTCCGCCTACGCGCCACCATTCCCGGCATTAAACTTTACAGATATGCAGCCAGTATTTGGCGACAACATTATCCACTGTATGAGTTTATCCAAAGCCGGATTACCAGGAGAGCGTATCGGTATTGCGATTGGAGATGAAAAATGGATACAAGTTCTCGAATGTTTCCAGACAAATTTGTGTATTCATCCCTCACGCTATGGACAGGCGATCGCAGCTCGTGCTATCAACTCCGGTAGTCTGGCACAAATCTCCGAAAGCGTGATTCGTCCCTTTTACCAACACAAATTCACAGTTTTAGAAGATACCTTAAATAACTCCATGCCCAAGGATTTACCTTGGTTCTTACATCGTGGAGAAGGAGCAATCTTTGCTTGGTTGTGGTTAAAAGATTTACCGATTACCGACTGGGAATTTTATCAAGAACTCAAAAAAGTTGGTGTAATCGTCGTTCCTGGTAGTACATTCTTCCCTGGCTTACAAGAGGAATGGCAACACAAACACCAATGTTTACGCATCAGTCTCACAGGTAGCAATGACGAAATTGTTTTGGGAATGCAACGTTTAGCCAAAGTCGCAGAGCAAGTTTATCAAAGTGCGGCAGTTAGTGCTTAATGAGGCCAGGGGGCAGGGGAGGAAGATTATTAAAAAATCAAAGCTTTAATAATCCCTACACCCCTATACCCCTATACCCTTTTAGTGTCGCCATTTTCATACTGCTTCTCTGTTCTTTATGCTGTGTGTGATTAGTTAAATAATTGATAATGAACCGCGAACAAACAAAAGAGAAGAAAGGAAGGCGGAAAACAGGGAAGAAAGAAAAACCCAGTCCCCAGTCCCCAGTCCCCAGTCCCCAGTCCCCCAATCTTGATAATTGGATAGAAATCGGTAAAATCGTTGCACCGCAAGGTTTAGCTGGGGAGTTGCGAGTTTATCCTGAAACCGACTTTCCTGAACGGTTTGAGGAGTCGGGAACACGTTGGTTATTGCGTCCAGGGGAGAGAGAACCACAGCCCATCGAACTATTAGCAGGGCGTTATGTGCAAGGGAAAAACTTATATATCATTCAATTGGCTGGTGTAGAAAATCGTAACCAAGCCGAGGAATTCCGTGATTGTAGATTGTTTGTCCCGATTAGCGATCGCCCCCAACTAGGTGAAGATGAATATCATGTCCTTGATTTAATTGGTATAGAAGTTTTCCTACAAGACTCAGGAGAACTGGTGGGTACAGTGATAGATGTGATTCCGGCTGGTCACGATTTACTAGAAGTACAGTTACCAACCCCACCTGATACTGAGAAAAAACCAAAGAAAGTTTTAATTCCCTTCGTCAAAGCGATCGCACCTGTAGTAGATTTACCATCTCGCCGCATTGAAATCACTCCCCCGACGGGTTTGTTAGAACTAGCAACTGGTGGTTAGGGACTGGGGACTGGGGACTGGGGAAGAAAAATCCCATGCCCCATGCCCATCTCAATCCCCCATCTCCTGCGTCTGCTGGGCTATACTGTCCTGTTGTGAAATGATTAAGGTAATTCCGGCTGCTGCTAATACGCCGATGATCGCTATGCCAATGATGATATTTTGTTTTCTAGATCTGACTAATGCCATCAAACTTTCTATAAAACTACCACTACCAATCACCTGAATTGGTTCTAATGCAGCTAATGCAGCAGCAGCATTGGGGTAACGATATTGCCATTTAGGTTCTACCATTCTGGTTAACCAATACCTAAAACGGGGATTGAGTGTAGGAAATTGCTGTAAATTGAAACGGTAATGACCATCAATCAACTGACTAATATTGAGAGAATGGGTTTTGGCTAGTAAGTAAATCAGTGTTGCACCTACACTATATAAATCTGAAGCTGGGCTGAAAGATTGACCTAAGTGTTCTTCTGGTGGCATAAAACCAGGTGTTCCGCTAGCCAAGCTACTTAGAGCCATTTTTTCACCTTGGATATGCGCCAAATCAAAGTCAATTAGATAAGCATTGAATTGCTCATCAACTAAAATATTTTCTGGTTTAATGTCTCGATGAATAATCGTATCGACTCGCTGCTGTAAATACACCAAAATTTCCAAAACTGATACCGCAATTTGCTTAATCGCTTCTGGATACAAGTTTTGTATTGAAGCTAAAGAAGGAGCGTTTTTATACTCCTGCACTATATAAAAACCAGTAGATGTGGTGAAGGTATCTATGTAGCGAGGAATGCGCGGATGATTGAGTTTTTGTAAAATTTGTACTTCCCGTTCATAAGCTGTTATTCCCAGCCAGTCTGCACCTGCATGAGCCAGACTAAATTCTTTAATAACAACTTGTTGGGGGGATTTTTTCAGATCAGCAAGGTAAGTGATGCGTCCCCCTTGCTGGTTGCGTCCTAATTCTCGGATAACTTGATAACCCAAAGCAGAAAAATCTGGATGTTGAATAAAGGGAGTTTTCCCTTGATTATTGACATCAAGCTCCATTACACACCACCTGAGTTTGATTTTGTCAAGGTGCAATCAACAAATTATAAATATTCCTCCAGATTATTACTTGCCATTCTGCCCTACTTACATTGGGCATCAAAAAGGCAAAAGCCAAAAAATAATCTTTTATCTTTTTAATTTTTACTTTTGCCTTTTTCCCTCTACGCCTCTATACCCCCTCTTTTGTGACCTAGCCAATCAATAATCTGACTATTGACAATATCTGGGACTTCGTCGTGGGGACAATGACCAGCACCAGGGATAGGCACGATTTTAATATCTTTGCCATTTGCGAGGGCTTGCTCATAAATTTTCACCCCGGTAATGGGTGTCCAAGGGTCGTCAGCACCCCAAATCACTAATAGAGGACGGTCTATTTTGGGTAGTAGTTCCTGTGGTGCTGGCCCTGGAGGTGCTGTGAGAATAGAGGCAAATACTTTCTGTGCGCCTGGATCGCAAGCTGGAGTGTAAATTAAATCCACTAGTTCATCAGTAACAGCTGTGCGATCGCGGTAAACTTGGTAAAGTGTGCGGCGAATTTGCGATTTTTGACGGATGCGATTAAACACTAATTTGCCCGTAATTTGCGATCGCACAAATTTGTTAAAAGCAGCCATGACAATTCTCAAGGGTGGATTTAATTCATGGCCACGATGACTCAAACCACCAGCCGAATTAATCAAAACACCACCAGCCGTAATCTCTGGATGTTCAGCCAACACAATCAAACTGATCAGTGCGCCGATAGAGTTACCAATAAATACAGCAGGTTGTTGGATATGTTCTGTCCAAAAGTCTTTTAGTAGTTCTACCCAAACGTTTGTACTGTAGTCTATTAGAGCTTTATCCGAACCACCAAAACCCAAAAGATCCAACGCAAACACTTGATAGCCAGCATTTGCTAACACTGGAATATTTTTGCGCCAATGTCCAATGGAAGCACCAAAGCCATGAACTAGCACTAACGGTTGTCCACTACCCATAACCGTATATTGAATTTTGTGATTGCGCCAAGTCCAAACCAGTTTTTCAAAATGCCCTGTGGTGACTACTTGCTGCGTTGTTAAACTCATTATGAAGATTCCTATACTATTGCTATATATAGTAAAGTGTCTCACTTCTCAGAATTTGCAGCAAATTGCTATTTTCTCGACTTTTACCATTACGGAAAACCCCACAATGTTGATATTCGGGGCAATAGGGATGATTTTTTAGTTCGCGTTGCACACTACTGAGAACGCTGAGAGCCAAATTTCAGCGAAATTCGGGCGAAATTTAGGATGTTAGTTTTATCTTCATCAGGGGATTAATAGATGAAGGAACTGTGAAGTTCCCTTCACTTTTAGCCACTTAATACGGTTCGAGATGAAATCTAACCATCCACGCTACCTAACACATTTCAGCAAAATTTTTCTAGTAGCCACATCGTTGACAATATTTTCTCCTCTGGTTTCTGCTCATGCAGATCCAGGAGTATCTCCCAAAGTTACACCAACACAGATACTCGCAGATGAATCTCTCAGCAGTGAAGCTGATAACCTCCCAGAACCCATTAAAGTAGCCGTTCTACAAGATATTTCCCAGCGCACAGGCATAGAAATTGCCAATTTACGCGTCATTCAGGCCCAACAGCAAAGTTGGTCAAATACTTGTCTGGGTTTAACAGTTGAGGACAGCAGTTGTACACAAGCTGAAGTTCCGGGTTGGCAAGTAATAGTATTAAATGATCAACAAGTTTGGGTATATCGCACGGATGAATCTGGAGCAGTAGCCAAATTTGATCAAGATGCTACTCAGTTTGTTAATGCAATGATACAGGGTCAGGAAACTGCATCTCGACAAACTACTAGCCGCACTGTCGAACAACGAACTACAACAGTTCAACGCAATACCCAAGTAGTTGCAAGCAACAGTTCTATCAAAGGAAAAAAGACAGGTTTTAGCTTGGCGATTTTGCAACCTGTTGGTAATTTTTCTGATGTCATTGCCCGCGTTTCATTTAAAGCAAAACGTCATCAGGGTTTTTTACCAGAAAGATTTCTGGGTGATTATAAGTATAAGTTGAACCGCAAGGCGAAATTTACTAAAGGATTAAAAGCAGGCGATCGCGTGGTCGTGCGTCTGTATGATATTCAAAATCGCTTTCTCGGCTACAGCGAATTTGAATTATCGTCAGCCCACACAGCAGTTAACCTGATTTTGTCAGAAAATCCTACAGAGTATCAAGTGGTTCGCACTGTTTGCGGTGTTGACGCTGACCAAGATGGCACAATTGACGCAAATACTACCACTTACGACTATTTCACCCAAGTTAGCAACGAACGAGTGACGTTCCTGAGTAGTTCCCAAACTATTAATGTTAGCCAGTTCCAAACCGAAAGTTTCTCAACCGTAGCGACAACTAGCGTTTATCCTACCTCTTTCAGTACCGGTAAGTTTGCGCTGATGCGTCAGACGATGAACGTCTTTAGTTACAACTTGGCAGAAGCTTTGAAAGTTGAACCAGGTAGATTAGTTGAGTTTAACGAAGTCGGTGATGATGATAATTCCATCTATGACATCGGTCAGATGATGATGACCTATCGTGAAATTGGGGTAGGTAATGGTATCCAGGTAAAATTTGCTGATGTTGCTGATAATCACTGGGCTAAAGACTTTATCTCTGAGTTAGCCGCATTGCAAATTATCCAAGGTTTCCCCGATGGTAATTTCCGTCCTGATCAACAGTTGACTCGCGCTCAATTTGCAGCGATGCTCACCCAAGCCTTTACCAAAGCTAAAGTCAGAAATGCCATAAGTTTCCGGGATGTTTCCACTAGATACTGGGCTTACAATGCCATTCGTGACACTTACGCAATGGGCTTTTTAGGTGTGTCTGGAAATACATTCAAACCATCTCAAAGCCTGTCTCGTTCAGAAGTTTTGCTAGCTTTAGCCCAAGGACTCAACTACAGCTTTAGCGGTTCTACTCAAACAATTTTGGCAGTTTACCGAGATGCGGCTAGCATTCGCAGTGATGTTCGTAATGCGATCGCTGCTCTCACAGAACGGGGTATTGTCGTCAATTATCCCAATGTGCAAACCCTCAATCCTGATAAAGTAGCGACTAGGGCAGAAGTGACTGCTTTGATCTACAAAACTCTAGTCAGCACTGGGGAAGTAGTCGATATATCTTCTCAATACGCCATAGACAGTATTCAGCAGCGAGCTGAGGTTGATAAATTCAATCAAACTGACAACGATGACGATGATGACGACGACGATGATGATGACGATGACGATAAAAAAGTCCGTCGCCATTGTAACCAAGGTATTGGTAATGGTTCTGAAGGCTGCGATCCTGGCAATTCTCGTCCCCACGGTAATAGTAATGATGAAAATGGACGAACTCCAGGCCGCCCAAGATAAAATTTCCCAGTTTTTCAGGATGCAATAATTTGCGTCTTTACAAGTTCACAGTAGGATAAAAACAAAGGGGAAAGGTCAAAAGATTTCTACATTTTTGACCTTTCCCCTTTTCTTAATATTATGCTGCCTTTCAAATATTTTCTTTAATATACACATCTTGAATCGGAAAAGGAATCGAAATCCCAGCTTCTTGATAACGCTTGTGCAGCTTCTTAATAAATAAATGTTTACCAATGCGTTGATCAAAATATTCACTTACACGCATATATAAGGTGAAGTCTATACTAAAATCGCCAAAATTATGGAATCTAATGTATGGTTCATTGGTAATTAATTCCGGCGCAATTTCTTGCATGACTTCTTTCGCTACTTCTACCGTGACCCTTTCCACTTGTTCTAAATCAGAATTATAACTTACACCTACATTCATAGTTAAAGTGATTTCTTTAGCAGGGAGATGGTAATTAGTAAAAATTGTTGAGCCAAGCTTAGAATTAGGTACGATCACAACATTATTAGACAGTTCACGAATTGTTGTATTCCGCCAAGAAATATCTATTACATAGCCCTCATTACCATCATTTAATTTCACATAATCGCCTGTTCTTACTTGTTTAGAAAGAATTAAATAAAAACCAGAAAATAAATTAGCTAGAGTGTCTTGGAGTGCTAAACCAACTGCTAAACCACCCACTCCTAAAGTTGTAATAATTGGGGTAATGGCAATTCCCATAGTTTGCAGAGCAATTAATCCTCCTAACCCTAAAACAGCAGCTTTAGCAACATTAGATAAAAGTGAAGCTGTGGCTCTTTCTGCTGTTTTAGTATAGAGCTTCACAAAGCCAGCAGTGAGTCTAGCTAAAACTAGAGTGATGGAAAAGAGAAAAGCAATTGTAGTCAGCTTTTGCAATAAAATAATAATGTCTGTTTTAATAGGCGCGCTTACAACCGCACCAGAAAACCCTGCTAGTGCAAACCAAACAAAGGGCATACGTTGTAGAGAAGTAAAAATAATATTACTTCCAGGTATATGTTTATTAGTGGCAAATTTTTGCAGTCGATTGAAAACAACTTTTTCGCCAATGATTCCTGTTAGCAAGCCCGCCAAGATTAATGCTAGAGGTAAAATCCAGTCCATCATTATCAATTTTTAATTTCCATTCAGCAGATGATTACTGCAAGATTTTACCTCATGACTACACAATCAAAAATCTCCAAGTGGATTGAATACTACACTTCAGGTAAAAATAAATAATATGGATCTACCAATTATTTATCACCCTGATTACGTTGCACCATTGCCTGAAGGTCATCGCTTCCCGATGTCTAAGTTTCAAAAACTCTATGACCTATTATTAACTGAAGGCGTAGCGCATATAGAACAATTTCATACTCCGATTAGGCCAAACTCAGAGTTGATTGAGTTAGTTCATACTTCTGACTATGTACAAGGTTATTGCGAAGGTACATTAGATCCCAAAGCACAGCGTCGAATCGGTTTACCTTGGAGTCCAGCACTAGCAAATCGTACCTGTGTAGCAGTCGGTGGCACAATACTCACAGCAAAGTTGGCATTAAGTCAAGGTTTAGCGTGTAATACGGCTGGAGGGACACATCATGCTTTTCCTAGTTATGGATCTGGCTTTTGTATATTTAATGATTTAGCGATCGCTTCCCGTGTTCTGCAAAAACAGGGGCTAGTCCAAAAAATCCTGATTGTCGATTTAGATGTCCATCAAGGAGACGGTACAGCGTTTATCTTCCAAGATGACGATCATGTGTTCACTTTTTCCATGCACTGCGAAGTGAATTTCCCCGGAACTAAGCAAACAAGTGATTTAGATGTTCCTCTACCCGTGGGAATGGAAGACGACGCTTACCTGCAAACCTTGGCGAATTACCTACCAGATTTGTTGTCAGATATTCAGCCAGACTTAGTATTCTATGATGCTGGTGTTGATACGCATATAGGCGATCGCCTAGGTAAATTAGCTTTAACTGATACAGGCCTCTTCCGGCGAGAAATGCAGGTTTTAAGCACTTGTGTCAATGGTGGTTATCCCGTCGCCTGTGTCATTGGTGGTGGATACGCTGACGATATGAAATCTCTAGTTTGGCGACATTCTCTTCTGCATCGCGCTGCTAGTGAAGTTTATCATCAATATCAACTTTAATCTCTAAAGGGTATAAAGGCAGAGAGATTTTGATGACTGCATTTTGAGTAAAAATCTAGTGGTGAGCTAGTATAGAATGCAGCATTTATGAGATGATAAGAGTCAGCAAATTTTTCAGCATCTCAAGGCAAAGACAAAGGAAAATTCGCATTCACTAATACTGAGATTTGTTTAAGAATGCTGTTATCGGTAATTAATAATCAATCATTGGTGATTACCCATCACCTCTTACCGACCTCAACAGATAATCTAAATATGCAGATGCACGCAGAAAATCAAGATTTCTCATCTCAATTTGATTAAGGATCAATAAGGATGAAGAATTATGAATGGAAAGTCATTTAAACCTCTCATATGGCCCTTTGGCATATGCTGAGAGTCGTTGTAAATTTCATCATTCTTCACTTGAGATTAGCTCAAATAGTCGATACAAAAACTTGTTGATATCGATAAAATTTATAGGCAAAAACAGCCGAGGAGAACGCAGTGGGCTTATTAAAAGGCTTTGAAATTGAAATGTATACAGGCACGCCTCAAGGGGAAATTGTTGGACTCTCCGATAAAATTGTGGCTGAATTAGATGGGTTTGTCCGAGAACCGGATAGCCGCAACGTAGAATACACAACCAGTCCATTGCTGAATTATGAAAGTCTATTGTGTGCCTTACTGCGTCCTCGGCGCACACTGCGAAACTACCTGCAAAAATTGGGAGACTATACTTTAATCCCAGGAAGTACTTTATCTTTGGGTGGCAGCGATCGGTTTGTCCGTTCCGATCCGACTAACCCCTATCATGACTATATTGAAAACACCTACAACACTAAAGTCGTTACCGCTAGCGTTCATATCAATCTAGGTATAGATGATCCAGAAGTGCTAATGCGGGCTTGTCGTTTAATCCGCCTGGAAGCACCCCTATTTTTGGCTTTGAGTGCCTCATCTCCCTTTTTAGATGGTAAAACCACAGGTTATCATTCCACCCGTTGGGGTCTGTTTCCCCAAACACCAAGCCACGTACCATTATTTGCCAGCCATGCCCATCATATAGAGTGGGTAGAACAGCAGTTAACCGCAGGAACAATGCAAAATGTTCGTCACTTGTGGGTATCAGTCAGACCAAATGGCGATCGCCGTCCTTATGATCTAAATCGCCTCGAACTGAGAATTTGTGACTTAGTAACAGATCCTATATCCTTACTCGCCATCACTGCCCTTCTAGAAGCACGATTGTTGCAAGTCATCGACAATCCTAATCTAGATCCCCTCACCCAAAGTATTTTCTCTCCAGAAGAACTAGTAGCAGTCACCACTAACAACGAAATAGCAGCCGCTAGCGTTAGTCTTGATGCTCAACTCCAACATTGGCAAGATGGCCGCACCATCACCGCCAGAGATTGGATCGCCGAAATATATGATGAAGTTTGGGCGATCGCCAAAAGGCAAGGTTTTAGCTGTTTTCTCTCACCTTTACAAAAAATCCTCCGCGTCGGTAATGAAGCCCAACAGTGGCTACAACTACATGGCGTTGGTTTAGATAGTCAACAAGTAATTACCCAAGCCATTACCGCCACCTACGAGCGCGAAATTGAACTGCAAGACAAGCTATGTTCGTCCCTAGTAGCGTAAGAATGTAAAGGAGAGAGTTGCGTGGCGTTAGCGTAGCGGCAGCGACCCAGGAACATCGGCAGTCCTCTAGGGGGCTTCGCCGACTTGAAGGAACTGCCGTTAGCGCAGCGTTAGCCAGTCTTCTCCCAAGGGGAGACCCTACGCGAACGAGCGTCAAGGGTTTCCCAACTTAAGCCAACTGCCGTGTGTAGGGAAGCAGAAGAGAAAAGTTATTCCCCATTCTCATAACTAATGACTAAATCGCGCCCTAAAAACCTTAATTTTTTCTTTTAAAAATCTAATCTATATCGCTCCATTGACATTTATTAACAAAACCTATGGTTGACCTCTGTCTATTGGTAGATATTTCATGGTAAATATATCTTTTTATACAAATAGAAATTTTGCAGACAATGCCTCAGGTAGTTCTAGTTAATCCGCAAATTCCCCCCAACACAGGTAATATCGCCCGTACTTGTGCTGCTACAGGCACAGAGTTACATTTAGTCGGGCCTTTGGGGTTTGAAATTAGCGATCGCTACCTCAAGCGAGCCGGTTTAGACTATTGGCCTTATGTCAAACTGCACTATCACAAATCCATAGAAGCCTTTAAAATCACCCATCAAGAGCGTAGAGGTAGATTGTTGGGTTTTTCTGTTGGCGGCAGTTCTAACTATATTCATTACCAATTCCAAGATAACGATTGGTTATTATTCGGTAGTGAAACCACTGGTTTACAACCAGAAGTCTTGTCAGCTTGCGATGCGACCTTACACATTCCAATGGCTCAACCAGGAGTTCGCAGCTTGAATTTGTCCGTCAGTGTGGCTATAGGTTTATTTGAAGCTCGTCGTCAGTTAGGTTATTTACTGTAATTCGGCATCAGACTTGGCGTAAGTAATTTTGCTTACGCATCAAGAGGCTATTTCTTGTAAAAATCAGACTTTCAAACTCAGAAATATCAAGTATATATTACATGTATCTGTAATAATTGATACTTTATTTTATGCTGTCAAGAGTGATTATATTGAAAATATAGGGTAAACCACTTTGATTATGATAAGAAATTTGTATATCAAATTCCATCATATTACGAATTTGAATGATAGATTTTGATGAATTCAAATGATTGAGGTACAGGGAACTAAAAGCTGAAAACCCTTTCTTATAGATAGCTTGAACAATTACTGCTAAAAAAATTTGGTTGACAAGCTAAAAAGCGGACGAGGGTGTGTACGGTTGTTTTTTAGGGAATAATCAACGTAAAGTCTCGTGTTGGGAAGACGGATATGGTGAAAAACCCTTGAAGATATCTACAGCAGGGGGCATCGCTGTTCCAGAAAACTTAGTAGAAATTGCTTACGACGACTGTTTCCTGAGAAGATATCATGTATTTTCTAGTCAACCCGTCCAAAGCTAAGAGAAAACTAAGACAAATCTGTGAATAGCACACTGTGAGAGGGGGTGAGGAGTAGAACGGACAAGTCAGCATAGCAACTTTTTAAGTTTTGCTAACAGGTGTGAACTTGTCTAAATCAGAGAAGCAGGTTAATCTTGCGTAAGTATCTCTGGTAAAAAGTGATCTTGATCTATCGTGTGATGTGATCTAGATCGTTGACTAGTTCCAACTGAAAAATCTAGGTCAGTTAAGCGCTATTGATCATAGGAGGTCGTCTTTGAAACGAGCATTGAAAAAAAGAGTGAAGGCTGTGTTGAACAATACCCCTAGCAGCGATGATGCCCCGGTGGATCAGCTAAACGTGGTTAACAATCATGCCAATCGCCGTGCGCGGACACAAGCAGCCATGATTGGTTTAGCAATCTCTATGGGCGCAACCAGCCTTTTGGTGACTCGGCAAAGCGATCAAGCCCAAGCAGCAGCACCTGTAGGTAGCCAAAAAGCCGCCTCAACCGTTTCTGCTGCCTCCGATAAAGAAGTGAAATTTGCTCCCACAAAGCTGGGGACTCCAGTAGTCTTATCAGCAAGTGTGCCAGAGAATCCTGTCATTGTTGAACCGACAGCAGTTTCACAGTTGCCTGGGCTTGAAGCTAAATGGCAAGTTTTGGCAAGTGGAATGTCTGTACAAGCTTCTACATCAGAAATTCTTCCTCAAAACATTACAACTAACAAAACTTCCATAGACCAGCAAGCCTTATTAACAGAAGCCCAGCAAGCGCAATCGACTGGAGAACAGCTTGCTGAAGCTAACAGTGTTAATGCTGGACAAACTGCATTTATCAAAACCCAACCACAAACAGAAGCAGCAAATAGTGCGGATGAAAGTGGTGAAATTAACGCTCAATTAAAAGCACAGCAAGAATTTGCGCTGAATCGCCTACAAGAAAAATCAAACCGTTTAAGAAAAAGTCTGGCGGAGTTGCGGTCTGAGGAGTCAAAAGATTTATCAAAAACTACCACTGAGTTGAAGCAACAAACGATTATAGCTAATCAGCTGCCTCCTCTCAGCACCCACGGTACAGTGATTGAACAGTCACCAACACTTACCAACGGTAGCCAGGATAATCTAGCAACAAGTGTAAAACAGCCACAAGCGATTACTATTCCTGTGCAGCCACCAACAGTCGCTGCACCAATAGTTACACCCCAACTTACAGCACCATCACCACAAGGAACTTACGAAGTCAAACCAGGAGATACGCTAGCAGCGATCGCCAACCGCTACAACACTTCCATTTCAGAATTAGTTAAAGCCAACGGACTCAGTGACCCCAATCAGCTGCAAATCAGCCAGAAATTGTTGATTCCTGTGGCTCAAGTTAACAGTCGTGTCATTGCTCAAAACCCAACAAAAGCACAATCCGGTATTAATTCTGAAATAGCTAGTGTTCCCGTCAACCCCACTAGCATCAACTCTCAGCCCTTCACTTCACAAACACCAGGTTTAGCTGATAACAGCGGTGTTGCTGTGCCAACAACACCAGAAGACAGCCCAAACCTAGCACCTACTCCTGTTGAACCAGAAACAGAAACAACAGCAAATAATCTCGAAACTCAAGGAATCGGTGGTGACACCCCAATTCCCAGAGCTTTTGTCGAAATCCAGAAGCCCAGAAATTCCTCTGATAGAGTAGCCAGAGGTAAAAACGAGCGACTCCGCAGCTTACAAGCGGAAATTCAGCGACTACAACAGAAATACCGTACTCAACAGGCAGGGAACAACTCTACACCAAATAGAGAAGATGCAGCCATACCAATTCCTGTTTCTACTCCCAATGGCGTAGCAACTTCTAGACCTGTTTCTACTCAAAGAAACGTGTCTATCCCCATTGCTGTTCCTACTCCTATTACACCTGGTTACGCTAACGAACCAGTTAAGCCAGAATTTCGTGCAACTCGTCCCCTAACTGACGAGCCAATTAATCCAGAGTTCTTACCTAACAGTGGGGCTAGCCAACTAGCACCATCTCGCACCCCCTCCCGGACACGGGTTGCAACACCTCCATCTGGCGTTAATAACACCGATTCTCTAGGCAGAATGCGGGGAACTGCTGTTTCTCCCAGCAAGCTACCACCATTAGCTGCGGTAGACCAGTATTTACCCAGATCCATTGATGAAACAACACCCCCACCATCAAATTCTTCTGTAGCCTATATTTGGCCAGCCAAGGGTGTACTCACCTCTGGTTATGGTTGGCGTTGGGGTAGAATGCACCGAGGTATTGATATTGCTAACTCTATTGGTGTACCAGTTTTTGCGTCGTCTGACGGCACTGTTGAGAAAGCTGGCTGGAATAAAGGTGGCTACGGCAATCTTGTAGATATCCGCCATTCTGATGGGAGTTTAACTCGTTACGCTCACAACAGCGCAATTTTGGTACAAGTCGGCCAACAAGTACGCCAAGGTCAGCAAATTGCTAGATTAGGTAACACTGGTTTTAGCACTGGGCCACACCTGCATTTTGAAATTCATCCAGCAGGTAAAGGAGCAGTTAACCCTATAGCGATGTTGCCCTCAAACCGCATATAGCTAAGACTTGTTTTCAAGTTGATTATTTTCTTATTTTCAGAGGGAGTAGTTTAGCTCCCTCTTTTTGCTGTTGAGAGAAGTGTCGGGCTGTAGGAACGTAAGAGTAATTCTACCCAATGCCCTCACTAACCACTAACCACTCTCTCAGCTATCCTCAGTTTGGCAGAACGCGATCGCGGATTGTGAGCAATCTCCTCTTCAGTCGCAATAATTGGCTTTTTCGTTAAAACTTTTAATAGCGGGGAATTGCGTAAACTATGTTTTACCAAGCGGTCTTCTAAACTGTGGAAGCTGATAATGACGATTCTACCGCCAGGAACAAGGGCGTTAGGTGCTTTCTCCACAAAAGTCTCTAGGGACTTTAACTCATCATTAACTACTATTCGCAAGGCTTGAAATACACGGGTAGCCGGATGGATTCTACCATAGCGGTATTTAGGTGGCACACAAAGAGCGATCGCCTCAGCTAATTCTGTGGTTGTGTGCAGTGGTCTTTTTTCAACAATACGCTTGGCAATACGTCTGGATAATCGTTCTTCGCCGTATTTAAAGAAAATATCTGCTAATTTCGCCTCATCCCACTCATTAATCACATCAGCAGCCGTCAAAGATTGTCTTTGATCCATTCGCATATCTAAACTAGCAGTGTGACGAAAACTAAAACCTCGTTCTGGCGTATCCAAGTGGTAAGAACTTACACCCAAATCCGCCAAAATACCATCAAAACAGCCCGCAGGAAACTGATAAGTGGCAAAATTGCTGCGAATAAATTTGATTTGTTCACTAAAGTCTGCTAACTCCTTTTTTGCAGCATTTAGAGCATCCTCATCTTGGTCAATAGCTGTTAGTCGTATATCTGGTGCAGCCGCTAAAATCAAACGACTATGACCACCACCGCCTACTGTAGCATCCAGATAATTTCCTCCAGCACGTACTGCTAGACCTGTAATTACTGCTTGCGGTAATACTGGTAAATGGGAAAATGTCGGTTCTTCGGTAGCTGGCAAGTCGGCAGAATGAGAATTCATTAGTTTAGTACAAAAAAATAGAGGATGGCAGCAAAATTCAGTAATCAGAATTTATGATTTCTAGTTTTTAATTAGCTATTTAGTTGAGGTTTTATTGTAGTAATGATAAATATTTAAAATCATATAAATTAACGTACCCACAAATCTACTTCATACAGAGTTAACGCATAAATAATTACTATCTAGCATTGAAATACTGAATACAGGACATCTACAATAGTCTATCTCTTACTGAAAATAAAGTCCCAATTCAAATTCACAATATATAGAAGTATTTTTCTGGTAAATTCAAATTTAGTAGCAAAGTTAATTCTTGAATATCAACATTCAATATTGATTAGTCATTAGTTATTCTCCCTTGTCAACTTTCCCCTTGTCCCTTCATCTCCCTACACCCTACCCAAGAGATGTAAAAAAATCCCGTGCCTTAATTTATTGGATATCGAGCTTTCCTATAATAGTTGAAGACGTGAAACAAAATGCAACATCAACAAAACGCCCTCATCTGCCCCCATCTCTCCAACATACTCCCGTATGGGTAATAAATGCCGGGTTTGCCCCAAAATATTGCCTCTACGAACATGAGCTTGGCAGACACGAAAACTCTTGTCTGGATGGCATGTAAGCGATTCAACTCACAATTTTCTAATGGGAGAACACGGAATTTATGGCGAGAATAGAAACCCGCACTGAACCTATGGTGCTGAACATGGGGCCACACCATCCCTCCATGCACGGGGTTTTGCGGTTAATTGTCACTTTGGATGGTGAAGATGTTGTTGACTGTGAACCGGTGATTGGCTACTTGCATCGAGGCATGGAAAAAATTGCCGAGAACCGCACCACTATTATGTATGTTCCCTACGTGAGTCGTTGGGACTATGCAGCTGGGATGTTCAACGAAGCTGTCACTGTCAACGCACCAGAAAAATTGGCAGGTGTGACTGTACCGAAACGCGCCAGCTACATCCGCGTCATCATGCTGGAATTGAATCGCATTGCTAACCACTTGCTGTGGTTCGGCCCCTTCCTCGCTGACGTAGGCGCACAAACTCCCTTTTTCTACCAATTCCGAGAACGGGAGATGATCTATGATTTGTGGGAAGCCGCTACTGGCTACCGCATGGTCAACAATAACTACTTTCGCGTAGGTGGCGTAGCTGCTGATTTGCCCTACGGCTGGGTAGATAAGTGCATGGAATTTTGCGATTATTTCTTACCTGTCGTTGATGAATACGAAAAATTAGTTACCAATAACCCCATTTTCCGCCGTCGCGTTGAAGGTATTGGTACTATTACCCGTGAAGAAGCTATTAACTGGGGATTATCTGGCCCTATGTTACGGGCTTCTGGCGTAAAGTGGGATTTGCGGAAAGTTGACCACTACGAATGCTACGACGATTTTGATTGGGACGTACAATGGGAAACCACAGGTGATTGCTTGGCGCGCTACATGGTGCGGATGCGCGAAATGCGCGAATCTGTCAAAATTCTCAAGCAAGCTCTCAAAGGACTCCCTGGAGGCCCTTACGAAAACCTAGAAGCCAAACGTTTAGCGGCTGGGAAAAAATCGGAGTGGGATGCTTTTGATTACCAATATATTGGTAAGAAAGTTTCACCTACCTTCAAAATGCCCAAAGGTGAAATTTATGCCCGTGTAGAAAGCGGTAAAGGCGAACTGGGGATATATCTGGTTGGCGATGATAACGTCTTCCCCTGGAGATGGAAAATCCGTCCAGCAGATTTCAACAACCTTCAAATCCTCCCTCATTTATTGCGTGGCATGAAAGTTGCTGATATTGTCGTCATTCTCGGCAGTATCGACGTAATCATGGGATCTGTTGATAGGTAATTTTCGTCACTCTGAGGAATATTCAATCCATAAATTGTTTCTCTTAATGAGTAAATAAGAGCTAAAAACCCCGATTTTCCAAAAAATTGGGGTTTTTAAATTAGGTAATTCTCAATTATCAAACAGGATTACTAGCGCAGCATCAAAAATTAGAAATTATTAATTTTTAATTAATTATCAGTAGTTTGTTGCAAAAGTTATATAAATTAAGATTGTGAAAAATAATTTAACTAAAGTTTTGTTTGGTATTGATTATTTAGTTCTATTGATATTAAATTAAATTTGCTTTTCTGAGTAATTTATAGTTTATCAATAGAATCTAGTACATTACTCTATAAAACTGACCAACTTAGCTCAATTTATTAAGTTTGAGAACTGTGCCAATCCATTCTCACGCAGAATCTGATCCTAGCTCAAATACATCTATAGAAGAGGGCTTACAAAAGGTTCTGAATCGTCTTGTCAACAAAATGCAAAGAGACGCATTAATCCGACAAACGACAACCCAATTGAGAGAATCCCTCCAGGTTGATCGCGTGGTTTTATACTACTTTTATTGGCAGTGGCATGGACAAGTTACATTTGAATCCATAGGTTCTGAAGAATTTTCCATACTAGGATCAACCGGGCCGGATGAGTGTTTTAACGATGAGTATGCAGCACTGTATTTAGCTGGTAGAGTAAAAGCGATCGCGGATATTGAAACAGAATCAATGGCCACTTGTCACCGAGATTTTCTCCGCAATTTACAAGTCCGCGCCAACCTAGTAGCACCGATTTTAACACCCAAAGGTTTGTGGGGATTACTGGTAGCTCATCACTGCCAAGGAACTCGTGATTGGTCACAATCAGACATAGAACTGATGCAAGTGTGTGCGCGAACTTTAGCCACCTCTCGTTATATTTTAGAGAGTTAGATGTAAGGCTACAGGTTACAGGGGTTACACGTATTAAGAATACAGGTTACGGATATCGTGAACAAATGAATCGAAAATCCAAGATAAAGTACTTAAAAAGAAATTAATTACTTACCGCTTTTTCTTCTTTCCTCTGTAACCTATTACCTGTCACCTTTTCCCTGTCATCTATGGATTTTAATTTGGCACTACATCAAGCCATAGCCGAACGCATAACTAAGAGTCCTAAACAGCGAATCACTTTTGCCGAATACATGGAGATGGTGCTATATCATCCAGAATATGGCTACTATTCCAGAGATGCCGTCAAAATTGGGTTTAAAGGCGGGGACTTTTTCACCTCAGTCAGTCTCGATAATGACTTTGGCGAGTTATTAGCAGAACAATTTCTGGAAATGTGGGAAATTCTAGGGCAACCTGCACCCTTTTATTTGGTAGAAATGGGCGCAGGACAAGGAATTTTGGCGTTGCATATTCTGAAATATACTCAGCAGCACCATCCTGATTTTTTTTCTGTGTTGCAGTATCTAATTGTGGAGAAATCCCCGGGCTTCCAACAGGAACAACAAAAACTCCTGCAAGAGTTTCCTGTTCGTTGGTGTAACTGGGAGGAAATATCACCTAGCTCAATTGTGGGCTGTTTTTTCTCAAATGAATTAGTCGATGCTTTGCCGGTACATCAGTTTATCTTAGAAGCTGGTGAACTGCGGGAAATTTACGTGACTTTCAGGGAAGAAGAAGTAAATAAAAGAGTAAATGTGTCCTTGTCTCCTTCTTCCAGCAATACATACTTGACAGAAGTCATAGCCGAACCATCCACACTCCGATTAGCAGAGTATTTTGATTTAGTCGGGATTGATTTTCAGCAGGGTGGTTATGAGGATGGCTATCGCAGTGAGATTAATTTAGCAGCTTTAGACTGGTTGAGTATAGTAGCTGACCGCTTGCAACGGGGGTATGTGCTAACAATTGATTATGGCTACCCTGCCAGCCGTTATTATAATCCCAGGCGATCGCAAGGAACACTCCAGTGCTACTATCAACATCGTCATCACAATAACCCTTATATTAATATTGGGCGACAAGATATCACAGCCCATGTTGACTTTACGGCATTAGAACGATGGGGTGAGTGCTGTGGACTAGAGAAAGTTGGTTTTATCCAACAGGGTTTATTTTTGATGGCTTTGGGCTTAGGAAACCGCATTGCAAACCTTTCTTATCAAGAAATTGGCCTCTCTCAACTACTAAAACGACGAGAAACACTCCACCAACTCATTGATCCGACAGGATTGGGTAGCTTTGGCGTTTTAATTCAAAGCAAGGGATTATCCCAACAAAACCCCTCTCAACTGCTAAAAGGTTTAACTGTGCCAAAATAAAAGAGAGCAGGAATCTTTAGCACAACCCCACAACCTAAAACTCCAACTCTTCTCCCCTATACATGCCAGTTGGCTCAAGTCGGCAAAGCCGCCCAACGGACTGTCGATGCTCCTGTATCGCTACCGCTACGCTCACACCAAGCAATTAGCTCCTTCACACCCCTACAAAAAGTTAAAACTCTCTTTAAGAATGCTGTATTCGTAAGATATGGACTAGCATAACAGTGATTGCTATGAAGCTAAGTCAACAATCGGAGTAAAAATTATGACCGCTCATGACTTGTTAATGTTAGTAACACTACTGAGTCCTGGTATCTTGCTATCAGTCCTCATTATGGCGAGTTTTGCTGCAGGTGGCTAACTGCTAAATCAGTCTTTTGGGGGTAGAACATCTGATAAAAATTTAATCACTCTTTATTATCCAGATACAAGGACTAAAGTCTTAACTACAAACGATAATTTGACACTGGAGTCAAGAGTGATTACTCCCTCAATACTGAAAATCAAACTATGAAAACGCGATGTCTAGGAAAAGACTCGCCAATGGCTCTACTAAAGGAAAGTGAACAATGAAGGTGGCATTTCTGGGAACTGGACTAATGGGACTACCAATGGCCCAAAGATTGTTAGCAGCAGATATAGAGGTAATTGCTTACAACCGTACCCCAGAAAAACTAGCACCCCTGCAAGCAGCAGGCGCGGAAATTGTCACCCATCCCCGCTATGCTATTCGGGAAGCCGAGTGCGTTATTTTGATGTTGACTAACGCCGCCGCGATTTATCATGTCCTGTTGTCAGATACTTCTTGGCGGACGTTGGCTGGGCGTACTATTATCCAGATGGGAACAATTACTCCAACACAAAGCCAAGAAATTCGAGATTCCGTAGTTGGGGGTGGGGGTGAATACATGGAAGCACCAGTATTGGGAAGCATCCCCGAAGCTAAAGCAGGTACGCTAACAGTGATGGTAGGCGCGCATCCACAACAATATGAAAGACACTTAGATTTACTCAAGAATTTTGGTTCAGATCCTGTACTGATAGGGCCAGTAGGAACTGCATCTGGATTGAAATTAGCCTTAAATCAACTCATAGGTTCTCTAACTACGAGTTTTGCTCTGAGTTTAGCTTTTGTGCAGCGTCAGGGGATTGATGTCGAAAAGTTTATGCAAGTTTTACGTGACAGCGCACTGTACGCACCTACCTTCGATAAAAAACTACAGCGGATGTTAGACGGAAACTATAGCAACCCAAATTTTCCCACCAAACATTTGCTTAAAGATACGGACTTATTTATTTCTGAAGCCCAATCTCTAGGTTTAGATCTCAGCAGTATTGAAAATGTGCAGAAAATTCTCCAAACAGCCATGAAAATGTCGTTTGCTGATTATGATTATTCTGCTCTATTTACTGTAATTAAAGATTGGGGAGAAGTTAGTGGAGGTTAGGAAAGCAGAGGAAACAAGGAAGATTATCTAGCCAATGTCTAATACCCAATTGCTAATTAACCTGAGTTCGGGTTAAAGATAAGAAGGTAAAAGCCAGTCCAGATGGAGGCTAGGCTTCTGAGGTAGATGACAATAAGCGATCAATCCGCACAAAACGTTAACACAAAAATTAACGGGGCTTCG
>Ga0209172_10000812_pt1 | contig 78750 bp, 71 predicted proteins | sample LarsenN4metaG_FD_184113 | JGI IMG/M metagenome (GOLD analysis project Ga0209172, IMG submission 184113) | Hot spring sediment bacterial and archeal communities from British Columbia, Canada, to study Microbial Dark Matter (Phase II) - Larsen... ... | reverse complement strand
GGATGAGACCGGCCGGCCCTTCGTGGGCCGCGCGGGACAGTTGTTGACCGAGATCCTGGCCGCGATTGACCTGCCCCGCGACCGGGTGTTCATCTGCAACGTTGTCAAGTGCCGGCCGCCGGACAACCGCAAGCCCCAGCAGGACGAGATCGACACCTGCGCGCCGTACCTGTACCGGCAGCTTGACCTCATCCGCCCCAGGGTCATCTTGGCGATGGGGAACACGGCGGCCGAGACGCTGCTCAACACCAGGCAGTCGCTGAACTCGCTGCGGGGGCGCGTGCATCAGTTCCGCGGAATGCCATTGATCGTCACGTACCACCCGGCCGCGCTGTTGCGCAACCCGCACTGGAAGAAGCCAACCTGGGATGACGTCCGTATCGCCCGCCAGCTCATCGACGCGTAGCGCCGAGGCGCCCGCCGCCGAGCGGCAGACGCCCTGGAGCCCGGAGGCCGAGCAGGCCGTGCTGGGCGCCATGTTGCTGGACGCCGACGCCGCGCTCAAGGCGCTGGAACTGCTCGACGACGCCGCGTTCTATCGCGACGCGCACCGTCGCATGTTCCGGGCCATGGCCGCCCTCCTGGAGCGGGGCAAAGTCATCGATCCCGTCCTGTTGCGGGACGAGCTGACCCGCCGCGGCGACCTGGAGCCCGCCGGCGGGTCCGAGTACATCGCGGTGCTGCTGGACGTCGTGCCCACGGCCGCCAACGTCGAGCATCACTGTCGCATCGTGAAGGAAAAGGCGCTTCTCCGCCGGCTGATCGAGGCGGGGACCGCGGTGGTCCAGAGCGCCTACGAAGGCCGGCAGGACGTGGGCACCCTGCTCGACGAGGCCGAGCAGCGCATGTTCGAGATTTCCTTCCAGCGGGGCACCCAGGAATCGGTCCGGATCAAGGAGCTCATGTGGCAGGCGATGGAGCGCATAGAAGCGCGCCATCGCGGCGATGATTCGGTACGCGGGGTTCCCAGCGGCTTCACAGATTTGGATATCAAGACCAACGGCTTTCAGAAGAGTGACCTCATCGTGGTGGCGGCCCGGCCCTCCATGGGCAAAACCTCGTTCTGCCTGAACGTGGCGGCCAACGCCGCGCTGGAGCACAAGGTGCCCGTGGCCCTGTTCTCGCTGGAAATGTCCCGCGACCAGGTAGTCGAGCGGCTGCTCGCCGCCGAAAGCTTCGTGGACCTGCACCGGCTGCGGAGCGGTCATTTGCGGGACGACGACTACCCCAAGATGTCGCGCGCCGCAGGGCTGCTCGGCACTGCCCCCGTCTGGATCGACGACACCCCGGCGCTGACCCTGCTGGAGCTGCGCTCCAAGGCCCGGCGGCTCAAAGCCGAGCACCACATCGGCCTGTTTGTGGTGGATTACCTCCAGCTCATCCGCGGCCCGGCGACCGATAACCGGCAGGAAGAAATCAGCTTCATCTCGCGGTCCCTCAAGGCGCTCGCCCGCGAAGTCCAGACGCCGGTCATCGCGCTCTCGCAGCTGTCCCGGGCACCCGAACAGCGGGGCGGCGATCGCCGGCCCATGCTCTCCGACTTGCGGGACTCCGGCGCCATCGAGCAGGACGCCGATCTGGTGATCTTCATCTACCGCCCGGAGATGTACCCCTCGCTCAAGGAACGGGACGAGAGCCTCCAGGAGGGCGTGGCGGAGATCCACCTGGCGAAGCACCGCAACGGCCCCACGGGGACGCTCAAGCTGGCCTTCCACAAGCAGTACACGCGCTTCGACAACTACACCGAGCGCGAGCCCGAAGGAACGGATGCGGTCTAGCCACCACTCCGTGTACCGCTGCACGGAGTGCGGAGCCGAATACCCCAAGTGGGTAGGGCGCTGCGAGGCGTGCGGGGCCTGGAACACGGTGGCGGAAGAGGCGGTCGGACCGTTCGGCGGATCGACCGGTCGACGGTCCGCGCGAGCCAAGCGCCGAACCGCCGAACCGCCGATCCGTCTCTCTGAGATTAAGGCGGCGTCGCTGCGCCGCTGGACCACCGGGCTCAACGAGTTCGACTTCGTCCTCGGCGGGGGCGTGGTCCCCGGCTCCATGACCATCGTGGGCGGCGAGCCCGGGATCGGGAAATCCACCCTCCTGCTCCAGTGCTCGGCGCGCCTGGAGGAGGCGGGCGTCGCCACGCTGTACGTCTCGGGCGAGGAATCCGCCGAACAGCTCCGCCTGCGGGCCGACCGGCTGGGCGGCGGGGCAGGGCAGGTGCGCATCCTTCCCGAGGTGCGGGTGGAGGCGATCGAAGCCACGGCCCGGAGCGCGGGAGCGCAGGTCGTGGTGGTGGACTCGATCCAGACCACCTACACCGAGGATCTGGAGGGCGCCCCAGGAAACGTAGGCCAGGTCCGCGAGTGCGCGGCGCGGCTGATGCGCTACGCCAAGGAGTCGGGCGCCTCGGTGATGCTGGTGGGCCACGTCACCCGCGGCGGCGTCATCGCCGGCCCCAAGACCCTGGAGCACATCGCCGACACGGTGCTGTACTTCGAGGGCGAGACCAGCCACGACTACCGCGTTCTCCGGGCGGTGAAGAACCGCTTTGGGTCGGTGGACGAAGTCGGCGTCTTCGAGATGACCGGCACGGGCCTCAAGCCGGTGGGGAATCCGTCGGCCACGTTCCTCGCGGGCCGTGACACCGGGGTCCCCGGCTCCGCCGTGACCGCGGTGATGGAAGGCAGCCGGCCCATGCTCATCGAGATCCAGGCCCTCGCCGTCAGATCCGGCTTCGGCACCCCCCAGCGGGTCGCCACCGGCCTCGACCACCGCCGGCTGGCCGTGCTCCTGGCGGTGCTGGAGCGGCGGGCGGGGCTTCGGTTCCACGACCTCGACGTGTTCGTGAACGTTACCGGGGGCATGCGGTTGGTGGAGCCGGCGTCTGATCTCGCGGTGGTCGCCGCCTTGTGCTCCGCGGTTCAGGATCGCCCGGTCCCGCCGGACGCGCTGTTCGTGGGCGAGGTGGGCCTGGGCGGCGAGGTGCGTCCCACGGCCGCGCTCGAGCGCCGCTTCGCGGAAGCGGAGCGCCTGGGCTTCCGCACCGTCTTCCTCTCGGCCCGGAGCCGGTTGAGCGGGCTCATCCCCGCCACCCCCGTCGCTCATGTCGCCGACCTCGCCCGCCGCCTCGCCGCCTGAGATCGGCGTTCTCCTCCCCGCGGCGGGGCGTGGAGAACGAGCAGGCGGCGAGTTGAAGCAGTTCCGCCCCATCGGCGGCGTCCCGATGCTGCTCCGGGCCGTTCGCCCCTTCGCCCAGCACCCCCGCGTGCGGCAGATCGTGGTGGCGTTGCCGCCGAAGGTCGCGGCCCGACCGCCGGCGTGGCTTGAAGAGCTGGTCGGCGAGCGCCTGCGGGTGGTTCCCGGCGGCGCCACGCGGGCGGAGTCCGTGGCCGTGGCCCTGGCGCGTCTGGACGCCGCCTGTCGCATCGTGCTGGTGCACGACGCGGCACGGCCCTTCGTCAGCACCGACACGATAGACGCGGTTATCACCGCGGCGGAGACCGGCGCCGGCGCGGTGGCGGCGGTTCCCGTGGGCGACACGCTCAAGCGGGTGCAGGCAGCCGGCGAACCGGGGGCGGGGAAGGGAAGCCCCCTTACCAGTCACCGCTCACGCATTTCCCCCCCGCTGGTCCGTGAGACCGTGGACCGCCAGGGGCTGTGGCGCGCGCAGACCCCCCAGGGCTTTCCCCGCGACCTCCTCGAGCGAGCCTATGCGCGCCGCGGTGAGATCGGGGACGCCACCGACGACGCCCAGCTGGTCGAGCGCCTGGGAGCACCGGTGGTCGTGATTCCGGATCACACCACCAACATCAAGGTGACCACCGCCGAGGATTTCGCGCTGGCGGAGGCGATCGCGTCCCGATGACCACACTGGCCTTTCAGACGCCCGATGATGTCCGCCGCGCCATCCCGCTCATCCGGGAGCACCTCGAGCGGGGAGGCCTGCTGGCCTACCCCACCGAGACGGTCTATGGTCTGGGGTCCCGTCCCCGCCAGGAGGACGTCGCGGCGCTCGCCGCGCTCAAGGGGCGCCGGGCCGACAAACCGTTCTTGCTGCTGGTCTCCGGCCGTCGCATGGTGGAGGCGTACGGGTTGGTGTTCACCGACGCCGCCACCGCGCTGGCCGACGCGTGCTGGCCGGGGCCCCTGACGCTGGTGCTCCGGGGCGGTGAGGGTCGGCTGCCAGACCTGCTGCGGGGACCCGAGGGCGGCATCGCGGTTCGCAGCACCGGCCATCGTGGTATCGCGCAGCTGATCGCGGCCCTGGAATGTCCGCTGACCTCCACCTCCGCCAACCGCCCCGGCGGTCCCACCGCGCCCGGCGCGGCCGCCATCGCGGCGACCTTCGCATCCGCCATCGCCGACGGCACGCTGCTAGTGCTGGAAGGAGGGACCTTGGGGAACGTCCCCCCCTCCACCGTGGTGGACTGCACCCAGAACCGGCCGCGCCTGATCCGGGAGGGTGCAATCCCCCTGAGCGAGCTCCGCCGCCGCGCCGGGAGCGCGGCGCCATGACGCAGGTGCTGCTGGTGTGTACGGGCAACATCTGTCGCAGCCCGCTCGCCGAGGCCGTCATGCGCCGGGAGCTGTCCGGCCTGGCTCGCACGGACATCACGGTGACCTCGGCCGGCACCGGTGCCTGGGATGGCGCCCCGGCCTCCGAGGGGGCGTACCTGGTTGGGTTGGAGCACGGGTTGGATCTCTCGGCCCACCGCGCCCGGTTGCTCACGCGGGAGCTGGTCGAAAGGGCCGACGTGGTCTTGACCATGGCGCGCCACCACCGCGCCCGGGTGCAGGAGCTGGGCGGCGAGGGCCGGACCTTCGTCCTGGGAGAGTATGCGGGCCGGGCCGGAGCGCAGGCCGAGGTGAGCGACCCCTTCGGCGGGGACCTGGACGTGTACCGAGAGACCTACGCCGAGCTCGAGACCCTGGTGCGAACCGCCGTCAACCGCATGGTGACCGAATACCATGACCCGAGTTCAGGCCAGTAGCAGGGTCCTGGCGGTCGTCGGGGATCCGGTTCGGCACTCGCTGTCTCCCGCCATGCACAACGCGGCGATCGCCGCGTTGGGGCTCGACGCCGTCTACATCCCTATTCGCGCCGACGCCGTCGCGCTCCCGCACGTCATCAAGGCACTGGAGGCGGTAGGGATCGCGGGCAACGTGACCGTGCCCCACAAGGTGGCCGTGGCTCAGCTGCTGATCCGCCTCACGTCCACGGCCCAGCAGCTGGGCGCCGTCAACACCTTCTTTCCGGACGGCGGCCGGTTGGTGGGTGACAATACGGACGTCGCGGGCCTGCTGGATGCCCTGGATCGCCTCGAGCCTGAGAGCCCATGGCTGGTGGTGGGCACGGGAGGCTCAGCCCGGGCCGTGGCCGCGGCTGCCAGGGCGCGATCCGCCCGGCTCCTGGTGCACTCGCGCGACCCCGCACGGGCCGCGACCTTCGCCGCCTGGGCTCGCGACATCGGGGTGGACGCCCACGCGGACGACGGCCAGAGCGCGGCGACCGTTATCAACGCCACGCCGCTGGGGCTCCAGCCCGGCGACGCACCCCCGGTGCCACCCGAGCGCCTGGACGGTTGCCGCGCCGCATTGGATCTGGTCTACGCGCCCCGGGAGACCGCCTGGATCCGCGCCTGCCGCGCCCGTGGCCTCCGGGCGGCGGACGGACGCGCCATGCTGGTAGCCCAGGGAGCGTACGCGTTCGAGCGCTTCTTCCCCGGGGTTCCGGCGCCCAGGGAAATCATGGCGGCTGCCGTGCGGCAGGCGCTCGGCGAGTAGGACCACGCTGCTTGTGATTCACCGCAGAGGTCGTAGAGGGGAAAAGAGAGAGCGATGACCTGGTGCTTCTCTGCGGCCTCTGCGGTGAAGACGCCTGGAAGCGTAGTCCAGGGTTTGGAGCGGCTGCTACTCCCGAATGCGTGCGTTTCCTGCGAACGCTGGGTGGGAGACCGTGAGCCCGATGCGCTGGTGTGCGACCGCTGCCGGCTCAGGCTTCAGCCGCTGCTGGGCGGGTGTGAGCGGTGCCGCCAACCGCTGCCGCCCATCGGCGCCTGCCGGTTTTGCACCGAATGGCCGGCGGAGCTCAGGTGGGCGCGCAGTGCCGTGTGGCTGGACCATGAGGCGCGGGAAGTGGTGCACCACCTCAAGTACCGCGGCTACCAGCGGCTGGCCTCATTCATGGCCGCCCTGATCGCGCGACACACCCCGCGACCGGCAGGGGGAGTGCTGGTCCCGATTCCCCTCACCCGCCGCCGCTTCCGCGAGCGCGGCTTCAACCAGGCCTCCTCGATCGCGCGGGCGCTGAGCCGAGCGTGGGGCCTGCCGGCGGGTGAAGAGCTTCTCACGCGGCGGCGCGAGGCCGGTTCACAGACGGCGTTGACGCCCGAGGAACGCCTGGCGAACGTGGCGGACGCGTTTTGGGCCCTCCCACCGCGACCCCACCCGGCGGGAGAGGCGGCAGGGGACGGAGTGATTATAGTTGACGACGTATTGACCACGGGTGCGACGCTGACCGCCGCAGCGTCCGCGTTGGCGGCCGCAGGCTGGCGGCGGATTGGCGCGGTAACCTTCGCTCGGGCGCTCCCGTTCGAGCGCCGAGTCATCTGACCCCCGACCGCACAGGATAGCTCCCATGGCTGTGAAGATCGCGATCAACGGATTCGGACGGATCGGACGCCTGGTGCTGCGCGGCATCGTCCAGGCCAGGACCAAGCTGGACGTCGTCGCGGTCAACGACGTCACCGACCCCAAGACCCTGGCCCACCTCTTCAAATACGACTCGGTCCACGGCCGCTTCCGCGGCACCGCCGAGGCCGAGACCGAGGGCATCTGCATCAACGGCAAGTCGGTGCGGGTCTTGTCGGTCAAAGATCCGGCGCAGCTGCCCTGGAAAGACCTGGGCGTAGATGTGGTGCTGGAGTCCACGGGCCTTTTCACCGACCGCGACAAAGCCGCCGCCCACCTGTCGGCGGGCGCCAAGAAAGTCATCATCAGTGCTCCGGCCAAGAAGGAAGACATCACGATCGTGATGGGCGTCAACCACCAGGCCTACGACCCCAAGAAACACCACGTGCTGTCGAACGCCTCGTGCACCACCAACTGCCTCGTTCCGGTGGTGAAGGTGGTGCTGGATAACTTCGGGTTCGAGCGCGGCTTCATGACCACGGTGCACAGCTACACCAACGACCAGCGGGTGCTGGACCTCCCCCACAAAGACCTGCGTCGCGCCCGCGCCGCGGCGCTGAACATCATTCCCACCACCACCGGGGCGGCCAAGGCGACCTCGCTGGTGCTGCCGGAGCTCAAGGGCAAGCTGGACGGGGTGTCGCTCCGCGTGCCGACGGCGGACGTCTCGGTCGTTGACCTCACCTGCGTCGTGTCCAAGAGGACCGATCCCGAGGCCGTGAACGCCGCCTTCCGGGCAGCCGCGGCCGGTCCCATGAAGGGCATCCTGGCCGTGAGCGACGAGCCCCTGGTCTCAGCGGACTACATCGGCGACCCCCACTCCAGCACCGTAGACGCGATGAGTACCCAGGTCATCGACGGGACGCTGGTGCACGTCTCCTCCTGGTACGACAACGAGATGGGTTACGCCGTGCGGTGCGTGGACCTGCTGGAGTTGGTGGCGAGCAAGCTGTGATCGCCAGTGCACCTTCTGCCCCTCCTGCCTCTTCTGCCTCTCCTGCCCCTTCTGCCGGGGCGGCCGGGGGGGAGGTAGGAGCATGAACAAGCGAACGCTTGCGGCGCTGGAGAAACAGCCATTAGAGGGCCTGCGCGCCCTGGTGCGGGTGGACTTCAACGTGCCGCTGGCCGACGGGCGGGTGAGCGACGACACCCGGATCCGCGCCGCGCTACCCACTATCCGCTGGCTCACCGCCAAGGGCTGCCGCGTCATCCTGATGTCACACCTGGGCCGGCCCAAGGGCGGCCCCGACCCCAAGTACTCGCTCAAACCCGTGGCCGGCGCCCTGGAAAAACTGCTCGGTGCTCCGGTGGCGTTCATCGCCGATCCACTGGCGGAGGACGCGGAGCGGCAGAGCCGCCAGCTCAAGCGCGGGGAGGTGGCCGTGGTCGAAAACACCCGCTTCTTCCCCGGCGAAGAAAAGAACGATCCGGCCCTGGCTCGCTCCCTGGCGCGACTGGGAGATCTGTACGTCAACGACGCCTTCGGCTCGGCACACCGCGCGCACTCCTCCACCGAGGCCGTAGCCCACCTCCTCAAGCCCGCCGTGGCCGGTTTCCTGATGGCCAAGGAGCTGGAATACCTGGGCGTCGCGTTGGAGCGGCCCAAGCGGCCCTTCGTCGCCGTGCTGGGTGGCGCCAAGGTGTCCGACAAGATCGAGGTCATCAACAACCTGCTGCCTAAGGTGGACGAGCTGCTCATCGGCGGTGCCATGGCCTGCACCTTCTTCCTGGCCATGGGTCTTGAGGTGGGCAGTTCCCTGGTGGAACGCGACAAGGTCGAGCGGGCTGAGGAGCTGCTCGAGCGAGCGGGCGACAAGCTGGTCCTGCCGTTCGGTGCCGTGGTGGCCACCGAGCTCAAGGCCGGCGTCGAGGCCCGCTCCGTGCCCCGAGACGGCATTCGCCGGGGTTGGGCTGTCTACGACATTGACGAGGCCACGCGCCAGGACTTCGCGCGTCGCATCCAGGGTGCCAAGACGGTGGTATGGAACGGGCCCATGGGCGTGTTCGAAACCCCACCGTTCGACGGCGGCACGCGCGCCATCGCGCAGGCGCTGGCCGCGGCCACGGCCCGGGGTGCCACCACCATCGTTGGTGGCGGGGACTCGGCGGCGGCCGTGGCGGCGGTGGGCCTGGAATCGCAGGTGTCACACGTCTCCACCGGTGGCGGCGCCGCGCTCGAGTTGATGGAAGGGAAGGTCTTGCCCGGCGTCGCGGCGCTGGACGACGCGTGAGACAACGGCTGTACGCCGCCAACTGGAAGATGCACCACGGGCCTGGGGCAGCTCGGAGCTTCCTGGGAACCTTTCTGGAGCAGTACCCCCGGCGTGATGACCGGCAGGTGTGGTTCTTCCCCCCCGCGATCTCCTTCACCACCGTGCTCGACCTCATCCGGGGCCGCTCGGACCTGGGCGCCGGCGTGCAGAACATTCACTGGGAGCCCAAGGGCGCCTTCACCGGCGAGCTCAGCGTCCCCATGCTAGTGGAGGCGGGCGCCAAGGGCGCCCTCGTGGGGCACTCCGAGCGTCGGCACGCCTTCGGCGAGAAGGACGACGAGTCCGGCAAGAAGGCCCGGGCCCTGTTGGGCGCCGGCCTGGTAGCGGTGTTCTGCGTGGGCGAGACGCTGGAGGAACGCGACGCGGGGAACACCTGGACCGTGGTGCGGCGCCAGCTGAGCGTGCTCGATGGTCTTCCGGCAGCTCAGCTGGCCCGGGTCGTGGTCGCCTATGAGCCGGTGTGGGCCATCGGCACCGGCAGGAACGCCACTCCCACCGACGCGGCGGAGGTGCATCGGTCCATCCGCGGCTGGTTCGAGAACCACGGTGTAACGAGGGACGACGTCACGGTTCTGTACGGGGGGAGCGTGAATCTCAAGAACGCCTCCGAGTTGTTGGCCGAACCCGAGATTGACGGCGTGCTGGTGGGCGGAGCGTCCCTCGATCCCACCGGCTGGGCGACGCTGGTCTCCCAGCCAGCGAATTGACCGAGGCTCCCAGCCACGATATGATTCGCCGCACGCCATGTTCACGTTCCTGTTGATCCTCCTGATCCTCGACTCGATCCTGCTCACGGTGGTCGTGCTGCTCCAGGCGGGGCAGGGCGGGGGTCTGGCGAGCCTGGGTGGTGGCGCCTCCACCGACAGCTTCCTGGGCGGCCGCCAGGCGGTCACCATCCTCACCAAGCTCTCCTGGTGGTGCGGGGGGATCTTCCTGGGATTGTCGCTGCTTCTCGCCGGGTTGGGCGCGCGCGGGACGACTCCCCGCTCGGTCCTCGAGCAGCAGGTGCCGGCGCCGGCGCCGGTGGCGCCGCTCCCCCTCCAAGAGCAGCCGGCTCCCCAGCCACCGGCGACCTCGAATCCGGTTCCACGATAACCGCGTGACTGAGCCGCTCCCCGCCTACGTCCTGCTGGAAGACGGCGCGTGGTTCCCTGGGAACACGCGCCGTCCGTTTTCGCCCACCCCGGGCGAAGTCGTGTTCACCACCAACCTGTCGGGCTATCAGGAGGTCTTCACCGACCCCTCCTACCTGGGCCAGATCGTCGTCATGACCGCCCCCATGATCGGCAACTACGGGATCAACGACGAGGATCTGGAATCCACCAAGCCCCAGGTAAACGGGGTCGTGGTCCGGGAGCTGTCGCGGGCCTACTCCAACTGGCGAGCCAGGGGCGCACTGGACGAGTGGCTGGCCCGGCGCAACGTCCCGGTAGTGGAAGGCGTGGACACCCGCCAACTCACCCGACACATCCGCTCCGTCGGCGCCATGCGAGGCATCGTGGCGCTGGGGCCGAAGCCCGGGCCCGACGCGCGAGCCGCGCTCGACGCCAGCCCGCGCATGGAGGGACAGGACCTGGCTTCGCGGGCAACGGTCTTGGGCGAACGGCAGGTGGGCGACCCGCAGGCCCGGCACCACGTGGTAGCCTACGATTTCGGCATGAAGGAGAACATCCTGCGGGTGTTCGCGTCGCTGGACTGCCGGGTAACCGTGGTCCCCGCCACCACGCCCGCGGCGCGCGTGCGCGAACTTGAGCCGGACGGCCTATTTCTCTCGAACGGTCCCGGGGACCCCGCAGCCGTGGAGTACGCGCTCCCGGTACTCCGTGAGCTAACCAAGAAGGGGCTGCCCACCTTCGGCATCTGCCTGGGCCACCAGTTGATCGGGCTGGCCTTCGGCGGAGAGACGGTCAAGCTCCCCTACGGACACCGTGGTGGCAACCACCCCGTCCGGGATCTTGAGACAGGCCGAGTGCTCATCACCAGCCAAAACCACGGATTTGCTGTCAGGGGAACAGGTAAGGACATCCCAGGTGCTAACTCACTTGAGGTGACGCATCGTAACCTCAATGATGACACCGTGGAAGGCCTTAGGCACAAGGACCTTCCCATTTCCGCGGTGCAGTACCATCCGGAGGCATCCCCGGGCCCACACGACGCGAGGAGCCACTTCCACCAATTCCTCCAAGCTCTTGACAGTCAATAGGTAAGCCCATATGTTGACCCCCCGCGTCGCTCGGCCGGGGCCTTTTTTTTTCCGCCGAGGTCGCCCCAGCAGGGGGAACGCATGACCAAGGCCGATCTCGTTGAGAAGGTAACCGCCACCATCGCCCGGACGGCGGGACCGATGATCTCGAAGAAAGACTGCGCCCGGGTGGTGGACGCCTTCCTCGACGCGGTCAAAGCTGCCCTCTCGGAACAACACAACATCGAGATTCGCGGGTTCGGCACGTTCAAGATCCGCAAACGTAAGACCCGCATGGCGAGAAACCCTCGCACCGGAGACCCGGTCGAGGTCGCCGCGCGCCCCGTACCGGTGTTCAAGCCCTCCAAGGAACTTCGGGCCATGGTGGCTGAGGCCACCGAGCGGGTGCCCCAAGCCTGACCCCTTTCTGGTAGCCAGTTGGAGCAGTTCGCGCCTGCTGGCTATATTGTTCCGTCCTATGGAGTTCCGCGTCGCCTCGGCGGCCGAGTCCGCCACCGCGATCCGCGTCACGGTGCGGCTGTTCGCGCACTACGCGGAGTTGACCGGCAGTGACGCGGTCGCCCTGGAGTTGCCCTCGGGAGCCACCGTGGCGGATGCGGTAGCTGCCCTACGCCGACAGGTCAACAACGGCGAGAAGCTCCCCACCCGACCCCTCGCGGCCGTTCATCTCACCCACGTGCTTCCGGACCGGCGCCTGTCCGATGGCGACGAACTGGCGCTCCTTCCGCCCCTGTCCGGTGGCTGAGAGCCGCTACCTCACTCGTGGGGCCATTGAGCCGGCGGCGCTGCTGGCCGCCATCAGTGACCCGAGCTTAGGTGGCACCGCGTTGTTCCTGGGCACGGTGCGGCGAGGAACCGAGGACGGCCCGGTGGCGAGCATCGAGTACACGGCGTACGAGGACATGGTGGATGCCGAGTTCGGTCGCATCCTCGCCGAAGCGGCGCGCCGGTGGCCCCACGGGCGAATGGTGGCCTGCCACCGGGTGGGAACGGTGCCCGCCGGCGAGGCCAGCATCGCGATCGCCGCGGCCATGCCCCATCGCGCCGATGCCTTCGCGGCCTGCCGGTTCGTGGTCGAGGAAGCCAAGCGGCGCCTCCCCATTTGGAAGTTGGAGATCCTGGACGACGGCAGCCGGCGATGGCGCGACGCTCAACCCGCTGCGGCGCCCGCGCCCACGGAGGGGGCCGAGGGGGCTGAGGGGGCTGAGGGGACCGGATGAGCCTCACAGTGGTCCTGATCGAACCCCAAATCCCTCCCAACACCGGCAACATCGCCCGCCTCTGCGCGGCCACGGATACGTCGCTCCATCTGATCGAACCGCTGGGGTTCTCGCTGGACGACGATCAGCTCCAGCGGGCCGGATTGGACTACTGGAGTGAGGTCGACCTATGGGTTCACCCCTCGTGGCGCGAATTCCGCGACGCGGTGTCCCGGGATCGCTGTCTCTACTTCTCCGCCCACGGCGGCCAGTCGTATTTCTCTGCGCCATTCGCGCCGAACTCGGTGCTGGTGTTTGGGAACGAGAGTGCGGGGCTGCCGGAGCGGATCCGGGAGAAGCATCCGGAACGGGTGTATCGGATTCCGATGCGCCCGGCGGTCCGCAGCCTGAATCTCGCAACGGCCGTCGGGATCGTCTTGTACGAAGCCCTCCGGCGCGTGGGCGCCCAGCTGGACGAAGAGACGCCACCCACAGATGCCCTGACGCAGCGTCCCCGCCGGTCGGCCGCCATACCGCGTGATACCAGTCCCCATTCCCCGAAGCAGGTTTGACGGCAGCGATCGCAGAGAACGCCGAGGAGACCGCGCAGAACACCGTGGCGCGATGCGCACCCATGAGCATGAACAGGTGTTCAGAGCAACCTCTGCGATCTCTACGGTCTCCGCGGTGAGCATTGGGGCAGCGAGGGAAAGGACCGGAGAGGCGCTATGAACAGGATCACGGTGGTAGGCGCCGGGAACGTGGGCGCCACGCTCGCGCAGCGGCTGGCGGAGAAGGAGCTGGCCCGCGAGGTCGTGCTGGTGGACATCATCGAGGGCGTCCCCCAGGGGAAGGGCCTGGACCAATGGGAGACCGGCCCCATCGAGGGGTTCGACACCCGCGTGATCGGAACCAACGAATACGGCCCGTCCAGAGGGAGCGAGCTGTTCGTCGTGACGGCCGGCATCGCGCGGCGGCCGGGCATGAGTCGCGACGACCTGGTGAAAACCAACGCGGATATCGTGAAGGCGGTGAGCCAGGAGATCCAGAAGGCGTCGCCCGAGGCCGTCGTGGTGGTGGTGTCCAATCCGCTCGACGTGATGTGCTGGGTCACCAAGCAGGTGACCGGATTCCCCCGGGAACGGGTGATCGGGATGGCTGGCGTGCTGGACACGGCCCGCTATCGGGCGTTCCTGGCCGACGCGCTCCAGGTGTCCGTCGAAGACATTCAGGCCATGGTGCTGGGCGGCCACGGGGACACCATGGTCCCGCTGGTGTCCTACACCACGGTGAGCGGGATCCCCGTCACCCAGCTGTTGGACAGCAAGAAGCTCGAGGCCATCGTGCAGCGCACCCGGAACGGCGGCGCCGAGATCGTCAACTACCTGAAGACCGGATCGGCGTACTACGCGCCGTCGGCGGCGGCGGTGCAGATGGTGGAAGCGATCGTGCGCAACAAGCACCGCGTCCTGCCGTGCTCGGCCTGGCTGGAGGGCGAGTACGGCCTCAGGGACGTGTTCCTGGGTGTGCCGTGTAAGCTCGGAGCCAAAGGGCTGGAAGGCGTCATCGAGGTGGAACTCACGGACGCCGAACGCGCGGCACTCCGGAAGTCGGCGGAGTCGGTGCGGGAGACTATGGGGGTGGTGAAGCTCTAGATCGCCCCTTCGGCCACTTCCCGCGGGGCGTAGGTCAGCGCCGCCCTGATGTAGTCCCGGTTCAGCAGGGCGATGAAGTCGAGGCTGATCCCCTTGGGGCAGGCGGCCTCGCACGCGCCGTGATTGGTGCAGTTGCCGAAGCCATCCTGGTCCATCTGTTCCACCATCCCCAGCACCCGCTGCAGCCGCTCCGGCTGACCCTGCGGCAGCAGTCCCAAGTGGGCCACCTTGGCCGCGGTGAACAGCATCGCGGACCCGTTGGGACAAGCCGCCACACAGGCCCCGCACCCGATGCAGGCGGCCGCGTCCATCGCGCGGTCCGCGTTCTCCTTGCGGAGGGGGATGGCGTTGGCGTCCGGTGCGCTCCCGGTGCGAACCGAGATGTAGCCCCCCGCCTGGATGATGCGGTCGAACGCGCGCCGGTCCACCACCAGGTCCTTCACCACCGGAAACGCCTTGGCCCGCCAGGGCTCCAGCCACAGCTCTTGACCGTCCTTGAAATGCCGCATGTGGAGCTGGCAGACCGTGGTCTTTTCGAGCGGCCCGTGTGGGCTCCCGTTGATCACGAAGCCGCAGGAGCCGCAGATGCCCTCGCGACAGTCGTGTTCGAACGCGATGGGGTCCTGGCCGGCCTCGATGAGGCCCTGGTTGACCACGTCCAGCATCTCGAGGAACGACATGTGCTCGTTCACGCCGCGCGCCTGGTAGCGCTCGAACCGCCCGGCTGCCTGCGGCCCCGCCTGACGCCACACGTGGAGAACCAAGTCCATCACTTGTAGCTCCGCTGGGCGAGGTGCGCCGACTCGAAGGAGAGCGGCTCCCGGTGGAGCCGCGGCGCGTTGCCGGGGCCAGTGTACTCCCAGGCGGCCACGTGGGCGAACTGCTCATCGTTCCGCAGCGCTTCGCCGTCCGGGGTCTGGTATTCCTCCCGGAAGTGGCCGCCGCAGGATTCCTCCCGTCGCAGCGCATCCTCACACATCAGCTCCCCCAACTCCAGGAAGTCCGCCACGCGGCCGGCCTTCTCCAACTCCTGATTAAGCTCGGCGCCGCTGCCGGTAACCCGGACCTCGCGCCAGAAGCGCTCCCGCAGCTCGGGGATGGCCCGGAGGGCCTCCCTGAGCCCGGCCGCGTTCCGCGACATCCCGCACCGCTCCCGCAACAGGGCGCCCAACTCCCGGTGGAAGGCGTCCACGGTGCGGCTCCCCTTGGCCGCCAGCAGGCGGTCCACCCGCTCACCCACCTCCCGCTCGGTGTCGCGGCAGGTGGCGTGCCGGTCATCCACGGTGTCGAAGCGCTGCCCCGCCAGATAGTCGCCGACGGTATACGGCAGGATGAAATAACCATCCGCCAGCCCCTGCATCAGCGCGCTCGCCCCCAAGCGATTGGCGCCGTGGTCGGAGAAGTTCGCCTCTCCGATGACGAAGAGCCCCGGGACCGTACTCATGAGGTTGTAGTCCACCCACAGGCCCCCCATGGTGTAATGGGGGGCGGGGTAGATCCGCATGGGCACGTCGTAGGGGTCTTCCCCCGTGATCCGCTGGTACATCTCGAACAGGTTGCCATACCGTTCGGCGATCTCGGCGCGTCCCAAACGGGCGATGGCGTCCCGAAAGTCCAGATACACGCCGTTCTTGAGGGGTCCCACCCCGTGCCCCGCGTCCACCAACTCCTGGGCGCGGCGCGACGAGATATCGCGCGGCGCCAGGTTCCCGTAGCTCGGGTACAGGCGCTCGAGGTAGTAATCCCGCTCGGCGTCAGGGATCTCGCGCGGGGGCCGCGAGTCGCCCGCGCGTTGGGGTACCCAGAGCCGCCCATCGTTCCGGAGCGACTCGCTCATGAGCGTGAGCTTCGACTGGTACTCGCCGCTGTGCGGAATGCAGGTGGGGTGGATCTGGGTAAAGCACGGGTTGGCGAACGCCGCCCCCCGCTTGTACGCCCGCCAGGTGGCGGTGACGTTGCAGCCCTTGGCGTTGGTGGAGAGGTAGTACACGTTGGAATACCCGCCGCTCGCCAGCACCACGGCGTGCGCCACGTGCGACGAAATGCTCCCCGTCACCAGGTCCCGCACCACGATCCCCCGCGCGCGCCCCTCGATCACGATGACGTCCAGCATCTCGGTCCGCGGATACATGGCGACCGTGCCCGCGGCGACCTGGCGCGACAGGGCCTGGTACGCGCCCAGCAGCAACTGCTGTCCGGTCTGACCCCGCGCGTAGAACGTGCGAGAGACCTGTGCTCCGCCGAACGAGCGGTTGGCCAGCAGGCCGCCGTACTCCCGCGCAAACGGCACGCCCTGGGCGACGCACTGGTCGATGATGTTGCCGCTGATCTCGGCCAGGCGGTACACGTTGGCTTCGCGCGAGCGGAAATCGCCGCCCTTGATGGTGTCGTAGAACAGCCGGAAGGTGCTGTCGCCGTCGTTCTGGTAGTTCTTGGCGGCGTTGATCCCGCCTTGCGCGGCGATACTGTGCGCCCGCCGCGCGCTGTCTTGAAAGCAGAAGCAGCGGACGCGGTAGCCCAGCTCCCCGAGCGTCGCGGCGGCCGAGGCACCCGCCAAGCCGCTGCCCACGACGATAATGTCGTAGTTCCGCTTGTTCGCGGGGCTCACCAGCTTGAGCTCGAAGCGGTGCCGCTCCCACTTCTGCTCGATCGGGCCCTCAGGCACGTTGGCTCGAAGTTCCATCCTGCTATTCCCATCCCCGGGCCGTGAATCCTGCTCCGGCCGCGCCCCCATGAACACCGATCACCACCATCAGCTCACGACCCCTGCGAGAACGGCGACGGGCACCGACACGAAACCCAGGAACAGCGCCACGGCCACAACCGCGGCCACGGCGCGGCGATAGGCATTGTAGCGCGGATGGTTGAGCCCTAAGGTCTGCAGCGCGCTCCACACCCCGTGATAGAGGTGAACGCCCAAGGCCCCCGCCGCCAACCCGTACACCGCCGCCACCGGCCACGACCGGAAGCCCACGACCAGGTTGTGATACACGTCGCCGGGCCGGAAGTCCGGATGCACCGAGCCCACGGTGAGGTGCAGCAGGTGGTACCAGACGTAGAAGAAGATGATGACGCCGCCCCAGCGCAGCGTGCGCGAGGCATAACTCAGCTCCAGGTGAGGTGGCGTGTGGTACCCCACGGGGCGCGCCGCGCGGGACACCCGCCACAGCTGCAGCGCCGCCACGACGTGGAGGACCACGCAGGCGATCAGCACCAGGCGGATCAGCCAGAGTATCTGGCCGGGGCCCAAAAAAGGCTCCCCCAACCGGCGGAGCCCTTCGGCGTAGGTGTTGATGTGTTCGGGACCCTGGAACGTTTTCAGATTGCCGAGCATGTGGGCGATGATCCAGAAGAACAGCACCGCGCCGGAGCCGGCCATCACCACTTTCTTCCCGACGGTGGAGCGGTAGAAATGCACCACCCGGCGCATCGCACACTCCTCACCCAGGGTCAAGAACCGCCCGCATGATATCAGAGCGGCACCGGCGTGGGAAGCGGGGAGGGGTGGGCTGCCCCTTCTGCCACTCCTGCCATATGTTAGCCCCGTCCTCCACTTCAGGAGCTGCCCGTCATGGTCGCCATCACTTCGCTCTGGCTCCCCATCCTTCTGTCGGCGGTCCTGGTATTCGTGGCCGCGGCCGCCGTCTGGATGGCCCTGCCGCACCACAAGCACGAGTGGAAAGGCCTGGCCAACGAGGACGCGGCCCGGGCGGCGCTCAAAGGCACGGCACCGGGGCAATACGTGCTGCCGTACGCCACTATGGAAGGCATGAAAGACCCCGCCTACCTCAAGAAGCGCGAAGAAGGACCCACGGCCTGGCTCACCGTCGTGCCGCCGGGCGCTCGAGGCATGGGACCGCAGATGATCGCGTCGTTCGTCTACTATCTCGCCGTCGGCGTCCTGGTGGCCTACGTGGCCGGTCGCACCCTGGGCCCGGGGACGCCTTACCTTCAGGTGTTCCGGGTCGTGGGAACCGTCGGCTGGGCCGCGTACGGCTGGGGCGCGATTTCGGACGGGATCTGGTTTGGAAAACCGTGGAGCAGCGTGGGCAAGCAACTGGGCGACGCGCTCCTCTATGCTCTGCTGACCGGAGGCACGTTCGGGTGGCTCTGGCCCGAGATGTGAGACGCGAGAAGTGAGATATGAGAAGTGACGCCCGGCTGACCAGATTGGCGTCCCGCTCTCTCGCCGCGGCCGTGGCGGCTCTCGTCCCCTGCCAGGCGCTGGCCCAGCGCAGCGGGTTCGAAGCCGCCTACGGCCGCTGGCTCAAGGACTCCTCGGCCGTGCTGTACAGCGTTGGGTACCACCGGAGCCTCCTGGGCCCGGTGGACTGGGGTGTGAACCTGGCCCACGTCGATGACAGCCGATCCGCGGCGGACCGCACCCAGACCGGAGCCGACTTCTCGCTCGGGTTGGGGCGGACCGACGGCCGGGCCTACGTCGTGGGGACCGCGGGGCTGGCCATGCGGCACCGCGACGGCAAGCTGGACGCGTCGTGGAGCGCCGGGATCGGCTGGGCCGTGCCCCTCTTCGCGTTCCTCTCGCTGGGCCTCGAGGCACGCTACCGGACCGAGGATCAAGACGCCCGGGGGTTTTGGCGGCTTCGCGCGGACGATCGCCGCGGCATCACCCTGGGCATTCGCCTGGCCACTGGCGCGCTCCCCGGGCGCATCCGGCGGACACCCACGGTCGGGCCGCCCCGATTCGATCCGCCCTCCGAGCGCGAATTGATCGGCCTGGGCCGCGACCGCGGCGCCCCGCCCGAAGCAGCTCGCCTGGCCGCCGATGTGGTCCGCACCGCGATCGACGTGATGGGATCCCCCTACACCTGGGGCGGGAGCGACGCGAACGGCTATGACTGCTCGGGGCTCATCCAGTACGCGTACGGACAGCACGGCATCATCCTTCCACGGGTGAGCCGGGACCAGGTGCGGATGGGGAAGGCGATCGAGCCCCAACTCCAGACGGTGCGCCCGGGGGACATACTGGGATTCTCGGTGGAAGGGGACCGGGTGACCCACGTCGGGCTCTACGTGGGCGAGGGCCAGTTCATCCACAGCGCCTCCGGCGGCGTGAAGCTATCCAGCCTGTCCGCCCTGGATGGGGACAGCCAGTGGTGGCGACGGCGGTGGACAGTGGCACGGCGAATCCTCCAGTAGCGACGGGAGCGGCTTCCCGCGGTCACCTCTTGACACCGCCGGGTCCCCGTTTAACTTCACCCGCCATCACTAGCACTCACCGTGACTGAGTGCTAATGCTACGGCAATCTATTAAATCACAGGCACTTAGCATCCCGGAGGGTGGGTGTTATGGCAACTGCTACTAGGGCCAAGCTGAAGATCCAGCCCCTCGGTGACCGAGTCGTGATCCGGTCATTGGAGGAAACGGAGGAGATGCGGGGCGGGCTCTACATCCCGGACACCGCGAAAGAGAAGCCGCAGCAGGGCGAGATCATCGCCGTCGGCCCGGGCCGCTACGAGAAGGGCGAGCGGGTGCCGATGGAGCTGAAGGTCGGTCAGAAGGTGCTGTACGGGAAGTACAGCGGGACGGAAGTCAGATTGGGCGACGACGAGTACCTCATCATCAAGGAATCCGACGTCCTCGCCGTCATTGGCTGAGGATCGACGGAGAAAGAAAGCGGGGGACTTCACACGTATGGCAAACGCCAAGGAACTGCATTTCAGCGTCGAGGCGCGGGCCCGGCTCAAGCGGGGCGTGGACACGCTGGCCGACGCGGTCAAGGCGACGTTAGGCCCGCGCGGCCGCAACGTCGTGATCGACAAGAAGTTTGGGAACCCCACGGTGACCAAGGACGGCGTGACGGTCGCCAAGGAAGTGGAGCTGCCGGATCCGGTCGAAAACATGGGCGCCCAGATGGTGAAGGAGGTCGCCACCAAGACCTCGGACGTGGCCGGCGACGGGACCACCACGGCCACGGTGCTGGCCCAGGCCATCTTCCGGGAGGGGTTGAAGAGCGTCACCTCCGGGGTCAACCCCATGGCCATCAAGCGCGGCATCGAAAAGGCGGTCGAGGTCGTGGTGGCGGAGCTCAAGAAGTTGTCCGTGCCCACGGCCGGCAAGAAGGAGATCAAGCAGGTCGCCACCATCTCGGCCAACGGAGATGAGGCGATCGGCGACAAGGTCTCCGATGCCATGGAGAAGGTGGGCAAGGACGGGGTCATCACGGTGGAGGAAGCGAAGGGGCTGGAGACCGAGCTGGAGACCGTGGACGGCATGCAGTTCGACCGCGGCTACCTCTCACCCTACTTCGTGACCGACCCCGAGAAGATGGAGGCCGTGCTCGAAGACGCCTACATCCTGATCCACGACAAGAAAGTCTCCGCGATGAAGGACCTGCTGCCGGTGCTGGAGAAGGTGGCCCAGACCGGAAAGCCGTTGCTCATGATCGCGGAAGACATCGAAGGCGAGGCGCTGGCCACGCTGGTGGTGAACAAGCTGCGCGGCACGCTCAAGGTCTGCGGGGTCAAGGCCCCAGGCTTCGGTGATCGCCGCAAAGCCATGTTGCAGGACATCGCCATCTTGACCGGCGGTCAGGTGATCAGCGACGAGGTGGGCTTCAAGCTGGAGAACACCGTCTTGAACGACTTGGGCCGCGCGAAGCGGATCATCGTCGACAAGGACAACACTACCATCGTGGATGGCGCCGGGAAGCAGGACGCCATTCAGGGCCGCATCAAAGAGATCAAGGCGGCGATCGACAAGACCACCTCCGACTACGACCGCGAGAAGCTGCAGGAGCGGCTGGCCAAACTGGCCGGCGGGGTCGCGGTGATCAACGTGGGGGCCGCCACCGAGACCGAGATGAAGGAGAAAAAGGCCCGCGTGGAAGACGCGTTGCATGCTACCCGGGCGGCCGTCGAGGAGGGGATCGTGCCGGGCGGCGGCGTCGCCCTGATTCGGGCGATTCCCGCCTTGAGCAAGATCAAGGTGGAGGATCCGGACGAGCAGGTCGGGGTGGACATCGTGCGCCGGGCGTTGGAGGAGCCCATGCGGATTATCGCATCCAACGCGGGGGCCGAAGGCTCGATCGTGGTCGAGAAAGTGAAGAACGGCAAGGAGAAGAATCTCGGCTTCAACGCCCAGACCGGCGAGTATGAAGACCTGGTGACGGCGGGCGTAATCGACCCCACCAAGGTGACCCGCACCGCCCTCCAGAACGCGGCGTCGGTCGCGGGCCTGCTGCTCACCACGGAGTGCGTGGTGGTGGAGAAGAAGGAGGAGGAGAAAACCCCGCCGATGCCGGGTGGCGGGGGGATGGGCGGCATGTACTGAGCCGCTGATCGGGCCCTTGGGCACCGACCAGGGCTGATGGCCCTCAGGCGCAGCGCCCCGGGGAACCCCCGGGGCGCTGCGACGTTCTGGCTCCGGTGGAACCCACGGGGCCTTAAGGATATGTTAGCGGCGATGGTCCGACCCTGGCCTTTCCTGATCCTGGTGACGGCCCTCTCACTCGGGTCTGAACTGGGTGTGGCCCAGTCGCGCCCCAGCCGGCCGCGCAACATCACCGGCACCTGGCGCGCGCAAACCCCGGACGGACCTCGGGATGTGGTCGTACGCCCAGACTCATCCGCCAGCTACGGCGAGGAGACCGTCCGCTGGCGCCTGGTGGCGGATTCGCTCTACCTGGCCTTCGGCGACGAATGGGTGGGGTATGTGATCGCCGTACGAGGTACCGAGCTCACCATCTCGGGCGGGGACTTGGACGAACCCATGAAGCTCAAGCGCGTGGGTCCACCCACGCCGCTGCCGGAAGGCGTCGCGGTTCCTGAGGCGCCTCCCATGAGCCGGAAGTCGGAAGGCGACCTGAGCGGCATCCCCACGCCGTGACCCAACCTACCGGCGCGCCCGGGCCCGCCAAACCCCAGGCCACCCTATCCCGGGACCTGGCGGACTTCTTGATCGAGCTGTCGATCGCGCTCCATAAGCACGCGATGTATCCCGGGGGCCATCCCTCGCTGGCGCCTGCCACCGAGCGGGTGGTCGAACGCTTGGGTCGGGCGCTCGAAGGTCGCGCCAGTCTGTCGCTCGGCGTCGCGCGCCATCAGCTGGTGATCGAGGGCGTCGCCACCGACCCCAAGAATCCCGTGCTCAGAGATCTCGCCGGCCGACTCCATCGTCACCATCTGGGCGCCGTGACGTTCCGCCAGGGACTGGCGCCCCGAGAGCTGCACCACGTGCTGGAGCTTTTGGCGACCGAGGCCGACCGGACCGGTGAGCCGCTCGGCCTCGGCCCTCGCGAGCGGCTCAGCGCCTGGCCGCACATGCGGCTCTACCCACTCACCTACGAGCGTCTGGACCTGATTGAAAACGCTCCCCTGCCGACTGACCAGAAGGAGTCAGGCTCACGCGACGACCAGACCCGCGCCGCGCAGCTCTGGCTGGGGCTGGCGCGGGCGGCGCTGGCGGCGGACACGGTCGCCGATGGGGAGGCCGCAGAAAAACCCCCGCCCACCGATCCAAGGGCCGTGGCCCGGGCCATTCAGGCCCACCCCCGGGGCACCGCCTACGACCAGGTGATCGTGGGCTACCTGCTCCAGATCGCCAACGAGGTGAAGGCCGGCGTGAGCCCGGAAGACCAGGCGCTGCGCCGTCGGGTCTCTGAGTTGATCACTGATCTGGACGGCGACACGCTGAGGCGGCTGCTGGAGATGGGCGGCGACCGGATCCAGCGCCGCCAGTTCGTCCTTAACGCCAACGACGGGCTCGCCGTGGATGCCGTGATCGATCTGCTCCGGGCCGCGGGCGAGGCGGAGAAGGAGACCGTTTCCCATTCCATGCTCCGCATGCTGGGCAAGTTGGCGCAACACGCCCGCGGCACGTCTTCCCGGCGCCGCGTGCTGGCCGATCAATCGGTCCGCGAACAGGTGGCGGAGCTGGTGCGGGGCTGGTCGCTGCACGACCCCAATCCCGACAGCTATCGCGCCGCCCTGCAACGCATCACCGCCCACGCCCCCGCCGGCGTGCGCAGCGACGTCCGTCACGGTGCCGAGCCGGAACGGATCCTCCAGACGGCGCTGGAAATCCGCGCAAGCGGCCCTGCAGTGGACAACGCAGTCCGGCGGTTGGTGGAAACCGGCCAGCTTGCCAAGGTGGCAGAGACCCTCGGCAGCACTGAAGATGCTCAGGCGGCCGAGGCCATCTGGCAGCAGCTCGCCAACGAAGATGTCATCCGGCGGGTCGTGAGCACCGAACCCCTAGACGTGGAGCAGCTCGACCTATTGCTCCAGCGCACCGGGATCGCGGCGGCGGGGCCCATACTCGACGCCCTCACGGCGTCTGAGTCGAGCCAGACCCGCCGGGCACTGCTGGACCGCCTGCCGCGCCTGGGCACCGGCGTGGGTCCGCTGGCCGTGGAGCGCCTGCGGGATGCCAGCTGGTTCGTCCAGCGCAACATGCTGGTTATCCTCCGCAACCTACCGGACTTGCCCTTCGGGTTCGACGCGCGCCCCTTGGCCGAGCATCCCGATGCCCGGGTTCGCCGGGAGGCCCTGCGCCTCCTGTTCAGCCAGCCGGAGGCCCGGGACCGCGCCATCTGCCAGGCCCTCACCGACACGGACGAGCGCAACGTGCGCCTGGGACTCAACGCCGCCCTCGACGGCTGCCCCGACGCCGCCGTACCCCTGGCGGCTTCCCTGGCGCTGCGGGGGACCTCCCAGGACCAACGGGTGGCTGCCATCCGGGCCCTCGGCGCCGCGCCCAGCCAGGCGGGCACCGAGGCGCTGCTCGCGATCGTCGCCCCCAGGAAGCTGGCCTTGTGGCGGCGCAAGCCCGCGCCCACGCCCGAATACCGGGCGGCCATCGCCGCGCTCAAGGGCCGAGCCTACGAGCCGCGTGTGCGGGCCCTGCTCGAGCAGCTGGGAGAGCGCTAGTGCCTCTGGCGCTCCAGTTTCTCACGGCGTTCGCCCAGGCCCTGTCAGCGTTGACCCTGTACCCTGAGGGGCACACCACCCGGGAGCGGGCCCTGGACCTGGCGTTCGAGAAGCTCCGCGACCTGTTGGCCGAGGACCCCAACCCCGTCTATTCGTTCCTGGGTGACGAGATCGTCTACGGGCACACCCCGTTGCGCGAGCTGCGCGGATGGGAGTGGGCGCCCCGTCTGTCCAACATCGGCATCCAGCGCCTGCAGTTCGACGCCACGGTGACCCGGGACGAGCTGGAAGGGTTCCTCGACGACGTGCTGGCGCGCCTCACGCTCCGCGCCATTGACACCAGCGAGGCCCGCCAGATGCGGCCCAGCGGGATCCGCTACGGCGCGGTGGGCATCAAGGGCGACCAGGACCAGGACGCCGAAGCCATCGTCACCGCCACCATCGCGTTCACCCTGGGAGAGGAAGCCGAGACCATCCGCTGGATTCACGAGCAGCTGTCCGGGAATCGCGGACTGCCACTGAGCGAGGCCGAAGCGGTGGTCCGGGCACTGAGCGTGGCGATGCACGGGGACCAGCAGGTCATGCTCCCACTTCTCAAGCTGCGCCGCTTCGACGAGTACACCACCACCCACTCCATGAACGTCTGCGTCCTGGCCATGGGATTTGCAGAGTGGCTGCGCATGAGTTCCGAGGACGTGCGGACCTTCGGCGTGGCCGGGCTGCTACACGATCTGGGGAAGGTGCGAGTATCCAAGGAGATCCTGGTCAAGCCCGGCAAACTGACGCCGGAAGAGCGCGCCGAGATGAACACCCATCCGGCGGAGGGCGCACGGTTGATCCTCGCGGCGGAGGAGGACCTCGATCTGGCCGCCGTGGTGGCCTACGAGCACCACATCATGCTGAACGGGGGAGGGTACCCCAAGCTCAAGTTCGCCCGCGACTGCCACCCGGCCAGCAAGCTGGTGCACCTCTGCGACGTCTACGACGCCCTCCGGACCACCCGCCCCTATCGGGAAGCCTGGCCCGTGGACCAGGTCCTGGCCTACGTCGAGGAGCGCGCCGGCACCGAGTTCGACGGTGCCTTGGCCCATGCCTTCACCCGGATGATGCGGGAGTGGGAGCCGAAGATAGCGACGGTGACGGAAGAAGAAGCGATTTCCGCATAAGCCATCAGCAGTCAGCCATCAGCAGTCGGCGGAGGCAAGCGACTTACTGCTGAGTGCTGACGGCTGAGTGCTGACCGCTTCAGGCCACCGCATGATCGTAGATCGCGCCCAGCATCGCTCGGACTTCCTCGGTCACCCTCACTCCCCGCCGCGGCATCACCCGCTCGGCGATCGTCAGGAAGGCCTCCCGGGTGAGTCGCCCGCCCGTCTCCCCCCAGGCGAACGGTGGGATGTGCTTGGATGGTCGCATCGTCCCGAAGACGTTCGCACCCACCCCGACGACCGATCCGGTATCGAGCTGCGTGCCGATGGCCGTCTTGGCGTGATCGCCCACCAGCGATCCCAGAAACTGACGGCCCGTCTCGACCAGCCCGGACGGGAGGCGTAGGCGCACCGGGCCATAGGTGTTCTTGAGATCCGAAGTCGTGGTGCCGGCGCCCAGGTTCACCCAGCGCCCGATCACCGAGTGACCCACGAACCCCTCGTGCGCCTTGTTGGCGTAGCCGAGGAACACCGTCGCCGATACTTCCCCGCGTACCTTGCACAGGGGCCCCAGCACGCTCGTCCGAACCACCCCGCCGAGTACCTGGGTGCCCGGTCCCACGTACACCGGCCCTTCCAGCCGGCTACCACTCATCACGTAGGCGTGCTGCTCCACCACCGCCGGACCCTGGCGCACGTCGAACACCGTGCCGGGTTCCACGCTGCCCGCTAAGATGATCACGTCCGACGGATCGCCAATGACCACGCAGCCGTCGGGCACGCCGTCGCCGCGCTCCTGGGTAAAATCCGCGGTGTCGGGCGAGAGGAAGTGCTCCAGCGCGCTCACCAAGTCGTAGGCGCCGTGGAGCCGGAGGCCGTCGAGCTCCAGTTCCGGCCATTCGCCGGCCTCGCCGTCCCACCGCGCACCTTCCGGAACCCACCATCCCACCGTCTCGTCCTGGTGCACCAACCGCGCCGCTTTTCGGCCCAGATCCGGCTGCACGCCGCTGGGTGCAAAGTCCGAGCGGCCCACGATGGCCGGCCCCGCCACCGGGCTGCGCTCGCGCACCGGTGGCACGCCGTCCTCGGTGAACCCACGCAGGTGGGGCGGTCCGAAGATCGCCACCGAGGTCGCCTCTCCGATCGCCTCCCAGCGCTCGCGGATGAGCCACACCCCGGCGCGAAGCTCCGAGAGGGGCCGGGCGTCCGCGAAGGGAAACCACGCCGGCTGCGGCTCGGGCTCTAACAAGAACAGGTCCGTCATCCCGGGTCCCTCACCTGGGGTGGCAGCCACTCCAGCAGCGTCTTGAGGAACTGCGCCCGCTCCACCGTCGTCACCAGCGTGATGCCGTTGGCCCGCACCACCACCAACCCTTGGACCCCGTTCACCACCACCGGCCCTTCCTCGCTCCAGAGCACGCAATCCTTGGCCTCGCGAGCCAGCACCTCGCCCACCACCACGTTGCCGCCGGCGTCCCGCGACCGGACCCGGGCCAGCGCCCCCCAGGTCCCCACATCGTCCCACGGGAACGTGCCGGACACCACGGCGACGCGGCGGCTCCGCTCGAAGTGGGAGACGTCCACCGCAATCGGCGTCACCTCGCGGTAGAACCCGGAGACGTCGCCCTGGCGCAGTCGCGCCACGTGGGGCGCGATCTCCTGCGCCACCCCGTCCGTTTCCGCGAAGAAGCGCGCCGCCGTCCACGCGAAGAGCCCGCTGTTCCACAGCGCGCCGGCCTTGATCAGCTCCGCGGCCCGTCCTGCGTCGGGCTTCTCCACGAAGCGCGCCACGCGCCGGGCGCCGCCGCTCAGGGGGTCGCCCGGAATGATGTACCCGTACCCCACATCCACCCGGCTTGGCACCACCCCCACCGTCACCAACACCTCATGACGCTCGGCCACCTCCAGCGCCTCCCCGGCGCTGGCGCGAAAGGCGTCATCGTCCCCCACGAACCAGTCCGCATGCATTGCCAGCACGCTCGCGGAAGGATCGCGCCCCGCCGCTACCGCCGTGGCCCACGTCAGCGCCGGTCCGGTGGACGCCGCGCGCGGCTCCACCAGCACCTGGTCGGCGGAGATTCCCGGGAGCAGCTGGCGGGTGCGCTGGGCCAGCCGCTCCCCGGTGACGATGAGCACCCGCTCCGGCGCGATCAGGCCATGGAGCCGCTGCACGGTCTGAACCAGCAGCGGCTCCTCCCCAGCCAGCGGCAACATCTGCTTGGGAGTATCGCTCGTGGAGAGAGGCCAGAACCGGGTGCCTGACCCGCCGGCGAGCACTGCGGCCCAGCGGGGCATTACGGACGGCAGACGCGGGAGAAGCGGCAGGGGCGGCAGAAGATCGTGCCCCCACCCCTCTGCCGCTTCTGCCGCCTCTGCCGCTCCTGCCGCTGTATCAACGTCGAATGCCCGCTACAACAGCGCCGCAATAGCCGCCCGGTGCCGATGCAGCTCGTAGAGCAGCGAGCCCACGTTCACGTTGGATCGGACGAACACCGCCAACAGCGCCTCCGGGGTGAGAGCGCAGATCACGGCCACGCCGCCAGCGTACTCGACCGCGCCCATGCCGAAGTCCCCTCGCTGCGCCGCAGTCCCCAGCCGGGCGCAGGCCGCCACCACCGAGGGCACCAGGGCGGCGAGGCCATCGGCGTCAACGCCGTCCTTGGTGGTCGCGTCAATGGTCAGCCCATCCCGCCCCAGCACGATCACCGCCTCCACCCCGTCGCGCAGCGACAGGGTGCGCACCACGTCGCGAATGCTCGGCATGGGCGGCAAGCTAGTGGTTCACCAAACCCGGTCAAGACCCTGCTGCTGCTTGACCCCGATTCCTGCGCCGGCTAAGCTTCCGCCACCTCCCATGCGGCGTATCTCCTTCTGGCACTTGGCGTTTGGGCTTTCCGCGGCGGCCCTGGCGGGGGCCGCGTCAGGATGCGGCGATCCCTTCGGCCAAGCGGCCAACGTTGAGAACGCCGTGGACACGGTCATCCTGTACGCGCTCCGCGACACTCCTATCCGGCTGCCCGGCGCCTACGACATGCTCCAGCCAGCAGGCTTGCAGGCGGTCCGAACCGATAAGACCTCGCAGTTCGACTTCGCGTTCAATATTGACGCCCAGGGCCGCGGGTTGATCTACCCGGCCGGCGCGCTGGGCCTGTCGCGCGAGCCGGGACTCCAGCGCACCAACCGGAGCTTCGAGGAGGTGCGCCGGGCCCCGGACACCGGCTACGGCGCGGACAGCGCCATTACCGTCAAGCAAGGCGACGTGTTCGTGGCCCGCTCCCGCGTGACCAGCCTGTTTTGCGTGTACGTGAGCGTGCCCCGCTACGGCAAGTTCCACGTCCTGGCTCTCGATCCGACCACTCGCAGCATCATGCTCGAGACGCTGGTGGACCTGAATTGCGGATTTCGCGGTCTCGAGCCGGGCATCCCAGGCTCCTGATCCGTGATTGACTTGAGGTGGCTGCGCGACTCGCCGGAGGCGGCGCGCACCGTCCTCGGCCGGCGCCGCAATCCGGCGGTGGGCGGCCTGATCGATACCGCGCTGCGGCTTGACGCCGCGCGCCGCGAGCTGCTCCGGAAAGCCGAGCGCCTCAAAGCGGAGCGCAACGCCGCCTCGGCGGAAGTGGGGCGCATGAAGCAGCGAGGCGAGGACGCCGGGGATCGCCTCACGGAGCTGAAGCAGCTCAGCGATACCATCAAGCAACTGGACCAGGACCTGCGCCCGCTGGAGCAGCAACTGGAGGGCGTGCTGCTCCAGATTCCCAACCCGACCCTGGACGACGTCCCCAATGGCGACGCCGCCGCCAATCGGGTCGAGCGGTCGTGGGGAACTCCCCCCGCGTTGGGGTTCCCCCCCAAACCGCACTGGGAGCTGGGCGAGCGCCTGGGCATCCTCGATCTGCCCCGCGGCGCCAAGATCGCCGGAAGCGGTTTCCCGCTCTTCACGGCGCACGGCGCCCGCCTGGTGCGCGCGCTGGTGTCGTTCATGCTGGACCTGCATACCCGCGAGCACGGCTACATCGAGGTCTGGCCGCCGCTCCTCGTCAACCGTGACACCGCGCGGGGAACCGGGCAGCTGCCCGACCTCGAAGGCAACATGTACATGACCGAGGATGGGCTCTACTTGATTCCCACCGCGGAGGTGCCGGTCACCAACATCCATCGGGACGAGATTCTTTCCGCCGCGGATCTGCCGCGGGCCTACGTCGCGTACACCCCGTGCTTCCGCCGAGAGGCGGGCGCTCACGGCAAGGATACCCGCGGGCTCATCCGGATTCACCAGTTCGACAAGGTCGAACTGGTGCGGCTGTGCCAACCTCAGCACTCGGCCGAGGAGCACGCCAAGCTCCTGGGGCACGCGGAAGCGGTCTTGCAGCGGCTGGAGCTGCCGTATCGGGTGGTGTTGCTCGCTTCCGGCGACACCGGCTTCGCCAGTGCCAAGACCTACGACCTCGAGGTCTGGGCCCCCGGCGTGGGAGCCTGGCTCGAAGCCTCGAGCGCGAGCTGTTTCACCGATTTTCAGGCACGGCGCGCAAACATCCGGTACCGCAGGAGTTCGGACGCCAGGCCAGATTTCGTGCACACGCTGAACGCGTCGGGGGTGGCTTTTCCGCGCACGCTGATCGCGTTGCTGGAGAACAACCAGCGAGCGGACGGCAGCGTTCGCTTGCCCCCGGCGCTGGTGCCCTATTTCGGGGAGGAGTTGCTTCGGGCGCCGTGACCCCACGGAGTTTCCTGCGCCCTCGCCGCGTCCCTCCGGAGGTCGTCCTGGCGCTGGTCGTGGTCCTGGGCGGCGTGTCGCTCTGGCAGGCGTGGGACATCGCCGGGCTGCTGCGCCGCGAGGCGCGGGAGACGTCGCGGCTGTTCGGCCGGGTGGTAGGGGGCTTGAGCGACGACCGGCCCGGCGCGGATACGGAGACCCTACTGGAACTGGTCCGGGAGCTCCGCGAGCGGGGCATCCCGCTGATCACCACCGACAGTGCCGGTCGCCCCACAGCGAGCGCCAACCTGCCGGTTTCGGCCGAGCTGGATGACGCGCGAGTGGCGGCCTACGTCGCCGAGCTGGACCGGGTCAACCCCCCGATCGCCGGCCCGAGCAGCAGTCTGATCCACTTCGGGGCGCTACCGGCGGCGCGCCGGATCAACCTGCTCGCGATCCTGCAGCTCAGCCTGCTCGTCACCGCGGTGGGGGTGGGGATCTGGGCGTATCGGACGGCGGTGCGGCGGGATCGGGAGCGGCTCTGGATGGCGATGGCTCGCGAGTCGGCGCACCAGATGGGCACGCCCCTGATGAGCGCGGGGGGCTGGGTGGACCGGCTCGATGCCGGCGATCCCAAGACCGCCACGATCGCCACGCAGCTCCGCGCCGACTTGGAGCGCCTCCACCGCGTGGCCCAGCGGTTCGAGCGCATCGGAAGCCCGACGCGCCGCGACCGCGTCGCCCTCGGCGCGCTGGCCGAAAAGGTCGCCGCCTACTTCACGCCGCGGCTGCCGCGGCACGAGAACCCAGTCACCATCCAGGTCCGCGCTCCCACCTCCGGGCCGGTGGTCGCCGGGGACCCCGTGCTCCTGGAGTGGGCGCTGGAGGCGCTAGTCCGGAATTCGGTGGACGCCTTGAGCGGCCGTGGTGGCACGATCGACGTCAGTGTGGCCAGCATCGGTGAGACGGCGGAGCTGATCGTGACCGACAACGGCCCCGGCGTCCCGCCGGAGCTCCGGGCGACTTTGTTCGAGCCCGGCGTCACTACCAAGACCGGCGGCTGGGGCATCGGGCTGGCGCTGGCTAAACGGATCATTGAGGACGTCCACGGGGGCCGCCTGGGACTCCGGCCCACCGGGTCCGGAGGGGCGACCTTCGTGGCGGAGCTGCCACTGACCGCCGGGTGATCACGCTGGATCTCAACCCCGCTCAGCGGGAGGCGGTCGAATACCGGAAAGGCCCGCTCCTGGTGCTGGCCGGCGCGGGGTCGGGGAAAACCCGGGTGCTCACGGCCCGCCTCGCCCACCTGGTGGCTGACGAACAGGTACGCCCCCACCGCATCCTCGCCGTGACGTTCACCAACCGCGCCGCCGCGGAAATGCGCCGCCGGGTGAGTGAGTTGCTGGGACGCGAGCCGGCGGGCTTGTGGATCGGGACGTTTCACGCCCTGGCTGCCCGGCTCTTGCGGCGAGAAGCGACGCTGTTGGGCTTCACCCCGCGGTTCACGATCTACGACGAGGACGACCGCCTGGCCCTGGTCAAGCGGCTGCTGGAGCGCCTGGGGCATTCACCCAAGACCTACCCCCCACGGCTCATCACCTCGCTGATTTCGGCGGCCAAGAACCGGCTGGAATCGCCGGAGGATCTGGCCGCGACCGCGGACGATGCTCCCTCGCGCGTGGCGGCCGCGGTCTACGCCAACCTGGGCGACGCCCTCAAGACCGCGAATGCGATGGACTTCGACGACCTGCTGCTCCATCCGCTGGCCCTCTTCGCCCAGCATCCCGACCGGCTGGCCCGCTACCAGGAGCGCTTCGTCTCGGTGTTGGTAGATGAGTTCCAGGACACCAACCGCGCCCAGTACCTCCTGGTGAAGCAGTTGGGCGCCCGGCACCGGGATATCTGCGTCGTGGGCGACGACGATCAGTCCATCTACGCCTGGCGCGGCGCGGACCTCCGCAACATGCTGGACTTCCAGAGCGACTTCCCGGACGCCACGGTGATCCGCCTGGAGCAGAACTACCGCTCCACGCAGCGGATCCTGGACGGTGCCAACGGGGTGATTGCGGCAAACCAGGCCCGGCTCGGGAAGACGTTGTTCACGCTGCGGCAGGGTGGAGAACCGATCGTGCTGACGGCCTCCGCCGATGAGCGGGACGAGGCCGAGTGGGCGGCGCGCGAGCTGCGGAGCCGGAACGCCGAGGAGCACTACGCCTTCAGCGACATGGCGGTGCTCTACCGCACCAACGCGCAGTCTCGCGCCTTCGAGGAAGCGTTCCGGCGGGCCGCGATCCCGTATCGGGTGGTCGGGGCGGTGAGTTTCTACCAGCGCCGCGAGGTGAAAGACCTCGTAGCCTATTTGCGCCTCATCGTGAACCCTTCGGATGACGAGGCCTTTCTCCGCGCGGTGCAGGTGCCGCGGCGCGGCATCGGGCTGGGCAGCGTAGCGACCCTCCAGCTCGCGGCCGCCCAATGGAGGCGGCCGTTGCTCGACACCGCGGCCATCGCCGACCGCATCGCTGAGCTGCGCCCGCTGGCGAAGCAGGCGTTTCAGCAATTCGCCAGGCTGATCGAGGAGTTCCGAGCCCTGCTGGCCAGCACCACCCCCGCGGCGCTCCTGGAGCGGTTGATCGAGACGCTCAACTACGACGCCTACCTGGCGGAAGAAGGCCCCGAGGGCATGGAGCGCATCGACAACGTCCGGGAGTTGATCGCCGGCGCCGCCGAATGGTCCGAGGAAGCCGATCTCGAACCTGAGGACGCGGCGTCGCCGCTCGAGCGTTTCCTCACGACCGCGGCGCTGGCGACCTCGGAAGAGAACGTGGGAGGCGACCCGGAAGGGGTGACCCTGCTCACGGTGCACGCGGCCAAGGGGCTGGAGTGGCCCATCGTGATCCTGGCCGGGCTGGAGGACGGCCTCTTTCCGCTGAGCCGATCCCTGGACACTCCGGAAGGGACCGAAGAAGAGCGACGGCTGGCCTACGTGGGGATCACCCGTGCGCGCGACCGGCTCTACCTTACGTGGGCCCGGGCCCGCCGGCGCGGGGGCCAGCTGATGCCGGGGCGCCCCTCCCGGTTCCTGGACGCGCTGCCGCCGGCGGTGATCGAGGAGCGGCGTACCAGCGGCGTCTTCGGCGGCGAGCTGTTCCGGCGCAAGCCGGGAACCGCCTGGCGAGCGGGCACTCTCACCGTGCCCGAGCCAGAGCTGGAATCGCAGGACACACCGCGCTACGTAAAAGGCGAGCGGGTGCGACACCGGAAATTCGGCGCCGGCGTCATCCGCGGCCTCGCGGGCGTGGGCCGGGACCTCAAGGTGGTCGTCGAATTCGACGACCGGACCATCGGGACCAGACAGCTGCTGGTGGCGTACGCGGGATTGGAACGGGACTGGGAACCCACATGACGATCTCTCGCAAGGACGTCGAGCGCATCGCGGAGCTGGCGGCGCTTCACGTGGACGAGGAGCACCTGCCGCAGCTCACGCAACAGATCGCGCGGATCATCGACTACGTCTCCCAGCTCGAAGCGGTGGACACGGGATCGGACGCCGCCACCTGGCTGGCCCAGGCCCCGCCCCAACCCCTGCGACCCGACGATCTGCGCCCGGCGGACCTGGTCCGCGATCTGAAGTCGTTCGCCCCGGCGTTCCGCGAAGGCGTGTTCGTGGTCCCCAGGCTCGCGGCCATGGAGGACGAGTGACCACCCCGGTCGAGCGAGCCCGCCAGGCGGCGGATCGGATCGAAGCGGTGGAGCGGGGAGGACTGCACGCGGTGCTCGCCTTCGACCGTGACCTCCTGCTCCAGCAGGCCGCCCGCCTGAACGCGGCGGGCACAGACGGGCCGCTCCGGGGCTTGGTGATCGGGGTCAAGGACAACATCGCGACGCTGGAATACCCCACCACCTGCGGATCCCGAATCCTGGAGGGCTACCGCTCTCCCTACGAGGCAACCGCGATCAAACGGCTCAAAGCGGCGGGGGCGTTGATCGCCTGCAAGACCAACCTCGACGAGTTCGCCATGGGCTCCTCCACGGAGCACTCCGCGTTCGGCCGCACGCGGCATCCGGAGCAACCTGATCTGGTTCCAGGAGGCTCCTCGGGAGGCTCCGCGGCCCTGGTCGCGGCGGGCGCGGTGGACGCGGCACTGGGGTCGGAGACCGGCGGCTCGGTCCGCCAGCCGGCGGCGTTCTGCGGCATCGTCGGCATCAAGCCCACCTATGGCCGGGTGTCGCGGTACGGGTTAGTGGCGTTCGGCAGCTCGCTGGATCAGATCGGCGTGTGCGGTCGCGATGTCGAGACCGCGGGCCGGGTGCTGTGCGCCATCTCCGGGAGAGACCCGCATGATGCGACCAGCGCGGATCGGGACCCACTGGCCTTCCCGGAGCTTCCCGGCGACCTGCGCGGGTTCACCATCGGCGTGCCGCGGGAGTACTTCCCTGACGACCTGGACGCAGGCGTGCGGGACGGCTGTAGGCGGGCCATTGCGCGCATGCGAGACGCCGGGGCCACGGTCCAGCCCGTGTCTCTGCCGCACACCGGACTGGCGATTCCCACCTACTACATCCTGGCCCCGGCCGAGGCGAGCTCCAACCTGGCGCGCTACGACGGCGTACGGTATGGGCCGCGCTACGCGCCGCCCGAGGGCGATGTGCAGGCGATGTACCGCGCCACGCGGGGCGTGGGCTTCGGACCGGAGGTGCGCCGCCGCATTATCGTCGGGACGTACGTCCTGTCGGCCGGATATTACGACGCGTACTACCGCAAGGCCCTGAGGGCGCGGTGGCTCATCGCCCAGGACTTCGACCAGGCCTTTGCTGGCGGAGTGGACCTGCTGTTTACGCCCTCGGCCCCCACCACGGCGTTTCGCGCCGGCGAGAAGCTGGAAGACCCCGTGGCGATGTACCTGGCCGACGTGTTCTCCTGTCCCGCCAATCTGGCCTGGGTCACGGCCATGTCGGTCCCGGTGGGCCGCTCGAACGGATTGCCCGTGGGGGGGCAGTTCATCGGGCCTCAGTTCGGCGAAGCGCGCATGCTCCAGGCCGCGTCCGTGCTGGAGCGCCTGGTGGATCCGCGGGCGGAGGTGCGATGAGCTGGGAGACGGTCATCGGCCTCGAGGTCCACGTCCAGCTCAAGACGCGGTCCAAAATGTTCTGCGCCTGCTCCACCAACTTCGGCGATCCGCCCAACACCAACGTCTGCCCGGTCTGTCTGGGGCTGCCGGGCGCGCTCCCCGTTCCCAACGAGTACGCCGTGCGCCTCGCGGTCCGCGCCGCCATCGCCTTGGGCTGCCAGGTGCACCGCCTGAGCGTCTTCGCCCGGAAGAACTACTTCTATCCCGATCTCCCCAAAGGCTACCAGATCTCCCAGTTCGAGCAGCCGCTGGCCACCGATGGCCGGTTGGACATCGGCACACCCGAGGAGCCTCGGCCCATCGGCGTCACCCGGCTGCATCTCGAGGAGGACGCCGGCAAGTCGCTGCACGACCGGTTCCCGGGGCTCACCGCCGTGGACTTCAACCGCTGCGGCACGCCGCTGATCGAGATCGTGTCCGAGCCGGACCTGAGGACGCCGGAGGAAGCCCGCCGCTACCTCACCGTGCTCAAGCGGGTCCTGGAGTATCTCGAGGTATCCGACTGCAACATGGAGGAAGGAAGCCTCCGCGTGGACGCCAATCTGTCGGTCCGCCGACCCGGCGCGTCTCTGGGCACCAAGCAAGAAGTCAAGAACATGAACTCGTTCGCGGCCGTGGAACGCGCCCTGCAGCAGCTCCGGGACCGGCAGATCACCGCGCTCGAAGCGGGAAGAGCCGTCGAGCTCACCACCTTCACGGCCCGCATGGGCGATCTGAAGGAGATGCGGGCCAAGGAGGAGAGTCACGACTACCGGTATTTCCCGGAGCCGGACCTCCCGCCGCTCGATCTGACCTCCTACGGCATTGACGTGGAACATGAGCGCAGACAGCTGCCAGAGCTGCCCGGAGCGCGGCAGCGACGCTTCGAGCAGCAGTACCAGCTATCTGCGTACGACGCCGGAGTGCTGACGGCGACCCGGCGCCTGGCTGACCACTACGAAGAGGTGGCGGCGGCGGGCCTGCCACCTAAGGAGGCCGCGAATTGGGTGATGGGTCCGGCGCTGGCAGATTCGAACGCCCATGGTGGCGTGTTCCGGGTCCACGCCAAACGGGTGGCTGAGATCGGCCAGCTGGTCGCTTCGGGGCGAGTCAGCTGGCAGGCGGCAAAACACATCTACTCGGAAATCGCGGAGCGGGACCAACCCGCCGATACCGCAGCCGAACGGCTGGGCCTGGTGCAGGTGAGCGACGCCGACCAGTTAGGAACCTGGGTGGACGGGGTGCTGGAAGCCAACCCCGGGGAAGCCAAGCGCTACCGGGAGGGCGAGGAGAAGCTGCTCGCGTTCTTTATGGGGCAGGTCATGAAGGCTTCCCGCGGCAAGGCCGACCCGAAGCGGGTACAGGAGATTCTGCGCCGGCGCCTGGGGAGCTGACTGCGATGTCCCGCCGCCAGGGCCTCTGCGCGGCCGACATGTCCCAGAAGGGCAGCGAATACCCGGGCAGCTGGAAATGCTCGTCTGCCACCGCGGTGAGACTCCGCACGTCCGGCGCAATCCGAGCGCGCAGAACCTCGATGCGCATCCGCTTTGCCAGGCGTAGCGACGAATCTCCCGACGGGTCCAGCCGCCGCGCCACCGCGTCCGCGCCGCTCAACACCTCCATGATCAGCTGGAACGCCACGGCCATGTGACGCTCCACCTGTTCGTCCGCCAGATCCCACCGGCTGGTCTGCGCCAGGGCTCGGAAGGTCTTCTGCCAGCTCTGGGTCTCGATGAGACCCACCATCCCGCGAAACAGGCGCCGATTGGTTCGCACCGAGAAGATCGTGGGCGCGAGGATCCGGTCCAGATGCGCGTCCGCCGGGCGATGATCCAGCCGGACCACCTCCATGGCCCCGCGCGCATAGTGCTCGCCCAAGTGGGTCTCGAACCGGCTCTCCCAATAGGAATGGCCCAGCGCCAGGGTGCGAGAGGTGACCACCAGCTGCCGCGGGACGAAGAAGTTGTGAGCCACCGTGTCCGCCGCCAGGTGCGCCAGGTACCCCATCCCGAACGCGCGGAGCGGCTGGGAGTCCGCCAGGTCGTAGATCTCCTGGCCCACGTGCCAGGCGTGGCAGTGGCGGCCCACCGGCGCGTACTTCTTCGCGATCGAGGTGTCGGCCGCGATGTTGCCATAGAGGAAATCGTACGGGAACGCCCGGAGCAGATCGGCCACGGCCGCCGGGAGCTGGCCCAGGTTGGCGAGCACCGACTCCCCCAGGAAGACGTGGGTGCCCGGCGTCCAGGCGTGCGCGACGGCTGGCCAACACGCCATACCCACCAGGGCGATCGCCAGCGCCGCTAGGGCCCTCCCGGTTCCGCTCAGCGCCGCCCTCGCAGAAACGCCCGCTTGAGACCCCGGAGCAGGGATGCGCCCCGCCGGGTGGCCCGGAGCGCGGCCGCCACGTCCAGGGCCGTCTCCTCCACTTCCTCCTGCAGGACGTCCAGCACGGTCTCGAGATCGCGCACCCGCTCTTCCAGCGCGCTCGCGGCGCCGTTCACTCGTGACCGCAGGTCGCGCGAGGTCGCCACGATCTGTTCCACTTCGCTCCGTACGCTGCCCACGGCCCGGGTCGCGTCGTCAGCCACGGACCGCGCTGCGCTGAGGAGCGGGGGCCCATCGCGTTCCAGGACCTGGGCGAACGCGTCCAACCGATCCAACAGCCGCCCCAGGTCCCGCAGCCAAAGTGCCAGCGCGACCGTAAGCACCAGCGACATCAATGCCAGCACGGCTACGGACACGGCGCTCAGCGCTTCCCAACCCATCGGGCTCTCCACTCCGCCAAGGGGTGCCGGAACTTAACCGCGCCGCTTGACGCCCGGAACACGCCAGCCGTATGGTTCGCCCACCATGTCGTCCCGCTTTCGGGTGATCGGCGGCGTCTCGCTCAAGGGCACGGTGCGCCCGGCCGGCAACAAGAACGCCGCCCTGCCGCTCATCGCCGCGGCGCTCATGGGCGATAGCCCGAGCGAAATCCAGAATGTCCCCCGCATCCGGGACGTCGAGGTGCTGCTGGATCTGGCCCGAGGCCTCGGCGCGTCGGCCTCGTGGAGCGGCGAACACACGGTGACCCTCGACCCCGGGTCCCTCGCCCCGGGCCGACCCGACCCCGAGCTCTGCACCATGCTTCGCGCCTCGATCCTCCTGGCCGGGCCCCTGCTGGCGCGGTTCGGGCGCGTGACCCTGCCGCCTCCGGGCGGGGACGTGATCGGCCGGCGCCGCGTGGATACCCATTTCCTGGCGCTGGAGCGGCTCGGCGCCGAAGTCACCATCGGCGCCGACTACCGGCTGGAAGCCACCCACTTACGGGGGGCCGACGTCTTCCTCGATGAGCCCAGTGTCACCGCCACCGAGAACGCCCTGATGGCCGCGGCCCGGGCGCGAGGCACCACCGTCCTCCGGAATGCGGCATCGGAACCGCACGTCCAGGACCTGGCGCGGGCGCTCTGCGCCATGGGGGCGCACGTGGACGGCATCGGCACCAACGTCCTGACCGTCCAGGGCGCCCAACGCCTGCGCGGCGCCCGCCTCGAGGTCGGGCCGGACCACATCGAGGTTGGGAGCTTCATCGGGCTGGCCGCGGTCACCCGCGGGCAAGTCGAAGTCGAAGGCATCCGGCTCGAAGACCTGCGCAGCATCCTGCTCCAGTTCGACCGCCTGGGCGTGCGCCCTCGGGTCAACGCCACCCGGCTGGTGGTGGACGCCCCTCAAGAGCTTCGGATCACGCCGGATCTGGGCGGGCACATCCCCAAGATCGAGGATGGCCCCTGGCCGGCGTTCCCCGCAGACCTCATGTCCATCGCGACCGTCGTCGCCACGCAATGCGACGGCCTGGTGCTGATCTTCGAGAAGATGTTCGAGTCCCGGCTCTTCTTCGTGGATTGGCTGATCTCGATGGGAGCGCGGATCGTCCTGTGCGACCCCCACCGCGCGGTGATCTCCGGTCCTGCCCCCTTGAAGGGTGGCCCCGTGGTGAGTCCGGACATCCGGGCCGGCATGGGCATGCTCCTGGCGGCCCTCGCCGCGGAAGGAGAGAGCACCATCCAGAACATCGGACAGATCGACCGAGGGTACGAGCGCATTGACGAGCGCCTCCGCGGGCTGGGGGCCCAGATCGAGCGTCTGGAGGAGTGACCCCGGTCCCAGCACTCCGGGAAACGTCAAGCATCCGAGGTGACTTCGCCTGTCACGAGTTGGCGGCGTGGGCCGCCGAGTTCGGCCTGGTCGCGGGCGTCACCAACCGGGGAGCCGACTTCGGCCTCGGCAACGCCGAGCCCGCCAGCGCGGTCCTGGATCACTGGCGCGCGTTTCGGACGGTGATGCAGCCGGCGTTCCAATCGGTCATCGTGGCGCGCCAACGCCACGGAAGCAGCGTGGCAACGCACCCAACGGCGGGCCCCGGCTGGCGGGTTCTAGACCATGCAGACGGCCACCTGACGAGCGAGCCCGGCGTCCTGCTCACTGTCACGGTGGCCGACTGTGTGCCGGTGTATTTGACGCAGCGAGCCGGCCCGTGGATCGGACTCCTGCACGCCGGCTGGCGGGGCATCCGCGACGGCATTGTCGAGCGGGGCATCTCACAGCTGGGCAAGCTCGCATCTTGCTCGACCGGCGACATCGTAATCCATTGTGGTGTCAGCATTTGCGGTGATTGCTATGAAGTTGGACCCGAGGTCTATGAAGCACTCACGGCCGAGCCCACGGCGCGAAAACACCAGCTCGATCTCCGAGCCCTGGTAGTAGAACGAGCACAACACTCGGGCGTGCGCCGCATCACCGTGAGTTCTTGGTGCACGGCTCATGACGCGGGAGCCTTCTACTCTCACCGCCGCTCCGGCGGTGTGGACGGGCGCATGGTGGCGTACCTTGGGCGGCCCGTGGCTTGACCCTCGGCGGACCCGGGTCTAGATTGCATGTCGTGGTGCGGGCGAAGTTGGGCCCGCCCTTTTTTTTCCGCTGCCATGCCAGACGAGCTTGCTGGTCTCATCAGTGAGGTGCGTTCGCGGGTCGAGTCGCTGGGGTTCGACCTCGCGGACCTTCGGAAGGGCGGCACACCGCGGCGCATCCGGCTGCAGGTGCGCATCGACCGGCCCGCGGCGGTCCCAGGGCAGGGCGTGACCGTGGACGATTGCGCCCACGTCAGCCGGGCCCTGGAGCAATGGCTGGACCAGTCCCTGGTCTTGGGTTCCAACTACATCCTGGAAGTCTCCTCGCCCGGGATCGAGCGGCCGTTGCGTTGGCGGCAGCACTGGGAGCGCTTCGTGGGCCGTGACGTCAACCTGCGCTTGCCGGGCCGTGGCCGGCGTCGCGCAACCATCATCCGGGTGGTCCCCGGCGACGACGCAGTCGTCCTCCGGCTGGCCGGCGACCAGGGCGAGGTGACGCTGCCGCTGAGCGACGCCCGCGACGCCACGCTGGCGGTGGACTGGAGTGAATGGTGACGCGTGAGACGTGAAGCGTGAACCGTGAACCTTCACGCTTCATGAATCACGTTTCACCAATACTGGGAGGGGCATGGCGACATCAACCGAAGTCCTGGCGGCGCTGCGGGAGCTGGCCAACGCCAAACAGCTCGAGCGGGGTGAGCTGATCGAGTTGTTGCGGGACGGCATCCACGCGGCGCTGGTCAAACGGTACGGCCCCACGGTCCGCGCCGAGATCGACATCAACGAGCTGGACGCCACCATGCGGGTGGCGGTGCTGCGGACCGTGGTCGAGGCCGTCGAGGACCCGGCGGCGCAGGTCTCGTTGGAAGAAGCCCGCTGGGAAGACCCCGCGTTCCAGGTCGGCGACGTGCTGGAAGAAGACGTGCCGTTCGACGCCTTCGGCCGGAGCGCGGTTCAGGCGGCCAAGCAGCGCATCATCCAGCGGGTGCGCGAAGGCGAGCGGACCCGGATTCGCGAGGAGTTCGCCGACAAGGTGGGCGAGCTGTTGTCGGGCGAGATCCAGCAGATCGAGCGTGGCAAGCTGGTCGTCATGATCAACCGCTTCCGCGAGGCGGAGGCGATCATCCCCTATCGTGAGCAAAACCACCGGGAGCACTTCCACCAGGGCGACACCATCCGGGCGGTGCTCAAGCGGCTGGAGGAAACGCCCAAGGGGCCGCGGCTCATTCTGTCGCGGGGTGACCCGCTGTTCGTGAAGGCGCTCTTCAAGCTCGAGGTGCCGGAGATCATGCAGGGCGTGGTGGAGATCCGGGCCCTGGCCCGGGAAGTGGGCAGCCGCACCAAGATTGCCGTGATCAGCCGGGACGACTCGATCGACCCGGTGGGCGCCTGCGTGGGCTTGAAGGGCAGCCGGGTCCAGTCGGTGGTGAACGAACTCGGGGGCGAACGGATCGACATCGTGCCGTGGTCGCCGGACCCGGAGCGATTCGCCCGCCTGGCCCTGGCGCCGGCCCGGGTGGCCCGGGTGTTCTCCGACCCGGAAACCCGGACCATCCAGGCCATCGTGGATGAGGACCAGCTGTCGCTCGCGATCGGCCGGAACGGGCAAAACGTGCGGCTCGCCTCCGAGTTGACCGGCTGGAAGATCGATCTCTTCTCCAGCCGCGAGTGGTTGGAGCGGGGCGGCGAAGGGCCGCTGTTCGCCCCCCTGCCGCCGGCGGACGAGCTGGTGGCGGAGGTGGCGTTGAAGGAGCTCAAGGGCATGCCGCCGGAGGCCGTGCCCCTGCTGGAGGGGGCCGGGTTCAAGACGCTGAGGGACATCCTCGACGTGGAGCGCGAGGACCTGCTCAAGATCGAGGGCTTGAGCCCGGAGTTGGCTGAACAGCTGCTGTCGTTCCTGGGAGAGCTCACCGAAGAGGCCGACGAAGGCGAGTCGCCCCCCCGGGGCACGGCTGACGCGACGCCGGAGGCGCCGTCGCCGAGCAGCTGAGCGAGGCGGGGCTCCGGCTGCTGGGCCTCGGGGTGCGCGCGGGGACGGTGGTGGTCGGCACCAGCGGAGTCCGGGAGGCATTACGGCAGGGACGGCTGGTCCTGGTCGTGCTGGCGCGCGATGGCTCACGCCGGACCGAGGAGAAGGTCGGGAGGTTGGCTCGCGCGCGCGGCGTGCCGGTGCTGGTCGGGCCATCCGCCACCGCGCTGGGGAGGCGGATTGGCCGGACCGCCGTGCAGGCGCTGGGGGTGCCGGACCGCCACCTGGCGGCAGGGATGAGGGCAGGGACTCAGACGCTGAACGCCGAACCGGGGATAACGCAGTGAGTCAGGCAGCGCACTTTCACCGTTACCGGTTCGGTGTTCGACACTCGTAGGGGGTAGAGGGCAGTGGTGACGAAGACCCGCATTCACGATCTGGCCGCCGAGTTCGGTATCGACAGCGAGCAGGTGATGCGCCTGCTGACCGAGCTGGGCATTCACGTGCGGAGCCACCTCTCGGCGCTGGAGGCCGGTCAGGTAGCGCTCTTGCGGGCTCGCTGGGAGCGGGAACGGCGCAAGCGTGCCGAAGCCCCGGCATCCACGCGCCGCCGCGCCCCCAAGGCCAGCAAGCGGGCGGTGACCGCCGCCCCCGCTCCGGCGGACGCCAGACCCAAACGCCGTCGTCGGACCGCCGCTGAAGTGGCGGAGCTGGAGGCTGCGGAGCAAGCGCGGCAGCGTGAGGCCGCGGCCGCCGCCGCGGACCAGGAGTTCCGCTTGACGCCGGCCCCCGCAGAGCCCAAGCCGTCGCTGGAGGAACGCGCGGCGGCGTTGTTCCGGGAGCCCCCGGCGGCGGAGATGGCGCCGCCGATCTCGGAGCCGGAAGTCTCGGCCGTGGAGCTCGCCGAAGCCGCCGAGCCCACCCTGCCGGCCCCGGAAGAAGCACCGGCGGAGGTCAAGCCCGAGCCGGTCATCCCCCGGCGCGTCCCCCGCCCGGCGGCCACGGCGTGGCCCAGGCCGGCGGCCTCGGCGACTCCCGGCGTCCAGACCCCCAGGCCGGTAGCCTCCGCCGCGCCTGGCGAGCTGGCCGAGGAACGACGGCGCGACAAGAAGAAGCGCAAGAAGGGCAAGCGAACCCAGGTGGATCAGGAGGCGGTGGCGGCCAACATCAGCCGGACGCTGGCTTCGCTCAAAGGCCCGGCCAAGAAAGGCGTGCGTCGGCGGGACGAGGAACCCTCGCTGCGGGACCTGGAAGAGCAGCGGAAGGCCGAGGAGCGCGAGCTCGAGAAGACCACCGTCCGGGTCAACGAGTTCATCACGGTCACCGAGCTGGCCAACGTGCTGAACGCCAGCCCCACCCAGATCGTCACCTTCTGCTTCAAGGAACTCGGCATGATGGTGACGGTGAACCAGCGGCTCGACTTCGACCAAATCGAGCTGATCGCCAGCGCCTTCGGCTTCCGGGCGGTGCGGGAGGAGGGGTACGCCGCGGCCGCGGTCGAAGGAGGCGAAGCGGACCGCGCCGAGGATCTGGTGCCGCGGCCTCCGGTCGTCACCGTGATGGGCCACGTGGACCACGGGAAGACCTCGCTCCTGGACTACCTGCGCAAGACCAACGTGATCGCGGGCGAGGCCGGCGGCATTACCCAGCACATCGGGGCCTACCACGTGACCCTGCCCAACGGCAAGGGTGTGACGTTCCTGGATACCCCCGGCCACCAGGCCTTCACCGCCATGCGGGCCCGGGGCGCGCAGGTCACCGACATCGTGGTGCTGGTGGTGGCCGCGGACGACCAGGTCATGCCGCAGACGGTGGAGGCCATCTCGCACGCCAAGAACGCCGGCGTGCCGATGGTGGTCGCCATCAACAAGATCGACCTCCCCACGGCCAACCCCCAAAAGGTGAAGCGGGACCTGCTCCCGCAGGGCGTGGTGCTGGAGGAGTTCGGCGGCGACACCATGGGCGCCGCCATCTCGGCCAAGACCGGCGCCGGGATCGACGAGCTGCTCGAAAAGATCTTGCTGCAGGCCGAACTCCTGGACAAGCGCGCCAACCCCAACCGGCCGGCCCATGGAACGGTGATCGAGAGCACCCTCGATCCCGGCAAGGGCCCGGTCGCGACGGTGCTGGTCCAGAGCGGCACCCTGGAGCCGGGACAGGATTTCATCTGTGGCAGCCTGGCGGGCCGGGTGCGGGCCATGTTCGACGAGCGCGGCGCCCGGGTGGAGAAGGCGGGTCCGTCCATGCCGGTCCAGGTGCTGGGATTCGAGAGCGTCCCGGAAGCCGGCGACAGTTTCACCGTGGTGGCCCAGGCCAGCGACGCCCGCGAGATCGCCCAGAAGCGCCAACGCCTGGAGCGCGAAGCTCGTTACCGGCGCAGCAGCCAGGGCGTCTCGCTCGAAGACCTGGCCAAAGAGATCGGCGAGGGCAAGGCAGCGGTGCTCAAGATCATCATCAAGGCGGACCAGGGCGGCCCCGCGGAAGCCCTGGCCGACGCCTTCGCTCAGCTTTCCACCACCGAGGTCAAGGTGGAAGTGGTGCACCGCGGCGTGGGGGGCATCACCGAGAGCGACGTGCTCCTGGCCAAGGCGTCCCAAGCCATCATCGTGGGCTTCCACGTGCGTCCCGACGCCAACGCGCGCGCGGCGGCGGAGCGCGAGAAGGTAGACATCCGCACCTACCGGGTCATTTACGACGCCATGGAAGACGTGCGGGCCGCCCTCGAGGGCCTGCTGGCACCGGAGCAAAAGGAAGTGGTCCTCGGCGAGGCGGAGGTTCGGCAGACCTTCAAGATCACCGGCGTCGGCACTATCGCCGGGTGCTTCGTGCGCGCCGGCCTCATCCGCCGCGGCGTCCGGATCCGGGTGCTGCGCGACGCGGTGATCGTCTACGACGGCGAGATCGCCAGCCTCAAGCGATTCAAGGATGACGTGCGCGAGGTGAAGGAAGGCCTGGAATGCGGCATCGGAATCCAGGACTTCAACGACGTGAAGGTGGGCGACGTGCTGGAAGCCTACCGGATCGAGGAAGTGGCGCGCTCGCTCCAGCCGGCGGGGGTGGTCAAGGAGGGCTGACGTGGTCGTCGGGATCGTGACCTGGGAGTTGCACCTGAATGGCTGCCGCTCGCTGAAGGAGAAGCGGCAGATCGTCACCAGCCTCAAGGACCGACTCCACCGGCGGTTCAACGTGTCGGTGGCCGAGACCGACCATCAGGACCTCTGGCAGCGCGCGGAGCTGTGCTGCTGCGTCGTGGCCGGCACCCGTCGGCACGCCGAGGAGGTCCTCACCGCCGCCGACCGGATGGTCGCCTCCGAGCCCCTGGCGCGGATCATCGATTCGGCCACCAGCTTCCAGTGAAGCGCGCCCCACACCACCGCCCCGAACGGCTGGCTGCGCTCTTACAGGAGACGCTGGCGGAGGCGCTCGCCACTCAGGTCAAGGACCCCCGGGTGGGCTTCGTGACCCTCACCGGAGTTACCGTGTCTCCCGACGGCAGTCACGCCGCGATTCGCGTCTCCGTCATGGGCACGGAGGACCAGAAAGCCAGCGCCCTGGCAGGGCTGGAGAGCGCGCGCGGCTTCCTGCGCACCCATGTGGCCGGCGCGCTCAGCCTCCGCACCGTGCCGGAGCTGCACTTCCAGCTGGACCGCGGCCTGGAGCACGCCCAGCGCATCAACCAGCTCCTGGCCGAGCTGAAACGGAGTGACGCGTCGACCTGAACCACGGGTTCCTCACGCTCGACAAACCCGCCGGACCGACGTCGCACGACGTCGTGGCCATCGTCCGGCGTGCTTGCCACACGCGTCGGGTGGGACACGCCGGAACCCTGGACCCCTTCGCGACCGGCCTGCTCCTGGTCCTGGTGGGACGGGCGACCAGGCTGGCCCGCTACCTGGTGGGCCTGCCCAAGGACTACCAGGGCGTCTTTCACCTCGGCATCACCACCTCCACCGACGACGCCACGGGGGAGATCACCGGCACCAGCGATGCCTGGCGGACGCTGGACGACGATCGGCTTGGCGTCGCCATGGCCTCCCTCCTGGGAGAACGAGAGCAAGTCCCTCCCGCGTATTCGGCCAAGCGCATAGGCGGGGAGCGCGCCCACCGGCTGGCCCGGCGCGGCGCTCCGGTGACCCTGGCCCCCACGCGCGTTCAGGTCCACCGTTTCGAGCTGGTGGACCACGCCGGGCCCCGTGTGCGCTTCGCCGCCACCGTCGGAAGCGGCACCTACCTCCGCTCCCTGGCCCGGGAGCTGGGGGAAGCTCTGGGGTGCGGGGCACACCTGGTGGAGCTGCGGCGCACCGCCATAGGGCCGTTCCCGGTAGATGGGGCGATGTCGCTCGAAGACGTGCGTCAGGGACGGGCAGTGTTGGCGCCGCCCGCCGCGGCGCTAGCGCATTTGCCGGCGGCGAGTGTGGACCGGGCCGCGGTGGACCGATTGACGCGGGGACAGCCGATCGACGCCTCGCACTCTCCCGATGGGCCGGTGGCGCTCCTGTGCGACGGGGCGTTGGTAGCGGTGGCCCGGGCGCGGGAGGGGAAGTGGCACCCCGAAACGGTGCTGGCCGGATGACCGGCCCCCTCACCCCTGGCGGGCCCGACTCCGTCATCACCGTGGGCACTTTCGACGGCGTGCATCTGGGTCACCACCGCGTCCTCGAAGAAATCGCGGAACGGGCCCGCCGCTCAGGCCGACGCAGTCTGCTGGTCACGTTCGAGCCGCACCCGCTGGAGATCGTCAACCCGCCGGCGGCGCCGCCGCTCCTCACCTTGGCCCACGAGCGCCGCGAAGTGCTGGCCCAGAGCGAGCTGGACGCCGTGGTGATCCTGCGGTTCACGCGCGAGTTGTCCCAGCTGTCCGCCGAAGAGTTCGTTCGCCTGCTGATGCGGCGCTACCACCTGCGTGAGCTCGTCATCGGCTTCGACCACGGCATGGGGCGCGGCCGCACCGGGGACGTGGCCGTGCTCCGGGACCTGGGCCGCCGGCTCGACGTCGCCGTGGATGTCGTCGAGGCAGTCGCGGTGGACGGCCGGAGCGTCTCCTCGACCCTCATCCGGCGAGCCATCGCGGGCGGTGACCTGGCCCATGCCGCCCGGTTCCTGGGCCGGCCGTATTCCCTCACGGCTCCCGTCGTGCCCGGCGCGGGGCGCGGCCGTACCATCGGTTATCGGACGATCAACCTGGAGCTTCCCGACCACCGCAAGCTCCTCCCACCCGACGGGGTCTACGCGGTGCGCGTCGAATGGGCGCGTGGGACCAGTGGGGGGATGATGCATCAGGGCCCCCGGCCCACCTTCGGCGACGCCCGCCGCTCGATTGAGGTGCATCTGTTCGACCCCGTGCCCGACGCCCCCGACCTCTACGGCCAGCAAGTGAAGCTGTCCTGGGTCTCGCGGTTGCGCGAGGTCCAGGCGTTTGCTTCGGCGCAGGCGCTCAGACACCAGCTGGACAACGATTTCGCCGCGGCGCGGGCCGCGTTGACAGGGTCCACCGGTCCCACTAGTCATTAAGCCCGCCTCGTCACCCATGGCCATGCCTGCGTATATCCGCAATCGTCTCATCGTCATCGCCGGACTGGTGCTGCTGAGCGTCGGCCCACCTCCGATCAACCTGGCGGGGCTGGGTCTGTGGCCCCAGGAGGTCACCATACGCACCCGCGGCGCCGACGGCCGCATGCGGGACACCACGGTGGAGCGGGTGCCCATCAAGCAGGGCCTCGACCTGCAGGGCGGCATTCACCTGGCGCTGGAGATTGATCAGAGCCGCGGCCCGGTGGGCGACCCGGGCGACGCGCTGCGACGGGCGGAGGAAGTGATCCGCAACCGGATCGACGAGTTCGGCGTGGCCGAGCCGCTGGTCCAGCGGGTCGGAACCGAGCGAATCATCGTAGAGCTCCCGGGACTGCGTGACCCCGCCCGGGCCAAGCAGATCGTGCAGCGCTCGGCCTTCCTGGAGTTCCGCATCACCGACATGCGGAGCGCGTTTCGCGCCGCGCTGCCCCAGATCGACGCGGCGCTCCGGCGCGCCGGGGTGCGAGCCACCGGGGCGCCCGGCGGCGTAAGCGCGGTCGAGCAGCTGCTGGGGGGCGACACGACGCGGCAGGCCGACACCACGGCCGCCGATTCGCTGGTGGCGGGGGGGGCGTTGAGTTCGCTGATGTTCCAGGGTCAACTGCCCGGTGAGTTCCTGGTGCCGGAAGAGGACTTCCCTCGCGCGGACAGCCTGGTGCATCTGCCGGACGTGCAGCGCCTGATTCCCCGAGGGCTGGAGCTGCTGTGGTCCGCCGGCCCCCTGTCCCAGGGGGCTCGCTCCTACTACGGGCTGTACGCCGTGGACCGGCGCCCCATCATCACCGGCGAATACCTGGCCGACGCGCAAGCCCAGATCGACCCGACCTACAATCAGGCGGTCGCCACCTTCCAGCTCACCCGCCGAGGCGGCCGGATCTTCAGCGTGGAAACCGGCCGGCACGTCAACGACTACATGGCCATCGTGCTCGACGGCCGAGTCCAGGGGCGGCCCCCGATCATCAAGAGCCAGATTGGCCAGCGCGGCCAGATCGAGTTAGGAAACGCCAGCCTCCAAGAAGCCCAGGACCTGGCCCTCACCCTTCGGGCCGGCGCGCTCCCGGCGCCGCTCATCATCGTCGAAGAACGCACGGTCGGTCCCAGCTTGGGGAAGGACTCCATTGATAAGGGCAAACGAGCGGCCGTTCTGGGCTGCCTGATCATCGTGCTGATGGTCGCGGCCTACTACCGCTTCGCGGGCCTGCTCGCGGTGGCGGCCTTGGCCTTCTACGTCCTGTTCACGCTCGGCGGCCTGGCGTTGCTCGACGCCACGCTCACCCTGCCCGGCCTAGCGGGGTTCCTCCTCTCGGTGGGGATGGCCGTGGACGCGAATGTGCTGGTCTTCGAACGCATCCGCGAAGAGCTGGCCCAGAACAAGACCATCCGCGCGGCCGTCGACGGCGGCTTCCAGCACGCGATGCCGGCGATCGTGGACTCGAACCTCACGACGGTGCTTACGGCCTTGTTCTTGTTCCAGTTCGGGACCGGACCGGTCAAGGGCTTCGCCATCACGCTGATCATCGGCATCCTGTCGTCGTTCCTGAGCGCGGTGTTCGTCACCCGCACGTTCTTCTTGATCTGGATTCAGCGCCGGCCGACGCTCAAGGAGTTCCCCCTCTGATGTTTCGCCTGTTCAAAGACGCCAAGTACGACTTCCTGGGGGTTCGGCGGTATGCCTACGCGGCGACCCTTGCGATCGCCCTGCCGGGCTTCGCGCTCGTGCTGTTGCGGGGCTTGAACGAGAGCATTGAGTTCACCGGCGGCACGTTGATTCAACTCCAGGCACGCAACCCGGCGATCGCCGAGGGCGGTATCCGAGACGCGCTCAACCAGGCCGGCATCCTGGGGGCGGAGGTGCAGCGGTTCGGCGCGGCGGACGAGTTCGTGATCCGAGCGCGACTCGACCCCAAGTCGGTGCCGTCCACGGAATCCACCCAGGAAACCGCGGCAGCCGTGGACACCGCGCTCACGCGGGCGTTCGGGGCCGGCAGCTACGACATCGTCCGTACCGAGGCGGTGGGCCCCAAGGTGGGCGGCGAGCTGCGCGAGAAGGCGCTGCTCGCGATCCTGCTGTCCTTTGGCGCCACGCTGGTATACCTGTGGTTCCGATTCGAGTGGCGATTCGGCATCGCCGCCATCGGCGCCACCGCGCACGACATCCTCCTCACCCTCTCCTTCATCTCCATGATGAAGCTCGAGGTGAGCCTGGTGGTCATCGCGGCGATCCTCACCATCGTGGGTTACTCGCTCAACGACACCATCGTGGTGTTCGACCGCATCCGGGAGAACCTGCGAAAGTACAAGCGGCACTACATGGTTGAGCTGATCAACCTGAGCCTCAACGAAACCCTGCCGCGCACGGTCATGACCGGAAGCACGACCCTGGCCGCCACCATCGCGCTCTTGGCCGTGGGCAGCGAGGTGATCCGCGGCTTCGCGTGGGTGATGACCTTCGGGATCGTGGTAGGAACGTTTTCGTCCGTCTTCATCGCCTCTCCCATACTCCTCGCGATCGAGCGGCGCTGGCCCGGAGAGGACGCCCGGGGAGTGCGGTCCATGCCGCCCCCGCGCGGCGGCACGCCGTCGTCGGGATCGCCCGCAGCTTGAGGCGTCCGGGGCGCACCGGACGCCGGCCCGGCCCGTGCTGGTTGACACGCATTGCCACTTGGCGGACCCCGCGTTCGACGCGGACCGGGAAGATGTCCTTCGGCGGGCCGCGGCCGCCGGCGTGGGGCACATCATCGTCATCGCCGATTCCCTAAAGACCACGCAGAGTGCCGTAGCACTGGCCCACGCCTACGCCCTTTCGGCCACGGCCGGGGTCCATCCCCACGCCGCCTCCACGTGGAGCCGGGAGACGGCGGCGCGGCTCGAGGCGGCCTTGGAGGACCCCGCCGTCGTAGCCGTGGGGGAGACCGGGCTGGATTATCACTACGACCATTCCCCCCGACCCGACCAACGACGGGCCTTCGAAGCGCAGCTCGCGCTCGCGGCTCGCTGGGCGAAGCCCGTGATCGTGCACGCCCGCGAGGCGGACGACGACCTGGCGCGGCTGCTCGCGGCCTTCGCCCCCGGCCTACCGGCCGTGGTTCTCCACTCGTTCAGCTCAGGTTCACAGGTGTTTGAGGCGGCCCTGGATGTGGGCGCGTACCTTTCGTTTAGCGGCATGGTTACCTTCCGCAACTGGCGCCTCGACTGGTGCGTGACCGACTGCCCGGGCGACCGCATTCTGGTCGAGACCGATGCCCCGTTTCTGGCACCGGTGCCCTATCGGGGCCGGCGGAACGAGCCGGCCTTCACCGTGGAGGTCGCCTCCCGCGTCGCCGATCTGCGGGGAGAACCGCTGGACGCCTTCGGGGCCCGGTCCACGGAGAATGCCGCCCGCTGCTTCGGGAGCCGCATTCACCAAACCCAACCGCAACCGACATGACAGCGACCGTCTCCCAGAAACCCGTCCCCTCCGACATCGAGATCGCGCAGCGCGCTACGCTGCGTCCGATCGCGGACGTCGCCGCGGACCTCGACCTCACGCCGTCGGAGCTGGTCCGCTACGGCGACTACATGGCCAAGGTCCGTCTCGAGGCCATGACCCGGCGCCCCCGCCGAGGCCGGCTGGTGCTGGTGACGGGCATCAGTCCCACGGCAGCCGGCGAGGGCAAGTCCACCTGCCTGGTGGGCGTGACCCAGGCCCTGCGACGCCTGCGGCACAACGCCATCATGTGCATGCGCGAGCCCAGTTTGGGGCCGGTCTTCGGCATCAAAGGAGGCGCCGCCGGAGGCGGCTATTCGCAGGTCGTCCCGATGGAGGATATCAACCTCCACTTCACGGGCGACTTCCACGCCATCAGCAGCGCCCACAACCTGTTGTCGGCGATGCTGGACAACCATCTCCACCACGGCAACGCCCTGCGGGTGGACCCGCGCCAGATCACCTGGCCCCGGACCATCGACATGAACGACCGCGCGCTCCGACAGGTGATCATCGGGCTGGGCGGGAGCACCGGGGGCGTCCCCCGCGAGGAGCGCTTCGTGATCACGCCGGCCAGCGAGATCATGGCGGTGATGGCCCTGGCCACAGACCCGCAGGACCTCGAAGAGCGCCTGGCTCGCATCATCGTGGCGGCCAGCCAGGACCAGCAGCCCGTCCGGGTCCGCGACCTCCGGGCTCAGGGCGCCATGGTGCTGCTGCTCAAGTCCGCGTTGCAGCCGAATCTGGTTCAGACGCTCGAGGGCGGGCCGGCGTTCGTGCACTGCGGCCCCTTCGGGAACATCGCGCACGGCTGCAACTCGGTGATCGCCACGGACCTGGCGCTCCGCCTGGGCGACATCGTGCTCACCGAGGCCGGGTTCGGCGCCGACCTCGGCGCCGAGAAGTTCTTCGACATCAAGTGCCGCGCCGCCGACCTGAAACCGGAAGCCGTGATCATCGTGGCTACGGTCCGCGCCCTCAGGTTGCACGGTGGTAGCTCGAAAGATCGCCTCAGTCATCCGGATCCGGCCGCGGTAGAGCGGGGCTTCCCCAACCTCGAGCGCCACGTCCGCAACGTGAAGAAGTTCGGCGTCCCGGTGGTGGTCGCCGTCAACCGGTTCGTGGCGGACTCGCCAGATGAAGTCGCGGTGATCACCAGGGGATGCGCCGCGCTGGGCGCCCCCGTGGCCCAGGCCGAAGTCTGGGAGAAGGGCGGGGCGGGCGGCATCGAGTTGGCGGAAGCCGTGCTGGCATTGCTGGATAACAGTGGGACGTCGAGCTTCAAGCCCTTGTACGACGTCAAGCTTCCAATCAAGGAAAAGATCACCATCATCTCCAGGGAGATCTACGGGGCCGCGGGCGTGGACTTCAGCCCCAAGGCCGAGCGGGCCGCCCGGCAGCTCGCGGACTTCGGCCTCGGCGAGACCCCGGTATGCATGGCCAAGACGCAATACTCCTTCAGCCACGATCCCACGCTGCTCGGCGCCCCGTCGAGCTTCCGGATCCCCGTGCGGGACCTCTATCCCTCGGCCGGCGCCGGGTTCGTGGTCGCCCTGGCCGGGGAGATCATGACCATGCCGGGACTGGGCAAGGTACCTGCCGCCGAACGCATGGCGGTGCGCCCCGACGGCACCATCGAAGGGCTCTTCTAGCCATGGACATCATCGCGACGGACAAGGCGCCTCGGGCCATCGGGCCGTATAGTCAGGCCATCCTGGTGGGTAACGTGATCTACACCGCGGGACAGGTCGCCCTGGATCCAGCGACGATGCAGATCGTGAGCCCAGATGTGGCCGAGCAGACCGACCGCGTCCTCAAGAACCTCGCGGCCGTCCTCGAACAGGCCGGCAGCAGCCTTCAGCACGTGGTGAAGACCACGGTGTTCCTGAGCGACATGGCGGACTTCCCGGCGATGAACGAGGTCTACGCCCGGCACTTCGGCGACCACCGGCCGGCCCGATCGACCGTGGCGGTCCGGACCTTGCCCAAAGATGCCCGCGTGGAGATCGACGCGATCGCCTTGCGTCGCCGGTAGCCCTGCCTTCTTCGACTTTGGAGACGCAATCCCCGATATTTGCACATACCACGTTTTCGCCGGGGGCGGCTTGGGCCTGGTGGCCTGCGCGGTCTTCAAAACCGTCGGGAGACGCCGTTGGCGGCTCCGGTGGGTTCGATTCCCACACGCTCCCGCCATGACCGCCGCGGGGAGTGTTGCTACCTGTTCCGCCGTTGCCCGTGTCCCGGTTCCCGGTTCGCGATCACGCCTCGCCGGCATGGTCACGCTGCTGTTGGTGGCGTGGGCCCTTGCGCCAGGTGCCGTTGCTCAGGTCCCGATCCCCAATCTGCCTCGCCCGCAGCAAGACACCTCGCGCCCCGATACCATCCCGGTCCCGCAGTTCCGGTATCCCCCGCCTGTGCCCCCGCTCGGCGCCATGTGGCGCTCCTTGCTCCTGCCGGGCTGGGGACAGGCCGTGCTCCATCGGCGCGTCACCGGCGCGGTATTCGTGTTCTGGGAGGGGCTCTCGGTGACCATGACGCTCAAGGCGTCGGACCAGCTCCGCTACCTGCGCCGAACCCGCGGTGACACACTCGCCGTCCGACTCAAGAAACAGGAAGTGCAGGATTGGGCCGTGGTCCTGGCCTTCAATCACCTCTTGGCCGGCGCCGAGGCGTTCGTATCAGCCGAGTTGTGGGATTTCCCCGCAGAGCTGAAGGCCCGGGCGCTGCCGGGTGCCCGCGTGGGCGTGGGTCCCGCCCTCTACTGGGGACGGTAAGTCCGTAGCTCGGGTCCCCGCTCGGTGATGACCGCGTAGCGGAACCCGTCCATCCAGGCGCCGGAGTTCAGGTACCAACGCTTCTCGCCCACCTCGGCCAGGACCGGCCGGTGCGTGTGTCCCAGCACCACCAGGTCCAGATCGCGCCGCTCCGCCAGCGTCCCGCGCGCCCACGCGTCCTGGGCCGCCGCCGCCCGGTCCAGGGTCGCGGGATCTCGAGTGCTTGCTCCCAGTACGCCCGAGAACCGCTGCACCAGGCCGTGGCCCAAATCGGGGTGAATCCACCGGAAGGCCGCCGCCGTGAGCGGGTGGCGCGTGACCGCGTGAAGCAGCCGCGCGCCGCCCTGCGGCTCCGCCAGCCCGTCCCCATGTGCCACCAGGGCGCGCCACCCCGCCAGGGTGAGCTCCACGGAGCCGGGGTGGAACGCGGCCCCCAGCTCCCGCTGCCAGAATCCGCGCCCCCAGCGGTCGTGATTGCCTCCCGTCAGGGTCAGGCGGACACCCCGCTCCCGCGCCGCCGCCAGGCGCGCCAACGTGGGGAAAGCGCGGCGCGGAATCACGCTGTCGTACTCGAACCAGAATTCGAACAGGTCACCGTTGATCAGCAGGTGATCGCCGGCCTGCGGCACGCTGGCGAGGAAGGCGTGCAGCGATGCGGCCACGGTGTCGGGCACGCCGTTCAAGTGCGCGTCCGAAAGCACCAGCACGGTCTCGGGAGTCACGCGACGCTATATACGTGGCGCCCTGGGTCACCGGCAAGCGCCGCACCGAACCTCGAGGGCCGAGCCGGGAATGGTGGGGGGCGGAGCTGGTCGGTATCCTTTGCGTCGTGCACGACCAGATCACGGCGGTCGAACTCCGCGTCCGCTACGCCGAGACCGACCAGATGGGCGTGGCCTACCACACGCACTACCTGGTGTGGTGCGAGGTGGCGCGCACCGACCACATGCGGCGGCGGGGTGTGACCTATCGCGAGCTGGAGGGAGAGGGGCTGAGGCTCGCCGTGGTCGAAGCCAGCGTCCGTTACCGGCAACCGGCTCGCTACGACGACCTGCTCTTGGTGCGCTGCTGGGTGCGGGAAGTCGCCAGCCGGCGCGTGGTGTTCGGGTACGCCATCGACCGGCCCGCCGATGCGGCATTGCTGGCGACCGCGCAAACCGCCCTTATCGCCCTGGACGCCGACCACCGGCTCAGCTCGATCCCGGATCTCGTGAGGCGCCGGCTGAGCGTGGTGCCGGACCCGGTTCGATTGTGAAGGCCGGCGTGCGTCTCTATTATGCTCTGGCGGCGGCCATGGTCCCGGGCGCGTGTGCACCAGGATTGAAGAGCATCGCCCCTTCGGGGCTGGAGCCCACCCCGCGCGATACCATCGAGGAGTGGCTGGCCTCCTATCGTCCCGCCGGGCCCGTGCGCTACGATCTGCGCTGGCGCTTCGCCAACCCGAAGGGATCCACGGCTGGACGCGCCGCGGTGCGGATCGCGCCGCCTGACACGCTCCGCTTCGACTACCGCGGCCCGTTCGGCCGGTCCGGCGCGGCCGTGATCGTGGCGGACTCGGCGCTGTGGGTGGCCCCGGAGCGCGACACCCGGGAGCTGCTCCCGGCGGCCCCCCTGTTCTGGGCCGCCCTGGGGATTCCGCAACCGCCGCCCGAGGAGGCCGTGGTGTCGAGCCGGGGGGCGGCCGGCGGCCGGGTGTGGCGGTACGTTTCCCAGGCGGACACCATGGATTTCGTGGAGGTCGGCCCGGGGCCTGAGCGGTTGCTGACCGAAGTGCGGCGCCAGGGCAGAATCGTGGCGTCCACCGAGGTTCGGTTTCGGCCCGGCAGGCGAGCGCCGCTGGAAGCCCGGGTCCGGTTCCCGCAGGACGGGGCGGCGTTGATCCTCACGGTGGAAGGTGTCGAGAGCGTGGCGGCGTTCGATGCGAGTACCTGGCGTCGTCCGTAAGATGCGGTGGCTGGCCTTCGCGCCGGCTGTGTGCAGCGCATGCCTGTACGGGTTCGCCGGTGGCGGGCTCCCTCCCCACATTCGCACCGTGGCGATTCTGCCATTCGACAATCAAACCGCGGACCCGTCGCTCACCCAGCAAGTCGCCGACGCCATCCGGGAGGCCTTCGAGAGCCGGCTCGGCCTCCGGCTGGCAGGGGAGGCCACCGCGGACGCCGTGGTGCGAGGTGCCATCGTGCGGTACGAGCCGGAAGTCACCGTCTCGTTCCAACCGGCGCAGGCCGCCACCGGGACCCAGGTGACCCGCCGGCTGGTGCGCCTGGTGCTCAGCGTCGAGGTGTTCGACCAGCGGGAAGGGCGTATGCTTTGGCAACGCTCGGGCCTGAGCGTGGACGGCGAGTACGAGCCGCCCCGAGAGGCGGACGGACGACAGGCCGCGCTCAAGAAGCTGGTGAACGACATCGTGGATGGAGCGCAGTCACAGTGGTGATGCCGCTCCGCCGGCGTTCCTCGCCCCACCGCTGCTCAAGTGGAGCGTCCGTCGGCGCGGAGTGAGCGCCTCCGAGGAGGTCCCTCCCCCATTGCACCCGCCGACGTGAGGGCAACGGCGTGACCCGGCCCGACGGGCGCGTTCCCGAGGCACTCCGGCCCGTCACCCTCGAGCGCGCCGCCAATCCGTACGCCGAGGGATCGTGCCTCGCACGCATGGGCGGGACCCTGGTGCTGTGCACGGCCACGGTGGAAGCGGGCGTGCCCAGTTGGCGGCGCGGACTGGGCCTGGGATGGCTCACGGCCGAGTACGCCATGCTCCCCCGGAGTACCCAGGAACGTACCCCGCGAGAGCGCACCGGTCCCGGTGGCCGGACCCAGGAAATCCAGCGGCTGATCGGCCGTAGCCTGCGCGCCGCGCTCAAGACCTTCGCGTTCGGGGAGACCACGTTGCGGGTCGATTGCGATGTCCTCCAGGCGGACGGCGGCACGCGCACGGCGGCCATCACCGGGGCGGCCGTAGCCCTGGCGGACGCCTGCGCCTGGCTCGCCGATCGTTCCGGCGTCGCCGACCCGTTCGGTCGCCTGGTGGCCGCCGTCTCGGTGGGTATCGTGGATGGAGAGCCGCGGCTGGACCTGAACTACGCCGAGGACCGCCAGGCGGCAGTGGACGCCAACATCGTCGGGCTCTACCCCGACCGGTACGTGGAAGTGCAGGGCACCGGCGAAGGGGCATCGTTCGATCGGGGCCAGCTGGAGCGGATGCTGGCCCTGGCAGATCGGGGCCTGGCCCAATTGTTCGCCGAGCAGCGGCGCGTCCTGGAGCGGTGACGGCAGCGTTCCTCATCGCCACGCGCAGCGCCGGCAAGCGCAGGGAAATCCTCGAGATCCTGCGCGACGTCCCTTACCGCCTGGTCTTTCCCGATGACGTAGGCCTGGTCGAGCGGGCGGTGGAAGAGCGGCTGGAGACGGCGGACTCGTTCGAGGGCAACGCCCGCCGCAAGGCCGAGTACTTCGCCCGCCTGTCCGGCCTGCCCACCGCGGCTGACGACTCCGGGCTCGAGGTGTTTTCCCTCGGCGGCCAGCCGGGCGTGCGCTCGCGGCGCTTCGCGCTGGTCTCCGGCCCGCCGGACCAGCAGGACCAGGCCAACAACGCCGAACTGCTGCGACGCCTGGCCGGCGCGCCGCCGGCTCGGCGCCGCGCGCGGTACCGGTGCGTGATCGCCTACTTCCCCCGGCCCGACGCCATCCCCATGACCTTCGAAGGCACCTGCCTCGGCTCCATCGCCCTGGCGCCCCGCGGCACCGGGGGATTCGGGTACGATCCGCTGTTCGTGTCCGACGATCTGGGCAAGACCTTTGGCGAGGCCGCTCCCGAGGAGAAGCACGCGGTGAGCCACCGGGGCCGCGCGTTCCGGGCGCTCGGACAGTGGCTCCAGACCCACCCCGCTGGCTGACCGGCACGGCCTCCGTTCTCTCTGCGCCCTCTGTGGTGATCAGTTGTCACCACGCGGTGAGTCACGCCTACGGCGGGCGTTGGCGGAATGGGTTGGACCGGCCTAGATTTGCCGGCGGTCGGGCGGGAGGATCGCGTCGGCTACTTCACCCGGGGCGTGGCGCAGGCCGGTAGCGCGCCTGGTTTGGGACCAGGAGGTCGCCGGTTCAAATCCGGCCGCCCCGATTCGCCATCCGTCGTCATCGCCGACGTGCGAGCGGAGGAAACCGAGCCCTCATGACCGCGCGCCCCCCGGTGGCGCAGGAATCCGAAGTTCGCAAAGTCTCCTGCGGAGGCCGAACCTACGTGATCCGGCGTTTTGCCGACGGCGTCTTCGCGCTTTTCGACGAGGCGGGCAAGCTCCTCGCGGGGTGGCCCCTGACCGCGTTTTGGCCCAACCAACCGCTCTCCGCCCAGACAGACGAGGACTGGTGCGCACTCATCCGCCGGATGTACGGCCATTGATCCTTGCGTGACGAACGGCCCTCGCTCAGCTTGCTACGCGGGCGCCCGTAGCTCAGGTGGACAGAGCAACGGCCTTCTAAGCCGTGGGTCGGAGGTTCGAATCCTCCCGGGCGCACCTGCGCCAGCTCCGCCACCAACCCCCGCCCGATATTCGCGCGTCGCATATGACATCGGATATCGGACATTGGACATCGGACCCCCGTCTCCCGTCTCGGAGGATGGTTGTTGCGACCCCCATACGCCGCCCTGATCGCCTGCGCCTGCCTCTCGGCCGGCCTGCCCGTTGTCACCCGCGCGCAGGGCTCCCCCAGCCCCATCGCCGATCTCCCGCAACGCCACAATGCTGACGGGCGATTCGAGATCTTGGCCCTCCCGGCGACATCGCCTGTCACGGTGGACGGCGCGCTGGACGAGCCAGTATGGCAGCAGGCGGAACCCGTCGGGAACTTCGTGCAGGCCGAACCTGACGAAGGCCGCCCGGCCACTCAGCCCACGATGGTCCGCATCGCGTTCGATGCCGCCTATCTCTACGTGGCTGCGTACTGCTATGACGATCCCGGCCGACTGGTCATCACCGAAATCCGCAAGGACTTCGGCCGCGAAGCCCAGGATGGCTTCGAGGTGATCCTCGACACCTTTGGCGATCGCCGCAACGGCTACCTCTTCGCCACCAACCCCGCCGGAGCCCGCGCGGACGAACAGGTGACCAACGAAGGCCGGGACGTCAACACCAGTTGGGACGCCCCGTGGACGGTCCGGACCCGACGGGTACCTGATGGTTGGACCCTGGAAATGGCCATCCCGCTCCGATCGCTCCGCTCCCGCCAGGACGGCGGTCCCTGGGGGATCAACTTCAGCCGCCGGATTCGGCGCAACAACGAGGTGACCTATTGGGCCCCGATTCCCCGGTCCTATACCCTCGCCCGCCTGTCGCTGGCCGGCAATCTCGCCGGGCTCAACCCGGCCGGCCGGGGCAGAGACTTGCGGGTGACCCCGTATGCCGCGGCAGAGACCGTACGGGAAACCGGCGGCCTCGCGTTCGACCAGCGGGGAGACGCCGGGGTAGATCTCAAGTACGGACTGACCAAGGGGCTCACCCTGGACGTCACCGTGAACCCCGACTTCGCGCAAGCCGAAGCGGATGTGCAGCAGGTGAATCTGACCCAGTTCAGCCAGTTCTTTCCGGAGAAGCGGGATTTCTTTCTTGAGAACTCCGGAACCTTCTACCTCGGCGACACGCCGCGGAACCGCCGGGTCTCGCTCGCGCCCAACGTGGACGAGGATCTGCTGCTTTTCTTCAGCCGCCGGATGGGCCTGTCACCCACCGGGCGGCGGATCGGGATCGATGGCGGCGTGCGCCTCACCGGCCAGGAGGGCAGCCTCCAGATCGGCGCACTCGCGCTCCGCACCCGGAACCTCGACCGCACCGTCCCGGGCAGCGACTACGCGGTGGTGCGCCTGCGGCGCAACGTGTTCGCCAGTTCCGACGTCGGCGCCATCTTCATGATGCGCTCGGCCGTAGGGGACCGAGGCGACTACAATCGGGTCTACGGCGTGGATGCCAATATCCGACTGCCGGCCCGCGTAGACTGGAGCTCGTACATCGTCAATTCCGAGACGCCCGGCGTCTCCGGCCAACGGCACGCCTGGTTCTCGTCGCTCAACCGTGAGGGCAACTTCCTCCACACCAAGGGCGGCGTCCTTTGGATCGGCGACCATTTCAACGACGAGCTCGGGTTCCTGCGCCGCACCGGCGTCGTCAAGTGGCTGCTCGACACCGGCATCCGCCCCCGGCTCCCGAGCCTCCGGCGCCTCGGCGTTCGGGAAATGCACCCACACGTGGTTTGGGCTTACTTCACCGATCACAGCCTCAACAAGGTCGCCAAGCAGTTCCACAACGGGTACACCGTCTTCTTGAATAACGGCGGCTACGGCGAGCTGTCGGTCAACATGAAAGCGCAGCTGCTGACCAGCCCCTTCACGTTGGATCCCTACGTGACACCGCTCACCCCCGGGTACCACAGCTGGACCGAATACCAGGTCCGGTTCACCTCCGACGAGAGTCGGGCCCTCTCGGTCGGCCTCACGGGGATCGTGGGCGGGCTCTGGGATGGCACGCAGCGCACCGTAAACGGGACGCTGACCGTGAAACCTTCGTACCAGGCACGAGCCAGCCTGGGCGTGCAGCGCACGGCCGGGTACCTGCGGGGCGGAGAGGAGTTCGTGCGGGCCATCTGGACCGCCCGCGCCAACTACTCGTTTACGACCAACATGTTCGTGGATGCGCTCATGCAGTACGACGCCGAACGGGACCGGCTCAACCTCAACCTCCGGTTCAACCTCATACACCACCCGCTCAGCAACCTGTACCTCGTCTGGAACGAGCAGCGGTTCACCACCGATACCTCGCTCGACTACCCCAGCGGGGCGCCGGCGCCCGGGCGCAGCATCACCGTGAAGCTCACCCACATGCTGGCCCTCTAGCGACTCATGCTCACCACCATCATCGCCGCTTTCGCAGCCGCGCAGGCCTCGCCGTCGACACCGGCCGGGGGCGTCACCACCGCCGCGGAACCCGCCTACTCCGCAGACGGACGTCTGGCGGTCAGCGTGCGGGGAGACCTGTGGGTCTTGGCCGGCGGCGAGTCCGGCTCCTGGATCCGGATCACGTCTGGCCCGGCGTCGGATCGCCAGCCCGCCTGGACACCCGACGGCTCGGCCGTGGTCTTCACCTCCGATCGCGCCGGGACGTTCGACCTCTGGCGCGTCGCCATCGGCCCCGCCGGTGCCGCCGCGGAGCCGGAGCGACTGACCTCCACGCCGGATTGGGAGGGAGAGCCCACCGTAGGCGCCGGTGGCGAGGTCGTGTTCGTGCGCGGCACCGGCCCCCTCGCCCGCCTGGTGCGCCTCGACCCCAGCGGGACCGAGCGCCCCGTGACCCGCGGTCGCGATGGAGCAGAGCGGTGGCCGGCATTCGCGCCCGACGGTCGGCGCCTGGCCTACGTCACCGCTGGGGCGCAGGGGACGGTCCTTCGGGTTCGCCGGTTCGATGACGATTCCACGGCCGTGGTGCTCCGGGACCGCCCGGTGGAGCGGCCCGCCTGGTCGCCGCTGGGCGATCGCCTCGTGTTCGCCGCGCGCGCGGGCTTACCGGGAACGTGGATTACGCCCCTGGACGGAGCCTACACCAACCTGGTGGCCACCCAGCCGGCCGCCGTCGCCTGGGCGCCGAGCGGCGTGCTCGCGCTCACCGAGTTGCCTCCGGCGGAGGTGAGCTACAACGGGGATCCCGACCGCACCGGAAGGCGCGAACTGGTGGACCTCGCCGGAGCGGGCGGTAGGCTGTGGTTCCTCCCGCCCCCCGCCGCGCCGGACGCGGGGCCGCGTAGCAGCCCACCGATTCCTCTGGATCGCGCCGCCGTGAACGCCGACGCGTTCGACCGCCTGTGGGAGCGCACCGCTCGGATCTACTTCTCCCAGGCCGACGACGCGCCGCGATTCGCCCGCTGGGATGTGCTGCGGGCGACCTACCGGCCCCGAGCGCTGGCCGCCAGATCGGACGAAGAACTCGCCGCCGTACTGCACGAGATGTGGCGCAACCGACCCCCGCTCGCGCGGCCGGCCGCCGGGCGCGCCGCCGTCTCCAGCGCGCACCCGGTGGCGACCGCCGCCGGCCTGGAGATCCTGCGTCAAGGCGGCAACGTCGTGGACGCGGCCGTGGCGGTTTCGTTTGCCTTGGGCGTGGTGGAGCCGGACGCTAGCGGGATTGGCGGATATGGCCAGATGCTGATCCAGGTGCCGCCGCTCTCCGTGCCGGTCCTGATCGAGTTCATGACCCGCGCTCCCGAGGACGCCGGCCTCTCCAATGCCCAGCTGCGCCCCGGTGGCGCGCTGCCTGACGACGGGCCGGTGCTGGCCAACGTTCCCGGGACCGTTGCCGGGATGCGGCTGGCCTGGGAGCGATACGGCAGCCGCAACGTCACCTGGGCGGCCCTGCTCGCCCCCGCGATTCGGGCGGCCGAGGAGGGCATTCCGGTCAGCGACGGCCTGGCGACCACTTTGCGGGTGGAGCGGGAGCACTTCCTTAAGTACGAAAGCAGTCGCGCGTTGTTTTTCCCTCGAGGGGAACCCCTCCGAGTGGGCGAGACCCTGCGCAATCCGGATCTCGCGCGGACGCTCCGGCTCATCGCGGACAGCGGCGCCACGGGGTTCTACCAGGGCAGCATCGCGCGGCGGTTGGTGCAGGACCTGCGAGGGCAGGGGAACGCGATCCGCCTCACGGACCTGGCGCGGTACTACGCCACGGAGCGCGAGCCGGTATCCGGCACCTACCGGGGGTATACCGTGTTCTCGAGCACGCCTCCGAGCGCGGGCGGCGCTACGCTGGTGGCCCAGCTCAACCTTCTCGAGCAATTCGCAGGCATCCGTCCTTACGCCGAGGACGCCGCCACGCTGCACGCGATGATCGAGGCGTGGAAGCTGGTGCCCTCCGGGCGGGGCCGCATCGCAGACCCGGGACTCTGGCCGGTCCGGACCGAGGCCTTCGTGAGCAAAGACACCGCACGGGCTCGGTGGCGGTGTTTCGACCCGGAGCGGGCGCTCCGACCGGCGGACGTGCGAGGGGACACGCTTCGATGCGGCGCTGCGGCCGCCGCCGTCCCCGAGCCGACCGAGGGCGCCTGCGCAGACGCGGCGGGGGAGCATTGCCACCAGACGGGGACCACCGCCTTCGTCGTGGCGGACGCGGGCGGGAATGTGGTGGCGGTGACGCAGACGCTCGGCACCTGGGGCGGGAATTTCTACGTGACGCCGGGGCTGGGGTTCCTGTACAACGACAAGTTGGGATCCTACGGCAGCGACCCCACGGAGTACGGAGCCCGTCTCCCCAACGCCCGCCACGGATCCAGCCTGGCGCCCACGATCGTGCTCCGCGGCGCCGGCCGAGAGCGGCGCACCGTGCTGGGGACCGGCGCCGCGGGCAATGCGTGGATCACGTCGGCGGTGTACGCCATCGTCACGGGGATCATAGACCAGCAGCTCGACGCGCAGCGCGCGATCGAGCTGCCGCGGTTCCTGCTGTCCCAGCGCCGTGGCGCGGCGGAGGTCAGGGCTTTCACGGTCCAGGTCGAAGCGGGGATTGCCCCGGGGGTCCTAACGCGGCTGAGGACGTTGGGAGACGAGGTGCAACCCATCTCGCTGCCCGGGGAACTGCGGATGGGGTACGCCGCGTTGGTAGTGGTGGGGGCGGAACAGGCGGTGGCGGCGGCGGACCCTCGGCGGTCAGGAGGGGCTGGGGCGGTGGGTTGCGGGCGTAACGAAGGCGGTGGCTGCCGGTTCGATAGTCATAGGAGGTAGGGGGTAGTAGGGCCAAGAGGGGGGCCTCATGAAGTGCTGCAAATGAGACAATGACAAGCCCTTGACGGGCTTGAGAAGGGCGCCTACAATACGATGCTCGCCGGGAATCGCGGCGCGATTTCCGGGGCGTGCTCTTTGATAACTGACGGTTGGAGACGTGAGGAGTGCGGTCCCGTTCAAGCGGTGGATGGTCGGACATTCGCCGTGAGGGATTGATACTTCCGAAAGTGTAGTCCGGACGACCAAGTCGTTCGGTCGGAGCTGAAGACGAATTCTCTCTCGGAGAGTTTGATCCTGGCTCAGGACGAACGCTGGCGGCGTGCCTAACACATGCAAGTCGTACGGGACCTGGGGGCAACTCCAGGTTCAGTGGCGGACGGGTGCGTAACACGTGAGCAACCTACCCTGCGATGGGGGATAGCCGGCCCAACGGCCGGGTAATACCGCGTACGTCGCCGGAGTCGCATGGCTCCGGCGGGAAAGCGGCCGCAAGGTCGCGTCGCAGGAGGGGCTCGCGGCCTATCAGCTAGTTGGTGAGGTCACGGCTCACCAAGGCGACGACGGGTAGCTGGTCTGAGAGGATGGCCAGCCACATTGGGACTGAGATACGGCCCAGACTCCTACGGGAGGCAGCAGTGGGGAATATTGCGCAATGGCCGCAAGGCTGACGCAGCGACGCCGCGTGTGGGATGACGGCCTTCGGGTTGTAAACCACTGTCGGGGGGGACGAATACCCGGCTTCGAACAGGAGACCGGGGGTGACGGTACCTCCAAAGGAAGCACCGGCTAACTCCGTGCCAGCAGCCGCGGTAATACGGAGGGTGCGAGCGTTGTCCGGAATCACTGGGCGTAAAGGGCGCGTAGGCGGCCCGCTAAGTCACTTGTGAAATCCTGGGGCTCAACTCCAGGGCGGCAGGTGAGACTGGCAGGCTAGAGCTCGGTAGAGGCGAGTGGAATTCCCGGTGTAGCGGTGGAATGCGTAGATATCGGGAAGAACACCTGTGGCGAAGGCGGCTCGCTGGGCCGGTGCTGACGCTGAGGCGCGAAAGCGTGGGGAGCAAACAGGATTAGATACCCTGGTAGTCCACGCCGTAAACGATGGGTACTAGGCGTCGGGGGGAGCGACCCCTTCGGTGCCGTCGCTAACGCAGTAAGTGCCCCGCCTGGGGAGTACGGCCGCAAGGCTGAAACTCAAAGGAATTGACGGGGGCCCGCACAAGCGGTGGAGCATGTGGTTCAATTCGATGCAACGCGAAGAACCTTACCTGGGCTTGACATGCTGGTGAAAGCCGGTGGAAACATCGGCCCCTCTTCGGAGCGCCAGCACAGGTGCTGCATGGCTGTCGTCAGCTCGTGTCGTGAGATGTTGGGTTAAGTCCCGCAACGAGCGCAACCCTCGCTCCCAGTTGCCAGCGAGTCATGTCGGGGACTCTGGGGGGACTGCCGGTGTCAAACCGGAGGAAGGTGGGGACGACGTCAAGTCATCATGGCCCTTACGCCCAGGGCGACACACGTGCTACAATGGCCGGTACAACGCGCTGCCAGCCCGTGAGGGTGAGCCAATCGCTAAAAGCCGGTCTAAGTTCGGATTGCAGTCTGTAACTCGACTGCATGAAGCCGGAATCGCTAGTAATCGCGGATCAGCCATGCCGCGGTGAATACGTTCCCGGGCCTTGTACACACCGCCCGTCACGCCATGGAAGCTGGGGGGACCCGAAGCCGGTGCGCTAACCGCAAGGAGGCAGCCGTTTAAGGTCAACTCAGTGACTGGGGCGAAGTCGTAACAAGGTAGCCGTAGGGGAACCTGCGGCTGGATCACCTCCTTTCTGGAATCCCGAGTAGCCGCCGGCGTTGTGGTCGGCGTGATGAAAGGGCTCCAAGTCGCCCGCGCTCTCTCGCGTCTTCACACCGCCGGCATTCAGCACTCAGCAATCAGCAGTTCGCTGAAAGCTGATCGCTGAGTGCGTTTTGCTCTTTGACAACTGATGGTTGCGTGGATGTCTGGGAAGTCGAGGAATCTTCCGGAAGTCGATTTCGAGTTTTGAGATCAAGCACCATACGGCGCACGGTGGATGCCTTGGCACCGAGAGGCGAAGAAGGACGTGGTAAGCTGCGATAAGCCTGGGGGAGCTGCACACGAGCCGTGATCCCAGGATCTCCGAATGGGGCAACCCGGCGCGGGGCAACCCGCGTCACGGGCCGCGAGGCCCGAGCGAACCCGGGGAAGTGAAACATCTCAGTACCCGGAGGAAGAGAAAGCAACCGCGATCCCCCTAGTAGTGGCGAGCGAACGGGGGACAGCCCAAACCGACGGAGCTTGCTCCGTCGGGGTTGTGGGACCGCGACGTGGGAGTACGAGACCAAGCCGAAGCGGCCTGGAATGGCCCGCCACAGACGGTGAAAGCCCGGTAGGTCTACGTCTACGACCCCTAGCGGGATCCCGAGTACCGCGGGACACGTGCAATCCTGCGGGAAGCTGGGGGGACCACCCTCCAAGGCTAAACACTCCTCGGTGACCGATAGTGCACCAGTACCGTGAGGGAAAGGTGAAAAGAACGCCAGGTGGCGAGTGAAACAGATCCTGAAACCGTGTGCCAACAAGCGGTCGGAGGAAGCGCGGCGCTTCGGCGTCGTGTCTTCTGACGGCGTGCCTTTTGCATTATGACCCGGGGAGTTACTCGTCGGCAGCAGGTTAAGGCCTTCAGGGCCGGAGCCAAAGCGAAAGCGAGTCTGAATAGGGCGCCAACGTTGCCGGCGGTAGACCCGAAGCCGTGGCGATCTACCCTTGAGCAGGGTGAAGCGGCCGTAACAGGTCGTGGAGGCCCGAACCGTTGTGGGTTGAAAACCGCTCGGATGACTTGAGGGTAGGGGTGAAAGGCCAATCAAGCTCGGGGATAGCTGGTTCTCTCCGAAACATATTTAGGTATGGCCTCTGGAAATGAGTCCGCAGGAGGTAGAGCACTGGATGGGTTCGGGTGGCGTATAGCCATACCTCCCCCAACCAAACTCCGAATGCCTGTGTGATGCTGCCAGGGAGACAGTCGGCGGGCGATAATGTCCGCTGGCGAGAGGGAAAGAACCCAGACCGTCTGCTAAGGCCCCGGAGTGGCGGCTCAGTGTAACTAAGGATGTGGACATGCTGTGACAACTGGGAGGTTGGCTTAGAAGCAGCCATCCTTTAAAGAGTGCGTAATAGCTCACCAGTCCAGCGTGGCCGCGCCGATAATGGTCGGGACTCAAAGCCGCCCGCCGAAGCAACGGATCGGCGGCGCAAGCCGTCGATGGTAGGAGAGCGTTCTCGGAGCGCTGAAGCCGGGGCGGAAGCCTTCCGGTGGAGCGACGAGAAGTGAGGATCCCGGGACGAGTACGCGAGAAACAGGGTGAAAACCCCTGTCACCGAAAGCCTAAGGGTTCCTGAGCCATGTCGATCAGCTCAGGGTTAGTCGGTCCCTAAGGTGAGGCCGAAAGGCGTAACCGATGGGAAACGGGTCAATATTCCCGTACCGACCTATGTCCGTTCGAGCCTGAGGAGGGACGCAGGAGCGAGCAGTCCGTCGGGTGGGTGGATTATCCGATGCAAGGTGGTAGGCGTTCCTGGGTAGGCAAATCCGCCCAGGTAGCCGAGAGCCGATGCCGAAGGGGTCGCAAGACCCCGCCAAGGGACCGTGCAGCCCACTGCCGAGAAAAGCTTCGCAGGTGAGGACATAGGCCGACCGTACCGCAATCCGACACAGGTAGGCGAGGCGAGCAGCCTCAGGTGCTCGAGTGATTTACGGAGAAGGAACTCGGCAAAATGACCCCGTAACTTCGGGAGAAGGGGTGCCGGTGGTACGTGACCTCGCACAGAGGAAGCGGAACCCGGCCGCAGAGAATCGCGTCAAGCGACTGTTTAGCAAAAACACAGGTGCCTGCTAAAGCGTCTTCCAAGCTGACGTATAGGCACTGACGCCTGCCCGGTGCCGGAAGGTTAAAGCGAGAGGTCAGCCCCTTCGGGGGCAAAGCTTCGAACTGAAGCCCCGGTAAACGGCGGCCGTAACTATAACGGTCCTAAGGTAGCGAAATTCCTTGTCGGGTAAGTTCCGACCTGCACGAATGGCGTAACGACTTGACGGCTGTCTCCTCCGTAAGCTCGGCGAAACTGCAGTATCGGTGAGGATTCCGATTTCCCGCCATAGGACAAAAAGACCCCATGCACCTTTACTACAGCCTGCCATTGGACGCCGGCATGACATGCGTAGCATAGGTGGGAGCCTATGAACCCCCGGTCTCGGCTGGGGGGGAGGCAACCGTGAAATACCACCCTTGTTTTGTTGACGTCCTCACTCGGTCGGCAACCCCGACGAGGACCGTGGCTGGTGGGTAGTTTGACTGGGGCGGTCGCCTCCTAAAAGGTAGCGGAGGCGCGCGATGGTGCCCTCAGTGCGGTCGGTAATCGCACGGTGAGCGCATAGGCAGAAGGGCGCCTGACAGCGAGAGGGACGCCTCGAGCTGGGACGAAAGTCGGCCTAAGTGATCCGGTGGTCCCGTGTGGACGGGCCATCGCTCAACGGATAAAAGGTACGCTGGGGATAACAGGCTTATCGCGCCCGAGAGTTCACATCGACGGCGCGGTTTGGCACCTCGATGTCGGCTTATCACATCCTGGGGCTGGAGAAGGTCCCAAGGGTCCGGCTGTTCGCCGGTTAAAGTGGTACATGAGCTGGGTTCAGAACGTCGTGAGACAGTTCGGTCTGTATCCATGGTGGGCGTGGGAGTGTTGAGGGAGGCCGACCTTAGTACGAGAGGACCGGGTCGGACGGACCGCTCGTGTCCCGGCTGTCACGCCAGTGGCAACGCCGGTTAGCGATGTCCGGTAGGGATAACCGCTGAAAGCATCTAAGTGGGAAGCCCGTCCCAAGATGAACACTCCTGGACCGCGAGGTCCCTGAAGGGCCGTGGGAGACTACCACGTTGATAGGCGGCAGGTGTACGGCGCGTAAGCGCTTCAGCCGAGCCGTACTAATCGCCCGTGTAGCTTGATCTCTTCCAACTGACCACTCGCTTTCCGACATTCACGCGACCATCAATTGGTGTTCGGTTATCGGTCGTCAGTTTTCGGTTTTCGTGACCGATCACTGACAACCGACCACTGATAACGGTCTTGGCTGGTGACTAGCGCGACGGGGCCACACCCGTTCCCATCCCGAACACGGCAGTTAAGCCCGTCAGCGCCGATGGTACTATGCTCGCGAGGGCATGGGAGAGTAGGCCGTCGCCAGCCTCTCAATGGAAGCCCGCTTCGGAACATCGAAGCGGGCTTCGTCGCTCTCGCAGCTCGGGCAACCATGATCCCCGTCCAACGTCAGTATTGCCTGTCCAACCTTCGAGCATCGCTCCTGCTCGTGGCCCTGTGCGGCTTCCTCGGCACCCCGGCCGCCGGCGCCCAACAGGGCGCCCGCGCCGCGAGCGACCGTCTGGTTGACTCGCTCCTGGCACAGATGACGCTGGAGGAGAAACTCGGCCAGCTCGCGCAATACACCGGACAGTGGGTCCGGGGCCGGCCGGAAATCACAGCCGAGCACTTGGCGCTGGTCCGGCAGGGCCGGGTCGGGTCCTTCCTCAATGTGTACGGCGCGGCCTACACCCGGGAAGTCCAACGGATCGCGGTCGAGGAATCGCGGTTGGGGATCCCCTTGCTCTTCGCGCACGACGTGATTCACGGGTTCCGCACCGTCTTCCCGGTCCCGCTGGCGCAGGCGGCCAGCTGGGACGCCGAGACCGTTCGACGCGCCGCCCGCGTCGCTGCCGCCGAAGCCGCCGCCCACGGGATTCACTGGACCTTCGCCCCCATGGTGGACATCGCGCGCGACCCGCGTTGGGGACGGGTCGTCGAGGGCGCCGGCGAAGACCCGTTCTTGGGAGCCACGATGGCGGCGGCCCTGGTCCGGGGATTTCAGGGCGACCGCCCAGACTCACTCGCCATGCTGGCCACCGCGAAACACTTCGTGGCTTACGGCGCGGCCCAAGCGGGACGGGACTACAACTCCGTGGACCTTTCCGAGCGGACCCTCCGGGAAGTCTATCTCCCGCCGTTCCAGGCTGCGGTGCGGGCGGGCGCGTGGTCGGTGATGGCTGGGTTCAACGCCATCGCCGGTATCCCCATGCACGCGCACCGCCGGTTGTTGCGGGACGTCTTGCGCCGGGAGTGGGGGTTCGGCGGAATCCTGGTGAGCGACTACACCGCCGTGATGGAGCTGCAACGGCACGGCGTCGCCGGCAACGAGGTCGAGGCCGGCTTGCTTGCGCTCACGGCGGGTGTGGACGTAGACATGGTGAGCGGCATCTTCCAGCAGCATCTGCCGGCCTTGGTGCGAGCCGGCCGGGTTTCGGAGCAATTGGTGAACGACGCCGCGCGTCGCGTGCTCCGCGCCAAGGCGGCGCTCGGCTTGTTCGAGGACCCCTACCGCTACAGCGACCCGGCCCGCGAGCGCTCGCAGACCCTCACCGAGGGCCACCTGGCCCAGGCGCGCGAGTTGGCACGAGAGGCCATCGTGCTGCTGAAGAACCAGGACGGGGTCCTGCCCCTCCGGCAAGATCTCGGCACCATCGCGGTGATCGGCCCGCTGGCCGACGACGCCCGCTCCGCCTTGGGGGCTTGGGCCGCCGCAGGCCGGCCGGAGGACGCCGTCACCATCCTCGAGGGGATCCGGCGCGCCGCGTCACCTCGGACCCGCGTGTTGTACGTCAAGGGCGCCGAGGTCGAGGGCACCGACACCTCCGGGTTCGCGGGCGCGGCTCGTGCCGCGCGGAGCGCGGACGCCGTGGTCCTGGCGGTGGGGGAGCGGGAGGACATGAGCGGGGAGGCAGCGAGCCGCGCCAACCTCGACTTGCCCGGCGTTCAGGAGCAGTTGGCCCGCGTGGTCCTCGCCCAAGGAAAACCCACCACGGTTCTGCTCGCCAACGGACGCCCGCTTGCCATCCCGTGGGTCGCCGAGCACGCCCCGGCGATTCTCGAGGTGTGGTACCTGGGCGTGCAGATGGGCCTCGCCGTGGCCGACGTGCTGTTCGGGCGCTACAACCCCGGAGGCAAGCTGCCCATCACGTTTCCCCGCGGGTTAGGCCAGGTGCCCATCTACTACGCCCACGAGAACACCGGCCGACCCCCGGGCGAGGACAAGTGGACTTCGAAGTATCTCGACGTCCCGGTCACACCCCTTTACCCGTTCGGGCACGGCTTGAGCTACACCACCTTCGCGTACCAGCGCCTAAGGGTCGACCGCGCCGTGATCGGACCCCGGGACACGCTGACCATTACTGTCGATGTGACCAACACCGGCTCGCGGGCGGGAGACGAAGTAACTCAGCTCTATGTGCGGGACGAGATAGCGAGCGTTGCCCAACCGGTTCGTGTGCTCCGGGGCTTCCAGCGCATCCACCTGGCGCCGCGAGAGACGCGGAGCGTGGCGTTCCGACTCGCGGCACAGGACCTGGCGTTCTGGGCCCCGGACCAGGGGTGGCTGGTGGAGCCGGGGTGGTTCACCCTGTACGTCGGCCCAAGTTCCGCCGAGGGGCTGGAGACTCGCTTCCGGCTCCGTGCCGAAGGCTCGCCGTAGTCCGAGGGCTGCGGCTTCGATATTCCCCAGATTCCGGTATATATTCGGCCCGCGCATTCCACCAGAGAGGCCTACCCATGAGCTTGGCACCCGACCTGCTCGAAATCCTGGTCTGCCCCAAGTGCAAAGGCAACCTCGAATACCGCACCCAACCCAAGGAAGAGCTGGTCTGCCACGCCTGCCGCCTCATCTACGCGGTCGAGGACGATATCCCGATCATGCTCATTGATGAGGCGACGCCGTTCTAGGCTCGCCCTGATCGTCGCCGGCCTTGGGTTCAGCGGCACGCTGGCCGGACAGGCACCCAAAGAGGTCACCGATGGCGGAGCGACGTTCCTGCTCATCGCGGTCGGGGCCCGCGCCACGGCCCTGGGCCAGGCGGGCATCGCCGACGCCCGCACCGCCGAGGCCGCGTTCTGGAACCCCGCCGGCCTGGCGCTGATGCCGGAAAGCCAGCTCGCCGTCCACCACGCCGCCACCTTCGCCTCCAACAACACCGCGCTGTCCGGCTACCTGGCGTCGTCGGTGGCCGGCGTGATCGGCCTCGCCGCATACCTGGTCGACTACGGCTCCCAGGACATCATTCCGGCCCCAGGGCAGTTGCCCACCGGCAAGATCTCCCCTCGCAACGTCGAGCTGGTGGCGTCGTATGCCACGTCGCTCACCCGCACGTGGACCATCGGGGTCAACTACAAGCTGATCCAACTCCGGAACGACTGCTCCGGCGACTGCGGCGCCTTCCGCCCCATCGTGGGCACCACCCACGGCGTAGACCTCGGCGTGCAGTACGGGGCCGCGGAGCCAGGCGGGCTCCGCCTCGGGCTCGCGCTCCGCCATGCCGGGTTCGATCTCCAGCTGGAGAACGCGGGCCAGGCCGACCCCCTGCCCACGCGCCTTGCGGCGGGCGCGGAGTATCGCGTGGACCTGCCCCAGTCCCCCGGCGCCTCTCCCGCCTTCGCCCGCCTACTCGTCGCGGCGGAGAATTCCTGCTGCGGCACCCTCACGCCCGACCTTCGCGTCGGAGCCGAGTTCGGCTACGGAGAGATGATCCGGTTACGCGGCGGCTACGCCTTTCTCCGCTCCGAGTCGAGCGGGCCCTCGCTCGGCGCCGGCGTCCAGTTTGACCGGCTGGTGGTGGACTTCGCCCGCGTGTTCTTCACCAGTGGCAACCTCGATGAACCGGTGTACCTCACGCTGCGGGTGCTGCTGTGAGCGAGCGGGCCGGGCGGTGCTGGACCTGCGCGGCCGTGGCCGCAGGCCTGCTGGTGGCCACGTCTTCGCGGGCGCAGCAACAGCCCCCCCCCGATGGCGCTACGCCGCCCGGTTCCCTCTGGCGCTTCCTCAGCGACTCGTCACGCGCCCGCTGGGTTCGTCCCGCCGCATCCCTGGTCCTGCCGGGCACGGGCCAGCTGCTGGGAGGCGCGGAGCGCGGCGCGCTCTATCTGGTGGCCGAAGTCCTGTTCTTCGCCCGGTTCCTCTCCCTGCAACACGACGGCACCCGCGACGCGGATCAGTACCGGGAGCTCGCCTTCAGCGTAGCGCGCGGGGCGTTCTCCCCGACGGTCCGGGATACGGCGTTCGAGTACTTCGAGGCCATGGCCAAGTTCATCGAGAGCGGCCCCTTCGACCTGGACCCCGGGCCTGACCTGGTGCCACCCTGGGATGAACGCACCTTCAACGGAAGAATCTGGCTGCTGGCGCGTCAAACCTACTTCGCCAATCCTGATTCGATCCCCGCGCCCAACTCCGTGGAGTACCTCCAGGCGCTGGACTTCTACCGCCGCCGGGCCGTGGGGTCCCAGTTCCGGTGGTCCTGGCGGGGCGCGGCGCTGGAGCAGGACCTCTACCGCCAGACGATTCGGTCCAGCGACCGAGCGTTCCGGCGTGCCCGGGATCAACTCGGTCTGCTGCTGGCCAACCACTTGCTCAGCGCCATTGACGCGCTGATCACGACGCGACGGCGCGGGCTATCCCGGCCATCCGGCGTCTCGGGCGGAGTTCGCCTGGGTGGAACGGGGCTCCGCGGCGGGCGAATGCAGGTTCTCGTTTCGTTGCGAGCCGCGTTCTAAGGGAAGCGCCCGGTCATTTGACTTCCCCCAGGGAGGCGCGTAAGTTCTCCACGCTACTACAATTACAAGAGGAGACCGGTGCGGGCTCGTCCCACGGTCCTCTACTACTCCCCCGCCGAGCACCCCGCAAGCGACTTGTTGAAGGCCTGGCTCGACGGCAGAGAGGTGCCGCTCATCCACCTGCGGGACCGCGCGTCGGTCGAAACCACGGCTCGGCGCAGACTGCCCATGCTCATCGTGGTGGACTCGGATGCCGCCGGGCCTGAGGCGATCACCCTCTGCCGCAACCTCAAGAGCGACCCATACACGGCCATCGTGCCGCTGGCGCTCCTGTCGGGTCGCCACGCCGCGCAAACCGTGCGCGAGTGGTTTGAGGCCGGCGCCGACGAGGTCATCACGCCGGTGTTCGAGCCGGCGGAGCAGCGCAGCCGGCTCGACGGCCTGCTCCAGCGTACCGAGCGCACGGTCGGGGTCCATCCGTCGACCCGGCTGCCCGGCACCACCGAAATCGAGCGGGAGATCAAGCGCCGGCTGGATAACGAGGAGTTGTTCGCCGTCTGCTACGCCGACATCGATCACTTCAAGGAGTTCAACGACCGCTACAGCTACAATGACGGCGACCGCGTCATCTATATTCTGTCCCAAGTCCTGCGGGACGTAGTCAAGGGATTATGTCCCAAGACCGGGTTCGTGGGTCACATTGGCGGCGACGATTTCATTTTCATCGTGCCGATCGCGGACGTGCCGGAGGTGTGCACCGAGATCATCTCGGTCTTCGACACGCTGCTGCCGTTCCAGTATAACGCCCAGGATCGGCGAGCCGGTTATTTCTTTGGGAAGGACCGGCGGGGCCAGCTGCACCGCGTGCCCCTGATGACCCTCTCGATCGGCATCGTGACCAACGAACGCCGGCGGTTCAACCACCCGGCGCAGGTCAGCGAGCTGGCCACCGAGATGAAGAGCTACGCCAAGACCCTCCCGGGGTCGGTCTACGTATTCGACCGGCGGCGTGACGCCGGCGACCAGGTGGAGAAGGAAGCCAGCGCGTGAACGTTCGGTGCCCCTCGTGTGACACTGTGTTTCGCGTCGATCCCGCCAAGGTGCCCGAGGCAGGGACTCGAGCGCGCTGCACGGTCTGCGCCTACGTGATCGCGGTGCGGCGCTCGGAGGACGGGGCACCTGCCGCTGCAGCATCCGCCGCCGCGCCTTTGCCGCGGCCCGCCACAGCGCGCCCGGCTCCGACCCCACCGCCGGCCGCGGTCGTTGCACCTGCTCCGGCCACTCCGCCGGCGGGAGTGGCAGCGCCCGCCACGCCGACGGCGCCCCCAGCACGACCGGCGCCACGCCTGTCGCGCCCGTTCACCGGCCCACGCCCCGGGCCCGAGGCCCCAACAGCGGCTCCACCTCCGCCGCCCGCCCCGGCGGCGCCCAAACGCCCCAGCGCCCCGGTGTTCCGTCCCACGCCGGGAGCGCCCGTGCAGCCGGCTCCGATCCCGCCACAGACCGCCCCGCGTCCGGTTCCCACGCCCGCACCCTCAATGGCGCCGCGGCAGGGCGTCCCTCCGGCGGCCGCGGCACCCGTGCCCGCCACCGCTGCCCCGAAGACCGTCAATCCCTTCCTGGCGCAGGACCCGCGCCAGAAAGCCCGGCGCCTGGCCCGGGCCCTGGTATCCGACATGATCGTCTACCAGCCGGACAAGCGGCAGCGGGCGCTCAAGGAAGGCAACTTGAAGCAGGCGTTCGAGGAGGAGATCAAGAAAAGCTGGGAGGAGTACCTCCAGCAGGTGGGTGAGGATCTGGCAAAGTCCACTCCCTTTTTCACCGACGCGCTGAACGAGATCCTGGCCGGGGGCCAGAAGCTCTTCTGATTGCGGTAACTCGCAGCGGGGCTTATATTTGTGCCGTGGGAGAGCCGTCGCTCCGGAGCCTGTGGGGCGGCGGCTCAACCTATGGGGGGCAGGGAACTTCAAACCGGGATTGTGGCAGCCGAGTGGCTCCCCCCATGATACTCGTTCGGGGAGCCTACGGTGGCTCGGGGGAGCAGACAGAATGACCGCGAACGTTACTGACCGACTGGAGGACATCAACCGGCGCCTGGACGAGCTCCGAGGTCACCTTTGACCTCGAGGCCAAGGCCTCACGCGTAGCCACGCTCGAAGCCTCGATGGCCGCCCCGGGGTTCTGGGACGTCCCGGAGCGCGCCCGACAAGTGGTCGATGAACTACGCCAGGTAAAGCGCTGGACCGAGCCCTTCGACGCGCTCCGTCGGCGCGCCAATGATGCCATCGAGTTGGCCGACCTCATCGCCACCGACCCGGATCCCGAGCTCGAGCGCAGCCTCAGCGAGGAAGCGGACGCGCTCCTGGCCGGGGTCATGCAGCTCGAGCTGCAGAACATGCTGCAGGGCCCCGACGACCAGCGGTCGGCCCTGCTCACCATCCACCCCGGCGCCGGCGGCACCGAGTCGCAGGACTGGGCCGAGATGCTCATGCGCATGTACACCCGGTGGGCGGAGCGGCGCGGCTGGGACGTGCTGACGCTGGACCTGCTGAAAGGTGAGGAAGCTGGGATCAAGTCGGTGGCGCTGGAGATCCGGGGGGAGTACGCCTACGGCCATCTCAAGGCCGAAAAGGGCGTGCATCGCCTGGTGCGGATCTCGCCGTTCGACAGCCAGTCCCGCCGCCATACCTCCTTCGCCTCGGTATTCGTCTACCCGATGGTGGACGACACCATCGAGATCGAGCTCAAGGACGAAGACATCGTGATGGAGGTCTTCCGCGCCTCGGGGGCCGGCGGCCAGCACGTCAACAAGACCTCGTCGGCGGTGCGGCTCAGGCACTCCCCCACCGGGATCGTGGTGTCCTGCCAGCAAGAGCGGAGCCAGCACAAGAACAAGGCCACCGCCCTGAAGATGTTGAAGGCGGCGCTGTATCAGCGCGAGCTGGAGGAGCGGGAAAAGAAGAAGGCGGCGGTCGAGGCCACCAAGCCCGACATCAGCTGGGGGAACCAGATCCGCTCGTACGTGTTCCAGCCGTACACCATGGTCAACGACCACCGGACCGGCATCAAGGTGTCCGACGTGCAGGGGGTGATGGACGGCGACCTGGACGGTTTCATCGAAGCCTATCTCAAGCAGTTCGGGAGCAAGGCCGCGTGAGCGCTCCGGCATCGTCGTTCGTCGAAGCGGCCCGCCGCGAGAAGCTGAAGGAGCTGCGCCAGCGGGGGATTCCCCCGTTCGCGTATCGCTACGAGCGGACCCACACCGCCGCGCAAGCGCTGACGGCGTTGGCGCCGGCAGGGGAGACCACGGTCGCGGTCGCGGGCCGGCTCGTCTCGCTGCGCGACCACGGGAAGACCAGATTCGCGCACCTCGAGGATCCCTCGGGCCGCATTCAGCTGTACTTCAAGCGAGACGACCTCGGGGAGGCGGCGTACGACCTCGTTGGCCTGCTGGACTTAGGCGACATCGTCGGGGTACGGGGCGCCGTGTTTCAGACCAAGACCAAGGAGATCACCGTCCGGGCCCGTGAGGTGACCCTGCTGGCCAAGGCGCTGAGGCCTCTGCCGCTGGGGAAGGAGGACGAGGCTGGGGAGCGACACGGGACGCTGGCCGACCCGGAGGCCCGGTACCGCCAGCGCTACGCGGATCTGGCCGTCCATCCGGATGCCCGAGCGGTGTTCGCGCTTCGGGCCCGGGTCATCGCCTATCTGCGGCGCTTCCTGGATGCGCGGGACTACGTGGAAGTGGAGACCCCGGTCCTGCAGCCGCTCTATGGCGGCGCGCTGGCCCGGCCGTTCCTCACCCATCACCACGCGCTGGATGCGCGGCTCTACCTCCGGATCGCGACCGAACTGTACCTCAAGCGCTGTATCGTGGGCGGGCTCGAGCGGGTCTACGAGATCGGTAAGGACTTCCGGAACGAAGGCCTCGACCGACTGCATAACCCCGAGTTCACGATGCTCGAGTTCTACCAGGCCTACATCGACTATACGGACGTGATGGGGATCCTGGAGGCCATGCTATCCGGCCTGATGACCGAGCTCTACGGCGGCCCGGCCATCGAGCGGTTCGGCCAGACGTTCGACTTCACGCCGCCGTGGCCGCGGCGCCCCTACCGGGAGCTGGTGGCCACGCACGCGGAGCTCGACCTGGCGCGGGCCAGCGATACCGAGCTGCGCGAGCGGCTCGCCGGCGGGCGGGTCCTGGCCGGAGACGGGACGCCGGTCGATCTGGGTGCGCTCCCGCGCACCAAGCTGATCGACGAGGTGTTCAAGCAGTTCGTGGAGCCGACGCTGGAGCAGCCGACCTTCGTGGTGGACTACCCCATCGAGATCTCGCCCTTGGCCAAGCCCAAGCGCGGCGATCCCACGCTGGCGGAACGGTTCGAGCTCTACGTCCAGGGCCGGGAGTGGGCCAATGCCTTCAGCGAGCTGAATGATCCGGACGAGCAACGCGCCCGGTTCGAGGCCCAGGCGCAGGCGCGGGCGGCGGGCGATCGGGAGGCGCATCAGCTGGACCAGGACTACGTCCGTGCCCTGGAATACGGGATGCCGCCCGCCGGCGGCGCCGGCCTGGGAGTAGACCGCCTGGTCATGCTGCTGGCCGAGCGTCCGTCCATCCGGGACGTCATCCTGTTCCCGCTGCTGCGACCGGAAGAATGACCCGCCTCGAGCTCACCATCGCGAAGCGCTACCTGCGTAGCCGGCGATCGTCGCGGCTGGTGTCCCTCATCACGCTGATCGCCACCGGCGGTGTCACCGTGGGGGTGATGGCGCTGATCGTGGTGATGGGGGTCATGAACGGGCTCCAAACCGATCTGCGCGAGAAGATCCTGGTGGCCAGCCCGCACCTGCGTGTCACCACGTACGGCGAGGGATTGCGGTTGGACGACTGGCCAGACGTGCTGGACCAGGTCCGACGGCAGGAAGGCGTGCTCGCCGTTGCGCCCTTCGTCCTGTCCGAGGGGCTCGTGACCGCCGGTCACGACTACGCACAGGGTGTCAGGGTCCTGGGCATTGAGCCCGACACCGGCGCCATGTCGGTGACGTCGTTGCCGCGGCACTTTGTGCGCGGGGATCTGTCGTTCCGAACCACGCGCGAGGAGGTGGACGGAGGTATCGTGCTGGGCCGGCGGCTGGCGGAGCGGATGTCGGCGTTCCCGGGGGACACCGTCACCATGGTGTCGCCCGCCGGCAGCAGGTTCAACGCGGCCCTCGGAAGCTTCATCCCGAAGTTCTGGACCTTCGAGGTCACCGGCTACTTCGAGACCGGGATGTACGAGTACGACAACGCGTACGTGGTGCTGCCGCGGCCACTGGCGCAACGGTACGCCGGCCTGGCCGAGGGCGTCACCGGCCTGGACGTTCGACTCAGCGACTCCTGGCGGGCGCGCGAGATCGGCGCGGTACTCGAGGACACGCTGGGGTACCCCTACCGCGCGATCGACTGGCAGAGCCAAAACGCGTCGCTGTTCTCGGCGCTCCAGCTCGAGAAGCTCGCCATGGGGCTCATCCTGCTGCTCATCGTGATCGTGGCCGCGTTCAACATCGTGAGCACGCTCACGATGGTTGTGACCGACAAGACCCGCGAGATCGGGATCCTCCGCGCCATGGGGCTCCCGGCGGCGGCGGTGCGGCGCGTGTTCGTCTGGCAGGGGGCGGTGATCGGAGTGGTGGGAACCACGCTGGGCACCGGATTGGGAATGCTGGTGGCCCGCCTGGTGGACCGGCGGCAACTGATCGCTCTGGACCCGACGGTATATTTTATTGACCACCTGCCAGTACGCGTGGACCCCGTGGACTTGGCGCTGATCGT